>R11__coassemble_20_pt1 | contig 129432 bp, 108 predicted proteins | sample R11__metabat2_low_PE_045 | metagenome-assembled genome bin R11
GCTGCTTTAAATACATCTCCTGCTTGCCGGCCTCTTTATATATCGCGGCAATCAGGCCGAGAATCTCGGAATCCCAGGTCATATTCTTGATTTCCGAATAGTTAAATGCTCGCATTCCCTTAAGCCTCACTTTCATCCCTTATATTATAAGCAAAATTAAGGGAAAAGCAAGATGAGTAAGGGAAAACTTTACACATCGTCAGTACCCTTTCCGGTCTGCAGGGGAACTGTTGATTTTTCCAGGATATTTCGGGGCAAAGCAATGGCAGACCGGAGCGCCGTCCGCCGTTTTATATGCCGGATTACAAGTCAGAACGGGAATCAGATCATCCAGATGGGAACAATGTAATTGTCCCGGTCAATGGCGGAAAGCTCCGGCTTCATGCACAGGATGGCGCCTTTCCCCCTTGGTGTGGACGAGCGGTCAAGAAGGTGAAAAACTCCTGTCAGCTCCGTGCCGGGATTTGCGGTCTTTTTAATTTCAATCGGATTGAGCAGACCGTCATGCTCCAGAACGATATCGATCTCCTTTGCGTCCTTATCGCGATAGTAATACATAAACGGCTCAAGTCCGCTGTTCAGATAAGTCTTGCGTATCTCGGATACAACATAGTTTTCGAGAATCGCACCGTTCATTGCGCCGCTTTCCAGAGTTTCGGGACTGCTCCATTTGGTCAGGTAACTGACAAGCCCGGTATCATAGAAATACAGCTTCGGGGTTTTGACAAGCCGCTTGAGCATATTGTTGGAATAGGGATGAAGGTAGAAAATGATGCCGAGTGTCTCCAAAATGCCTAGCCAGTCCTTCGCCTGCTTTTGATTGATATCGGCGTCCGCAGCGATATCCGAAACATTCAACATCTGCGAGCATCTGGCGGCCACGGCCGTGATAAACCGCAGGAATTTCAGAGAATCGATGGAATCGGAGAGCTCCCGGATGTCTCTTTCAATATAAGTGGACAGATAGCTACTGTAAAAGATCCGGCTGCTGCTGTTTTGACCGCTGACAAGCGCAGGCATGGAGCCGCGAAAAATTCTGCCGAAGACAGCTTCCGTATCGACAGAGACTCTTCCAATGCCTCTGTCAGATAAAGCTTCAAGATCTATTTGAAACGGCTTTGCGCTTCCGCCGTATATTTCTGACTGGGACAGTGAGGAAAGTGACAGTACTGCCATGCGCCCGGCGAGCGACTCCCGCACACCATGCATCAGCTTGAAGATCTGCGAGCCGGTAAGCCAGAAATCTCCGGGGTTATGGGTTTTGTCCACGTGAATTTTGATGTATGTGAAGAGCTCCGGCGCGTACTGCACTTCGTCGATCAGAACGGGTGGCTTATGCAGCTGCAGAAACAGTTCCGGATCTGTCTTTGCAAGATTTCTCTCGCTCAGATCGTCCAGCGAAACATACCTGCGTTCCGTACCTTCCATCAGCTTTTGCAGCATGGTGGTTTTGCCGACCTGTCTCGGACCGGTTACCAGAACAACGGGATATTCTTCGGAAACGGCTGTTACCACCTGCTCCAGATGTCTTGTTATATAGTTCATTTCAGCACTTCCTTTCGGCTGATTTGTAATCCAATTACATAATAGCCGAAAATCAGAAAGACGTCAACAATTGTTTCGGCTGATTTGGAACGAAATGCAAAATCAGCCGAAACCACGAACCTTAAATTTCAATCGCATCTTTCATGGCGTAATGCGTTTTGCGGCCGGAGCCCAAGCGCACGAGTATACCTTCGTCCACAAGTTTTTTCAAAGCCGACTCAACAGAAGAGCTGCCCAATGACGGGCAGGCAATCAATGCCTCCTGCTTTGTAAATGTTCCGATTTTATGCGTAGCATAGTGCTTTACGATATCATATGCGGTGCTTCTCGTACCGGCCTTATCGGCCAGGGTGATGCGGGCTTCAAATTCACGATAGCAGGCGAGTATCACTCCCAGCGTATATTCAATAAACGGTTTCGGATCATTGCCTCCGGTATGCCAGCCTTGATCCGCCTTGAACAGCGCATCATAATAGCTCTCTTTTGTATCGGCAATCATCTTTTCAATACTGATGTATTTCCCAACCTCGTAACCCGAGCGGTACAGCAGAAGCAATGTTAGAAGTCTGCTCATGCGTCCGTTGCCGTCATTGAAAGGATGAATGCATAGAAAATCCAAAATGAAGCACGGAATCAGAATCAACGGATCGACGATTTCCTCCTTCAGTGCTTTGTCAAAGCTATCGCACAAGCGGGCCACGGCATCCGGCGTTTCATATGGTTCCAACGGCTTGAAAAGCATTACCCGTTCGCCGTTTGAGAGGGTCATGTCGATCTCATTGGGCGTGGACTTAAAGGATCCTCCGTAGGAAAAATTGGTAAACTTAAGCAACATCTGATGTAACTGCAGAATGTAATTCGGCCGGACGGGAATTGCCTCCCAGCTTTCGTGAATCAGATTCAACACGTTGCGGTAGCCGAGAATTTCCTCCTCATCCCGTGTCCTCGGCGCGGTCTTATCCTCCATCAGCTGCCTGAGACGCGGGTTAGTTGTACGTATTCCTTCGATTGCGTTGGAGCTTTCCGTGCTTTGAATCATTGCAATTTCGATCAGCCTTTGAAGCTCTGCGGGCTTCTGACGAATGTAGAGCTCCTGCTTGCCCCGGTATTCATGAATTTGAGCGACATAAGAAAGAATCTCATTGCTCCAGGTTCTTTGCTTCAGGTCGTCATAATTGAACTCCCTCATGACTTTATCTCCCAATTCAAGGTCTTTTTTCTCCCAAAATATATCATATTTTGGGAGAAAAAGCAAGATGAGTAAGGGAAAACTTTACACATCGTCAGTACCCTTTTCCGGTTTGCAAGCGGAACTGCAACTTTTGCCGGATATTTCGGGGCAAAGTAATGGCAGACCGGAACGCCCTCCGCCTTTTTACATGCCGGGCTCTAAATCAGAACAGCATGATGAACGACATGATATAGTCGATTACCTCTTCCGGCGTCTCCTTTGCACCGGTATCAATCCATTTTTGAAGAATATTGTTGATCAGGCCCCATTTCGCGGTGGCCTGATATTTTTCACGGATTGTTCCCTGGGGGAGGCCACGCTCCCGCTGACGGATTTCGTCAGTCATGCGGGTGAAGATGACGGACATGTTCTCCGGCGCAATCTTCTGCATATCATTCTTCATGCCGGAGAAATGGTAGAAGTGATGGAAAAGAAATTCCCGCCAGGCTCGTTCGTCCGATCCTGACAGAACAGGAAAGACCTCTTCCACAATCTCATCGGTCACGTCTTTTACAATTGCATCGATCACATCGCTGATGGAATTGAAGTTGCGGTAGAAGGACGCCCGGGCAACGCCGGCCTTGCTGATAATCTCCGTCACAGTGATGTCCATGTAGTTTTTTTCGCCCATCAAAAGCTTGACGGCATTCATGATCTCCCGCTTTACGGAGTAACTCTCATTTTTAATCATGATACAAATTGTCTCCTCCATGTCTCATTTTGCCAAAATGTATTGACTTGTTTATTTGACTGTGTATAATGCCTCTCGAATGATACAGAGTGTATCACAAGGCGAAATGATTATATCATTGATAGAATGATATGTCAACAGAAAGGACGATATTATGACAAAACTACTCAAGTACCTCAAAAAGAAAGAGTGGCTGTATGCCCTCTGCGCACTGGTATTCATTGTAGCTCAGGTGTGGCTCGATTTGAAAATGCCGGACTACATGAATACCATCACACAGATTGCTCAGGGCGGAACAAACTCCGTCACCGGCGCCGCCTATGAGCTTTCGGATATCTGGGCAAACGGAGGCTATATGCTTTTGTGCGCCGTGGGCAGCATGGTCTGCTCGATCATCACCAGCGTTTTTGTTGTCCGCATCGCGGCGGACTTCTCCGCACGAATCCGCGAGACCCTTTACACCAAGGTGCAGGGCTTCTCCATGAGTGAGATCAACAAGTTCAGCACCGCTTCTCTGATTACCCGTTCCACCAATGATGTTCAGCAGGTACAGATGCTGATCACCATGGGTCTGCAGATGGTCATCAAGGCGCCCATCACCGCCGTGTGGGCTATCACCAAGATTGCAGGAAAGCAGTGGCAGTGGTCGATGGCGGTTGCGGTTGCCGTTCTCGTTATGGTCTGCGGCATATGTGTGATTATGCTGCTGGTCATTAAGAAGTTCAAGCTTCTGCAGACCCTGACAGATAAGCTCAACCAGGTGACCCGCGAAAACTTAAGCGGCATCCGCGTTGTCCGCGCCTACAATGCAGAGGGCTTCCAGCAGGATAAATTCGAGAGTGTAAACGAAGAATTCACAAACACCAACCTCTTTACCGGACGGACGATGGCTTTCTTAAGCCCGCTGATGTCTGCGGTTATGAACGGTATCTCGCTTGCCATCTACTGGATCGGCGCCTTCATCATCAACAGAGCCTCTCTTATGGAATTTTCCGGACTCTTCGGAGACATGGTCGTGTTCATGTCCTACGGCATGCAGATCATCTCCTCCTTCATGATGCTGGCCATGATGTTCATGATTGCTCCACGTTCCCTTGTCAGCGCAAGACGTATCAACGAAGTCCTTGAAACCGAAGAACTGATCGAAGATGGTCAGGGCGTCGGCGAGACGAAGGAAAAGGGAACCGTGGAATTCAAGCACGTGTATTTCCGCTATCCGGATGGCAATGAAAATGTGCTTTCCGATATCTCCTTCAAGGCAAAGACAGGCGACACAGTTGCCTTTATCGGCTCCACGGGCTGCGGCAAATCCTCAGTGGTGAACCTGGTTTCCCGCTTCTATGATGTAAACGGCGGCGAGGTACTGGTGGACGGTGTGAATGTCCGCAAATACCGCAAGAACGAGCTGGCGAAGAAGATTGGCTATGTCTCCCAGAAGGCGGTCATGTTCAGCGGAGATATTCGCTCCAACATCAACTTCGGCGACAACGATGCGGATGACGAGACGGTTGAAAAAGCAATTGAGATCGCCCAAAGCAACTCCTTTGTCAGCGAGCAGAAGGGCGGCATTGAAGGCAGAGTTGCCCAGAACGGCACCAACTTCTCCGGTGGCCAGAAGCAGCGTCTCTCCATTGCCCGCGCGATTGCCCGCGACGCGGAGATCTATATTTTTGACGATACCTTCTCCGCACTGGACTATAAGACCGACAGAGAGCTTCGCAAGGCACTGAAAACAGAAATGAAGGATGCCACCTGCCTGATCGTTGCCCAGCGTATCGGCACGATTATGGACGCGGATCTGATCCTCGTTCTTGAGAACGGCAGAGTGGTAGGACAGGGTACACACAAAGAACTGCTGGAAAACTGCGCGGCATATCAGGAAATCGCGCGCAGCCAGCTGAGTGAGGAGGAATTGAAACATGAGTAATGCAGGTCCCGGCTTCGGCCCCAATCAGACAGTAGAAAGCGGAGCGGCCAACAATAAAAAGGCACTCGGCACGCTCTGGAGTTATTGTAAAAAATATGCGGCTCTGATCATAGCCGCACTGGTCTTTGCCGCAGCAAGCGCAGTGCTTTCCGTCATCGGTCCGGATTACATCTCTCAGCTGACCGAGACGATTACAGACGGTGTTTCCTTTGCGGGAATCAACATCGACATGGACAAGATTGCGAAAATTGGATATACGCTGATTGCAATTTACGCTGTCAGTATGATTCTTGGCTATCTGCAGTCGCTGATTATGGCGCAGGTATCCTGCAAGGTCGGACAGAAGATGCGGTCTGACATCACTGGAAAGATCAACCGCATCCCCTTGAAATATTTTGACAGCCACAATCAGGGCGATACCCTTTCCCGCGTTACAAACGACGTAGACAGCATTACCCAGTCCCTTAACATGAGCGTCGGCACACTGGTGTCCTCCGCGGCAACCCTCGTTGGCTGTGTGGTGATGATGTTCGCTACGGAGTGGCGCATGGCACTGACCGGAATTGCGGCATCTCTCATCGGCTTTATCGCGATGGGCCTGATCATGGGCAAATCTCAGAAGTACTTTGTCGCCAGACAGAACAGCCTTGCCAAGGTCAACGGCCATGTCGAGGAATATTATGCCGGTCAGAACATCGTCCGTGCTTACAACTCCGAGGAGAAAGGGCTGGCTGCCTTCCGGGAGTCCAATGAAGAGCTCCGTAAGGCAACCTTCAAGGCGGAATTCCTTTCCGGCCTGATGATGCCCATCATGTCCTTTGTCGGCAACTTTGGCTATGTGGCAGTCTGCATCGTGGGTGCAGTACTGGCCTTTAACGGTACGATCAATTTCTCCGTCGTCGTTGCCTTCATGATCTATATCCGTCTGTTTACCTCTCCGCTCGGCCAGATCGGACAGGGCTTCTCCGGCATTCAGTCTGCCCTTGCAGCCAGTGAGCGTGTGGCGGAATTCCTCGGTGAGGAAGAGCTCTCCGATGAATCCGGCAAGCAGAAGAAGCTGGAAAAGGTTTCCGGCAATGTTACCTTCGACCATGTCAGCTTCGGCTATAACCCCGACAGAATCATTATTCATGACTTCTCCGCAAAGGTGAAGGCCGGTCAGAAGGTGGCCATCGTCGGCCCGACCGGCGCCGGAAAGACGACAATCGTCAATCTGCTGATGCGGTTCTACGAACTGAACAAGGGAAAAATTACGATCGACGGTACGGCTCTTTCGGACATCACCCGCGAGAATGTTCACGGCATCTTCGGCATGGTGCTGCAGGACACCTGGCTCTTTGAGGGCACGGTACGCGACAACCTGACCTACGGCAAAAAGAACGTTTCGGATGAACAGCTGCTTGACATCTGCAGACAGTGCGGACTGAAGCACTTCATCGATACCTTGCCCCACGGACTGGATACCGTCCTGAATGACAATGTGTCCATATCCGCCGGTCAGAAGCAGCTGCTGACCATTGCCCGCGCCATGGTGGAGGATGCGCCGATGCTGATCCTGGACGAGGCAACCTCCTCTGTCGATACACGCACCGAGCTGCAGATCCAGCACGCCATGGATTCACTGACAAAGGGCAGAACCAGCTTCGTCATCGCCCACCGCCTGTCTACCATCCGCGACGCGGACATGATCATCTACATGCAGGACGGCGACATTAAGGAGCTTGGCACCCATGACGAACTGATGGCAAAGGGCGGCAAATATGCCGAACTATACAACAGCCAGTTTGCGATGGCATCGTAAATAACCCTAAACTTTTATACTACCATACTACCATAAAAGGATGGTGCCGTTTGGCATCATCCTTTTACATATTGCTGCGTTCTATTCAGAGTCAAAATATAATCCTGTACATCAGTAGGCGTTAGCCCATGAAAAGAGAGAATTCCTCTGATGCATTCTGAATTTATCTTGAGAAACAAACACCTATCTGCTATAATTTCAAAAAATATCAAATCACTCCGCCAAAATCGAACACCGTTGTTCAATTGGTGTAAAAATGGTGCTGAGCAAAATCAGCGACTTTCAAACACATCAAAATAGTTTCATATATCGGGCATGAAACACCATATATCGCAACATTTTGACCGTAATTTAAGGAGATAAAAAGAAATATGAAATTAGGTATCGTAGGTCTGCCCAATGTTGGCAAGAGCACACTTTTCAACGCGATAACGAACGCGGGAGCGCAGTCGGCCAACTTCCCGTTTTGCACAATCGAGCCCAATGTGGGAATGGTAACCGTCCCTGACGAGCGGCTTGACTTCCTGGCGGAGCTTTACAGCCCCAAAAAGGTGACAAAGGCGGTTATTGAATTCGTTGATATTGCGGGTCTTGTTAAGGGAGCCAGCAAGGGCGAGGGCCTGGGCAACAAGTTCCTGGGGGACATCCGCAACACGGACGCGATTGTCCACGTCGTCCGCTGCTTTGACGATGAAAACATAATCCACGTTGAGGGCGGGGCAAACCCGAAAAGAGACATCGATATAATCGACACGGAAATGATTATTGCCGACATGGAAATGGTTGAACGCAGAATAGACAAGGCAAAGAAGGCTGCCAAGGGAGACAAGAAGTTCCTGAAGGAGGCGGAGGTCTTCGAGGCACTGTATAACCACCTGAACGAGGGCAAATCTGCCAGAAGCTTTGAGTGCGATGGGGACGACGCGGAGCTAATCGCCACCTCCGACCTGCTTACGATTAAGCCGGTTATCTACGCCGCAAACATGGACGAGAACGGTATCGCCGACTTTGAGAACAACGAATATTACCGACAGGTGGCTGAAACAGCCGCATCCGAGGGCGCCAGCGTCCTGCCTATATGCGCAAAGATGGAGGAGGAGATGGCCGAGCTGGACGAGGAAGATAAGCAGATGTTCCTGGAGGAGATGGGCCTTTCGGAATCCGGCCTTGACAGAATGATTAAATGCTCCTATGACCTGCTGGGACTTATATCCTTCCTCACCTGCGGAGCTGATGAGTGCCGTGCCTGGACAATTAAGAAGGGCACCAAGGCCCCTCAGGCCGCGGGCAAAATCCACAGCGACTTTGAGCGTGGCTTTATCAGGGCGGAAATCGTTGCCTATAATGACCTTAAGGCCTGCGGAACCATGGCGGTGGCAAAGGAAAAGGGTCTGGTCCGCTCCGAGGGCAAGGAATATGTAATGAATGACGGCGACGTTACGTTATTCAGGTTTAATGTTTAAGTAGTTTAATGCTGGAGGAGAGAGAAATGATTGCTATTGGTTCAGACCACGGCGGATACGGACTCAAGCAGGCCGTTATCAAGCACCTTGAAAGCAAGGGCTTTGAAATTAAGGATTTTGGAACATATTCCACTGATTCCTGCGATTATCCGGACTATGCAAAGGCTGTTGCAAAGGCGGTTCTGAGCGGCGAATGTGAAAAGGGAATTTTAATCTGTGGAACGGGAATCGGTGTTTCAATAACGGCCAACCGCTTCCCAGGCATAAGGGCAGCTCTTTGCGGAGACGTGTTCTCCGCCCAGGCAACCCGGGAGCACAATGATTCAAACATCCTTTGCATGGGCGCCAGAGTAACCGGGGAGGGTCTTGCGCTGAAGATTGTTGACACATATCTTGAAACGCCCTTTTCCAACGATGAACGGCACATTAGAAGAATAAGCAAAATAGACGGGGAATGATAAACTTCAGATTGCTTACTCAGATGTATGTACTTGCAAAAAGGATACAAATTGTTGCATAAAAAATTCGTTGAAATCGGTTTACATAAAGAATATAATCAATTCGATTAGTTAGATATTTAAGGTGACATAATTATAATATGGCACGACAGTCTGAATTTTATAAGGGCAGGCGTAAAAAAAGAAACTACGCGCTGATTCCCCTTGTTATAATAGTTCTCCTCATCGGCACGGTTATCGTTTTGTTTTACAGTCTGCAGAAGTACGCCACAATTACCGAGGATGAGATTAAAATAGAGCTTCCGCTGCTGGCGTCGGGTAACGCTGAAGATACCTCAGGCGTGGTTGAAGAGGCAAAAACCTTTGAAGACGCCGACATCCAGGTTATAATCGATGACGCCGACTATTCAGGCCTGTCCGCCACGGCGGGCAAAAGAGTCAGCTCACTGAGGGCAATTTATATTCCCTATGAGGACCTGAACACCGAATCCATTGACGCCTATGCCAACAGACTTTCCAGCGGCAACGCGCTCCTGTTTGAACTGAAGCGGGAGGACGGGTATATCGCCTGGTATTCAGACAGTGCGGTGGCCTATGCGTACGGTCTGAACATGACCACGACGGACGCAAAGCAAAACCTTATTGAGATTGTTGACAGCCTTAAGGACAGAGACATATATCTCGTGGCCCAGATCAGCTGCCTGCAGGACGAGCTGCTTGGTGCCCACTGCACAACGGTTAACCTGCGCAACGCCTATGGCTCATATTATTATGACGAGAACGGCTACTGGCTCGACCCATACAGCCAGGTTCTGCGAGACTACACGGTCCAGCTCGTTCAGGAGCTTTATGACATCGGCTTTGATGAGGTCGTGCTTTCAAACTTCTCCTTCCCGGTTATAACCGACGAGATGGAAGAGGCCTCGGACGTGCCCCTGGTCAACTACACAATGGAAATGTCCAGCGAGCCCACCCCGGCTGACGCACTGGCAAGCCTTGCGGTTTATTTGAACGAACAGCTTGCTGACCGGGAAACTGACCAGTATCTTTCTGTATATGTGGACAGTACGGATGCCCTTGCGGGGACTGACGAGAAGAACGGTCAAAGCGTGGAATTGTTTTTAAAGCTGTTTGACAGGGTTTATTACAATACCGACAGGTATGCGTATACCTTCAATGTGGAGGATGTCCGATCAGCGGTTTCCATAGGCAGAGTGGAGGACAGATTCGTCCCGGTTGTAATCAACTATCTGCCTGACAACACAACATGGGTGCTTGTTGACTATGAAGAGTAGTTCAAAATGGCCAAGAAGAATCCTGACGGTGCTGCTGATTTTAACCTTGGCCTTCATATGGGGGCACTCAATGGCTCCGGCTGATGATTCATCGGCGGAAAGCGGATTTGTTTTGCAGCTAATAACGCCTCTGCTGGAAATATTTACCGGCAAGGGCAATGTTACGGAGCACCTGGTGAGAAAGCTAGCGCACTTCGCCGAGTATATGGTTCTGGGCGTAGAGCTCGGGGGACTTTTTGGCGGGGACTTAAGAAAATATCTTATTGCAGCAACTCACGGCCTCCTTGCCGCATTTGTTGACGAGACCATTCAGCTCTTTGTTTCCGGGCGAAGCGGTCAGGTGCAGGATGTGTGGCTGGACCTTTCAGGCATTTGCCTTGGCGCCGGAATAGCGGCGCTGATAATATTAGCAAAAGGACGCGGGAATGATTCGTAAAGTCGAAAAAACGACAAGCTTAATATTGTTTATCCTGATTTGCGTATGCATTCTCGCGGTTTCCGCATATGCAGACGGCTCAATAACCGGCAATGACGAGGCTTGCCCTGTGGGCGGAACTCATGACTTCCTGTGCACCGAGTATGTGGCCGGGGACCATGTAACGGGCCACTGCACCAAGTGCGGCGTTGAAAAGACAGAGACTATTACCGAGACCTACTCATTGGCAATCGTCGTTCCGGCAACGGATACGTCCTATGGCTATAATGTATATTTCAATGCAAACTCCGGCCGTTCCTTCACACTTGTAACGGGCGACTATACGTACACTGTAAACACCTATTCCACCGGCGAAGCAGGGCAGCAGGAAATAACCGGTTCATCGGAGCAGACCGTAAGCAATTATACCCACGTGGGCTCATCGACTGAAGTGAAAACAGTCCAGAGCGCGGGAGTTCCTGAGCATCAGCACCACATGGAATACACCAACTATGTCCCGTCCGACTCAACAGGACCGGGGCATCTTGAGGCTGTTTGCACCTTTGCCGGCTGCGACTATGAAGAGTATACATATCTCAGCGACGGCGCTCAGTATAAAAAATCAACCAATCCCGACGCAAGCCGGGAGGCTTCTTGCGTTCCTGATGACACTGAGCTTACAGACGAGGCGGGATATTACACCGACAGCGGCAAGGGCTACCAGGACTATGTCGCCGTAAAATCCTCCGGCAATGACCCCGAGTCCTTCAGACTCTGGAGCGGCAAGCTCACGACGCACCTTTATGAGCTTAACGATGGTCAGGACGAAACCGCATATGCAAAGCTGTTTACCTGCTACCGCTGCGGAAATGTTCATGCCTTTGAGGGAGCTACGGTTGCAAAGAGAGTTAAGGAGCCCACCTGCGTGGACGGCGGAGTTGACCTGTGGAATTGCGCGAACGAAGAGAACCTTGAATTTTACGTTAGAGTAAAGCCGATTGGTCATGACTGGTCAGGCGAGACGAAAATAACCCTGCCGGTTGAAGGCTCAACGGCAGGCCGCAAGATGGTATATTGCTCACGTTGCGATGAGTATACATATGAGGGACTGGACGAGGTTTCAGACTCCGCTCAGGAGGCTCTCACCGAGTATGTGGAAGAGCATAAACTGGAAGAAACAATCAGAGCCGAGGGATCCTTCGAGCTGGAAAAGGACGATGCTCAGTATGATGCTGCGAGGGCAAAGTATTACTTTATGGTTGACTATCCCCTGAATGCCACAAAGTATACTGACCCGAGCCTGTTTACCTTCTATCACTATAACGAGGCTACCGGTGAAACAGAGGAGCTTCCATTTGAACTGACGGACGAGGGAATTAGAGTTTACACCGGCAGTTTCTCACCGTTCAGCTATACGTTCCAGCTTACTCAGACAGGAACATTAAATGTTGAACTGCAGTTTGAATCAGCTCCGGAATCTGTAAAGCTGACGCTGACAAGAAGCTATACTAAAGATGGCGAAAAAACACAGGATACCGACTTTAATGGCACAACGGAGAGCCCTAACCATACTGCGGAAATTAAGGCTGACGCCGAAGGAAAATGGGAATACAACTTCAATAATGAACAGTTTGCATATAACACAACTGTAGATAACGTAGATTATAAATACGACTATGAATTAGCAGTTGATGATGGCACCAATACAAGAAGCTATGACGTTACACTGTCAACTACCGGGACAGAAACAAATGTTGTTTTTGTAGAGGCGTCCACCGGTACCATAAACTTCACCAGAGAATGGAACGCCAATAACAGCTACGGTCTTTCAGTTCCGAGCAAATATAAGGTAGACACGGTTATAGACCTTTATTACTCAACGGACGATGGAAAGACGTATACGATGGTAAGCAAGGATACGACTCTTCCGGAGGAAATTCGGAATATTGAGGCTTCAGGAAGCGGAGACAAGTATACCTGGACGAATGTACCGTTTACGCTGAAAATAGATGACAAGACATACAATATTACCTATAAGGTATTCCAGGAACAGGATGCAAACGGCTACATCGGCAGCGAAGAAGAGCCTGAGGGAAAATATTTCGTAACATCAAATCCGTTCCCGACTGTTACCTTTACCGACGGGCAGGCAACAAAGAACGTCAAAATAACCAACTCTCTCAAGCAGATTGACTGGGTTGTTACGAAGGTGTGGAAGAACAGCACGCGGCTTATTGAAACCAGACCGAATTCCATCACGCTGAATATTGTATATTCCGACGGTTCCTCAACGACCTATGTCAGCGTTCCATATGGCAGCAACTTCTCAATGAACGGCGGCGAGGGCTGGACGAAGACTCTTAAGCTCCCAATGGGTTATTCATACAGGGTAATTGAGACGGGCATGACGGTGGGCGAAAGCTACTACTCAATTAAGTACACCGGAACCCAGCACACCTCAGGAACGGCATACAGATACATCTACCGGTCCGTAAGCAACAACTCCAAACACTACACAACCATTACAAACACCTTCAGAGCAACACCGTTTACCGGCGACTCGGCGGACATTATGCTCTGGGCAGCGGTTTCCGTTTCGGCTCTGGCGGCAATAACGGCGGGAGTAATTATCCTCCGGCGCCGCTCAAGACCACGCTACAGAGGCTTGCACTAAAAAAGAACAAGAAAAAGCAATCAGGAGAGGTTCAATGAACCTCTCCTGATGTTATGATTGCTGCTTAAATTTGAATTAAGTGATATATTACTTCGTGCCGAAGATTCTGTCGCCGGCGTCACCGAGACCGGGGACGATATAGCCATGGTCGTTGAGCTTTTCATCAAGAGCGGCAACGAAAATGTCTACGTCAGGGTGATCCTCCTGCATTTTTGCAACACCCTCGGGAGCGCCAATTATACTCATGAGCTTAATGTGCTTAACGCCGTCGTCCTTAAGGAACTGGATTGCAGCGGAAGCAGAGCCGCCGGTGGCAAGCATCGGGTCAACAACGATAACATCGCGCTCAGTGATATCGGGGGGCATCTTGTAGTAATACTTAACGGGCTCGAGGGTCTGGGGGTCACGGAAAAGACCAATGTGGCCGACCTTTACGTTGGGAACTATTGAAACCATTCCGTCAACCATGCCGAGACCGGCGCGGAGAATGGGAACAACAGCAAGCTTCTTGCCGGAGATGCGATGGCACTTTGCAACGGCAACAGGTGTTTCAACATCAATCTCTTCAAGAGGAAGATCTCTGGTTGCTTCATAGCACATCAGCATGGCGATTTCGGAGATGAGCTCACGGAATTCCTTAACTGAGGTGTTCTTGTCTCTGAGAATGGAAAGCTTGTGCTGAATAAGCGGATGGTCAAAAACGCATACATTGCTCATTAGTCGGGTTCTCCTTTATTTAAATAAAAATTAAAAACAAAATTTACTGCTGCTGCATTCTCGCCTGACGCTCACGCTCAGCCTGGGAAAGACGAAGATATACAGGCAGGAGCTCATCAGCGGAAACAGGATCCTTTCCTTCGGCGGCCATCGCAACTCCTGCGGCGTTCTGATAAAGTAGCATTGCGGGAGCTCGACGGTATAAAATTCCGGCAGCGTCAAAGGCCTTTGCGGCAACATTTGTCCCATCACCTGTTAAAAACACAGGTCCGGAAAGCATTTTAATGTCTTCAATAAGCTCCTCGAGAGAAACGGCCCTGTCAGGGCAAAGGCGGACGGGAACACCGTTTTTAATTTCGAACAGAGCGTTATATACCTGGCTTCGACGGGCATCCATTACGCAGCAAACATACCCACCGGCGGAAACACCGTTATAAGCCATTGCCTCCAGAGTTGAGACACCGATGCACCTTTTGTCTGCGGCCCAGGCAAGCCCCTTTACAGCCGCAACTCCAATCCGGATGCCGGTAAATGACCCGGGACCGTGGGAGCAAGCAATCGCATCAACTGACTCAAGGGTAACACCGGAATTGCTGAGCATGGACTCAACCATTGGAAGAAGAGTCTTGCTGTGGGTCAGTTCAACGGCCTGAAAGTACTGAGCGATAAGCTCTCCGTCACGGCAAAGGGCGCATGAGGCTGCTTTTGCGGAGGCTTCGATTGACAATATCAGCATGACGGACCTCCTGAAACTGTAATTTTTCGCTCGTTATCGCTGAGCTTTTGAATGGAAACTGTATATTCGTCACCAAAAAACGCGTCAGACACATTTTCACTCCACTCAACAACGCATACTGCTCCACGGCTTATATAATCCTCCCAGCCAATGTCAAAAAGTTCATCGGCAGAGGAGAGACGGTACATATCAAAATGAATCAGCTCGCGGTCACCAAGATATTCGTTGACAATCGTAAAGGTTGGACTGGTAACCCGGCAGTCAAGACCCATGCCTTTGGCCATTCCGCGGACAAAGGCTGTTTTGCCGGCACCCAGGTCACCATACATCGCAACAACGCTGCCACCGGGAAGCCGGCTTGCAAAATCGGCGCCGACCTGCTCGGTTTCCTGTTCTGAAGCTGTTAAATATTCCTTCAAGTTTAAAAACCCCGGTCATGATTTTTTAACATTATAACACTTTTACCCGCGTTGCGTAAATAGCAATAATATGATAAAATAAAAATCAATATCCCGGAAGAAGGTAAAAAGCCATAAATAAACTGATTAAAAAATACGCTAAGCAGTTCAATGAGCGGGGAGACAAGTTCCTGCTCCTAATTTGCATTGTGTGCTCGGTATATGGAGTTATCGTTGTTCACCGCGCTGTTACGGCCATGGTGGCGGGCGGCTGGCTTGATAACGTTATGAAATATGACCTGGTTCAGATTTTCTCTGTGTTTCTTGGCCTGATTATGTATTTCTTCATGACGTTTTTTGATTCTGACCTGCTGGGCAGACAGTGGAAGGTGCTGGGCATTTCAATCGTTGCGCTGCTCGCACTGCTTGTCGTTTTCGGCGCCGATGACGGAACGGGCAACAAGAGCTGGATTCGCTTCGCCGGAATAGGCGTTCAGCCGTCAGAGGTTATTAAGGTTATATATATCGTACTTTCGGCAAAGCTGATGACCTACCTTAAGGAGTACAGGGACATTAACTCGTTGCTTTCGGTGGTTGAGATGGCCGGACTGTTTGCCATCATCTTCGGCGCGATAGTCGTCGTCTCCTCTGACCTTGGGTCGGCTTCAATTCTGCTTTTTATATTTCTTGTTCAGTTCTTCTGCCTGGGGGTTAAGCTATATTGGTTCGCCCTGGGCGCCGCTGCCGTCGCAGCACTGATTCCGGTTTTCTGGACGTACTTTCTGCACGACTACCAGAAGCAACGCCTTCTCTCTCCATATGACGCGTCTATTGACCCGGACGGCTGGGGAATTTCCTGGCAGACGACCCAGTCAAAGCTGACACTGGCATCAGGCCGTCTAACCGGCGTTGACGAGGAGCATACACGGACTGTTTTCACCGGCAAGCACACGGACTTTATCTTTTCATCCGCAGGTGAAGCCTTTGGAATGATTGGCTGCCTGATTATTATTATCCTGCTGACAATCCTAATTGTCCACTGCGCAAGGGTCGGACTAAGCAGCGGCAGAACCTATGACATGCTTATATGCATAGGCGTAACCGCTTCGTTTGCGGCGCAGATGTTTATTAATATTGGAATGTGCATAGGAATTACGCCGGTTATTGGCATTACGCTGCCGTTCTTCAGCTACGGAGGCTCCTCGATGGTTATGTCGTATGTTATGGCGGGCCTTGTGTCAGGTGTTCACTTTAAGCTGAAGCCACAGCACTCGGCTCTGATATAAATTAAGTTCACAAAAAGCTGCCTGTCATGCAAAAATACTTGACAGGCAGTTTGCTTTGTTGTATAACTGTAAAGCTGATTTACTTGACAGTGAGGTGAGCATACAGTGGAAGACGGGAGACTCTCAATGAGCATTCTGCTGGATCTGTATGGCCCACTGCTGACTGAAAGACAGCGTAGCTGCTGCGAAATGTACTATAACGATGATTTGTCTCTTTCGGAAATAGCTGAGCAGCTGGGCTCCTCCCGCCAGAGTGTGTGGGACAACATAAAGCGCTCGGGCGAGGCGATGGAGGAGTATGAAGCAAAGCTAAGTCTCTCCGCAAGAATGGCGGACTTGAGCTCGCATCTTGAAGCCGCAAGACAGCGCCTTGCCAACGGAGACAACGCCGGGGCGGAGCAGGAAATAGCCAGGGCACAGGACGGAATTTATGGCATTTGAAAGCTTATCTGACAAACTGAATAGTGTCTTTAAGCGTCTGCGCGGCAAGGGTAGACTTACAGCCAATGACGTTAAGGAGGCTATGCGGGAGGTCCGCATGGCACTGCTGGAGGCCGACGTTAGCTACAAGGTTGTTAAAAGCTTTACGGCCAGAGTTACTGAACGGGCCTGCGGAGCAGATGTTCTTGAAGCCCTTTCACCGGCGCAGCAGGTTATCAAAATCGTTAACGAAGAGCTGTGCACGCTCCTGGGAAGCGAAAATCAAAAGCTTAATATCAGCTCAAAGCTTCCAAGTGTTGTTATGCTGGTGGGCCTTCAGGGCGCAGGTAAAACAACAAACGGAGCAAAGCTTGCGGGCTACATGAAAAAGCAAGGCAAGCGCCCGCTTCTGGCGGCATGCGACGTATACCGCCCGGCCGCAATAAAGCAGCTGGAAACAGTAGGCGCCCAGCTTGATATACCTGTCTTCCAAATGGGTCAGGGAAATCCGGTTGAAATTGCAAAGGCGGCAGTTTCCCACGCGTCCAAGCACGGAAATGATCTGGTCTTCCTTGATACGGCCGGCCGGCTCCACATAGACGAGGAGCTGATGGATGAGCTGAAGAACATCAAGGCTGCGGTTGAACCGGCTGAAATCCTCCTGGTTGTTGACGCAATGACGGGCCAGGATGCGGTCAACGCGGCGACGGCGTTTGATGAAGCCTTGGGAATAACCGGCGTCATGCTCACAAAGCTTGATGGTGACGCGCGAGGCGGAGCGGCCCTCTCAATTTCATCTGTAACAGGCAAGCCGATTAAGTTTATCGGAACCGGTGAAAAGCTGGACATGATTGAGCCCTTCCATCCGGACCGCATGGCATCAAGAATTCTTGGCATGGGCGACATGCTCACCCTTATCGAAAAGGCAGAGCAGAGCTTTGACGAGAAGAAGGCTGCGGAGGCCGCAGAAAAGCTGAGGGCAAACAAATTTTCACTCAATGATTATTTGGAGCAGATGGACCAGCTCTCCGGCATGGGTGATCTTGGCGAACTGATGAGCATGATTCCGGGAATGGACGCGAAGGCTCTGAAGGGCGCAAAGATTGACGAGAATACAATCAAGCACCAAAAGGCCGTTATTCAGTCAATGACCAATAAGGAGCGGGACAACCCGGGAATTATTAACTCCAGCCGGAAGAAGAGAATTGCCGCCGGCAGCGGGCTCTCGGTTGTTGATGTTAACAGGGTGCTCAAGCAATATGAGCAGATGCAGCAGATGATGAAGCAGCTTAACAGCAAGAAAATGCGTAAGCTTCAAAAGAAATTCGGAGCAATGGGTGGCATGGGCGGTTTGCCCGGCGGCTTTGGCTTTTGAATATAAATTAAAAAACAAATATTTTTTGGAGGAAATCAAAAATGGTTAAAATCAGACTTCGCAGAATGGGCGCCAAGAAGGCTCCTTATTATCGTATCGTTGTTGCAGACTCACGTTCACCCCGTGACGGACGCTGCATTGAAGAGATCGGTTCATATGATCCGATGGCTGACAGCGGCTTCCAGATTAAGCTCGACATGGAGCGCGTAAAATACTGGATTGCCAACGGCGCACAGCCCACAGACACAGTCCGCGGTCTTATTAAGAAGGCACAGGCCTGATTAGGGAGCTTCTACCGGCATGAAGGATTTATTAACCTACATTGTTCAGAGCCTTGTAGACAATCCTGACGGTGTAGTCGTTACCGAACGCAAGTCCGGTAGCGAAACCGTTTTCGAGGTTCGCGTTGCGGACGGCGACCAGGGTAAGGTCATTGGCCGGCAGGGAAGAATCGTTAAGCAGATTCGTATTCTTATGCGGGCTATTGCCCAGAAGAAGGGCCAGAAGGTCTCTGTTGAAATACTCGACAACTGATAAGTAAAAAAATAAATCAGCTTTGCAGGTAATTCTGCGGAGCTGATTTATTTTATCCTGAAGAAAATTAAAATCTGCGGCGTTCCTGAATTCGGCGGTACCGCATTGCGTCCTCAAGGGTGCGAATATAGTCAACCTCAGCGGATGAAGCAATTTCTTCAAAGGGCTTGTCGTCACGGTTGGTTTTGAACACAGCACTTATGCCATATTCAGCCGGGTCAACGGTAAGCTCACCCACAGAGCCAACAATTGCATAAACCGGAATTTCCAGCGGCAGAGTCCTTTTGGCAATGCCGGAAATTACCTTGCCCTCAAAGCTCTGGTCATCAAGCCGGCCTTCACCGGTTATTACTAAGTCAGTTCCGGCCAGGAGAGAGTCAAAGTCAACAAGCTCAAGGAGCGCGTCAATTCCGGAACAAATTCTGCCGCCCAAAAGGGCCATCGCACCGGCACCCATTCCGCCGGCTGCTCCGGCGCCCGGTGTGGTGGCAATATCAAGCCCCAAGTCCTTGTATATAATCTTTCCAAAGTTTTCAAGGCCGGCATCAAGTGCCTTGACCATCTCCGCATCGGCACCCTTCTGGGGACCGAACACAGCCGCGGCACCATTGGCACCGGTTAGAGGATTTATAACATCACTCATAACAATGAGCTCAACACCTTCAAGGAACTGCTTAGTGTATGAAGCGTCTATGGACGCGATATTTTTAAGCGTTCCGCCAACCGGAATAAAGCTTGCCCCGGAAGCGTTATAGAACTGGGTTCCCAGCGCGGCCGCGCAACCGCAGCCACCGTCATTGGTGGCGCTGCCGCCAAGACCAAGGTAAATCTTTTTGCAGCCTGACTCCACAGCGTGACGAATCAGCTCTCCAACACCAAAGGTCGTCGTCAGGGAAGGGTTTTTCCTCGCAGCAACCAGCGGAAGACCGGCCGCGGAGGCCATTTCGATAACGGCGGTGTTGTCATATACGGCATAGGTGGCGCTGATTCTGCTCATATAAGGGTCAGACACCTCGACCGTAACGGGCTCCGCCTCAAGCGCTGCCAGCACGCAGTCAACAGTGCCCTCACCTCCGTCAGCCATAGGAATGGGGATTACCTCACACAGGGGGAAATAATCCGGAATGATTTGCTCGCAGAGATATGCAATCTGCAGGCTGGAAAGGCTGCCCTTGAAGGAGTCTGAGATAACAATGCATCTGTCCATTGTTATTTAATTCCTGTGGAGCCAAAGCCACCCTCACCGCGGGCGGTTTGAGAAAGCTCTGCGGCCCATTCAAATTCGGCCTCATAAAAGGGTATGATTACAAGCTGGGCAATCCGGTCTCCGTTGTGGACGGTCCGGATTTTGTCAGAGTCATTATGGAGAGCAACGATATACTCGCCCCGATAATCACTGTCACACACGCCGACGCAATTAGCCGGGCGGAGACCCTGCTTCATGGCAAGACCGCTTCTTGCAAAAACAGCTCCGAAATATCCCTCAGGCACGGCAACGGAAATGCCGGTCCCGACCTTTTCGGTTTTGCCCGGGAAAATTTCGATATCTTCATCTATACATGCATAAAGATCATAGCCCGCCGCGTACTGTGAACCGCGGGAGGGCATAACAGCGCCATCACGCAGTGCCTTAATTTGAATTTTCATGGCTGACACCACCTATGTTTTATTCTTACGCTTATTATATATAACTTCAGGTAAAGTTGCAAGGGTTTAAGAGCGCGGCTTGTGTGCACTTTGCCACGGACACCGGCCAATATCCGCTTAAAAAAAGTTGTAAACACTTTAATGTTTTGCTATAATACTATACCATCAATTATTATGCAGAAATTTTCCGGAGGTTCTTGAGCGTGAAACGCAGAATCCGCCCAAGCTGGGACGTTAATATCGGAATATTTTTCGCGGCGCTGATACTTTTTATGGTTGCGGCGCTGTGGTTTGAACATACCCTTCTGGCCCTGTGCGAGGGGGGGATTATAATTGCACTGTTTATATATTTTCTTATTTCCCGGAGAATAAGAAGCAAAAAGCTGGAGGCATATATCGAGTCTGTTGCTTATGACTCTGAATCGGCCCAGAACAAAACAATTGTCAGCTTCCCGTTGCCAATTGCCGTTTTCCGTCTGGAGGACTCTCATATCGTCTGGGGCAACGAGCTTTTCTTCAGCCTTATGGGCTCCGGCGTTGCAAGAATGAATGCCAAGGTTGTTGATATTTTTCCCGATTTTTCCGGCAAGTGGCTGCTCGAGGGGAAAAAGCAGTATCCGTCAATTGTAACGGTTGGTGAAAGAAAATATCAGGTTCATGGCAACATCATCCGCCCGGAGGGAGACGCTGAGTCTGAAGACGCCTTCATGGGCGTTACATATTGGGTTGACGTTACGGAATATGACGATATACGCCTTGAATATGAGGCAACGCGGCCTGTTTTGGGCGTCGTCGTAATAGATAATTACGAGGAACTGATCCGCAACCAGCCGGACAGAGTGAAAAATGACCTGCGGGACTCAATTGAGGAAAAGCTCACCGCATGGACCGCACAATATGACGCGGTAATCCGCCGCTATGACAGAGACAGGTATATTGCCTTTTTCACCAGCCGCAATCTTGACGACATGAAGACGGCGGGCTTCCCAATTCTTAAGGAGCTGCACAGCGTAATGAGCCCGGCGGGGATTGAGGCAACGATAAGTATAGGCCTTGGTGACGGAGCGGAGAACCTTTCGGAGGCACTTTCCTATGCGGACATGGCCGCAGAGCTGGCCTTAACCCGCGGGGGCGACCAGGCCGTTGTTAAAAACAGGCTCAGCTTTGACTTCTTCGGCGGGCGCGGACTTGAGGTTGAAAAGCGCACGAAGGTAAAATCCAGAGTTATGGCCAATACTCTCGGCGAGCTCATAAAGGACTCATCCCGTGTGCTGGTAATGGGCCACAAATACAGTGATTTTGACGCAGTTGGAGCTGCGGTCGGCGTGTGCTGCCTGGCCAGAAAGCTGGGAGTAAAGGCGGAAATCGTTATCGACAGGCGTACCTCCGTTGCCGGCGAACTGATTGACTATCTGAAGGGAACCGAGCAGTATAAATCGGCGTTTATTACCCGCCAGGACGCAATCCTGCATGCCGATGCGCATACACTGCTGGTGGTAGTGGACACGAACAGACCGGAGCAGGTTGAGGACGCGGACATTCTTGATGCCTGCAACAAAACAGCGGTTATTGACCATCACCGTGTCGGCGCAACATATATTAAGGACGCGGCTATGAGCTTTGTCGAGCCCTATGCCTCCAGCGCCAGCGAGCTTCTGGCGGAAATTCTGCAGGAGCTGACCGAGCGGGATGACATTCTTAAGTGTGAGGCGGACGCCCTGCTGAGCGGTATTGTCCTTGACACAAAGAACTTTACCATCAGAACAGGTGACAGGACCTTTGACGCGGCTGCATATCTGCGGCGCTGCGGAGCGGACACAACAGACGTAAAAAAGCTGATGCAGAACGATATGAACACAACTCTTTCCAAGTTCCACATTCTGCAGGAGGTTGAGCTGTATCACGGCATTGCCGTCGCGGCTCCCGAGGAACCGACACAGCGCGTTGTTGCGGCTAAGGCCGCTGACGAGTTGCTGAATATCTCCGGAGTTGACGCCTCAATAATTATATATGAAAGCACCCAGGGCGGAAGATTTGTTTCAGCGCGCTCGATAGGCGAAGTGAACGTTCAGATAATAATGGAGAAAATCGGCGGTGGAGGCAACCGCAGCGCAGCCGCGGCTCAGCTGGAAAGCATGACGCGTGACGAGGCGCTTGAAAAAATCCATGCTGCAATAGACGAATATTTTGAAAACAAATAGAAGGGAGATTGCACAATGAAGGTTATTTTTACACAGGACGTTAAGGGCAAGGCAAAGAAGGGCGAAATGAAGGATGTCGCTGACGGATACGCCAGAAATTTCCTGCTCCCGAAGGGCCTGGCTACAGAGGCAACGGCTGACAATATAAATGCCTATAATCTCAAGGAAAAGGCTCACCGCGCCCAGGTTGCCCGCGAAAAGGCCCAGGCAATGGAAAACGCTGAAAAGCTGAAGGAAATCCAGGTCGTTATCCGCGCAAAGGCCGGAAGCAACGGCAAGCTTTTCGGCTCAGTAACATCACAGGAGATTGCCGATGGACTCAAGGACCAGTTCGGCATTGAAATTGAAAAGAACAGAATTGTTCAGTCGGAGCCCATTAAAAGCTTCGGCAGCTATACAGTAAAGGCAAAATTCGGATATGAAATATCCGGTGATGTAAATGTTCTTGTTGTTGAGGAAAAATAATGGATGAGCTTCTCGGCAGAAAAACGCCTCACTCCGCTCAGGCGGAGCAGGCTGTTATAGGCTCAATTCTGATAGACGCGCGATGTGTGCCGGACGTTATCGAAAAGGTCGACGCTGATGATTTCTACATAAAGGCGAACAGAGACATTTTCGAGACCGTGTTTGTTATGTTCTCATATGGACAGACAATTGACCCGGTTACCATCGTCAACCAGATGAAGGTGCGGGGCGTTTATACAGACGAGACGGAGTCATATATGTATGAGGTTATGACCATGACTCCCACGGCTGCAAACGTTCTTGAATACGCAGCAATTGTCAAGGACAGAGCACTTCTTCGCAATCTGGGAACAACTGCCGACGAGATAATCTCAATGATAAACGAGGGCTCAGGAGAGGCTGACACGGTTCTTGAAGCGGCTGAACGCAAGATTTACGCGCTGCGCCAGGGGAGAAACGTGGGCGGATTGATGAAGGTTTCGTCCGTCATTCAGAATGTTTTTGACTCCCTGACAGAGGCCGCCGCCTCGGGCAACAAGATCCCGGGACTTTCCACCGGCCTGACGGACCTGGACAAAATGATTCTTGGCCTTAACAAGTCTGAGCTTATTCTTGTTGCGGCCCGGCCTGGCATGGGCAAAACGAGCATTGCGCTCAACATTGCGCTCAATGCCGGAATGACTCTGCACAAGAAGGTGGCCTTCTTCTCACTGGAAATGTCAAGAGAGCAGCTGGTTACAAGACTGCTTTCCAAGGCGGGAATGATTCCGTCACAGAACCTGCTCACCGGCCAGCTTACAGAGGACCAGTGGAGATCTGTTGCTGACGCGTCGGAGCAGCTGGCGCTTTCGGATATTTATATAGACGATAATCCCTCACTCACTGTTTCAGACATGAACGCCGCCTGCAGACGGCAGAAGGACCTGGAGCTCGTGGTTATAGACTATCTTCAGCTTATGCAGTCGGCAGGAAGCGGTCACAGCTGGTCGAACGAAAGCCGCACACAGGCGGTTAGCGACATAAGCCGTATGCTAAAGATTATGGCGAAGGAGCTGAATGTGCCGGTAATCTGCCTTTCACAGCTCAACCGTGCGGCGGAGGGCAGAACCGACAAGCGGCCTATGCTTTCAGACCTGCGTGAGTCAGGCGCCATTGAGCAGGACGCGGACGTTGTTATCGGCCTTTACCGCGACGGATATTATAACAAGGAATGCGAGAACCCGAATCTCGCGGAGGCAATAATACTCAAAAACCGCAAGGGCCAGACGGGAACCTGCGAGCTGAACTGGATGCCTGAATATACATGCTTTACAAATTATGAAGGCTTCAGGGACGATGATTATTGATTCAGTCAAGGCCTCTGCTCTGATTGAAAAGGGAGACAGGGTGCTTTGCGCCGTTTCCGGCGGAGCGGATTCAATGTGCCTGCTGCATATGCTGCACGCAAACAGCGGTGTGCTGGGAATTACCGTCGTGGCGGCCCACTATGAGCACGGAATCAGGGGCGAGGAGTCAATCCGTGACCGGGACTTTGTAAAGGCCTGGTGCGAGGAGAATAAAATTGAATTTATAACCGAAAGCGGTAATGCCCCCAAACATGCACGGGAAAACTCTCTTTCAGCCGAGGAGGCCGCCAGAGAACTGCGATATGCGTTTTTGGAAAGAGCCGCAGACAAGCTGGGATGCAATAAAATTGCCACAGCCCATAACCTTTCGGACAATTCAGAGACTGTCCTGTTCAATCTCATTCGGGGCACAGGCGCTCGGGGATTGGGCGGTATTCCGCAACAGCGTGGCAGGTTTATCAGACCACTGCTTTCAGTTTCGCGAACAGATATAGAGAGGTACCTTGCTGATAATAACATTCCCCATGTAGAGGATAAAACGAATTCTGAAGACAGCTATACGCGCAACAAAATCCGCCATGGAATAATGCCGCAGCTGAGGGAAATTAACCCGGGAGCGGACGAGGCAATTCTCAGAGCCGCTGAGCTTATACGGCGGGATGATTATTATTTAACCGTCCTTGCTCAAAGCTTTGCTGACGAAAATATAAAGGACGGAGTTATTCCCGGCACAGCTTTGCTTGGACTGCCGTATCCCGTTGCCTCAAGAGTAATCCGGATAATGACCGGGCCTGTTTCAATGCAGCATGTTGACGAGGTGATTAAGCTCGCCGAGGGAACGGAGAGAAGGTCACTTGCCCTGCCGGGTATAATCGTTACGGCTGAGGGCGGAAGACTGTTCTTCAGAGCTGAGGAGCAGAAGGTTCCGGAGATAGAGCCATTTGTGGTGAGACCGGGAGAGGAATATATTCTTCCCGAGCAGAAAATTAAACTTTCAACTTTTTTTGCTGATTGCTCAGAAATTCACGGCTTGTTAAACATTTCGTGCCTTAATTATGATGAAATAAAGGGCGATTTGGTTTGCTCATCACGCCGCCCGGGAGATGAAATCAGACCTGCGGGGCGGGGCTGTACCAAGGCGCTTAGAAAACTCTTCATGGAAAAGAAACTGACTCAGAACGAAAAGGCGGCGCAGCCTGTGCTGAGGGATGACTGCGGAGTTGTTGCAGTCGCCGGTATGTGCGTTGATGAGCGGGTTAAGGTTAACAACCCGGAAAATATATTGTGCGTTAGGGTTGAAAAACTCTGTTTATAAATAATTTATTGAGCGGGAGGATAATACCGCAGTGATTGAAAATGACATTGAGCGCGTTTTAATTTCACAGGAGACGCTGCAGGAAAAGGTTAGCGAAGTAGGAGCAAGAATATCCGCCGACTATGCAGGAAGGGAACCGGTATTTGTCGGAGTTTTAAAGGGCTGCTTTATTTTTATGGCCGACCTTATGCGTAGCATAACAATTAATTGTTCAATGGACTTTATGGCGGTTTCGTCCTATTCCGGGACAACCACCACCGGTGCCGTTAAGATTAACAAGGACCTTTCTCAGGACATCGAGGGCAAGGATGTTATAATCGTAGAAGACATTCTTGACTCCGGAGTAACGCTCCACTATCTGAAGGGCTACCTTGAGGGGCGCAAGCCGGCGTCTATAAAAATTGTTACACTCATGGATAAGCCGGCAAGACGTAAGGCAGATGTCCATGCGGATTATTTCTGCTTTGATGTGCCTGACGAGTTCGTCGTTGGGTATGGGCTGGACTACGATGAAAAATACCGCAATCTTCCGTATATCGGAATTTTAAAGCATGAGATATACTCATAACGCAAAGGATGTGACAAATTGAAACCTCAACGCAACAAGGCAAGAGACATTGGCTTTTATCTTTTACTGGCTGTTATAATTGCGGCGGTATTCCTTACACTGAATAACGACACTGAGACAACGGCCAAGGTTTCGTCCTACTCAGAGCTGGTTGACCTTTTCAACGAGGAAAAGGTTCAATCCTTTACAACTGAGGGAGACACCATAAGACTCAAGCTCAGAACAGACGATGCTGACAATCCGACTGAAGAAAAGACATATGACCTCTATAGCTTCTCGGTTTTCTATAATGACTTCAGCGACAAGATTGCGGAGCAGCATGAGTCGGGAGTTCTGGAGGAATATGACTATACAGAAGGCTTCGTAATGCCCTGGTGGGCGAGCTTCATTCCTTATATGCTCATCATGATAATCGCCATGGTTCTGTGGTATGTTATGATGAACAGAGCCGGTGGTGGAGCAGGCGGAGTAATGAAATTCAGCCGTGCCAGAACGCGCAACGGCGCTGACGAAAAGGATAAAAAGACCTTTAAGGACGTTGCCGGGTGTGACGAGGAAAAAGCCGAGCTTGCTGAGGTCGTGGACTTCCTCAAGGATCCCAAGGCATATACCGAAATGGGCGCCAGAATACCGAAGGGCATTCTGCTTGTTGGCCCTCCGGGAACAGGTAAAACCCTGCTTGCCAAGGCTGTTGCCGGCGAGGCGAACGTCCAGTTCCTTTCGATTTCAGGCTCAGACTTTGTTGAGCTGTATGTCGGCGTAGGCGCGGGACGCGTCAGAGACCTGTTTGAACAGGCTAAGAAGGCTGCTCCTGCAATTATATTCATAGACGAAATCGACGCTGTCGGCCGCCAGAGAGGCTCAGGTCTCGGCGGAGGTCATGACGAGCGTGAGCAGACCCTTAACCAACTCCTCGTTGAGATGGACGGCTTCGGCAACAATGAGGGCGTTATAGTCATGGCGGCGACAAACCGCGCTGATATTCTTGATAACGCGCTGCTCCGTCCGGGCCGCTTTGACAGACAGGTCTATGTAGGTCTCCCGGACATTAAGGGCCGAGAGGAAATACTCAAGATTCACTCTCGCGACAAGAAGCTTGCCTCTGAGGTTGACCTTAAGTCAATTGCCAAGGGTACTCCCGGCTTTGCCGGAGCGGACCTTGAAAATCTCATGAATGAGGCGGCAATTCTTGCCGTACGCAACAAGGAACGCTTTATCACACAGGCAGATATTGATGAGGCTATACTCAAGGTTCAGATGGGCCCGGAGAAGAAGAGCCGCAAAATGTCTGAAAAGGCCCGCCGGCTTACGGCGTATCACGAGTCGGGCCACGCTGTCACGGGCTACTATCTGACCCACACAGATCCGGTGCACTACATAACAATAATCCCACGCGGCGCTGCCGGCGGCTTTACGCTGTTTAGACCCGAGGAGGATGCTGAGAACTTCAAATCCCGCAGCGAAATGTACGAGAGCATCGTAATGTCTCTGGGCGGCAGAATATCAGAAAGACTGTTCCTTGACGATATTTCAACCGGCGCCTCCGGCGACATTCAGCAGGCGACGTCAACAGCCAGAGATATGGTTATGCGTTATGGCATGAGTGAAAAGCTTGGGCCTATTTTGTATGACAGCTCTGACCACAGCATATTCATAGGCCGTGATTTCGGAACGACCAAGAGCTATTCCGAGGAGACGGCCGCCATGATCGACGAAGAGGTCAAGGCAATATTCGACAAGGCTGAAAGAGAATGCGAACAGATTCTTACTGAGCACAGGGAGGATGTTATCGCTCTCTCTGAATATCTGCTTGAGCATGAAACAATCGAGGCGGAGGAAATTTCGTATTACTTTGAGCATAAGGAATTCCAGCCTGCAAGTGTGAAGGATGCGAAAAAGGCCGCGGCGGACAAAACCATTGAACGCCCTGCCCGCCACATTGCCAGGTTCGATGAGCCTGCTGAGCTCCCGAGTGAGACAGACAAGCTTCCCGAAGAGACGGACAAGCTCCCGGACGAGACTGATGAGCCGCAGACCGAGCCTCCAAAAGAAGAATAATAAAAATAAGAACAAGGACATCCTTTCGGATGTCCTTGTTTGTTAGCTTAGCTTTTTGATTATTCAAAGTCCAATACGCGCATCATTCTGATGAGCGTGAGTCTGTTTCTGATTGCGGCTGAGATAGGCATAATCTCATCCTTTAGGGCCGGGTCAATGCCGATATGCTCGGGAAGATACTTACAGCCGCAGCCTTTATAGAGATTTTCAAGAACATCAACATCGGGAATTGTGGCGATAAGGTCCTGAATTTCGCCCCAGTGGTCAACAATGTTCTGCGGGTCAAAGGTTCCAAGAACGTCGTTTGCGTTTTCCTTGATGATGCCCGGAGCAAGGCGCTCACCGAACTTTTCGGTAATCCACTCCTCCGTGAGAGGCTCAAAGGGCTTTGCCTTCGGAGTCTTCTTGGCCAGATCGTGATATACCTGAGCGCAGAGGAAGGTGCCAACACCGACGCACTCACCGTGGATACCTTCAGCATTTTCAAAGCGCGGAGGCTTCATCTCAACAAGGTGAGCAATAAGATGCTCGGCGCCGGAGGCGGCTCTTGAATGGTTGAGAAGCTGCATCGTAAGGCCGGACTTCATCTGGGCCATCGTCATGGCTTCAATGTCAGCCTTGCCGGTTGCGGCGTATTCATCAGCCGCGTTGCGCATAATCTGCAGAGCCTCTTCGGCCAGATCGGCAACCATGGGGCAATAATATTCATCGGCGACAATTTTGGAGGCCTTCCAGTCAACGAGGGAAATGTACTTGGAAAGAATGTCGTTAATGCCGCTGGCAACAAGACGGGCCGGAGCGCCCTTTATGATGTCCAGGTCGGTTACGACGAGGATTGGAGCGCACATCGGGACTGACTTTTTCTGCCCGTCGAGAATAACGGAGCAGATATTGGCCGTAAAGCCATCGGAGCTGGCAAGAGTCGGGACGGCGACAAAGGGAATGCCCAGCTTATATGCCGGGTAACGGCCAAAGTCCATAATCGTTCCGGCACCGTATGCAACGATAACCTCAGGATTATCCAGGTCCTTCATCATCTTTTCGATTAATACATCCTCGGAGCGAAGACCGTTCGCGTCAAGAACGATTTCCTGGTCGGCCTTTACGTGCTTGCCCTCAGTGAGCTTATAGATGTTTGAATCATATACGACAACACGCTTTTTGTCTGCCAGACCAACCTCGGCCATGTACTTTTCAAAATTATTTATAGCGCCGTATTCAACGACGACCATTTTGGTCTCGAGCGTGTGCTCGCGGCCGCATTTGCACTGCCCGACATACTGGGCGCAATCCATAATCATGTGATGCAGTCTCCTTCGCTTATAGTATTTGAATTGGATGGATTTATTATAGCGAATTGAAAGTGAGATTGCAATAATTAAGTCTTCGGTATATAATACTTCATGTAATATGGACGGCATGTGCGCCCCGCGTAACTGCCTGCGAATGAAAGGAAAACACACAATGAAAATTGCTACGACATACGACAACGGAAATATTTTTCAGCATTTCGGAAGAACGGAAAGCTTTAAGATTTATAACATAGAGGACGGAAAGATTGTATCGTCTGAAATTATTGGCTCCAACGGAACAGGCCACGGAGCTTTGGCCGGACTGCTGGCTAACGAGAGCATTGATGTTTTAATTTGCGGCGGTATCGGCGGAGGAGCCCAGGCGGCACTCAACGAGGCGGGAATTGAATTCGTATCAGGCGCCTCGGGCAATGCTGATGAGGCGGTTGAGGCATATCTAAAAGGAGAGCTCGTTTCCGCCGGCACTAACTGCGACCATCATCACGGCGGGGAAGAGGGCCACTCCTGCGGAGAGCACGGCTGCGGCCATCACCATGATAATGGGGAAGAGGACGAAGATTGCGGCCAGGAATGCGGAAGCGGATGCAGCGGCTGTGGCACCCACGGCACAGGCATTCAGCACCACAGAAACTGGGGCAGAAAGGTAAAAACCCACTATACCGGAACCCTTAATGACGGGACAAAATTTGACTCGTCATATGACCGGGGCGAGCCGATTGAGTTTATATGCGGTGCCGGAATGATGATTCCCGGCTATGACATGGCGGTTGCTGACATGGAGCCGGGCCAGACGGTTGAGGTTCATCTTGCTCCGGAGCAGGCATACGGCATGCCGAGACGTGACATGATATTTACTGTTGAAACGGCGCAGTTCCCGGGAGCAGAGAGCCTGGAGACCGGCGATAAGGCATATCTTTATTCGCAGAACGGCCAGCCCTTCCCGGTTAAGGTCATAGCCAGGGATGAGACGACAGTTACCTTCGATGCAAACCATGAGCTTGCAGGAAAGGAACTGAATTTCGTCATTGAACTGGTTGAGGTTGAAGAATAAAAACGAAACACTGGAAGGATTTGTTTAATGGGTTTTCTTGATAAAATATTCGGCTCTTACTCAGACAGAGAGCTAAAGAAAATATATCCGATTGCGGACAAAATTATCGCCATGGAGGATGAATATGCCTCAATGACAGACGAACAGCTGCGCGCCAAGACAGACGAGTTTAAGGCCCGCCTTGATAACGGCGAAACGACTGACGATATTTTGCCCGAAGCCTTTGCCACTGTCCGTGAGGCGGCATGGCGTGTCTTGGGCATGAAGCCCTTCTATGTGCAGCTTATCGGCGGAATTGTTCTTCACCAGGGAAGAATTGCTGAAATGAAAACAGGCGAAGGCAAAACGCTTGTCGCCGTTCTGCCGGCCTATCTTAATGCCCTTACCGGCCGTGGAGTTCATATCGTTACCGTTAACGATTACCTTGCACGGCGTGACAGCGAGTGGATGGGCAAGGTTCATCGCTTCCTGGGTGTTTCGGTCGGACTTATTGTTCATGACCTTACAAATGACGAGCGCCGCGAGGCTTACGCCTGCGACATTACCTACGGCACCAATAACGAGATGGGCTTTGACTATCTGCGTGACAATATGGCGCTTTATAAGGAGCAGATGGTTCAGCGGGACCACGTTTTCGCAATTGTGGACGAGGTGGACTCAATACTTATTGATGAGGCCAGAACTCCGCTTATTATCTCCGGCCAGGGCGACGAGAGCACTGACCTTTACCGACGCGCGGATGATTTTGTTTCACGCCTGAAAAAGCTGGTTGTCACCGAGGTTGACGACAAGGAAGAGGAAAGCGAAGACATCGACGCCGACTATGTTGTGGACGAAAAGGCGAAGACCGCGACGCTTACAGCCAGAGGTGTTGCAAAGGCTGAGGAGTATTTTAACCTTGAAAATCTGGCTGACCTTGAAAATGCCACCCTCTCTCATCACATAAACCAGGCGCTCAGAGCCCACGGCATTATGAAGCGTGACATTGACTATATAATCAAGGACGGGGAAATTATCATTGTTGATGAATTCACCGGCCGCCTTATGCTTGGCAGACGCTACAGCGAGGGACTGCACCAGGCCATTGAGGCGAAGGAGCATGTAGACGTCCAAAAGGAAAACAAGACACTTGCTACGATAACCTTCCAGAACTACTTCAGACTTTATGAAAAGCTCTCCGGCATGACGGGAACCGCAGCGACGGAGGCTGAGGAGTTCCAGGCAATATATAATCTGGATATAATCGAAATCCCCACAAACAAGCCGGTTATAAGAATAGATCATCCTGACTGCGTATATAAGACCGACGTCGGCAAGAACAATGCGATTATTGAGCAGATTGTTGAATGCCACGAAAAGGGGCAGCCGGTCCTGGTTGGCACGGTGTCGATTGAAAAGAGCGAATACATTTCATCTCTTCTTAAAAAGCGGGGGATTAAGCATACCGTTCTTAACGCCAAGTACCATGAAAAGGAAGCGGAGATTGTTGCGCAGGCCGGTAAGCTTGGCGCAGTTACCATTGCCACCAACATGGCAGGACGTGGAACTGATATCGTCCTCGGAGGCAACGCCGAGTTCCTGGCTAAAAATGACCTGCGCAAGGCGGGCTATGCTGATGAGATCATTTCCGAGGCAACAGGCTTTGCAGACACTGACAATGAGGAAATAATAGCGGCCCGGGAAATGTTCGCCCAAAAGCTCAGCGAGCACAGGGCCGAGACCGAGACGGAGGCTGAAGCGGTAAAGGCGGCGGGAGGATTGTTTATCCTTGGCACAGAGCGCCATGAGTCCCGCCGTATAGACAACCAGCTCCGTGGACGATCAGGCCGTCAGGGTGACCCCGGCGAGAGCCGCTTCTATCTGGCTATGACAGACGATATTATGCGTCTGTTCGGTTCGGAGCGTATTATGGGCATGATGGAAGCTCTGAATGTAGACGAAAACACGCCACTTGATCACAAAATGCTTTCCGGCGCCATCGAACAGGCTCAGAAGACTGTTGAAAGCCGCAATTTCCAGGTAAGAAAGAACGTTCTGGAATATGATGACGTCATGAACAAGCAGCGCGAGATTATATATGGTGAGCGCCGCAAGGTTCTTGACGGTGAGGATCTTAAGGACCAGATTACAGGCATGATAGACCAGTTTGCAGCCTCTACCGTCGCCGAGGGCTTGCCCAACGGCGAGGCAGACAGCGAGAGCGAGCTGACAGAGGCGCTGGAGCCGTTTACAAAGCTGTTTTTAAAGCCGGGCGCTGTTACGCTTGAAACCTTTGGCGGCAAGGCGACGGTTGAAAAGATTACCGGGTTCATCCAGAACATTGCCCACCAGGTGTATGAGGCGAGAGAAAAGAGCTTTGGCCTTCAGCCAAACGGAACACCGCTCATGCGGGAAATCGAGCGCGTTGTTATGCTCAGAGTTGTTGACGAATACTGGATGGAGCATATTGATGCCATGGACGACCTGAAGCAGGGAATAGGCCTGCGGGGTTATGGCTCTGTTAAGCCTATAGACGCCTATAAGCAGGAAGGCTTTGACATGTTTGAAAACATGGTCAATGGCATCCGTGAGGAAACGGTAAGAAGGCTGTTCGTCGTCAGGGTAAAGGCCGAGCAGCAGATTGAACGCAAGGCCGTGGCGAAAAATGTCGCCTCCAATGCGGGCGGAGAACCTGTTAAAAAGCAGCCGGTTAAGAAACTTCAGAAGCCGGGCAGAAATGACCCGTGCCCCTGCGGAAAAATGAAGGCGGACGGAAGCAGAAGGCTTAAATATAAGGAGTGCTGTGGCCGCAACGAATAAACTGTATTAACCGGAGAGACAAAATTGGCCTTTATTGAAAAAAACAGAGATGAGCTTGTATATATGACCTCTGACATTCTGCCGGCGCTTAATGTGTTTTCAACCCGCTATGGCGGAGTGAGCAAGGGAGATTTTTACTCGCTGAATATAGGCTCAAACCGCGGTGATGACCCGGACCTTGTTCGAGAAAACTGCTATAGGCTCCGCGCACTGTTCGGAGATGCGAAAAAGCCATGCTGCGTTACAAAGCAGGTTCACGGAAACGTTGTTAAAACAGTTACCCATGAAAACCTTCATGTTCCATGCGTGGCAGACATTCCTTATGAAGCTGACGGAATTGTTACCGCGGAAAAGGGATTGCCGATATTCTGCCTTACGGCCGACTGCGTCCCGGCGCTGCTTTGTGACAGCAAGGGAAAGGCGGCGGCGGCAATTCACTGCGGATGGAGGAGCTCCGTTCTTGACATTTTGAGCAACTGCATTGAAGCGATGGAGCAGCTCGGCGCAAAACGGGAGAATATATATGCGGCGTTCGGACCGGCGATTGGCCCGTGCTGCTTTGAAACAGACAGAGACGTTCCTGACGCGCTGGAGAAATATCTCTCAGGCGAAACTGACGGACTCTGGAGACAGACAGAGAGTGGGAAATATTATATTGACCTGCGTATGGCCAATGCCAGGCGGCTTGTTCAACTCGGCATCAGCAGGAATCATATAGACGTTTCGGACGAATGCACTATGTGCAGCCACGACAAATACTGGTCACACAGATATACGCGGCGCAATGGACTGCAAAGAGGCAGCCAGGCCTCGGGAATAATGCTTTGAGGGAGTATTGCATGCATAAGAACAGAAAAACAGCCGTTAGGCTTATAGCATTAATAATGTGCTGTGTGATGATATTTACCTCAGGCTGCACCCTGCCAGGAACCGGCAACCTGAACCAGGATGTTCCGGATTCAACGGAGGGTGTTGACCTGACAATAGCCCATGCCCTTGATGATGTGTTTTCCCTTAACAGCAATTCAAATTACAGCTTTAACCCGGTTATAGCGACAAACCATTCAAACCAACTGATATGCTCGCTCGTATATGACAATATGGTTGAGGTTGACGACAATTTCGAGGTAATCCCAAATGTTGTTACTGAATGGTCATGCAACGACACTGCTACCCTGTGGGAGCTGACGATTGACACTTCAAGAACCTTTCACGACGGAACAAATATAACGGCCCGGGATATACGCTATTCCATTGAACGCGCAATCGTTTCAGACAGATACTCAGGCCGGTTCAGAAGCTACATGGGCTCCGGCACCGATGGAGATGATAAGCTGGAAATCACTCTCGGAATAGGTGACACGCAGTTTATTAAGCTGCTTAATATTCCGATTATAAAATATGGCTCATATGACGATAAGTATCCCGAGGGCAGCGGCCCGTACACGTACGTGTTCGAGGATTATGAGACCATGGAGATTACCGACGACATGACCGACGAGGAGCGGAAGGAGGCCGAGGAATTCAACGAAGCCGCCCTTAAAAGCCGCAAGGCGGTTGCCCTCGAGGCGTATGACGGCTACCCGGGACACGAGGACTTTCCCCTTGACACGATATATATTGTTGAATATACCGAGCCTGACGCAATTATAAACGCCTTTGAGGACGCTTATATCGATGTTGTTGTGAATGACCCTTCAAGCTACACAAACCTTGGCTACGCCAGCACAAATGAGTTCCACACATACGCAACCACGAACATGCATTTTATTGGCTTTAACCAGGAGAGTACACTTGGCGCAAACTCCGGCTTCAGGTTTGCAATGCAGTACGCCTTCGACAGGGAATATCTTGTTGAAATTCTGAATGATAACGCTGTTGCCTCGGCAATACCAATGTATCCGACAGACGCGGACTTCCCGGCTACGCTTAACACATCTCTGCAATATGATCTGACAAAGGTTAGAACCGTCCTTGAAAACAACGGCTACCAGGATTATGACGAAGACGGTTATCTCGAGGCAATGAACGGAACAAATGATGACCTGACGATTAATTTCATCATGTGCAGCGACAGCTCCGCCAAGGCCGGAGTTGCAAACCGGTTCGTTGAGGATATGCTCACAATCGGTGTTAAGGTGAACCTGCAGGAAATGACATGGGCGGACTATTACAACGCTCTGACTGACTACGAGGATTTTACAAAGGAGCAGCTTGAGGACGAGGACTTCAGCCCTGTAGAGTTCGACATGTATTATGCCGAGGTTAAGCTAAGAAATAACTTCGACATTAGCGAGCTGCTTGAGGAGCGCACCGAGGACAACAAAAACATTAACTATACAAGGTCAACAGGCAACGCCTGGGAGACGTATATGTATAACTATCTTGCATCCGGCGATTCCAGCCGCAGGCAGAATTACTATACGCTTTGTGAGTATGTTTTGACCAACATGGCGCAGTTTGTTGTTATTGGCTTTGAAAAGCAGCAGATAATAACCCACCGCGGCACCATAAGAGGCTTGAATCCAAATCTTGGCAATCCGCTTTATAACTTTACGAACTGGACAATCCAGCTGACGGCTGACGAGTAAAGACCGGAGGTGTATTTAAAAATGACTGACAGAGAATTGCTTTCACTGGCTAAGGTTGCCTCTGAAAATTCATATTCCCCATATTCTCACTTCGCCGTGGGCGCGGCTCTCGAGTGCTCTGACGGCACCGTGTATACGGGGTGCAACATAGAAAATGCGGCTCTCGGCAGCACAATTTGTGCTGAAAGAACCGCTTGCTGCAAGGCCGTTAGCGAAGGACACAGAGAATTCGTAAGAATTGCCATTATGGCCGACAGTCAGGATTACTGCTACCCCTGCGGAGCCTGCAGGCAATTTCTCGCGGAGTTTTCACCCGATATGGAGGTGCTCTGCGGGAAGGGAGACGGCAGATATGTGAGCTATAAGCTCCGTCAGCTGCTGCCGGGCATATTTAACTTTTAATTAAATCCGGATAATGAAAAGCAGGATCCGTTCAGGATCCTGCTTTTGCATCTGCCGGCAGCTTTACGTCTAAGCCGTACAGCATTAAAAATTCTTCGAGACAAAGGTCATTGTCCATTATGTATTCGGCGGCCTCTTTGCCAACATATCTGTAATGGTTCGGGCAGCAGGATACTCCGTAATACTCCTCCTTGCCCTCCGGGTAGCGCTGAATAAAACCATATTCCGCGCAGTGCTCATTCAGCCAATTGAAAACCTCTGCGCCGTCATCAAGCTCACTGCGGTCATAGCTATAGCTGCTTGAAACCGAAAGGTCACAGGTAAGGTCAACCGCCAAACCCAGCTGGTGCTCATTGCATCCGGGAGGAAGAACCTCCTGGGCCGCAGCATATGAGTCGTTATTGTAATAGTAAAGAATTAGGTTTTGCCACCATGGAATCTGCCATTCCCAGCTGCGGTAGCCAGAATTGATGTAAATCTGATATCCGGCGGACCGGCAGGCGTAAATCATGTCGCAAAGGTCATAATAAGCGGTGGCGTCTATACCCTGAGTTTCAAACCCGGCAACATTTTTTACGTAGTAGCAGCCGATTCCGTTGTATGAGTTGGCAAGCATATATTGCCCGTCGGTTATGTCTATTACCGGCAACCCGTCAGGCACCGGATATTTAAAGTTTGACGGGTCCTTAATCTCAGTGCCGGCATCATCAGCAAACGCCGGTATGCCACACAGGCATGCGACGCCGAGAACCATGGACAAAGCCAAAGCAATAATTTTTTTATGCTTCATACAGCGCAAGGAACTCCTCGAGGCAGAGATTGTTATCCATCATATATTCCGCAGCCTCCTGCCCGACATAGCGGAAGTGCCAGGGCTCATAGATAATGCCGGTAATGCTGTCTGCCGAGCCGCTCTTGTCTTCAGGATAGCGGACGACAAAGCCATATTCCGCGCAATGCTCGCAAAGCCACTGGTATGTTTCGGTGGCGGCAAGGGAGCTGTCCTTCGTTTCACGGTAATAGTCGGTAATGTCGCAGGAAAGACCGGTCTGATGCTCGCTGGTTCCCGGGTAGGCGACAATTGTTTTTGCAACATCCTCGGAATAGCCCTGGCTGATCTTCCGCTGGTAAAGATAGTTCTGGTCAGCATAGGAGCGGTAGCCCGATGAAAGATACACGGGCAGGCCCGCAACCTTGCAGCCGAGAGCAAAATCAAGGAGCGCCTGGGCAATGCGGGCGTCTACAGCGCACCGCTGGTCATTATATGAAGTCTGAATGTCTGTTTCAGAAGCGGTCATGTTGAGATAGGCGAGATTTTCAGGCTCATAATCCTGCGGGTCAAGGGGATTGGAGGAGTTTACGAGCATATACTGCCACTCAGTCACGTCAATATCCGGAGGAGCGGGAAGACCGAGCGCCTCAGCGTTCTTTGCTGCAATCTGAGCTGACTCACTGAGTGCGGATGCTTCCTCAACAGTGGCGGCCTCTGTAGATGTATCTTCAGCAACAGCCTCGGAAGCAGCTTCCGCGGTTTCTTCTGCAGCTGCATCACCGCCCTGCTGGGCCAGCAAATCTCCTTCATATAAGGACATAGATTCAGTATAATCAATGTCCCAGCCCATGCGTTCAATAAACGCGCTGCGGTCATAGCCGTAAGTGACATCCTCTTGCGGAGAATAATACCAGCTAGCGCCGCACTCGTTGCTCTGAACAGCAACTGAGCAGCTGACATATGCAAAAATTCCAAAAATTATGGCGAGTATAACGCCGATTATTATCCGGCCTATCCGTTTCTTTAAGCTCATGCGAGACCTTCTTTCTTCTGAAGCTTATGCTTCTCCCCATCAGGGGTTTGAATGTAAGTGTTTTCAAGTATATCTATTGTGCTTTTGCGCCATTCAGCGATATATTCCTGCCGGAGCACATCACGCTCCGCCAGCTCATCAGGCGTCAGCTCGCGTTCCTTTGCCAGGTGCGCAAGCTCATTAATACGTGCGATTTTTTCTTCTGTCATTTGTTTTCAATTGTCCCCAATTCATCAAGTGTCAGCTCAAAGGCCGGAATGAAATTATCGATGAAATATTTAACTTCCGAAAGCGGGCTCCTGTCAAGTATTTCCCGTGTCTGCTTTTCTGCGGAAAGGAACTCATCGTTGCCGGCGCGGCGCTCCTCAATGCATTTTATATAAGCGCTGAGCTTGTCGGCCGCCTTAACAAGATCGTGAAGCCTCTCCTCTGCCTCACCGCCGAGATACGGCGCAAATGAACCGCGAATTTCATCCGGAAGCGTTGCAAGAAGCTTGCTGCAGGCCAACTTCTCCAGGTCATTATATGCCGAGTGAATATCGGCACTGTAATATTTGATCGGAGTAGGCAAATCACCGGTCAGAATTTCACTGCAGTCGTGGTAAAGCGCCGCTGCGGCATATTCCTCCGGGTTACAGTCAACGCCGTAAACATCACGCCGGATAACAGCCAATGCGTGGGCAATAACCGCTGTCATGTGGCTGTGCTCCTGGATATTTTCAGGCAGGGCGTTGCGCATAAGACTCCAACGCTCAATATAACGCATTCGCGAAATATATGCAAAGAAATTATACATTAAAATCTCCAAACTTAAAAGTTATTTCTTTATATTATAATAGTTGCGTTTTCTTCATTCAAGTGTTAAAATTCAAATTCGTGTAAATTATTAGTTGAGGGATATAAATTTATGGACAAACTAAGAAATGTTGCGATTATAGCCCATGTTGACCATGGCAAGACGACGCTCGTGGACGAGATGCTTAAGCAGTCCGGCGTTTACAGGGAAAATCAGGAAATAGTTGACCGCGTTATGGACTCAAATGACCTTGAGCGTGAACGTGGAATCACCATAATGGCAAAAAATACCGCTGTATGGTACGGAGACACGAAGATAAACATTGTCGATACTCCGGGCCACGCCGATTTCGGCGGCGAGGTTGAGCGTATACTGAAGATGGTTAATGGCGTCATCCTTCTTGTAGACGCCGCTGAGGGCCCAATGCCTCAGACACGCTTCGTTCTTTCACGGGCACTTGAGCTCGGCCACAGAGTTATTGTCGTTGTAAACAAGATAGACAGACCTGACCAGCGCATCCACGAGGTGGTGGATGAAATTCTTGAACTCCTTATGGATCTTAACGCCACTGACGAGCAGCTTGATTCACCAATGCTGTTCTGCTCAGGCCGCCAGGGAACTGCAAGCTACTCTCCGGACGTTGCCGGAACGGATCTTAAGCCGCTCTTCGAAACGATTCTTGAATATATCCCCGAGCCCGAGATGAACACTGACGCACCGTTCCAGATGCTGGTTTCCAGCGTTGATTATAACGAGTATGTCGGCCGTATTGCAATCGGCCGTATTGAGCGCGGTGTTATAAAGCAGAACCAGGAGATAGATGTTATTAACTACCACAACGCTGATGCGGCGCCTCTTAAGGCAAAGGCCGTATCACTGTATCAGTTTGATGGGCTTAATAAGGTTCCTGTTACAGAGGCGGGAGCCGGCAATATAATCGCCATGAGCGGCATAGGCGATGTTACCATCGGAGACACAATCTGCGCCCGCGGTGCAGACGAGGCACTGCCGTTCGTTAAAATCGGCGCACCAACTCTTGAAATGACCTTCTCTGTAAATGACAGCCCGTTTGCCGGGCGCGAGGGAAAGTTCGTAACGTCCCGCCAGATTCGTGAAAGACTTTACAAGGAAACCCTTAAGGACGTTTCGCTCCGGGTAACTGATGTTGAAGCCAGCACAGACAGCTTTAATGTTGCCGGGCGCGGTGAAATGAGCCTCTCCATTCTTATTGAGACAATGCGCCGTGAGGGCTATGAGTTCCAGGTTTCACCCCCGCGTGTGCTTTACCGCGAGATAGACGGAAAAAAATGCGAGCCTATAGAGCGTGTTGTCGCAGACGTTCCCAGCGAATATATGGGCAGCGTTATGGAAAAGCTTGGCGCCCGCAAGGGTGAGTTCGTAGAGATGACGCCGGTGGGCTCCCGCATGAAGCTGGAGTTCCTCGTTCCGTCCCGCGGCCTGTTCGGCTATAGAAATGAATTTCTCACAGACACAAAGGGCGAGGGAATTATGGCATCGGTTTTCGACAGCTATGAGCCGTATAAGGGCGACCTTTCAAGACGGCACACGGGTTCGCTTATAGCCCATGAAACAGGCGAAGCGGTTGCATATGGTCTGTGGAATTCCCAGGAGCGTGGAATCCTGTTTATAACTCCGGGAACAATGGTGTATGGCGGAATGATAGTTGGCGAATGCCCAAAGCAGGATGACATCGCAGTTAACGTCTGCCGCTCCAAGCACCTGACAAATACCCGCGCCTCCGGATCGGATGAAGCACTGCGCCTTATCCCGCCGAAGCAGATGAGCCTGGAGCAGTGCCTTGAGTTTCTGGCCGACGATGAGCTTCTCGAGGTTACACCGAAAAATCTCCGCCTGCGCAAGAGCATTCTTGACCATGCGGCGAGAATGAGAAATGTTATGAAGAACCGTTGAACAGGTGCAAGGTACAACAAGGTGCATGGAGGAATGACATGAAAGCAATAATGACCGTTATCGGCAGGGACCGTGTTGGAATAATCGCAAGCGTGACATCCTTGCTGGTTACATTGAATATTAATATTCTCGACCTCAGTCAGACTATTATGGACGGCCTGTTTACGATGACGGTGCTTGTCGACGTGAGCGGCTCCAGCTGCAGCTTCGACGAGATTCGTGACACACTCTCAGCTCATGGCGAGAAGGAGGGCCTCTCAATAAGAATCCAGCGGGAGGACATTTTCACCGCAATGCACAGAGTCTGAGGTGACGGGTAATGCTTAATCAGTCTGATATACTCGAAACCCTCGAGATGATTGACCATCAGCATCTTGATGTCAGAACCATTACAATGGGCATCTCACTCAGAGATTGCGCCGACCCGGATATTAACCGCTGCGCCGATAAAATATATAACAAAATTTGCCATCGGGCTGAAAAGCTTGTTCAAACAGGCTGCAGCATAGAAACAGAGCTCGGCATCCCAATCGTAAACAAGCGGATTTCCGTAACACCCATAGCGCTGGTGGCCGAAAGCTGCGAGAGCGCGGACTATGCGGTAATTGCCGGAGCACTGGACAGAGCGGCCAAGGAATGTGGCGTTAACTTTATCGGCGGCTACTCAGCGTTGGTCCACAAGGGCTTTACCAACGGAGACAGGCGGCTTATAGAATCAATCCCCGAGGCACTTGCTGAAACTGACATAGTCTGCTCAAGCGTTAATGTTGCCACCACCAAGGCGGGAATTAACATGGACGCTGTTGCCATGATGGGACGTGTTATTAAAAAAACAGCGGAGCTTACAAGAGCAAGCGATGGCCTTGGCTGCGCAAAGCTTGTTGTTTTTGCAAATGCCGTTGAAGACAATCCGTTCATGGCAGGAGCCTTCCATGGAATAGGTGAGCCGGAATGCGAAATAAATGTTGGCGTTTCCGGACCCGGCGTTGTGTGCGCGGCACTAAAAAAAGTCAAGGGGCAGCCCTTTGACGTTGTTGCGGATACTGTTAAGAGCACGGCCTTCAGAGTAACTCGAATGGGCCAGCTTGTCGCCCAGGAGGCCAGCAGAAGGCTTGGAGTTCCATTCGGAATAGTTGACCTGTCTCTGGCACCGACTCCGGCCGTGGGAGACAGCGTGGCCAGAATTCTCGAGGAGATGGGCCTTGAGCGTTGCGGCACCCATGGAACAACAGCCGCGCTTGCGCTGCTTAATGACGCGGTAAAGAAGGGCGGAATTATGGCGTCCAGCCATGTAGGCGGCCTTTCCGGAGCGTTTATCCCGGTTTCTGAGGATGAGGGAATGATAGCCGCTGCGGAAAAGGGCACTCTGACACTTGATAAGCTCGAGGCAATGACCTGCGTTTGCTCCGTAGGCCTTGACATGATTGCCGTCCCGGGTGACACCTCTGCCGAGACCATATCTGCCATAATTGCCGATGAGGCCGCCATAGGCGTTGTAAACACAAAGACAACGGCGGTAAGAATAATTCCCGCTCCGGGCAAAAACGTGGGAGACAGCGTTGAATTCGGAGGACTTCTCGGCGCAGCTCCTGTGATGCCGGTTCACCCGGAATCATCCGCAGAGTTCATCGCCAGAGGCGGAAGAATTCCGGCTCCGATGCAGAGCCTTAAAAACTGAAAAAACAGGTTGACATCCACCGTTATTAATGATAATATACCAAAGCGTCCGCGGACCGGGTAGCGGGGATATACCTCACTGAGGTTCCTTTCAGCCCATTACTCAGCCGCAGGATATAGCTACAATAAGAAAGGAAAACAAACAATGATTACCAAAGAGAAAAAGACCACTGTTATCGCAGACAATGCAACACACGAGGGCGACACCGGCTCACCTGAGGTTCAGATCGCCATCCTTACAGAGCGTATCCGTGAGCTTACGGAGCACCTTAAATCTCATCCCAATGACGACCACAGCCGTCTTGGTATGTATAAGATGGTTGGTAAGCGCCGCCGTCTTCTTGACTACGTTGCAAAGAAAGATATTGAGCGTTATCGTGCGATAATCGCCAAGCTGAACATCCGTAAGTAATGGTTTTCAGCAACTGAGGGGTATGAAGTTATTTAAATGTCAGGGTACAACTGAATATTGTTCCCTGACATTTTCATGTATTTAAAGGAGCTAACAAATGATAATCACACACAAGGAATTCCCCAATTACAAAAAGTTCGAAATGGACTATGAGGGCCGCAAGCTGACATTGGAAACCGGCAAGCTGGCGGAGCTCTGCAACGCCGCAGTCCTCGTAACCTATGGCGAGACCGTAGTTCTTGTTACCTGCACAGCTTCTGCAAGACCGAAGGACGGAATTGACTATTTCCCGCTTTCAGTAGACTTCAACGAGAAGCTCTATGCTGTCGGCCGCATTCCCGGCAGCTTTATGCGCCGCGAGGGCAAGCCGAGCCTTCCCGCAGTTCTTGCATCAAGACTTATTGACCGTCCGATGCGCCCGCTTTTCCCGACAGACCTGCGCAATGACGTCGTCATCGCATGCGAGGTTCTCGCTGTAGACCGTGACTGCTCACCTGAGATTACCGCTATGATCGGCGCTTCCGCAGCAGTTTCTATTTCAGACGTTCCCTTTAACGGACCTATCGCCGGTATCGTTCTTGGCTGGGACGGAGAGAAGTTCCTCTTTAACCCGACAAAGGCTGAGCGCGAGCACAACCGCATGACAACCACCATAGCTGCCACACACAAGAAAATCGTTATGATCGAGTCAGAGGCTGACCAGGTTCCCGATGATGTTATGTATGAAGGCATCCTGCAGGCTCATGAGCATCTGCAGCCGGTTCTTGACCTTATCGACAGAATGGTCGCCGAAATAGGCAAGCCGAAGTTTGAGTATGAGCACGCCGCATTTGACGATGAGCTCTTCGAGAAGCTTGTTAACAATGAGTTTGAGTCTATGGAATATTGCATGGACACAGACGATAAGAACGTCCGTGAATCACGTGTTAATGACTGGATCACAATGGTTCAGGAGAAGTACGGCGAAGAGCACCCGGACATGATGCAGTATATGGACGAAATCCTTTATAAGCTGCAGAAGAAGGTCGTTAAGAAATGGCTGCTCGCCGGCAAGAGAGTTGACGGCCGTGCAATGAACGAAATCCGTCCTTTGGGCGCAGAGGTTGGTGTCCTCCCGGTTGTCCATGGCTCAGGACTCTTCACCCGCGGCCAGACTCAGGTCCTTTCAATTGCAACTCTCGCAACTCTTTCCGAGAGCCAGAAGCTCGACACAATCTGGGAAGAGGAAGAGAAGCGCTTCATGCACCACTACAACATGCCCTCCTATTCAACAGGCGAGGCACGTGCGAGCCGTTCAACAGGCCGCCGCGAGTATGGCCATGGTGCCCTTGTCGAGAAGGCTCTTCAGTGCGTAATTCCTGAGGTAGAGGACTTTCCGTATGCCATCCGTGTAGTTTCAGAGGTTCTTTCCTCCAACGGTTCAACCTCACAGGGCTCAATTTGCGGCAGCACACTGGCCCTTATGGACGCCGGCGTTCCCCTGAAGGCTCCTGTTGCAGGCATTTCCTGCGGCTTGATTCAGGACGGCGACGCTTTCACAACCTTCATCGACATTCAGGGCGTTGAAGACTTCCACGGCGAAATGGACTTCAAGGTTGCCGGAACAAAGCAGGGCATTACGGCCATCCAGATGGACCTTAAGAACGACGGTCTTAAGCACGAAATCGTAAAGGAAGCCTTTGACAAGACCCGCGAGGCACGTTTCCAGATTCTGGACGAGGTTATGCTCAAGGCAATTGCCGAGCCGCGCAAGGAGCTTGCAAAGACAGCACCTAAGATGATTCAGATGACAATTAACCCGGACAAGATCCGCGAGGTTATCGGTTCAGGCGGAAAGACAATTCAGAAGATTACCGCTGACACAGGCTGCAAGATAGACATCAATGATGAAGGCCAGATATTCATCGCTTCTCAGGATATCGAGGCATGCCGCAAGGCAAAGGCAACAATCGAAGACATCGTCTTTGAGCCGGAAGCCGGAAAGCTTTATACCGGAAAGGTTGTCCGTATAATCTCCAACCTGGGCGCTTTCATCGAGCTCGTTCCGGGCAAGGACGCAATGTGCCACATCAAGGACCTTGAGTTCAAGCGCACTGAAAAGGTTGAGGACGTTCTCAACGTTGGTGACACAGCTACAGTTAAGTTCCTTGGCGTAGACGAAAAGGGACGCTGGAACGTAAGCCGCAAGGAAGCTCTCAAGGAGCTCGGCCAGAAGTAAAATATTCTGCAGACCGCAGACCACGGTTCGCAGTAAAAAATCCGGAGGAAAATATCCTCCGGATTTTTTCGTTAGTAATCTGTCTTTGACCTTTCAGGTCATATTGATTTCCTTTTCAAGATCGGCAACTATTTCAGAGTAATTGTCGATTGCAGCTACATTCATGGCGGGAGTGGTCTTTTCTCTTGAAGCTGACTCGGCATGAACTGCGGCTGTTGCCTTGTTCACCGGCGCAATTACACCTGCTCCGGCAACACACCCGCCGGGGCACGCCATGCCCTCAAGCAGATAGCCGTTATATTTGCCGGCCTTTGCCATTAAAAGCAGCTTCTTGCATTCCTGCAGGCCTTGAGCCGCGGCGACGTTAATTTCACCTTCACCCATTTCACGGATAACATCCTGAACTGCCTTGGCAACTCCGCCGCCAACTGCAAAGCCAACACCGTTGCCTGTGGCGTCAGGGACGTATTCAGCCTCCTCGCACTCTTCGGGGTCAACACCCTTTGCGTTGAAGACGCCTTCAAGCTCTTCGAAGGTGAGAACAAAATCAACATGGCTTCTGATTGTTCTGCGGCTTGCCTCAAGCTTCTTTGCGGCGCAGGGCCCTATGAAGCAGACCTTGCAGCCCGGGAACTGCGTTTTAACAAGACGGGCGGTGAGCACCATAGGCGTCAGTGCCATGGAAATACAATCAGCATACTGAGGGAACTCCTTCTTCGCCATGACGCTCCATGCCGGGCAACAGGAGGTAGCCATAAAGGGCAGCTTTTCCGGAACCTCTGCAAGGAAGTCCTTTGCCTCTTCAACGGTGCACAGGTCGGCGCCCGATGCAACCTCATACATGTTTGCAAAGCCGAGCTCCTTAAAGGCTGTACGCAGTTGGCCGATTGTAGCTTTGCCAAACTGGCCTGAAATTGCCGGAGCAACTATTGCGTAAACAGGGACGCCTTCTTTAATGGCGGTTATGGTCTGGAAAATCTGACTTTTATCTATTATTGCTCCGAACGGGCAGTTAACAAGGCACTGACCGCAGGAAACACATTTATCATGGTCGATATCAGCGCGGCCAAACTCATCGGAATGAATGGCATTCATGCCGCATGCCAGCGCGCAGGGGCGCTCCATTTTTACGATTGCATGGTATGCACATGCGTTTACACACATTCCGCACTTAACGCATATGTCCTCGTGTATTTTGGCGCCGCCGTGAACAATTTCAATCGCCTTCTTCGGACAAACCGAGCGGCATGGGTGCTCAAGGCAATTCTGGCACAGGGATGTTACAACAACGCGCTTTTCGGGGCAACGATTGCATGCAAACTTAATAATATCTATCAGGGGCGGTTCATAGTACTTTTCGTCAATCAAGCTCGCGTCAACACCCTCAAGGCGTGACTCATATTCGTCAAAATGGCGCAGGGAAAGACCCATGGCGGCGCGCAGACGCTCCGAAACGATTTCACGCTTAACGAAAACATTGTCGCGATACTGTGCACCCTCTGAGGTTATAATTTTATATGGCAGATTATGAAATTTATGCTCATCCCAGCCCTCATATGCCAGCCGGGCTGTTTCTTCAAATATGCGGCTTCTAAGCTGCGATTTTTGGGTATCAATACCCCTCATATCTTTTGCCTCCATTTTTGTAATGCGTTTAAAATATAACAATACAGACAATGCTTTTCAATAGGCAAAATATACAAAGTTTAACAGTAAAGCCCGCGGAGAACAGAAAATTTGTCTCCGCGGGCTTTGATAAGATTATATTTCAACGGATTCCCAAAGGCTTGCCGGATATTTGCCTTCCGCAATCATCTGCGCAATGGCACGCTTTACGTCCGGCAGATCGTCGGGGTATGTAACACCATGCCATTTGTCCTTCGTCTCAAGAACCTTGACTGTGCTTTCTCCGGCCTGCAGCTGCTCGTCTGCAACAAACGGGAGGAAGTATTCGCACTTTATCGGGTTAACAGGAAGGTTTTTCTCAAGGAACTCCGGGAAATGCTTTTCCAGCTCATTGAGGAATTCACGCTGAAAGCCCCATGTGTTCATCGAAACAACTGTGCTGCCGGGAAGATCAACGAAATTAACCCCATCTTCAGTATATGCCGCATCATCACCACACTTTTCAATGTGGGTGCGCTCGGTAATTTTTTCGAGGTATCCGTCACTGTTAACAGAACAAATTCCACGTGCCACACTGCCAAATTCAGTAACTGTATTTCTAAGCAGATAGCCTACCATCGCATGCTCCGTCGGCGTGTGGGGCTCACACAGAAAATCATATATTTTTTGCATGGCCTCCCGGCCGTAATAATCGTCCGCATTAATAACGGCGAAGGGACCGTCAATTGCATCCTTTGCGCACAGAACAGCGTGACCGGTTCCCCAGGGCTTGACGCGCCCCTCGGGAACGGAAAAGCCGGCAGGAAGCTTGTCAACCTCCTGAAAGACATAACGCACATCAAAATATTTTTCCATGCGGCTGCCTACAGCGGCCTTGAAGTCCGCTTCAATCTGATGCTTGATTATGAAAACAAGCTTCCGGAAGCCTGCCCTATATGCATCAAACATTGAAAAATCTATAAGGCTGTGGCCGTTTTCATCTACAGCGGTAATCTGCTTGAGCCCACCGAAACGTGAACCCATCCCCGCAGCCATAATAACCAGTACCGGTTCGTTCATGCTTAACTCCTTTTGCCGTTTTGGCTATCAAATATTCCAGAGCTATTATAAAAGCTAAACAGGCCCCCGTCAAATGGATTTTGCTTGCGTAAAAGAAGATAATGTAGTAAAATCACAACGATGACTTTTGACAAGGCTGCACTAGTCGGGGAGTCAGCGGTGCCCTATGGCCTGCAATCCGCTATAGCAGGGATTAATTCCCAATTGAGGGCACGGCGTGTATTGTCTGCCGCCGGTAAGCAGCGTTGAAGGTCCGGTCTTGCGCAACGGGAGCCTGTGAACCATGTCAGGCGGGGAACCGAGCAGCATTAAGCAGTGTCTGTCGTGTGCCGTGAGGATACCGGGTCTGAGCCGGCTGCCGGCGTAACGGATGTGCGCCATGTTCGATTGAGGGTGTGCAGTCTTGCCAGAAGTCATCATTTATATTACCGGGAGATTCAGCAATGTATCAGGCGCTTTACCGCAAATGGCGGCCGCAGAGGTTTGACGATGTTATCGGCCAAAAGCATATAACGGATTCACTCAAAACCCAGGTTGAGACGGGGCGCCTTTCCCATGCCTATCTTTTTCTGGGCTCGAGAGGAACCGGCAAAACCACATGCGCCAGAATACTTGCAAAGGCTGTTAACTGCGAAAATCCGCAAAACGGAAACCCCTGCTGCCAGTGCCGCGCATGTAAGGGTATTGCTGAAGGCTCGTTTATGGACGTTGTTGAACTGGATGCGGCGTCGAACAACGGTGTGGACAATGTCAGAGCCCTGCGGGATGAAGCGGTTTTTTCCCCGGCGGATGTTAAAAAGCGGGTTTATATAATCGACGAAGTTCATATGCTCTCAACAGCGGCGTTTAATGCCCTGCTTAAAATTCTTGAGGAGCCGCCGGAGCACCTGATGTTTATCATGTGCACCACGGAGCTGCAGAAGGTTCCGGCGACGATTCTGTCCCGTTGCCAGAGACACAGCTTCAGACGCGTCGACCTGCAGACACTGACGGGTTATATAGAAAAAATATCCGCGGCTGAAAACATTAGCATAACTCCGGAGGCGGCGGAGCTTATTGCCAGTCTTGCCGAGGGTGGAGTGAGAGATTCACTGAGCATGCTGGACCAGTGCTCCTCGTTCGGCCAAATCGGGACCGAAGAGGTATACTCAGCCATCGGGCTGGCTGGAAACAGACGAATAGAAGAGCTTTTTTCATATCTTATAAATGGAGAAACGGAATCAGCCCTCACCCTGTTTAACATGCTGTGGAAGGACGGAAAGGATCCTGCGGGTATTCTCAAGGAGCTCTCCACACTTGTCCGGGATACGCTCATGCTCAAGGTGGCGCCGAACAGCGCCGGTGGTCTTATATATGGTGGCTATGACAAGGCGGCTTTAAGAGCGTTTGCAGCAGATGTAACCGCGGGGAGACTTTCATACATTCTCGAAACGCTGCAAAGCTCACTCGTTTCTATGAGAGACAGACCAAACCCAAGAATAACAGCAGAGATGGCGCTTATCACCTGCTCTGCCGGTATTGAGCTGAGAAGCGAACCCGTGACTCCGGCCTTTGAAACAAAACAAAGACCGCAGGCTGTAACCCCCAAACCACGAGTGACACAACCGGTCAGCGGGACGGAAAGCGGACAGGAAAAGGCTGACATCGCGCAGCCGTCAACAAATGGCGCTAAGCCTTCAGAGACCGGCAATCAGGATTTTCTTGAAGCGTTTTTCAAGCTGGCTGATACAGACCTACCGGGCGACAATGTGAATCTCAAGAGCCCTGACAAGGTCAGACTTGCCATCGACGGTGACACACTTCGCCTTGAGGTACTCAGCGGAATGTTTGTTGACCGCTACAGACGGCCGGAGGTGCTGGAAAAAATATCATCCGTTGCATCTGCCGCGGCCGGAAGAAAAATAACGGCTGTTGCAACGGCCGCCAAAAAAGAGGCGCCAAGAGGTAATATAGAGGACCTTAAAAAATTTAAGGAAGTAGTATTTACAGACTAAAAAAATAAAATTTTGGAGGAAAGATAAATGGCAAAGGGCGGATATCGCGGAGGCTTCGGCGGCGGAAATCAGGCACAGATGATGCGCCAGGCTCAGAAAATGCAGCAGGAATTTCTTAAGATGCAGAATGAGCTGGAAGCTACAGACTTTGAGTTTACTGCAGGCGGAGGAGCTGTTAAGGCGGTTGTTTCAGGAACAAGACAGTTCAAGTCTATCGAAATTGACCCTGAAATTGTTGACCCGGAGGATGTTGAAATGCTTCAGGACCTGATTCTTGCAGCTGTAAACGGAGCTCTCGAGGAAAGCGACAAGAAGACCAGCGAGTCAATGTCAAAGCTTCAGAGCGGACTCGGCGGCGGCTTCCCCGGAATGTTTTGATTCCTGAGAAGTGAAGAAGCAAATTGTATCCTTAATTATAACAGCAGTGTTAATTGCAGCATGCACTCTCCCGGTCTTCGCCAGTGATACGGTGATGAGCGGGAGTGCTGTTATAGGGCAGGGGATTTCCGACACAGTACCCGACCGGGAATCATCCGAAACAAACACGGTATATGACGGAATTATTGCCGAAATTCAGTCTATGCTCGGCGAAACAAAAAATATGACCGATGAGCAGCTGCACAACAAGCTGAATGAAACTGCGGGGAAATATGGAGTAACGCTCAATGACACGCAGCTTACTGAGCTAACGGATTTGTGCCGGTCTCTTGAGGGACTGAGCGATATAGACCTGGCTGCAGTTGCTGAAAATGCAAGAAAAACGCTGGAGACTGTTTCGGACACGGCGCAGAAGCTTTCCGGCTTCGCGGCAAAGCTTTCACAGCTGATTAAATCCGTAATAGAATTTTTTAACCGCATTGCGGAGTCTGCGAGCAAATGAAGCCGATTATAATAGCAAGCAATCCGGCTACTGTTAAAATCGTTTTCGGGAACGCGACGGTTTTAATCAATATTGAGTGTTGCGCGGGCTATGGCGTTAATGATATAATTATAAGGCTTAGTCAAGATAATGGGGTGAAGCCAATGAGCACTGTGGCAAAGTATCTTCCGGGCTTTGAGCCGGCGGAGATAAAACCGCTTGTAAATACGTTTACATCTGAGCTTAATGCTCAGTATCCGAGTAAAATAATAGACATGTCATGCTGGGACCATGAGCGTCTCGACGCGGCTGCCGGGTATTTAACAGGTCTCTTGGGCTTTAACACCACAGAGAATATGCTAAGAGCATATGGCTATGAGGTCCGGAACCAGGGACCGGTAATATCGAGACAGGCCCGTCAACAGCCTACCCGCACCATATCTTCTGAGCCTCTGCCTCACAACGATGTCCGCCCAACCCCGGCGCCGGTTAAAGAGAAGAACGACAGCCGGTATCTGGGAATAACGGCACTTGTTACCGCTGTTGCAACTCTGGGAGTAATACTTGCGGCGTCGATGATGTATTATCTTGGATAACCGAAAGGGAACCTGATGTTCAAACAGGACGATTCAAAAATTACAAAGCATCTTGATTTTATCCTAATCGATATAATCTGCATGTATCTTGCCTATGCTGCCGGAATCTGGCTGAGGATAACAACAAAGCAGTCTGTCCTTAATGCCGATATTACGCAGGGTGTCCTTTTTTATCTCATTGCATACATTGCGGCGCTTTTGATAACCGATAATTTCAAGGACATTCTCCGCAGAGGCATTTTGCAGGAGATAAAATACTGCGCTTTGCAGGTAGTCCTGGTTACGGCTGTTGTTGCTGTTGAACTGTTCGTTTTCCATTCCACAGAGGCGGCGTCCCGTCTGGTCGTCGGATATACGGCGGTTATCTATTTTGCCCTTACCTTTGCGGCAAGAAGAGCTTACAAAAAAATTCTGCGTTCTCAGCGCCGGCTCAACCGCAACTGCGATTCGCTTATCCTGATAACAAATTCAAGTCTGCTGGCGTCGTCAGTTGCTCACCTGCAAACGGGTGATATGCTGCCGTATGACCTGCATGGCGCCGTGCTAACAGACAAAAATGCCGCCGGCGAGGTTATCGACGGAGTAAAAATAATTTCAGACAAGGATGGGATTATAGATTATATATGCCGCCAATGGGTCGACGAGGTGTTTATAAACCTTCCGGAGGCTGAAGCCCGGGAGCTGACAGAGCTTAAAAGCAAAATCAGCGAAATGGGGGTAACCGTTCATGAAACACTTTTTCTCAGCGGGGATGACAATGGAGCGAACCACACCGTTTCATCCCTTGGGGACTACACGGTTTTAACCTCTTCAGTAAAGACAATTTCCGCCCGCCAGGCCTTCTTTAAACGCCTGCTGGACATAGTCGGCGGACTGGTTGGCCTTTTGGTCACCGCTGTGCTTACAATATTCATAGCTCCCGCCATATATATAAGCTCACCCGGACCGGTATTTTACAAGCAGGACAGAATAGGAAAGAACGGCCGGATTTTCAAAATGTATAAGTTCCGCAGCATGTATCCGGATGCGGATGCGCGCAAGGCCGAGTTTATGTCTCAAAACCGGGTCAGTGACGGGATGATGTTCAAGCTTGACTGGGATCCGCGAATAATTGGCAACAAAGAACTGCCTGACGGAACCCGCAAAACCGGCATAGGAGAGTTTATCCGTAAAACCAGCATAGATGAATTCCCTCAGTTTCTCAACGTTCTGAAGGGAGATATGAGCCTTGTTGGAACGCGTCCGCCAACGCTTGACGAGTGGGAGAAATATGAGCTGCGCCACAGAGTCCGCATGGCGATTAAGCCCGGAATTACCGGCATGTGGCAGATCAGCGGCAGAAGCGAGATAACCGATTTTGAAGAGGTTGTCCGGCTCGACAGAGAGTATATTGCAAACTGGTCGATGGATCTTGACATAAAAATACTTTTCAAAACAGTTGCGGCGGTTGCAATGCGTAAGGGCTCAATGTAACAGAGAAAAATAAAAACAAAAAGGAACGGTTTTTCAGGCCGTTCCTTTCCGCTTTATATTATGAAGGACAAAATGAAAAAGATTTCTTGTTTATGGGTATATAATAATTGTTAAATATTTCATATTTAAGTCAAAATATGTTACATAATTGTTAAATGCAAAATTAATTTTTATTTTTTCTGGCATTGTTCAGAGTGAGCACATGGTTGAGAACGTTATATTGCCCGGTGATAATCAGGAATGTCAGAAAATAATATTTTTGTCCCATGGCCTTAACGTAGGGATTCTTCTTATAGTCGGGGAAGGTATTGAGAAAATACTCCTTCAGTCTGTCCTGCACAGGGCTGTGCCGGTCAATAATATTTACCCTGTCAATTGAGGTTAAAAATTCGTTATAGAAGACGCAGTATTCAAGCTCATTATAATATTTATCATATAGCCCGATGCTTTTGTAATAATCCAGCAGCTCCTGCGATGCGTCAATTATTTGCAGATTTTTGTCCGCGTTCGTGCCGTGGGTTATTGATGCTGCCTGCTGACGATAGCAATACCATGGAGCGGGCGTGTAGCAGATTTTTTCTGCAAACGGATATAGGCGGGGGACTATCCTGTAGTCCTCAAAAAGTACCCTGCCGGGAAAACGGATATTGTTTTCAATGAACAGTGAGCGGCGAAAAATTTTGTTGGTGGCCGACGGAAGCTCCGCAAGCAGGAAAGGGTAGTCACCCAATGTAAAGAACCCGTCCTTCTTTGCGCATCCGGGTTTAATGTCGATAAATTCACAGCGCTCATTGACGTTCATAAAGTCAAAAACGCATATGTCAAAATCCTTCCGGCATTCCTCCAGCATCTCGGAAATGGCACCGGGAGAATAATAATCATCGCTGTCAAGAAAGACGATATATTTGCCGGTTGCCGCTTCAAGCCCGGTGTTTCTTGCGGCTCCGATACAGCCATTTGGCTGGGTTATTATCCTTAAAAGCTCGGGGAACCTGTCACCATAGAGCTTCAATATTTCCGGAGATGAGTCGGTAGACCCGTCATCAACCGCAATAACCTCGCAGGCGGATGCATCGCAGGGAAGCACGGAGTCAAGGCACTGCGACAGATATTTTTCCACGTTATATACGGGTATTACAATTGAAAGCTCGGGCATAATCAAAACCTCCGGCACTTTTTATATTATAATATCATGATGCGTAATTTTATTCTACCATTTTTATTCATATCGTGATAGAATATATTCAAATTATTATGCATAAATTCATGGAGGCAATTATGACTAACACATACTATACAAAGAAAATTGAAAACGGTTCCATCAACATTTCAGACGAGGTTCTTGGAAATATCGTTAAAAAAGCGGCTTCAGATGTTGAGGGCGTTGCCGGACTTGCCAACACAACCGGCAATGAGCAGCCTGAATTTGCCGGTATAAAGCCGATTACCAAGGGTGTTAAGCTGCTTGTCAACAGTGATGAGACAAACGCTGAGGTAATTATCATTGTCAATTACGGAAGCAATGTTACAGCTGTTGCGGAAAAGGTCCAGAGCTCTGTGTGCAATGAGCTGGAGTCGGTTGCCGGAATTGGCAAGGTTAAGGTAAACGTACATGTTGCAGGAATCGCGTTTTAATTTCGGAGGGCGGAAGATAAATGACAAGGGTTAACGCACGCGAAACAGCTGTTATGATATTATTCGGCGCGAATGCGGCCGGGGAGGACTACCCGTCGTTTTGCGACAGGTTCCTTGAGGAGGAGCATTTCGCATCTCTTTCGGGCGAAAACGAGACCTATGCTGAAAAGCCTGATGAAGCCCAGCTGGCATACATAAAAGGACTTGTTTCCGGCGTATATGAGCATCTCGAGGAGATAGACGCTCTAATTTCTCAATATCTTCGCGGCTGGACGCTTTCCCGCATCCCGGGAACAGCTCTTGCGGCACTCCGCTGCGCCGTTTATGAAATTAAATATTCTCCTGATGTTCCTGATGGGGCAGCGATCAACGCCGCTGTTGAAATAGACAAGAAGTATGACGATCCTGAAACGGTTTCCTTCGTAAACGGCGTTTTGAGAAGCATAACACGGGCGGAACAGTGACGGCCCGTATTTTTACCGTTTCCCAGCTAAACGGCTTTATTAAATCATATATAGACCTCAACCCCGCACTCGCTGACATAAGCGTTACCGGTGAGCTTTCAAACTATAAGCAATATCCATCAGGGCACCACTATTTTACCCTTAAGGATGCGGAAAGCTCAATTTCGTGCGTCATGTTCCGAATGGACGCTATGCGTAATCTTCACTTTGCCCCACAGAACGGCATGAAGGTAACCGTAATGGGAAGAGTTTCTGTTTATCCCCGGGATGGAAAATATCAGCTTATTTGCAATGCGATGCTTCCCGCCGGACAAGGTGACCTGCAGCTGGCCTTCGAACAGCTCAGAGAAAAGCTGGAGTCCGAGGGACTTTTTGCCGAAGAGCATAAAAAACCGCTACCACAATATCCACGGAAAATCGCGGTAATAACGTCCGGCTCCGGCGCTGCGGTTCATGATGTAATCAGAATCCTCGGTGAACGCTGGCCATTGGCGGATGTGCTTGTTGTCCCTGCTGCTGTTCAGGGAGACAGCTGTCCGGGAGAAATAATCGAAGCGATAAAATACGTTAATAAATATAAGCTTGCTGACCTGATAATAACCGGACGCGGAGGAGGCTCACGGGAGGACCTTTGGGGCTTTAACAGCGAGGAGCTGGCAAGAACAATATATGCCTCCCAAATCCCTGTTATTTCTGCCGTCGGCCATGAGCCTGACGTTACAATTGCCGATTACGTTGCAGACAGGCGAGCATCAACGCCCAGCAATGGCGCCGAAATAGCCGTGCCGGACAGATGCGATGTCATTGAGCTTCTTAACCTTCACAGAAGGCGGCTTGAAAAAAGCGAGCGCAACCTGCTGGAGACAAAGCGCAAGGCACTTGAAAAATGTGCTCAGAGCAGGGTGATGAGCAAGCCGGACGAGGTCTTTGTTGTCTTGCAGCTTCGGCTCGATAGGGCGTCTGAGCGGTTGCTCGATGCGGAAAGAAGAATAATTACAGACGGGGCCTCGAGACTCGGCAGGCTTTCAGCCTCACTGGACGCAATGAGTCCGCTTAAGGTCCTGGCTCGAGGCTATTCAATTGCAACAGAAGAAGACGGAACAGTAATCAACAGCATAAATCAGGTTAAAAATGGAGCCGGCATAAATCTCCGCCTTTCAGACGGGGTTGCCGAATGCCTTGTGACCGGCGTTAAAGCGCCGTAGGAGAGAAAATGAGTAAAAAAGAAGAGATAACCTTTGAGCAAAGCTTAAAAAGAATAGAAGAAATCGTATCCAGCCTTGAAAACGGAGAGCTTGAGCTTGAGCAGTCCATGGCTCTTTTCGAAGAGGGGACGGGGCTTATATCAAAATGCACTGCCAGACTCAATGAGGCACAGCAGAAGGTAACAAAGCTCACCGCCGGGGAAAATGGTGAACCTATGGAGGTACCCTTTGAAGGCTGAGGAATATAAAAAAATAATAGAGGATTATCTGAGCACTGCCGTCCCCGGGAATGGCACAATGTATTCCGGTCTTGCGGACTCCATGCGCTACAGCCTTATGGCCGGAGGCAAGCGAATTCGCCCGATGCTGGCACTGGAGTTTGCCCGCATGTTGGGAGAAGACATAAATAATGTCATGCCGGTGGCATGCGCCTTGGAAATGATACACACCTACAGCCTTATTCACGATGATCTCCCGTGCATGGACAATGACGAGCTCCGCCGGGGCAAGCCGACGAACCATGTTGTATATGGGGAATCAACGGCTGTTTTGGCGGGTGACGCGCTTCAGAGCCTCGCTTTTTCGACACTTTTTAAAGCAAGTCTCCCGGCTGAAAGACTTGTTAAGTGCGCTGCACTCCTGGCTGACAGCGCCGGCATTGAAGGAATGTGCGGCGGCCAGTTTGGAGACATTGCCGGCGAGGGCGTTCAGCTTACAGAGCAGCAGCTTACAGCGATAAATGACCTTAAGACCGGAGCGCTCCTTTCATGCGCCTGCATGCTGGGTACGGCTGCTGCCGGAGGAACTGATGAACAGTTAGAGGCGGCCCGCATGTTCGGAACCAAGCTTGGCCTTGCGTTCCAGATTCGTGATGATATTCTCGACGTAATCAGCACGGACGAGGAGCTTGGCAAGCCTGTCGGTTCAGATGAGTCCAACTGCAAAAACACATACATGCATTTCCTCGGCCTTGAAAAGTGCGAGGAATATGTAAAAGCACTCACAGACGAAGCTGTGGGGGCCCTTGAGATCGGCTTTGATGATACGGAATTTCTTAAAAAATTCGCTTATTCCCTTGCAGACAGAAAATACTGATTTGTTCAGGTGAAAATGAAACTTCTTAACAAAATAAACGGCCCGACAGATATGCACGCCATCAGCGACGCTGAGGCAATTGAGCTCTGCGGCGAGCTGCGTGAATTTATAACGGAAAATGTATCCTGCACCGGCGGCCATCTGGCATCAAGCCTCGGTGCGGTTGAACTGGTCGTTGCCCTTAACAGGATTTACTATGCAGACCGGGACAGAATAGTATATGACGTTGGTCACCAGACGTACGCCCACAAAATAATAAATGGTCGCAGAAGCAGATTTGATACGCTCCGAACCTTCGGCGGCATCTCCGGCTTCCCAAAGCCATATGAGAGCGATGCAGACGCTTTTATCGCCGGCCATGCATCAGACTCAATCTCCGTTGCCCTTGGAATGGCGAAGGCCAGAACACTCCTTGGCGAGAGCTATAACGTGGCTGCAGTAATAGGAGACGGGTCATTAACGGGAGGCCTGGCATACGAGGGGCTGGAAAATGTTGCTTCAAGCGGCGAGCCTATCGTAATAATTCTGAACGATAACCAAATGTCCATAAACCGCAATGTAGGCGGAGTGCCTCTTGGCCTGCAGAAGATGCGCGTTTCCCCGGGGTACTATGACTTTAAGAAAAAATATCGCAGTATTTTGGGGACGGACTCAAAAACATATCTTTTCAACCATGACATAAAAGAGAGCATAAAGAAAAAGCTGCTTAAGAGCAATGTCTTTATTGACCTGGGGTTTGAATATCTCGGACCGGTGGATGGGCATGATCTTAAGGAGCTTGAAAGCGCCCTTGAATATGCCCGGGATATGCAGAAGCCCGTTTTGCTCCATGTCCAGACGACCAAAGGAAAGGGGTATGAATATGCCGAGCGGGACCCCGCCCGATTCCACGGCGTGGGAAAATTTGACGTTCAGACGGGTGAAACCGTCTCTGCCGGAACTTATTTCTGCGACATTATGGGCAAAAAATTGGCCTCAATCGCCGAGCTCAACAGGAGGGTTGTTGCAATAACTGCAGCAATGACTGACGGGACGGGTCTTAGTAGCTTTTCAAACCAATTCCCATTGAGATTTTTTGACGTGGGCATTGCTGAGGGGCATGCCGTTTCAATGGCGGCCGGAATGGCAAAGCAAGGGTTGATACCGGTTTTTGCTGTGTACTCCAGCTTCCTCCAGCGCAGCTATGACATGCTTATTCATGATGTTTCCATCCTTAAGCTGCATGTGGTCTTCTGCATAGACAGAGCCGGCCTCGTTGGGAATGACGGCGAGACGCACCACGGCACCTTTGATGTTGCATATCTTTCAACTGTTCCCGGAATGGCTATTCTTGCGCCGTCTTCATTCAGCGAGCTTGAGGCAATGCTTCAGTCCGCAATAGATGACTACTCCGGACCTGTCGCCATCAGATATCCCCGGGGCGGAGAGGGAGCATACAAGGACTGCAGCCTTCAGCCCGAAACAATACTTCGCGAGGGCAGCGATGTAACGATTGTTTCCTATGGCAGGACGATTAACAATTGCCTGGAGGCATGCGAGGAGCTTGAAAAGCGCGGAATTTCAGCTGAACTGATAAAACTCTCTGTCCTTAAGCCGAATACCTTCAGCATGACGGCTGACTCCATCAGAAAAACAGGCCGGCTTATATGCGTCGAGGATGTGTGCGAAGAAGGGTCAATCGGCAGATCACTGCTTTCAACCTGCGCCGAAAATGACATTGAGCTTAAGGCCCACGCCTTGCTAAACCTTGGGGATGGGCTTGTTACTCACGGCGCCGTTCCCTTGCTTGACAAGCTGATGAAAATAGACGCCGGCTCCATTGCCGATTCGGCTGAGAGAATAACGAAGACAAATGGCTAAAATAAGACTTGATCAGCTCGTATATGACCTGGGGTACGCAGACAGCAGGGAAAAAGCCAAGGCGATTGTGATGAGCGGCGAGGTTTTCATCGGCGATGTCCGGGCGGATAAGCCGGGTATGCAGGTTGCCCCTGACACGAAGATAGACGTTCGCGCCAAGGCAATGCCATTTGTAAGCCGCGGTGGCTACAAGCTTGACAAGGCCCTTAAGGTTTTCAATCTTGACCCGTCAGGCCTTGTATGCATAGATTGCGGTGCCTCAACAGGCGGTTTTACCGATGTGCTCCTGCAGCATGGCGCAGCTCATGTATATTCCGTGGATGTGGGATACGGGCAGCTTGCCTGGAAGCTTAGAAACGATGAGCGCGTAACAAACCTTGAACGGACTAACCTGCGCTATATAACAAAGGAACAAATTCCTGACCTGCTTGACATGTCCGTATGCGATGTTTCATTTATATCTGAAAAGCTCATAATGCCGGCGGTTAAGCCGCTCCTGAAGCCTGACGCTCATATCGTCTGCCTGATAAAGCCACAATTCGAGGCGGGCAGAGAGGCAGTGGGCAAAAAGGGCGTTGTTAAGGATCCGGCAGTGCACGAGGCAGTAATAGAGAGCGTAGTTTCGTTCTTTAATGACTCCGGCCTTTCGGTAATAGGCCTTGACTACTCACCGATTAAGGGCCCTGAAGGAAATATTGAATTTCTCTGCCACATGGTCAACACACCGGACAAAGCTCAGCAATTTGACATTGAGGCACTTGTCCGGCAGGCACACAGCCAACTATAAAAACAAACCTGGAGAAAAAGCATGACAGCCATATGCCCAAACCCATACCGGGACCTTAACCTTGAACTTACAAGGAAAATCTGCGAAATCATTGCTGCCTGCAAGGAAGAATATGTCGTCTGCCCTGTGTTCAGCAGCGGCGAGAGCACAGGTGTGCCCGGTGATATTGCTGTAACCTCGCTTGAAGAATGCATTGATGATATCAACTATGCGATAGTCGTTGGCGGGGACGGTACAATATTGGCTGTTGCAAAGCAGGTATATAACAGAAATATTCCGATTCTTGGCATAAATCTTGGAACGATGGGCTTTATGGCGTCTGTTGAGCCGGAGGATATCGGCATGGTATCCCAACTGTATACCGGGGACTATTCCATCAGCAGCAGAATGATGCTGGATGTTTCATTAACACGTGACGGAGAAGTAATTTATTCCGGGGCTGCGCTTAATGACGCAGTCATTCACGGGTATGGTGACTGCGTCTTGCTTATGGCCTCCTGCGGGCGGGACAAAATCGCCTCTCTCTATGGCGACGGAATTATAATTGCTTCACCCACGGGTTCAACGGGCTACTCAATGTCAGCCGGCGGACCAATACTTGAACCGGACACCAATAACATTCTCGTCACACCAATATGCCCCCACGCACTTGGCTCACGCGCATTTGTCCTTGACCCGTCGCGGACCGTCTATGTAACGGCCGAGCGCCTGCATGACAGAAAGGCTTTTCTTTCTATAGACGGGGAAAATGTAAGCAATATAATCAACGATGACCTTCTGACGGTTAAACGCTCGGAGCACAGCGCAAATATGATAGATTTCGGAACAAAGAGCTTTTTTGAAACAGCTTATGAAAAGCTGATATAACAGGAGCAAAGCATGAAAAGCAGCAGACAAAACATAATTCTTGAAATAATCGAAAAAGAGAACATAGAAACCCAGGCTGACCTTATGGAAGCCCTAAGACAGCGCGGAATAGATACAACTCAGGCAACCCTTTCAAGAGATATCCGTGAGCTGCACCTGGTTAAGGATTCCTCAGGCTCGGGCAAAGCGAGATACATCAGGCCGGAGATAAACAGCCGCGCTGCAGACGAGAGGCTTCGCACAATCCTTAAGCAGAGCGTCCTCAAGGCGGAAACTGCCCGTAATCTGATCGTTCTCAAAACGCTTCCCGGTCTTGCTCCCGCTGCCTGCTCAGCCTTTGACGGAATGAATATAGACGGACTCGCGGGCACGATTGCGGGGGATGATACCTGCTTTCTCGCATTCAAAGATGATTATCTTGCGGAAATGTTCCGCCTTGAAATAGAAACACTCCTGTAATTAAAAAAGGACCGGCAATATGCTTACAGAGCTTCACATTGAAAATATAGCTGTTATTGAGCGCTCTGATATTGACTTCACTGAAGGGCTTAATGTCCTTTCCGGAGAAACAGGAGCCGGTAAAAGCATTATTATCGACTCAATCAACGCAGTCCTCGGCAGCAGAACTAGCCGCGAGCTTATTCGCCATGGAGCGGATAGCGCCCGCGTTACTGCTGTTTTTGAAACGGAGCGGCACTTTAAATGGCTTGAGGACAACGAAATAGACCAGCCTGAGGATGGACAGATTATTCTCCAACGCCGCCTTACCCGCGATGGAAAATCCGGCTGCCGAATATGCGGCGTGCCGGTAACGGCAGCGCAGCTAAAGGAATTTGCGGCATGCCTTGTGGATATTCATGGTCAAAACGACGGAATGCGGCTCCTTGACGAAAAAAGCCATCTTTCGTTTCTTGACGGTTATGCTGAACCCGCAGAACTTAAGGATGATTTTCTTTCCAGTTACCGGGAGCTCCTTAAGACCAACAAGGAAATAAAGCGCCTTGCGATAGACAATGAGGAAAAGGAACGCCGCTCTGCAATATTAAAGCAGCGTATTTCCGAGCTTGAGGCACTTGATCTTAAGCCGGGTGAGTATGATGAGCTCACCGCCAGAAGGGACATTTTGCGCAATTCCGAAAAGCTTACCGAAGCACTCAGCCAGGCGGACACGTTGCTTAACGGCGGCGATGAAAATGCGATTTCAAATGCCCGCGGCGCATCTGTTTTCATAAAGCGCGTGTCGGAAATGAACCACGGGCTGGACGCGGCTGCTGCGTCCCTTGACGAGGCCTGCTTCCAGCTGACGAACGCGGCTGAAATTATTGAAGACTTTCTCCGGGAGCTGGATTTTTCAGACGAGGAGTATGACGAGCTGGAACGCCGCATTTCAACCTGCGAGCGCCTTGCCAGAAAGTATTCCACGGATACATCGGAGCTGCCTCAGAAGCTGACTGAATACCAAAATCAGCTCTCAGAGCTTGACTATTCCGCTGACAAAACAGAACTTCTGCGCAAGGAGCTGGCGGAGCAAATTGAAATCTGCCGTGAGAAGGCAAAAAGGCTTTCGCAGTTTCGCAAAGAGGCTGCGGTCAGACTGCAGGAGCGGGTAACAAACGAACTGAAGGACCTTAACATGCCGTCGGTCAGATTTGTTGTTGAATTTTGCCCAATCCAAACGAAGGCAGGCTTTAACTCAACCGGATGCGATGAGATCCGTTTTCTGATGTCCGCCAACGCCGGAGAGGAGCCGGGTAGAATTAATAAAATTGCCTCCGGCGGCGAGTTGAGCCGGATAATGCTGGCGCTTAAAAATGTCTTTGCCGAAAAAGACACCGTTGACACAATGATATTCGATGAAATCGATACCGGCGTTTCAGGAATTTCAGCGCAGCGTGTAGCGGAAAAGCTTTGGAGCGTTTCCAAGGGGAAACAGGTTATGTGCGTTTCCCACCTGCCGCAGATTGCCGCAATGGCAGACAGCCAGTACCTTGTCAGCAAGTCGGAGTCAAACGGACGGACATACACCTCAGTAGCCCATCTTGACACCGACGGGCGCATAGCTGAAATATCCCGCATGTATGGCGGAGACAATATATCGCAAAAGACAATGGCCGCCGCGGCGGAGCAGCTTCAGGCAGCTGAAGCGTTTAAAACAGAAAAGCATTAAGCTGAAAGGACATATAATCAAATGGGAATTTATGAAGAACTCGTTGCCAGAGGACTTATTGCTCAGGTAACGGATGAGGCGAAGGTACGTGACCTGGTTAACAACGGCAAGGCAACGTTTTACATCGGCTTTGATCCAACTGCCGACTCTCTCCATGTCGGCCACTTTATGGCGCTTTGCCTTATGAAGAGACTGCAGATGGCGGGCAACAAGCCTATAGCCCTTATCGGAGGCGGAACGGCAATGGTTGGCGACCCGTCAGGTCGCACTGACATGCGCTCAATGATGACCCGCGAAACAATCAACCACAATGCCGAATGCTTCAAAAAGCAGATGGCACGCTTTATAGACTTCAGCGATGGCAAGGCACTTATGCTCAACAATGCAGACTGGCTGCTTAACCTTAACTATATTGATTTTCTGAGGGATATTGGCAGCTGCTTTTCCGTAAATAATATGCTCCGGGCCAAGTGCTATGAGCAGCGCATGGAAAAGGGCCTGAGCTTCCTGGAATTCAACTATATGATTATGCAGAGCTACGACTTCTATTATCTCTTCCAGAATTATGACTGCAACCTGCAGTTCGGCGGAGATGACCAGTGGAGCAACATGCTTGGCGGCCGCGAGCTTATCAGACGCAAGATGGGCCTTGAGGAAGAGGATGCGAAGGCCCAGTCCATGACGATTACACTTCTCCTTAACTCCGAGGGCAAGAAAATGGGCAAGACTGTTGCCGGCGCCGTTTGGCTTGACCCGAACAAGACCAGCCCTTATGATTTCTATCAGTATTGGCGCAACGTCGCTGACGCGGATGTTTTAAAGTGCATAAGAATGCTGACGTTCCTGCCGCTCGAGCAGATAGACGAGATGGACAAGTGGGAGGGCAGCCAGCTTAACACCGCCAAGGAAATCCTCGCCTATGAACTGACCAGCCTTGTGCATGGCAAGGAAGAGGCTGACAAGGCCCAAAGCGCTGCACGCGCCCTGTTTTCAGGCTCCGGCAGCTCAGAAAATATGCCGTCATACACGCTGGAAGAGTCCGACCTTACTGACGGCGCATGCGACATTATAACCATGCTCGTAAAATCCGGACTTTGCGCATCCAACGGCGATGCCCGCCGCAATATTCAGCAGGGCGGCGTTACAGCAAACGATGAAAAGGTTACTGATTTTAAGAAATCCTTCAGCGAGGAAGAACTCAAGGCCGGTGTCATCCTTAAGCGCGGCAAGAAGAGCTTCTGCAAGGTCAGCTGCTGATTGCCTGCATCTGTGAACGATGAAGTTAAACATTTTTTACGCGGATTATCGCGATTTTACCGATGATATTCCGGATTATCCAATCTCTGAATATCGCAAGGCAAAGCTCCTCAGGACGCCTGAGCGCAGACAGTCTGAACAGCTGCTTACGGAGCTGTATTTAATAAAAGCTTTGCAAACGGTCAGACCGGATATTGAACTGCCACTTAATATAAAAACCGGGGAATACGGCAAGCCGTTCATCCCCGGAATTGGAATTTCGTTTAATATATCCCACTCGGAATATATATTTATGTGCGCCATAGCTGACACAAACATCGGCGTTGATATTCAACGCAAGGTTTCCGCCCGACGGGTTGACCCAATAGCCATCCGGTTCTTTACAGAGGACGAGCAGCGAGTTATCGCCGAGAACGAGGACAAGGAGGCAATGTTCACGTCAATGTGGACCATCAAGGAGTCATACCTAAAGGCGCTTGGAACGGGTCTGCATTCTCCGTTGAGCTCTGTTAATACCGGGGCAATGCCTGATGAGCTTTCAATCCCTTCAGACAGTGGCTTCAGAATTCTCCGCAGCAGCATTGATGATTACTTCTATGCTGTTTGCTATGAGGGAGAAGATAACCCGGAGTCAGTGGAGCTGATACAGCTATGAACAAGCAGGTTAATGGCAGACTGTCGGGAATTGAACTTCTGAAAATTATAGCAATTCTTGCGGTGGTAATCGGCCATGTGACGCAGACACTTGTAACTGCAAATGCAGATGTTGCCTTCAGCGACTATGTGCTCCCAATCGGATCCGCAACGAGGAGTGCCCAACTTCTGACGGTAAATATACTTTACTATTTTGGAACATGCATCGGCAATTCTGTGTTTTTTGTGTGTTCAGCGTGGTTCATGGTCGGCAACTCTAAGAGCACACTGCACAAGGCTATATGGATGATTGTTGACGTATGGACAGTGTCCGTTCTGTTCCTCGCGGCATACATGGTTGCGCTGCATGGTGCCGTGCCGGCAAAAACAATTATAAGGTCTCTTTTGCCAACAACATTTTCAAACAACTGGTATATAACTGCTTATATCGTTTTCCTGTTTATATACCCGTTGCTTAATATTATAATCGACAGGCTGACACAGAGGGAACTGCTTGGGCTAACCATTCTGTTCAACTTCATGTACATAGGGGTGAATTTCCTGAGCTATGGTAAATTCCTCTATTCGGATTTACTCCTGTGGGCCTCTGTTTATTTTATCATTGCATATATCAAAATTTATATGCCTGAATTCCGGAATGATGTTAAATCCAATTTTATTATCCTCCTGGCCGGAATTGCGGGATTTGTAGGCATTATAGTTTTAACTGATATCCTCGGACTCAGAATTTCCTTCTTTTCAGACAAGCTGCTGTATTGGAAAAAGAACTGCAATCCCTTCGGCATTTTGATAGCAATAGGCGCACTTAATCTGATGAGACAGACAAGCTTTAAAAGCAGAGCCATAAACTATGTTTCAAGCCTCTCAATGCTTATCTACCTGATCCATGAAAATATCATGGTTCGAACCTATACACGTCCGGCAATATGGCAGTGGATATACAGCACCTTCGGCTACGGGCACATTGTCTTGCTTATCCTGATCTATGCACTTGCACTGCTTATTGCGGCGGCCGCACTCGCAGCGGTATATAAAGCGACAATCCAGAAAATAACGAAGCTTTTGGCTTCACGGATAGCTTCCCGCATTTCCATAACAGAATAAAGCAAGCGACCCCGAAGAATTTTCCTTCGGGGTCGCTTTATAGTTTATTGGCTTTTATTTGCCGTATGAATCCTTCAATGCGACGGAGCGGTTGAACACCAGGTGGCCCGGAGCCGCGTCCTTGTTGTCAAGACAGAAGTAGCCCTGACGCATAAACTGGAAGCCGGTGCTGTCCTTGCCACGCTCGGGCATGGGCTCGGCGGCCAGGGAGGCTTCAACCTTGCAGTCATTCAGAACTGTCAGACTTTCCGGGTTAAGGCAATCAAGGAAGTTCTTGTCCGGCCCGTCGGGCTCAGGGTCAGAGAACAGGTATGAGTATTGCCTTACCTCGGCGTTAACGGCTGTCTCCGCATCTACCCAGTGAATGGTTGCACCCTTAACCTTGTGCCCGTCAGCGGGATTGCCGCCGCGGCTGTCCGGCTGATACTCGGCGAGAACCTCGGTTACCTTGCCGCCCGCGTCTTTTACGCAGCCTGTGCAGTTTATAAGGTATGCGCCTTTGAGACGAACCTCAGCGCCCGGTGTGAGGCGCTTATACTTGGGGGGAGGAACCTCTTCAAAGTCCTCAGCCTCAATCCAGAGATTGCGTGAGAAGGAAACCTCACGTGTTCCGGCAGACTCATCAAGCGGGTTGTTTTCAACCGTGAGCTGCTCAGACTGCCCCTCGGGATAGTTTGTAATCGTCAGCTTAACCGGATTAAGAACAGCCATGACACGCTTGGCATGAGCATTGAGATCGTCACGCAGGCAGCTTTCAAGGAATGCCCACTCAACGGTGGAGTCAACCTTGCTCACGCCGATACGCTCGCAGAAGGAGCGGATTGAGGCACTGGTATAGCCGCGACGGCGAAGACCACACAGCGTCGGCATACGGGGATCGTCCCATCCGGAGACATATTTGTTTTCAACCAGCTGGCGAAGCTTGCGCTTGCTCATTACAGTATAGTTAATGCCAAGACGGGCAAACTCTATCTGACGCGGCTTATTGCCGGGGATTGATACGTTTGAAACAACCCAGTCATAGAGCGGGCGGTGCGCTTCATATTCAAGGGAGCAGAGTGAGTGGGTTATGCCCTCGAGAGCGTCCTGAATCGGGTGAGCAAAGTCATACATCGGGAAGATGCACCATTTTGTGCCCTGACGGTGATGCTCAATGTAACGGATGCGGTAAAGAACGGGGTCACGCATGTTGAAGTTGCCGCTGGCAAGGTCAATCTTGGCGCGAAGAGTATATTTGCCCTCTTCAAATTCACCGGCGCGCATCCGCTTGAAAAGGTCCAGGCTTTCCTCTATAGGCCTGTCTCTCCAGGGACTGACGGCGGGGTGAGACGTATCACCGCGGTACTCACGGAACTGGTCAGGCGTAAGCTCGCAGACATAGGCAAGACCCTTGTTTATAAGCTCAAGAGCATACTCATAGGTCTTTTCAAAGTAGTCACTGCCATAAAAGAACCTGTCTCCCCAGTCAAAGCCAAGCCAGTGAATATCGTCCTGAATTGCGTCGACAAATTCAGTGTCCTCCTTTGCGGGGTTCGTGTCATCCATGCGCAGGTTGCATATGCCGCCGAACTTTTCGGCCGTTCCAAAGTCGATTGTCAGCGCCTTGCAGTGTCCTATATGTAAATATCCGTTGGGCTCCGGCGGGAAACGGGTATGAACCTGCTGCCCGTAGCACCGGCCGCCTTCTGATAAATCAGACTCAATTGCCTGGTCAATGAAATTTCTGGAAATATTTTCGTCCATGGTATAGTCCCTCTCATATAAACATGGGGTTATTATACCCTTTTATTCAAACAATTACAACAAATTAATATTTGCCGTTATTCATAAATAATTTGTTTTATTATATCGAAAAGTGTGATATTATTTAGAAATGGAAATTTTTGATGTAATAGACGAAAAAGGCCGGCCGACGGGCGAGACCGTTGAACGCACAAAAGCCCACCGGGACGGAATTTGGCACAGAACGGCCCACGTCTGGATTATAAGGGAAAAAGACGGGCGTCCCCAGGTCCTGCTGCAAAAACGCAGCCTTGAGAAGGATTCGTTTCCGGGCGGACTCGACACGTCCTCTGCCGGGCACATTCCGGCAGGCTGTGAACCTGTTGAGTCAGCTATACGCGAGCTGGGCGAAGAGCTGGGAATCTCAGCGCAGCCCGGAGATCTGACGTTTATAGACACGTTTACCGTGAATTTCGACTTGCCGTTTCACGGCGAGATGTTCAGAGACAGAGAAATTGCGTTCGTATACGCATACGAAAAACCGGTTGACGAGGCAAAGCTTGTTCTGCAAAAGGAAGAGGTTTCAGCGGTTGAGTGGCATGATCTCGACGAGACAATTGCCCGGTGCCGCGCCAAAGACCCGCTGTTTGTAATCCCGCCGGAGGGACTGGCAATAGCGGAAAAATATATTAAAGGCAAATATCAATCCGACAAGGAGAGGGAAAATGAAGGAGCTTCCAAAGGTATATGACCCTAAAGCGGTCGAGAGCAAAATATACGACATGTGGATGAAGGGCGGATATTTCGAAGGGAAAAAGGACCCTGACAAAAAGCCGTTTTCAATTGTTATGCCGCCCCCAAATGTAACAGGGCAGCTGCACATGGGCCACGCCCTCGACGCAACGCTGCAGGATATTCTAACGCGTTACAAGCGCATGCAGGGCTATGCCGCACTTTGGATTCCCGGCGTTGACCACGCTGGAATCGCCACGCAGATTAAGGTGGAGGAGGTTTTGCGCAAGGAGGGCCTTACCCGCTACGACCTTGGCCGCGAGAAGTTCCTTGACAGAGTTTGGGCCTGGAAATATCAGTATGGAGACAGAATAGTTGAGCAGCAGAAGCGCCTTGGCGTTTCCTGCGACTGGAAGCGCAACCGCTTCACAATGGACGATGTATGCGCAAAGGCCGTCAGAGAAGCATTCTGCGAAATGTATGACAAGGGGCTTATATACAAGGGCCGCAGAATAATAAACTGGTGCCCCCACTGCAGAACCGCCCTTTCTGACGCTGAGGTTGAATATAAAGACATTCCCGGCAACTTCTGGCATATAAGATATCCGGTTGAGGGCAGCAACGAGGAGTTTATTATTGCGACGACCCGCCCCGAGACGATGCTTGGCGACACGGGTGTTGCCGTAAACCCGGCAGATGAGAGATATCAGCACCTCGTCGGCAAATATGCGATTCTGCCGCTGGTAGGCAGAAGAATTCCGATTGTGGCAGACGACTATGTTGAGCTCGGCTTCGGAACAGGCGCCGTTAAGATGACGCCGTGCCATGACCCCAACGACTATGAGGTGGCTCTCAGACATGACCTGGAGATGATTCAGGTTATTGACGAGGATGCGAAGATTATCAACGATGGCTGCGGCGGAAAATACGACGGGCTTGACAGATACGAGGCCCGCAAGGCAATTGTTAAGGATCTGGATGAGCAGGGCTATCTCGTTAAGGTTGAGGATTATAGCCACAACGTCGGCTGCTGCTACAGATGCGGAACAGTCGTTGAGCCAATGACGAGCCCCCAGTGGTTTGTTAAGATGAAGCCGCTGGCCGAGAAGGCAATTGAAGTGGTTAAGGACGGACGGATTAAATTCGTTCCGGAGCGCTTTACAAAAACATACCTCAACTGGATGGAAAATGTCCACGACTGGTGCATATCACGCCAGCTCTGGTGGGGCCACCGCATTCCCGCCTGGTACTGTGACGATTGCGGTGAAATTACCGTCAGCCGCGAAGATCCGACCCGGTGCTGCAAGTGCGGAAGCAAAAACATCCATCAGGAAGAGGATGTTCTTGACACATGGTTCTCGTCCGGACTGTGGCCGTTCAGCACAATGGGCTGGCCCGAAAAGACGGAAACTCTGGATTACTGGTATCCAACCAGCGTCATGGTTACCGGATATGACATAATCTTCTTCTGGGTGGCCAGAATGATTTGCTCCGGCATGGAGCAGATGAACGAGGAGCCCTTTAAGACGGTGTTCATCCACGGCCTGGTGCGCGACAGCCAGGGCAGAAAAATGAGCAAGTCGCTGGGCAACGGCATTGACCCGCTGGAAATGACCGAGCAGTTCGGCGCCGACGCGTTGCGCTTTAACCTCGTAACGGGCAACTCACCCGGAAATGATATGCGTTTTTATGTTGAAAAGTGCGAGGCCATGCGCAACTTCTGCAACAAGATCTGGAACGCATCCCGCTTCGTCATGATGAACCTGACGATTGACAAAAACGAGCTTCCGGAAAAGCTTGAGCTCGAGGACAAATGGGTTCTTTCAAAGCTGAATGACTGCGCAAAGGAAGTCTGCGAGAATATGGACGCGTTCGAGCTTGGAGTTGCGGCCGGAAAGATTTATGACTTCATCTGGGATACATACTGCGACTGGTACATTGAGCTGACGAAGCCGCGCCTGATGGGCGACGACAAGGACAGCGCAATCGGAGCTCAAAAGGTTCTGCTTTATGTCCTGACGGAAATACTGAAGCTTTTGCATCCGTTCATGCCGTTTATCACCGAGGAAATCTGGCAGGCTCTGCCCCATGACGGCGAGGCGCTGATGATTGCGGAATATCCGAAATATAATCCCGCACTCAGCTTCCCAGAGGACGAGAACGACTTCGAAATGGTTATGGACGCGATTAAAGCCGTGAGAGCACGGAGAGCGGAGATGAATGTTGCTCCGTCACGCAAGGCTCACCTTTATATCGTAACCGACCGCACCAAGGCCTTTGAGGCCGGAACGGCGTATATTGCAAAGCTTGCATATTCCAGCGAGGTCTCTGTCCGCACGGACCTGCCTGAAAACAGTGACCGTATGGTTAACGCCGTAACAGACAACGCAAGGCTCTTTATCCCAATGGAGGATCTAGTTGACTTTGAGGCGGAGCGCAAGAGAATTGCCAAGGAGATCGAAAAGAACGAAAAGCTCCTTGCCGGCCAGAACGCAAAGCTTGCAAACGAAAGCTTTATTGCCAGAGCCCCTCAAAATGTTGTCGACATGGAGCGGGAAAAGAAGGCCCGCTACGAGGCGATTATCGAAAATCTAAAGCTTAGCCTCGAAAATCTTAAGTAATAAAAAATATAAACAGGAGGAATTAAAAAATGGGACTTATTTCAGGATTACTCAAAACAGCTCTTGTTGCCGGAACGGCATATGCGGGCTTTAAGGTAGGCTCACGCTACAAGGAGAACAACCCTGACGGCAACGCAAGCACACAGGAAACCTTTGACGCCGTTAAGCAGGCTGCAGGCGAGGTCTATCAGGAGGCCGCCGCATATGTAAACGACAAGGCTCCCGGTGTTGCAGAGAAGGCCTCTGAAATAGCAGGCAAGGTCGCCGAAAAGGCACCTGAGTTCGCTGCCAAGGCAGAGGAGCTTGCCGGCAAAGTTTCAGAAAAGGCGCCTGGCGTTGCTGAAAAGGCTGCTGAAATAATCAGCTCCGTAACAGACAAGCTTACCTCCGCTCCGCAGAACGGCGAGGACACAGCTGAGGCTGACTTTGAAACAATCGTCGCCGAGACGACTGAAGACAGCTCTGCCGGAGAAACTAAGGAGTAATGAAACGGACAGCAGTATTAATACTGCTCACCGCGTTGTTATGCGTTTTGGCAGCGGGCTGCGGAGCGGAGGATGTGCCGCAGGAGCAGCCCACTCCTGACCCCCACGAGGGGCAGGTTTATATATACGATGGCTATGGCTGGACGTGGATGACGCCTCTTGAGGGAGTTGAAACAAATGTCTTCACTGCCGATGACTTTGAAGACAGCAATGGCGAGCCTGTATATGTGGGAACAGAATATACAGTTAAAAAGGGAATAGATGTCTCGGAGCATCAGCACGCCATTGACTGGAACGCCGTGGCCAAGGAAAACCTGGACTTTGCATATATCCGGGCTGGCAGGCGCGGATACACCCAGGGCGGCCTTTTTACTGACGAGTATTTCGATGTTAACATGAAGGGCGCCTCAGGCATCGGCCTTGAAACGGGAGTTTATTTTTTCTCCCAGGCGATTACCGAGCAGGAGGCAGTTGAAGAGGCGGAGTATATTCTGGACCTTATCAGGCCATATAACATCACGCTGCCAATCGTTTATGACTGGGAGAAGATCGACGAGCCGGATGCCCGGACAAAGGACCTTGACGTTGACACACTGACGACCTGCGCCGTGGCCTTCTGCGAGACCATAAAAAGCGCCGGCTATGAGCCATGTGTATATTATAACCGCACTATAGGCTACTATCGCTATGACCTGACGCAGCTTACGGACTATAAGGTCTGGTTCGCACTACCCTATGAGCCGCCTGACATTACATATCCGAGCTTTTATTATAGGTTCGACATGTGGCAGTATACGATTGAAGGCACCTGCAGCGGAATCGACACGGAAACTGATTTTGATTTCATTTTTACTCCGGTGAGCGGAAGTGAAGCCTCTGCAGCTACTGACGGTGATTCGAGCGGCCAGGTCGTATATGAAGAAACGGTTATTATTAAATAAAAAATGCAGTTCGAAAGAACTGCGTTTTTTTTATTTGCTCTGTTATGCTTCAGTGAAACAGGAGCAGCTGAATTACCCCAAAAAATTCCCTGACCACATAGTGAATTCCCAGGGGCATAAGAGTCTGCGCCGGGATGCCGGAGACGTTATCGTGCCCAAGCAGGCGGGCGGTTAAAAGAGAACGGTATATGTGAAAGCCGTTTGTGACAATCCCGGTCTCAGAACCATCGCCAATAATGGCAAAGCTGTTTGCGAGATTTTCATTAGTGTCGGCTGAGCTGTCCTCCGTGATAATGCGCTCGTCATCAATCCCCATGTCAACAAGACGAGATTTTATGCATTCTGCCTCGCTGATGCTCTCACCGGCGCCCTGCCCGCCGGAGGCAATGGCAACAGTGTCGGGGTTGCGGACGAGATAATCATAAGCCGTGTTAATCCGCAAAATTAGGGGAGTGGTGGGATCGTCTCCCCGAACGGCGCAGCCGAGAATTATTATATTGTCAAGCCCGTCCTTCGGCTGAGTATTCATTGCGGAAATTATATTAATTTCAACAATGGCAAAAATCGCTACTGCCGCTGCGGCAAAAATACCATATATAATCCTGAAAATGCGCGGCGGATTAATCCGGCTGGTAGCCTCAAGAAACAGCATAGTCGCTCTGGCGGCGCAAAAACCGGCCAGCAGCAGCCAGAGCCAGAGCCACGAAACTCCCGCCCAGGCATATATGACGCAAACCGCATAATAACCGAGGGAGAGAAGCGCAAGCAGCAAAAATAATATCCCGCGTATTTTTTGAAATTTCCTTTTGCTCATATAATCCTTCCTCTTGCACAGCGTTTACGGTTTGATGTGACTGATTATAACCTATTTTTGCCGCCCGGTCCACCACAACGATAGGAATTAGTAAGGTAATTTCACCACCATGCCACCACGAGCTTTGATTGTGCATAAAATACGGGGAAAAATTTTCAGATTTTTCGGTTTACATAAAATTATTTTCAGATTGCAAATTGCGAACCGCTAATCTATTCTTATTTTATAAATATAAGAAACAGGGATTAGCATCATGACAGGGGCAAATTTATTATATAAAAGATTTTTCGGGAGGGACGAAAATACTGACGCACCGGAGCTGCCGGAGCTTGTGGGATATTACAGAACAACCGAGTCAATTCTCTCCGATGACGGTCTTTCACTCTCCGGGACGCTTTATGAGGTCCCGGCAGGCAGGGGAGAAATTGTAATTTTGCTGTGCAGCGGGGAGGACGGAGCCGCCCGGATTACAACAGAATATCTCAAAATGGGATATAGTGTGCTTGTTCAGGACATGCGCGCCACGGGCAGAAGTGACGGCAAATTCTCCACCATGGGCTTGTTGGAGAGCCGGGACCTTATGAAGTGGGTATACAGAATATGCTCCTTTAAGCCCGAGGCAAGGATTATTTTGCATGGCGTTCACTATGGGGCGGCGGCTGTATGCCTGCTTGCCGCGGGAGCGCTGCCCGAAAATGTCAGAGCGCTGATTTGCGAGGAATCCTATTGCAGCGCTGACGAACAGCTGGAATATCTTGTTAACCGCGATGGACTTAAGCCGGAAAAAATCAGACTGCGCTCGTTGAAAAAGCAGTTTGCCGGCGTGTGCTCCGTTCAGCCGGACACTGTCAGCCCGGAGGCGGCGTGCGGGCACATAAAGCGGCCCGTGCTGTTCATTGCCCGGGAAGGCGACACCGTTATTCCATCGGAATGCACGGAGAGACTGCACAACGCCTGCGCAAACAGCAAACTGGTAATTGTCCCGGAGGGAGCAGCTGACGCAGAAGGCGCTGAGAAATATTTTGAGGCCATCCTCAGTTATCTTGACGGCTGAACGTTGCTTCGCCGCTGTAAATTTAATATTGCAATTAGACGGGAAATGGTTTAAACTGTCACCATACGCCGGTGTGATGGAATGGTAGACGTGACGGACTCAAAATCCGTTCCCGGCAACGGGGTGTGGGTTCAAGTCCCACCACCGGCACCAAAGCGAAAATCCTGCCGCATGAGGTGGGATTTTTGCTTTGTATTATTCACTATTCATTCTTAAGCATTTGTTATTCATCCGAAAAGAAGGATTTTCTAAATTAATAGTGAATATTGAATATTTAAGATTTAGTAATATTAAACTCAGAAAGGCTTGTCCATGAAGAAATTCAGTGAACTGAAAAATGAACGATGGTTCGCAAACGCTCTGGCGGGCTGCATTGCAGCGCTGGTGTTTGTAACACTTTCCAATTGGGGCTCTGTTATTGCCGGGCTGAAGACATTTACAGGCTGGTTCAACGCGGTCATCGGCGGCTGCATTATTGCGTATATAATGGACAGTCTTGCCGAACTGTATGACAGAACTATATTTAAGCGCGTTACGAAGGCGGAACTCAGCTGGAAGCTTTCTGTTGTTCTGACGGTTATAACGGTCGTCCTGCTGCTCATAATAATGCTCGTTACTCTCATCCCTCAGCTTATCGACGGTGTTTCTACCTTTATCAATCAGCTTCCGGGCTATATGGCCTCCGCTGAGGAGCTCCTGGGTAACTTCGGCATCGGCAACCTGGACCTTGACTCCGTCATCGATTCTTCTGAGAGCATAATAAACCATCTTGGCAATTTTATCTCCGAGCACGGTGAAAACTTCATCAAATCCTCTTCAGGCTTCGGCAAAAGCGCTGTTGCGTTTGCAATCGCCTGCGTACTCTCCGTCTACATTCTTCTCAGCAAGAACAATATTGTTGACGGCTCCCGCCGCCTCCTGCGGGCACTCAGCCGCCCGGAGCGCTACAACAGCCGCGTTTCATTCCTGAAAAAGTGCGACGAAATTCTCAGCTGCTACATTATATATAACTTAATCGACAGTGCCATTGTCGGCGCGGTTAACCTGGCTGTTATGCTCATCTGCGGCATGCCGTATGCCGGACTTGTAACCATCGTTGTTGCCCTGACTAATCTGATTCCCACCTTCGGCCCCCTCATCGGTGCTGTAATTGCGGCGTTTATTCTGGCAATGGCCGCCCCGAAATTTATTATTCCGTTCCTTATTTTGACTGTCATTCTTCAAACCTGTGACGGATATATAATCAAGCCCCGTCTGTTCGGCAACTCCCTGGGCATCTCCGGCCTGCTTATCCTTGTGGGCATCCTCGTTGGCGGAAATATAGCGGGCGTAACCGGAATTCTGCTGGCAACACCGGTTGTGGCAATTCTTGACTATGCCTATAAAGACAGACTCCTACCCCTCCTGGAGCGCAGAAGAGCGGCAAAAGACAGTGAAGAATAAAAAATTATGTTGCCTTAATTATAATTATATGGTAATATAAGCCCATGCGCGGAGAAATTTTCCTGAAAGCTGTGTAACATTTTTACCGCCTCTGCGTATTTAACAGTGAAAGCGAAAAACAAGAGCTTTCAGATTAAAAAATGTAATCAAATTAAAAAGGAGATAACTATCATGGCAGAAAAAATCAATGACATCGAGCTCGAAGAAGTAAGCGGCGGCGTTTATACAGGTTCCGTATTCCGCTACACAATTCAGCCGGGCGACACACTCAGCGGCATCGCACTTCGTTATGGCACAACCGTTTCCACACTGGTTGCAATTAACAACATTTCCAACCCGAACTACATCAGAGCATACGACACAATCCTTGTTCCTTACGGCGCCGGCCAGTACAGCACAGGCTACACCGCACAGCAGGGCACCAACGGCAACCTCGTATACGTAAGCATTCCCTGAGAATTAAATCAAGCACAAATCTGATAATTATCACCCCGGAAATTTTTCCGGGGTGATTTATTTTTGCGTGAACTTGTAATAAAAAATCAAAGCAAAAGGGGATCAAAATGCAATGGTTACAAATTGGTAAAAATTTTTTAAAAAAATAGAGAAAAAACTCTTGCATTTAAGTGACTTGTGTGCTACATTATGCATGTGTCTAATTACGGCACGAATTTTAACATACATATAATTAATTTTTATATGATATCTTCCGGTTCGGAAAGTAAAGGAGACCTGAGTTATGAAAAAATTGGTCAAACTTATCAGTGTAGTGATGCTGATTGCAATGTGCTTCAGCCTCGTAAGCGCAAACGCGTTTGCGGACAATGGCGTTGTTGTTATCGGCGGCGCCGGCAACAGCAGCTCCTCTGAGTCAGCTGCAAGCTTCTCATATGGCGGAAACGTCCAGGCAGTTACCGACTCAACAGGCGGCATGTATGTTTCGGGCAGCAGCAAGCAGGAAACAACCCTCAAATCAGATGGTGTTACTGTTCTGGCGGCACCTGCAGGAACTGTTTTCGCCTCTGACGTTGAGGCGATAGACTTCAGCCAGTATACATCAGCTGACGAGAATGTTTCATATAACATTAACTATATCAAATATGTCCTCTCGGGCTACAGCAATGGAACAATTGCTCTTACCTCCCAGGAAATGATTACTGCCAAGTCACTGTTTGGTGATGTTATCGATTATGGCGTTAACCAGATAATCGAGATGGCGAACGAGGTTGCCAAGAAGGCCGCAGCTGTAACCACTACAACTGCGAATGAAACCGAAAAGGAAGAAGAGGAAGTCGAGAAGGTTTCAGACAGCTCAGACGCAACTCTTGACAGTTCTGTAGAAGCCGCTGGCGAGTCAGTTTCTGCTTCAACTGAGCAGATTGGGTCCACTGGTGTTACACTTTATGCTTCTTCAAATGTCGAAACTGATTTCCTTACAGACAAGGGTTATGATAACCTTGCAAAGGCAATTTCAGCTGCCGGCAAGAACGGTACGGTTAACGTTATCAGCGGCACAATGCACCTGGATTCTTCATATACAGGTGACATCGTGTTCAACCTGAACGGCGTTGTAATTAATAATACAGATGTTGGCAATGCACTCGTTTCTATCGATTCAGGCCTTTTCAACTTCCAGAACGGCGTTATAAACGGTGACGGCTTCTATGTAGAGGGGATCGATGGCCCATCCCACCTTTATCTCGAGAGCATGAAGCTCAATGTGGGAGCCGGCAGCTCAGCTGTTACAATTAGAGAAAATTCATATGTTGATATGGAAGACTCTGTTACAATTACCGGCACCACACAGGAAGATCCGGCTGAGGACACTGTTCCTGTTGATATTGCCGGTGGAGCGACAGTCGTAATGGGTTCCGCAATAACCGGAAACAATGCTGACTGTGCGGTACTTATCGAAGGTTCGGCCACTGTGACAATTACAGGCGCAGGCACGGCAGACACAGACGGCATTTATGCAAAAACTGGTATTAAGGTAAAAGACAGTGCTACACTTGTTGTTACCGGCGGTAGCATCACAGGAACAGCAACGCCGAGTGATGAAAATGACCTTACCGGCGCAGCAATTGCGGTTTATAGTGATAGCGCATATGTAAGCATCAATCCGGAATTCGACTGCGAGATTCACAGCTATAATAACGGCGCAACAAGACTTGAAGGCAAAACATCTACTCACGTCGACGGGGATGGCGATGGTGTTATCGTTGTTTCAAAGCTCTCCGTCCTTGCACCCGCGTCAAAGAGCAACTATGCCTCTTCAACTGCAATTGCTATCGTTGATGGGGTTGAGTATGCGACAATGGAAGCTGCCCTTACCGCAGCCATGACGGCAACCAATAAGACAGTTACACTCCTTCGCAATGCTTCTGAATCCGGTGGACTTACAATCGATGAAAACTATGTTGCAGATGGTGTTGTCATCAATGGTGACGGGTATGAATACAGAAACGACGGCGGCGTGACTATCAATGCTGAAGGCTGCAACATTGTCCTTGAGAACATCAGAATCTGCGGCGATGGCCAGGCGGAAAAAGCGATTGCAGTATCCAACGGCGTACTTACAATGCAGAACGTATATGCAGATCATGCAACAACCGCCCTTTATGTAGAAGGCGGCGCAGTATCGGCCGATGGCTTCTATGTTGACTACGATGTTACAGGTTCAACGGGAATATATTGCGAAGGTGGCACAACGAGCATATTCAACTGCACAATCGATTGCGAAATACCCGTTGGGGATAAAGAAGGCAAAGGCACAACAGGCCTCAACATCTACCAGGGCGCATTCAGAATTTATGAGAATGACACAGACAACGCAACAGGTTTGACCAATGTTAAGACGGCAGCAATAGGCTCTATTCTCGATGAGAATGGTTATCGCAAGGTCGTTGCAAATGAGTTCGATCTCCAGATAATCTATGGCGGAGACAGCACCGGCTCATACCTGACATACTCAAAGGCTGCATCAAAGACAAACAGCACTGACGAGGCGGTCCAGTTCCTTATTACTGACGGTAAGGGCAATGCAGTCACAATAGATAACAGCGCGGAATTTTACGGCGGCATATATGCAATCGGCAGCGATGGCCTAGTTCACCAGCTTTCATTTACCCAGAGCAGCAACCAGAAGTATGTTACAATTACTGAGCAGACATTGAATGCTCTGCCGGCAGGCAAGTATGACCTTTGCGTAAAGGCTAAGGACAGTGGAATTATCCACATCGACCTTTATGTATCACCGACTACCACACTCGAGTTTGACGGCCACAACGGCAAGGTCAACAACTCAACAGATAAGATTCCTGTATATAACGCACAGAGCGGCAAGAACGGCAAGCTCACCATTACCTCCTCAACCTCTGACGAGCCGCTGCATGTTGGCGTAGGTGCTGACCGTTACAGCGTAACTTGGCTCAGCGACGCATGCTTTGGCGATGATGAGAACGGCAACGTGTCCTTCCTGCTCCTGCATGATGATCTTGATTATCTCAGCAACGGCACCAACTATGTATGGCTCGACTACGGCGACTTCTGGGTACCGGTTGAGTTCATCGTAGAGAACGCGGCGGCCTCCATCAGCCCGACCTCCTCCAGCTGGAGCAAGAATGACGGACAGCTCAAGTATTCAATCTGGCCCGATGTCCTCTCCGTTAAGGTTGGCGACATCTCCCTTGCAAAGGACAAGGATTACTCCCTCGACACAGACGGCAACCTCATCATCAACGAAAAGTTCCTCCTGACCCTTGACAACGGCGATTACAACATGGTAGTTTCCACGTCAAAGGGCGGCGTAACGGTTAACCTCCACATCGGAGAGTCTCTCAAGAATGACGGCCAGGATTACCACGTATATGCCGGCACAAAGGGACTGAGCTTCGTTGCCAGCAGCGCAATCGACTTCACAAAGGGCATCTGGATAGGCAAGGCAAATCCGGTCCTCGTTGACCCGTCTTACTACTCAGTAACAGCGAATAACAAATTTACCCTCAGCTCTGATTATCTCAACAAGCTGACGACTCTCGGAACCTACTACATTTCAGCCTATGTTGGTGATGATGCGGAATACTGCACAACAACCTTCAGAATCATCTCCGCGTCAGAAGCTGCATATACTCCGACAACCGGAGACAACAGCAATCTCGTAATCTGGATCGTTCTACTGGTTCTGGCAGCGGTAATCATTGTTGTTCTGCTCATTCCTTATCTCAGAAAGAAGAAGGCAGCCAACGCTGACGCTGAAGCTCAGGAAGAAGCCCCTGCGGAGACTCCCGTGGCTGCGGAAGCCCCGGCAGACGAGGAAAAGAAAGAATAAGTGAGCTGCAAACTCCACACAAGGTGCAAGGGGCGTTAAGCCCCGGCACCGGGCAAAAACAAATTAAATAAAAAATCCTTCGGAGGCTCAAACCTCCGAAGGATTTTTTTATGTGCAATTGAGTTAAATCATAATATAAACGGCTGAGGATTCCGGTGGGAGAGCTATATTGATGTAACCGTTTTCCACCTGGGCTGTGACGCCGCTTTCGGTTGAATAACCCTCCTGAGTTGTTATAATCCGGCGGGCAAACGTTCTGTTTGCGCACGCCATTGCCTGCGCCACCGGAACGGAAAGCTCCGCGGGCCTGTCATTATTATTAACCGCGACAACTGCGCAACGCTTGTCGTTAAAGCGGGCATAGGCGATTATTCCTGTGTCAGCCAGAAGGGGCTTTAGTGACCCAGTTTTAAAGACGGGCTCCGTGGAATGAAGCTTAATGAGCTCCCGGTGGAGCGAAATCAGGCCCTGATCCTCGCTGCCCCAGGGATATGTCCGGCGGTTATCCGGGTCGGTCCAGCCAACCTGTCCTGCCTCATCTCCGTAATAAACCGTGGGAGCACCGGGCCATGTCATCTGAATTGCAACAGCCTCGCGCAGCACAGCCTTGTTTACGCAGCGGCTGGCGGCATCAGAGCCGAGATTATTCATCCGGCCAACGAGCCGGTTGGTCCTTGTGAGGAAACGGGAATGGTCATGGTTCGAAAGCTCGTTCATTGCGCACTGGAGCGACGGACTTTCAAACCGGGCCATATTGTTCAGCATCATGCTGAAGAAATATTCGCCGTTGCGATATGCGTAATCGTCCTTTGAGTCGGAGTGCTTTTCCATGCCGGTGAGAAACAGGGAAACCGGGTCCATGAACGCGTCATAGTTCATAACCGTGTCCCACTGGTCTCCCTCAAGCCAGGAGGAGGCGTCTCCGTAATGCTCGGCAATTATGAGCAGATTAGGATTAATGCTCTTGAGGCGCCGTCTGAATTCCCGCCAGAACTTGTGGTTGAATTCCTCGCTGTGGCCGAGGTCCGCTGCAACGTCAAGGCGCCAGCCGTCTATTGAATATGGGGGAAGAGCCCATTTTTCGGCGATTGAAAGTATCTTTTCACACAGCTCCGGCGATGCTTCATAGTTGAGCTTCGGGAGCGTTTCATGGCCCCACCAGCCCTCATAGTCGGCATAGCGGGTTCCACTGCGGGAGTTGTTGAACTTAAAGTAGCTGCGATATGGGCTTCTGCCGTTCTGATAGGCTCCAAGATCATAACCCGGCTTGCCCAGGTAAATTCCCTCGTGGTCCATCCACTTGTTGAAGGAGCCGCAATGGTTAAATACCCCGTCAAGAATTACCTTCATGCCCCTGGAATGCAGCTCCCGGCACAGGGAAGCGAAATAGTCATCACTGGCGGCAAGATTGGCCATGGACGTTGTGCGCTTTATGTATCGGGGAGCATAGCCGTTATGCTTTTCCCAGGCCTGCATGGAATAGTCAATGTCTTCCTTTATAACGGCAAAATGGGGGTCAATATGCTCATAGTCCTGAATGTCATATTTGTGGCTGGAGGGGGAGACAAACAGCGGGTTGAAGTATATAACCTCAACGCCCAGGTCCTGAAGATAGTCCAGCTTCTGCATAACGCCCTGCAGGTCGCCGCCATAGAAGCAGCGGATGTCCGTGTCATTGGGAGGAGTGTTCCAGTCGTCAACGTGCTTGGAGTGGCCAACGACGTAGTAATACTCGTTGTCACACACGTCATTGCTCTGATTGCCGTTGCAGAAACGGTCAGTAAATATCTGATACTGAACGGCGCCCTTTGACCACTCGGGAACATGGAAGCCCGGAGTGAAGCGGAAGGAATATGCCGGGTCCGGGTGAGCCGGAATTTGAGTTGGGCGGGCACCAAGCCTGTCATACAGTATCCAGCCGTTTGGCGTTTCTATCGTAAAGCAGTATGAAATCCTGTCATCAAGAGCGACAATACTGGCTGAATAATAGTCAAAATATCCGTCATTGCGGTCATATGACATAACAACAGCCAGCGGGTCAAAGGTCCGCAGGACGGCCCGCTTTATGCTGCCCCGAAGAACACGAAGAGTTATTTTAACGGTGTCATCCCGGTTCGGCTCCGAAGGGGAGCGGAAGTTCTCAGTGTCGTCACTGAATATGGCGGCAAGCACCGCGGGATCGATCTGTGCTTCGGTTTCAGGCTGCGTCTGGTTAATATCCATTATAATTCCTCGCAGAAATAGTAAATCCATATAATTATCATGAAAAAATGGCAGATTGTCAATATAAAAATCATATGGATGGCAATTATTATTTTGTTGCCCTCACCACTTGTGGATATTTGAAATAATTGATATAATAAACAAGACTATAATCAAAAATCTTCAGCAAAGGAGAATGAACATGACGGCTGATATAAAAAAGCTGCTTGAGGCAAAGGGAAGAACGGCACTTCCCAATGTTCTTTTTGTGGCTGCTGAATGCGCCCCGCTTTCAAAAACCGGCGGTCTGGCGGACGTTGTCGGCACATTGCCGAAAACTCTTAAAAAGTTCGGAATGGACGCCCGGGTTATAACGCCTTATCATAAATGCATAAAAGACAAATATGCAGACAAGGTCAAGCACCTGTTCCACTTCTTCGTGGACCTGGGCTGGCGCCACAAATACTGCGGCATAGAAAAGCTTGAGCTGGACGGGACGGTTATATATCTCGTTGACAACGAGGATTATTACGGAGACAAAATCTACCGCGGAGGAAACGAGGAGGGCGAGCAATATGCCTTCTTCTGCCGCGCCGTGCTGGACGCGCTGCCGCATATAGACTTTACCCCGGAAATTATCCACTGCAACGACTGGCACACCGCCATGCTTCCCATGCTGGCCAGAACCCAATATTGCGGCCAGATGCAGGACAGCTGCAGATATCTCCTTAGCATTCACAACATCGCCTTCCAGGGCAAATATGACTTCGGCTTCGTGCAGGACGTCCTGCGTGTTGACCCCACATTCTATAACCCGGAGTTTATGGAGCTGTATGGCTGCGCTGACTTTTTGAAGACCGGCTGCGTTTTTGCAGACCGGATAAGCACCGTGAGCCCCGGCTATGCGAAGGAGATATGCGACCCCTATTATGCCGAGGGGCTCGAGGGAATTCTTAACGCGAGAAAAAGCCAGCTGGTTGGCATTTTGAACGGGATAGACACAGACGTATTTGACCCGGCGGGAGACAAATTCCTCCCCGCCACATATACGGCCGATGATCTTGCCGGCAAGGCCGCCTGCAAAAAGGCGCTGCAGAAGAAAATGGGCCTTAAGGCTGACGCAAAGACGCCTCTGATTGCCATGGTAACCAGAATGACCGAGCAGAAGGGCTTTGACCTGGTCATGCAGGCCATAGACTCCCTCATGGAGAGCAAAAAGGTGCAGTTTGCCCTGCTGGGAACGGGCGATGCGAAATATGAGACCTTCATGAAGGAAAAGGCTGAGCAGTATAAGGGCAGACTCGCCGCCTGGATCGGCTACGACGAGGAGCTGAGCCACCTGGTATACGCCGGAGCTGACATGTTCTTAATGCCCTCCCGCTTTGAGCCCTGCGGCCTTAGCCAGATGATGGCCCTGAGATATGGAACGATTCCAATCGTCCGAGCAACCGGCGGACTTAAGGACAGCGTTGAGCAGTTCAATGCCAAAAAAGGCACCGGAGACGGCTTCCTGTTTGAAAATTACAATGCTGACGAGATGACCGCGGCAATCCTGAGCGCCGTTGATGCGTGGAACAACGAAGCTTCACGGGCACAGCTCATCAAAAACGCCATGGCCCAGGACTTCAGCTTTAAGCGTTCGGCGAAGGAATATATTAAGCTGTATATCGACATGCTGGATAAATATAACGATGATTACGGCGTCCTGACGCACGACACGACCTCCGGGGAGAACAGATTCCCTTTTGAACCGGCTGAGACGGGAGAATTGATTAAGCTCACCGCCAACGTTCTCAGCGGCAATATAAAATGGGCGGTGGCAGTGGTGTTCAAAAGCGACCGGCGCATTGAATACTGCATGCAGGAAAACAACGGCTGCTTCAGTGTGGAGTTCAGCCTTAACGAGCCGGGCGCCTGGAAGTACTACTTCCGGTTTGGAACGGCCTATGGCGAGAGATATCTCTGCCCGGATGAGACCGGGCTTGGCAGCGTTATGAGCACCAAAGCCGGAGACGCGTTCCCACTTACGGTTTATCTCAAGGGCTTTGAAACCCCTGAGGCGTTCCGCCACGGCGTTATGTATCAGATATTCCCTGACAGGTTCGGAATAGAAAAAACCGAGGCTGTTAAGCAGGGAATTGAATATCACAAAAAGCTGGGCCAGACGCCTGAGCTGCATGAAAGCGTCGACGAGCCTGTGCGCTATAAGCCCCGCAAATTTGAAAGAGACTATTCGCCTGATGATTTTTACGGCGGCACCTTTAACGGCATTGCCCAAAGACTTCCGTATCTGAAAAAGCTGGGAATTACGTGGATATATCTTAACCCGATATGCGAGGCAAAATCGAACCACCGCTACGATGCGGGCAACTATATGAACGCCGACCCAATCCTAGGCACAAACGAGGATTTTACCGCGCTGTGCAGCAAGGCTGACGAGCTGGGGATTAAAATCATTCTCGACGGCGTATATTCCCACACGGGAGCCGACAGCATCTATTTCAACCGTGACCGGCACTATGGCCCCGGCGGCGCCTGCAGCGGGCCTCAGAGCGAATTTTACTCCTGGTACAGCTTTGAGCGCTTCCCAAATAAATATAAATGCTGGTGGAACTTCAAAGACCTGCCGGAGGTGGACGAGCGCAGCGCAAGCTGGCAGAGTTATGTTCTGACGGGCGATGAAAGCGTCGTTAAAACCTGGATGAGGCGGGGAGCCGGTGGCTGGCGGCTTGATGTTGCAGACGAGCTGCCTGACGATGTCCTTGCCCTTATCCGCCAAACCGTTAAGGAGCAAAACCCTGACGCACCGGTTATCGGCGAGGTATGGGAGGACCCTGTTACAAAAACAGGCCCCGAGGGCGCAAGAAATTATGCACTTGGTTATTCTCTGGACTCCGTAATGAACTATCCGGTCCGTTTCACAATAATCGAGTTTTTGCGCAGGCAGAGAACGGCGCAAAGCGTTTGCAAATATTTCAACTATCAGCGCATGGCGTATCCGCGGCCAATGTATTACGCGCTGATGAATCTGCTCTCATCCCACGATGTTGAAAGAATCCGCACGGCGCTGGCAACCAACGTAGACGTTCGCTCCATAGACAGGGAAAATCAGCTTCGTCTGCCCTTTACAAAAAAGGCCCTCAGCCACGCCGTTGACCTGCAGAAAATCGCCGCGGCAATTCAGTTTACGCTGCCGGGCGTCCCTTGCATATACTACGGCGATGAGCAGGGAATGACCGGGGTTTGCGACCCGTTCAACCGCACCCCGTTTAAAGAAGACACCGAGGGCACAGGCCTGTTTGAATACTATTCCGGGCTTGCCAATATGCGCCTGCAAAGCCCCGTGCTGCTGGACGGTGAGGCGGCCTTCGTCCCTGTTAGTGACGATGCCTTTGCAATTATAAGATACTTAAAGAACTCAGATGAAAAGCCGGTTATCCTGGTTGTTAACCGGAGTGAAAAGCCGCAGGCGTATGAAATTAACTGCCCTCAGGCGGGCATAACCGGCCTTAAGGGCAAAATCCCGGCATACTCCGCGGAGTTCATCTGAATAAGAGGATAATAAATGACAAAGTCCGAAGAATCGCTTTTCGAAAAGCTTCTGCATTTGCTTGGACAAAAACTGAATAAATACAGAATGCCGATTATTGCCGCGCTTCTTTCCGGCTTTGCCGCCCATGGCTTTTCGTTTGCCAATAAGCTTGTTCAGCAGGACGACCTTAACGCGTTCTTCGGCAAGGGGGCGTCTGTAACCTCCGGCCGGTGGATGCTTGAAGCGCTCTCAACCATAATGCCGGACTATTCAATGCCCTGGATTTATGGGATTATATCCCTGCTCCTTCTGGCAGCCGCTGCGTGTGTTGTTATTAAGCTGCTGGACATAAAATCACCGGTTATGCAGTGCCTTTTTGCGGCGATATTTGCAGCGTTCCCAACTGTAACCGGAATTTTCACCATGCCCTTCACCGCGGCGCCATATTCATTGGCGATTCTCATGGCGGCCCTTGGCGCATATTATCTGCACGAAAACGCCCTGCTCCGGAATATCGCCGGGGTGGCGCTGATTGCGGTTTCAACGGGAATTTATCAGGCGTATATTTCCTTCGCAGCGAGTCTGCTGGTTGCGGCAATGATTAAGAGTCTGGTCCTCGACGGGACTGATGCGAAAACGGTTTTTAAAGCGGGTGTGCGTTACCTGCTGCTCCTGGCTGCGGCACTTGTTGCATATGGGGCAGTTACGCTGATCGTTAATCTTTGCTGCGGCGCTGAGCTTGCATCATATGCTTATGCTGACAGCAGCATTCTGCTTAGAATAAAATCAGCATACACATCCTTCGCCGGATATTTTATAAAAGGCTATTTTTCCTTCATAAATTCAACAGCTTCCCTCGTTTTTCACATTGTAACGGCAATATGCGCCCTGTATGCTCTTTGCATGGCACTCAGAGGCAAGGGCACGGCGGAAAAGCTTTTAACAGCGCTTTTAATGCTCCTCCTGCCCCTCAGCATTAACTCCCTTTACCTGGCATCTTCCCCGGACGTGCTGGGAGCCACGGGCTTTGTGAGCTTTACGGTTTTATACGCCATAACTGCCATGCTGCTAGATGGCGCAGCCGCCAAGCTGCCGGGCATGACCGGCAGGGGAGCGAGAGGCCTTGCCTTGCTCTCGTTTTGCGTTATCACTGCCGGCAATATATACTTTGCAAACGAGGTATATCTCAAGCTTTATATGCAGACCGAGGAAATGACCTCCTTCTATACGTCTGTAATGACTCAGATTATGGCCTATGACGAATATGACGGGTCACAGCGCATCGCCTTTCTGGGCACACCTGAGGAATTTGCATATCAGCTTGAAGGACCTGATACATCGAACTTCAAAGGCCTGGTTTCCGAAGACGTATATGGCATATATTCAAGAGAAGATTTTGTAAAATTATATCTGGGCTACGATGTTGAGTTTGCACCACAGGAAATCTGCGAGGGACTCAGCGAGTGGGAAGAAATTAAGGCCATGCCGGTTTACCCTGCCAACGGGTCAATATGCCGAGCCGCTGACACAATAGTTGTTAAATTCCAATAATATTTTTTCGGAGAATTAGTACTTAATGACCTGGTTGACTCAAACAACAATCGGACAGTTTCTGAGCACAATGTTTATTTCAATGGTCCCCATTGTGGAACTGCGTGGCGGCCTGCCATATGGAATAGCCCTTGGACTGGACTACCCAATTGCGCTGGCGGCTGCGATAATCGGCAACATGCTTCCGATTCCGGTCATAATATTCTTCATTGAAAAAATATTTGCCTTCCTGCGTAAGCATTTCCCTCCAATGGACAGCTTTATTACCAAGCTTGAAAACAGGGGGCGTGAAAAGGAAGAGACAGTAAAAAAATACGGCATGCTGGGGCTTATAATCCTTGTTGCGATCCCTCTGCCGGGAACGGGCGCCTGGACTGGCGCACTGGTCGCGTCGCTAATGAATATTAAGCCGAAGCACGCCTTCCCGTGCATATTTATTGGAGTCTGTATCGCGGCCTTTATAGTTTCGGTTGTTACCTATGGAGTTATTAAAATTGTCTGATACGAAAGCTTCAAAAAAATCAACAATACCGGCAGCTGCAGCTGCGGCCCTGCTTTTGGCAGCGGCTCTGAGCGCTGCAGCTGATATTTTTGCGGCCTTCAGACTCTATACGCTTCCAATTGCCGCCCTTTTTGCAATATTAATTATATCCGCAGTACTCCTATACATCCCCTTAAGACGCAGCGCAATGGCCTGCAGAATTATAATTATATTAATATGCGCCGCGGCGGTGATAATAATAGCCCTTGGGGTCATATGGCTTGGCTTTGTTAAAAACTCAATTTACTCTGACGCTGACGGCGGCAAGTCGGCCGCCTTTGCAGATAAAAAAGTAATGGTCATTGTGCCCCATGAGGATGACGATATTAATATAATGGGCGGCACGGTTAACGAATTTCTGGAATATGGCAGCGATGTATATGTCGTGTTTGTTACGAACGGTGACTGCGACGGAGTCGAAACAGGGAAAACGAGACTGCTGGAGTCCCTTAATGTGGCAAAGCTGCTGGGCATCCCGGAGGAGAATATAGTTTTCCTGGGCTATGGTGACTATCTTGCCGGAGACGGAACGCATATATATAATTCCGGGGAAGAGACAGTCATTTCCCACGCCTGGTGCGACAGAACCTATGGCCTTGATGAGCACCCTGCGTATAACGACGGAGCTCTCTATACCGGCGAAAACTATCTCAACGACATGGTTTCTGTTATATCGGAATACCGGCCGGACATTATCTTCGCCTGCGACTATGACAATCATATTGACCACCGGGCCGTGTCTCTGGTGTTTGACAAGGCAATGGGAATTGTCCTCAAGACGGATGAAGCGTATAAGCCGCTTGTATTTAAGGCGTTTTCATATGATACGTCATATTATGGAACAGACGATTTTGAATCGCTTAACATGCGGTCAACGGTAAACCCCGGTGAAACAGACCGAATTGCTGTGCGTCCTGATTATAAATGGTCCGAGCGGGACCGCCTGCCGGTAAGCGCGGCGTCACTTTCACGGTCCTTTTATAACAACATAACCCACACGGCGCTTAAGCTGTATCAATCACAAAAGGCAGGGGAGTTTGCGGCCGGAGTTATTAACGCGGACAAGGTCTTCTGGAGCCAACGCACAGACTCGCTGACCTACAGCGCCCAAATTACCGCCACCTCCGGAGACCTGTCCAGACTGAATGATTATATGATAATAGACTCAGACAATCTCTCTGACGATACCCACAAGCCATATGACTCCCCGTGGGTGCCTGATGATGACGACCCGGAAAAATCCTTCACGGTTACCTTTGATGCGCCGCAGCATGTGTATGAGCTCTGCCTTTATGACAGCCCTGACCCGGAGAGCAACGTAATCAACGCCGAGATACTTCTTAGTGACGGCACGGTTATAGAGTCCGGAGAGCTTGACGAGTATGGTTCACCGGTTAACATCGTGATCGATAGGGATGATATCAGCTGGTTTACCGTGAAGCTGACCGATACTGAGGGACCGGAGGCCGGCCTTGCGGAAATTGAGGCGTATTCAACCTCTGAGCAGGACAACGGATTTGAATTTATAAAGCTGCAGAGCACCGGCGGCGACTTTGCGTATGATTGGTATATGAGCGGCGAGACAGAGCAGCTTACGCTATATGCCTATGGCTGCGACGTAAGACTTTCTGACTGCACTGTAACCGTAATCGGGGACTGCTGTAGCGCTGAGGTTAATGACGAGGTGCTGACTGTAACCTGCCCGGCCGGGAAGAAATGCACTGTCACCGTAACAACTCCTGACGGGACAATGAGCGACAGCGTGAGCTTTTCTCATGCGCCGCTGACCGTGAGAATCGGGCAGTGGGCGGAGCGCTTCTTCAGACAGAACTTCCTGCCGGAGATAAGATATTCAGCATATTATAACCTTGCAAGGGAATTACTTTAAAAAATCCGTACAGCCGTGATGGCGGTACGGATTTTTTTATATAACTCTGAACAGATAAAATTTAAGGTAATCGGTTTCCGGAATGTTCCACATTATCGGGTGGTCAGGGGACTGCTGCCGTGCTTCAACCTGCATCAGCTCAACTCCCGCGTCACGTGCGGCGGATTTGAGCATTTTAACAAACAGCTCGCTTGGCATAAAGTGGCTGCATGAGGCAGTGGCAAGCCAGCCGCCACGGGGCAGCAGCTTAAGTGCCTTCAGATTAATTTCCTTATAGCCCTTTTCCGCGTTTGAAACCGTTTTTCTGGATTTGGTAAAGGCCGGCGGGTCTAAAATTATCAAATCATAAGGCTTCTGCCCGACCTTTTCCAGGTCCGTAAGCAGGTCGAAGACGTCCGCCTTAATAAATTCAATTTTATCCTCAAGCCCGTTCAGACGGGCGTTTTCCCTGGCTGTCTCAAGAGCTGAGGCGGAAATATCCACTGCGGTTACGCTTTCCGCTCCGCCCATAGCCGCGTTAAGAGCGAAGGAGCCGGTGTGAGTAAAGCAGTCCAAAACCCGCTTCCCCTTAGCCAGCCGCGCCAAAGCAAGACGGTTATACTTCTGGTCCAGAAAATATCCGGTTTTCTGCCCGTTTATAAAGTCAACGTTATAATAAATGCCGTTTTCACATATTTTAACGCTGTCCTGCCGGGGGATTTCATGACCGGGAAGAGCATACCAGCCCTTACCCTGCTCAAGCCCCTCCAGCTCTCTGATTGCAACGTCATTGCGCAGGTAAATGCCGGAAACCTCCTGCCCGTCGGCAATGAGAGTTTCGGCAATGGCGGGCAGAATAACGTCCCGCAGCCGCTCAATCCCAACGGAAAGAATCTGAGCCACGAGAATGCTTTCAAACCTGTCCACCGTAAGGCCGGGGAAGCCGTCTGATTCGCCGAATATAACACGGCAGCAGGATACGTCGCCGCCCATTGCGGTTTTGCGATATTCCCATGCGTAACCGGCTCTGCGGCGCCAGAACGCGGCGTCAAACCTGTCGTTGGCGTTGCGGGAGACAAGGCGGACGCGGATTTTGCTGTTTTTGCTCAGAAAGCCTGTTCCGAGATACCTACCCTTCTCGCTAACCGCGTCTACGAGGCAGCCGTTTTCCAGCCCCTCGGGCATTGAAACAACTTCACCCTCATATATCCACGGGTGCCCGCCCTCAGTCCAGGCGGCGCCCTTTTTTGTTATTATAATTTTAGGAAACTGTCTTTCTGCCTTCATTTGCACATTGCGTCATATATTGCCCGTACTGCGGCCTTATAGTCCTCGGAGTCCACTCCAACGATAATGTTCAGTTCTCCGGCGCCCTGGTCGATCATTCTAATGTTAATTCCTGCCTTGGCAAGCGCTTCAAAAATTGATGCGGCGGAGCCGCGGCTGCCAACCATTCCCTGGCCGACAACTGCAATAAGCGCCATGCCGTTTTCGATTACGATTGTCTCCGGGTCCAGCTCCCGCTTAATGTCTGAAACAAGCAGATCGCGGCAGCTGCGCAGGGACTCCGAATCGGCTACGACCGTCAGCTCATCTATTCCGGACGGGATATGCTCAACGGATATGCCCCGCTCGGCAAACAGCGTCAGGAGCCTTGCAATAAAGCCAACCTCAGAGTTCATTGATGATTTTTCAATGTGCACGCTGGTGAAGCCTGTAAGCCCGGCAATTCCGGTAACAACAGGTGCCTTTATGTCCGCCGGGAGGCGGGGGAGAATCATTGTTCCGGCGTCCTCAGGACGGTTGGTGTTGCGGATATTAATCGGAATGCCGGCCTTGCGCACCGGGAATACCGCATCCTCATGCAGGACGCTTGCGCCACTGTAGGAAAGCTCACGCAGCTCCTTATAGGTTATATATTCAATCGTTCTCGGGTTTGAAACAACTCTCGGGTCTGCTGCCAGCATGCCGGATACGTCAGTCCAGTTTTCATATAGGTCAGCCTGAATTGCCCGGGCGGCAATGGAGCCGGTTATGTCTGAGCCGCCCCTGGAGAAGGTGTGAACGGTCCCGTCAGGCATACTGCCGTAAAAGCCGGGAATTGCAGCATGAGTGCATGAAGCAAGCGCCTCACTGAGGAGCTTGTTGGTGTTCTCTGCGTCAAAACCGCCAAGGTCATTAAACTTAATATAGTCGGCCGCCTCAATGAAATCAAAGCCCAGATATGCGGCAATAATGCGGGTGTTAAGATATTCACCGCGGCTGGCGAGATAGTCCTTATTTGGCTTTGCAAGGAGAGAGTCGGAAATTTTCTTCATTTCTCCGGCAAGGTCAAAGCTTATGCCAAGGCCGGAAATAATTTCCGCGAACCGCTTTTCAATGCGAATCAAGGCACCGGAGAAGTCATTGCCGGCGGCAGCGAGATTATAGCAATCATAAAGCATGTCTGTAACCTTCGTGTCATCTGAGCTGCGCTTGCCCGGCGCCGAGCAGACGACAACAACTCTGTCGCTGTTCTGCTTTATAATATCAGCGGCTTTTTTAATCTGCTCTGTTGAGGCAAGGGAGCTTCCACCGAATTTTGCGACTATTTTTGACATATATATCTCCTTAATTTTCTTTCAAATACTCTGTAATAACCGCGCAGTGAAGGGCTGCGGCGGAGGCGATTGCCGTCTGCGAGGGTAAAAAGGACGGATTATGCAGCGGATAGCTGCTGCCCGCACCTATATGATAAAAGCAGCCCGCGCCTGTTTTCTGAATATAATATCCAAAGTCCTCGGTTGTCATGGTGGGGCTTTGAATTATATAAACATTTTCTTCACCCAGCGCCTGCTTTGCGGCGTGCTCAGCAATCTCCGTCTCAAAAGGAGTATTAATCACTCCGTCATAGCTCATGCGTACATCGCACCGGGCGGAAACGCTGTGCTTATCTGCAATGCTGCTTATTATACCACGGAATTTCTCCGCTGTCTCCTGCCTTTGCTCAGGGGAGAGAGTCCGGATAATGCCGGAAAATTCCGCTGTCCCTGCAACGATGTTGGATGCTGTGCCGGCAGAGACCTTTCCCACGGTTAAAACGCATTTATCGTCAACCCCTGAACGGTTGAGGGCTGACACGGCGGTAATCATCTCACAGGCCGCAAAAAGGGCGTCATGGCCCTTTTCACGCTCCGCTCCGTGGCAGCTCAGGCCTGTTACGGTAACGTTAAACATAGCCGAGGCCGCGTAAAATTTGCCATATTTTATTCCGGCCGCTCCTTGTGGAAGGTCCGGGCTTACATGGCAACCAAATACGGCGCTTACTCCGTCCAGGCAGCCGGCCTCAATAAGCCTTTTCGCTCCTCCGGAGCCCTCTTCGTCCGGCTCAAAAATAAGACGCACGCCGCCTGCAAGCTCGTCCCGGTGTGAGCACAGCATTTTTGCCGCTCCAAGGACGGCGGCCATATGAACATCGTGACCGCAGGCATGCATCCTTCCCGGAACCCGTGACGAAAATTCACAACCCGTCTGCTCGCTAACCGGCAGCGCGTCCATGTCGGCGCGCAGGGCAACCAGCTTGCCCGGCCGGCTGAAATTAATATCCGCAATAACGGCTGTTTCAAGAACTCTCTTGGGCTCAAGACCCAGCGCACGCAGCTGCCCTTCAATTAGCTCCGCTGTTTTGAATTCGGCGTTGCCAATCTCAGGATACGAATGAAGCTCCTGCCTGATTTTTGAAAGCTCAGGCAGGAGCGCTTCAGCCTCGTTAAGATAAGCCGATGCCGCCATCAGATATTTCTCAGAGCGGACTCAAGAGCCGTTTTAAGCGTGGTCTTTTCGTCCTTTTCCTTAATAATTCTTGCCGGGCAGCCCGCAACGACCATGTTCGCCGGAACATCTTCAACGACGACGGCGCCTGCCGCCACAACGGCGTTTTCTCCGATATGAACCCCTTCAATTACAACGGCGTTTGCCCCGATTAAGACATTGTCTTCAACAATAACCGGCGTTGCTGAGGCGGGCTCAATAACGCCCGCAAGGACAGCTCCCGCACCAACATGGCAGTTCTTGCCGACGGTTGCTCTGCCGCCCAGAACAGCGTTCATGTCTATCATTGTTCCGGCGCCGACCTTTGCGCCAATGTTAAGGGTCGCGTTCATCATAATAACCGCGCCTTCGCCGATTTCGACCTGCTCGCGGATTATTGCGCCCGGCTCAATGCGGGCGGATACATCCTTCATGTCAAGCATTGGAATGGCGCTGTTGCGGCAGCTGTTTTCAACGCGGATAGAGTCAATTTTGTCCCGGTTGGCCTCAATTATTGGCCCGAGCTGCGCCCAGTCACCAAAAACAATCTTGTCGCCCACGCCGAAGACCTGTGCCGCGCCATAGTCTATTGGCGAGCTTTCCTTAACATAAATCGTTACCGGTGTCTTCTTTTTTGAAGTGGAGATATAGTTAATAATCTCCTGCGCTGTCATTGTGCTCATTAATAATTCTCCTTATGCGAGAATATCCTGCATATTATATAGCCCGGGCTGCTGCCCGCAGACGAAGGCTGCCGCTGTAAGCGCACCCTCCGCAAACAGAGAACGGTTTTCCGCCTCGTGCTTAAGGGTTATGGTCTCGCTGCCGGTTGAAATAAAAATCTCATGAGTTCCGACCTCATTGCCCATTCTCAGAGCGCTGATGCCAATCTCGTTTTGCTTTCTCTTTCCGCTTCCGCTGCGGCCAAGGACGAACTCCGCGTCAGGTCTTACGGACCTTATGCTCTCGGCGAGCATAAGAGCGGTGCCGCTGGGGGCATCAAGCTTGCGGTTATGGTGCATTTCAAGAATTTCAATGTCAGCGTTGGGGAACATTGCAGCCGCTCTTTTTGCAAGGTCGGCCAGAACCGCCACACCAACAGACATGTTTGCCGCATAGAACACGGGAATTTTTTCGGCCGCAGCCGTAATTTTGGCCTTCTCCTCAGGGGTATGCCCCGTTGTTGCAATAACAACCGGCAATGAGCGCTCAACGCAGTACGCCAGCAGCTCGGAAACCGATGCGTGATTGGAAAAGTCTATTACCACGTCTGCCTGCCCGGAGTATGCGCCGAGGGAGCTATAAGTATTTGAAGAAGGGTCATTTGCAGCGCTGCGTCCAACCTTTATAACGCCTTCCGCACCGGCAAAGCCGTTTTCAGCCAGGTCGCAGACAATCCTTCCCATATGGCCTGTGCTGCCGTGAACAATTATATTCATCTTACAGCAGTCCCTGCTCAACCATTATGGCTCTGAGCTTCTCCCAATGCGCTTCCTCCATCGTGGTCAGCGGCATGCGTACGTAATTCTCACACCAGCCCATAGCAGCCATTGCGGCCTTTACGGGGATCGGGTTAACCTCGCTGAACAGAGCATGGATAAGCGGCAGAAGCTCGCACTGGAGCTGAGCCGCGCCTGCAACATCGCCTGCAAAGAAGCGGTCACAGATTTCAACGGTTTTGCGGGGAGCAACGTTTGAAAGAACGGAAATTACTCCAAGACCGCCCATCGCCATAATGGGAACAATCTGGTCATCATTGCCGGAATAAATTGAAAGCCTGCCGCTCACGAGGGATGCGGTTGTCACAATTTTGGAAATGTCTCCGTTGGCTTCCTTAATGCCCGCAATGTTCGGGTGGTCAGCCAGCGCTGCGTATGTCTCCGGGGCAATGCCTACGCCCGTGCGTGACGGGACGTTATAGAGAATAATGGGCTTGGTGGAGGCGTCTGCAATTTCAGTGTACATCTTAATAAGGCCGTTCTGTGTTGCCTTGTTGTAATACGGGGTGACGACCAGCATTGCGTCTGCTCCAACCTCGCATGAATACTTTGTCAGGCTCAGAGCATAGTCGGTGTGGTTTGAACCGGTTCCGGCAATAATGGGAACACGTCCGGCTGCCCGCTCAACGCTGTAGCGGATAACGGCACGGTGCTCTTCGTCTGAAAGGGTTGACCCCTCACCGGTTGTGCCGGCAATAACAAGGGCGTTGATGCCTTCGTCAATCTGCCAGTCAATAAGGCGGCCCAGAGCGTCAAAGTCAACGCCGGAGGGGGTGATAGGTGTAACAAGGGCTGTGGCAACGCCACGGAATACAGGCTCTGCAATCATGTTTTTTGTTCTCCTTTTGAATAGAAATAATTTTTAATCTCTATTGCAGGTTCAGAAAAATAATACAGCTGATACAAACGCCTCAGCTGCATGATATGATAATATTTTATACAATCATATAGCTCTCCGCATTCGCGACAGTCAGACGGATGTTATCCCTCTGCCCAGAAAGGGCCGGAAACCCTCTCTTCGGCGGCATTCCCTTTCGCCGGCGGCAACGACTTTTCCAAAATCTTTAACGCCGCAGGCTACTCATGGCAGCCGCGCCTCTATCCTTAATTGCAATATAGATTTTTAATGATAATATCAAAGTGGCGGCATTATGTCAACTGTATGTTTATACAAATATTGGGGCGCAAAGCTCACGTAAATATATCAGCTTCAACAAACAGCCGGTCCTTTTTGGACCTTCCGCCCACCTCTGTAATGCATCCCTTGCCATGACCGCGGAGGGAAATGATGTCACCCTCCTTGATTTCAGCGTCAGTTTTCTGGCAGACAGAGTAATTCAGACTCACCGCACCTAAACGTATAAGCTCGGCGGCCGCGGTGCGTGAAATTCCGAACATGTCTCCGGCAACGGCGTCCAGTCTGAGACTTTTAACGGTAAAGCTCCGGCGCCTTGTGCTTCTTTCCAGCGAAGGGACATCGGAGAGCGGGATGCGGCTGAGCCTTACGGTATATCTGCCCACCTTTTCAAGGTCATTTAGTATCGCGTCGGCGACGCTTACGGAGCAGAAAATATATGCCGTGTCTCCGTTTAAAATAATGTCTCCGACCCTGTCACGGCTGATTCCCAGCCCAAGAACGGCGCCGAGATAGTCCCTGTGGCCCGGCTCTCCGAAAAAGCTTTTTGCCATTATAGCCGTTATATATTCGCCCGGGTCAAAATCCTCAATCTGAATATAAAAGGGGAGGAAAAACATAACCTGCCGCTCACAGCCGTCACGCCCGCCGGTTAAATAAAGCTGCGCGTCTGCAGATTGGGTAAGAGCGGAGCAATTGGAGATTTCATATATCTCCGCCGGGGTAAGAAACCCCGAGCAGGTTACAGACGATGTCCGCTCGCAGCGAGCCATAAGGTCAAGGGCCCGTTTAATCAATTCAGACTGTGCCATGTGTGCCTCCCGCTGAGCTTATCGCTTTTCTGATGCTTTCCATAACCCCGTCCACCTCTTCCTTGAACTCCCTGGTTGAAACCCGCATTACCCCGGAACGCAGGGCCGAGAGCTGAATTAAGGAGTCTGAGGATACAACGCGGACGTTTTCGTTTTTGCCTATCTCATTTGCCAGCTGCTCAATATATTTGTCGGCGCTCTCGCCCTCCTTGGTAAAGACGATATGAACGTCTGACTCGTTATATTTTTCGCCCCGGCCACCGGGCACGCGGTACGCATCAAAAACGAGAACTGTTTCGGTTTTTGTGTATCCCTGCCAGCTGGCTATTATATCAATAAGCCGGTCACGGGCCATGTCGATGCTGTCAAGGGCCAGCGCCTTCAGCTCGTCCCAGCCGAAGATTACATTGTATCCGTCTATTATTATGCGGGTCTTCCTGATGGCACTGCCGGAGCTGCCCTGAGCGGAGTTTATTTTTGGCGCGCTGTATACCCGGCGGTGAATGCCGCCAAACTCCCGCTGCATAATCGCCTCAAGCTCTTTTTCGTCTATATCTGTGCTGCGGGTTACGGGCCCCCTTGGCGGAACATATTCATTCAGCAGCTCCTCGGAGGATTTATAGCCTCCCTTTTCCAGCGGTGGAATATGGCAGTACTGTGAAACCTCCCGCCAGGAAACCGCCGTCCCTGCGCCGTGGGAGCAGAACACGCTGTCAGCCGGGTTCGAAACATCGGCCTCGGGGCTGTAGCCGATTTCTTCTATAACCGCCTGAGCGTTTTTGCAGGGCAGGTAGCCACCGGTGCGGCAGCTGAAGCGCCCTCTGCCGCCGGTATATGCCGCGACCTCGTTTATATAGTCAGCCATTGCCGAAACCGGTGCCGAGCCGGTAAGTGAGGTCCAACCGCCGTGGGCTTCAGGCGGGTCACTTTTCCCACCCATTGAGTGAACGTCGGTAATCGCCCGGCCAATGCACTCAGAGGGGACCTCCAGGTGAAAGTCATAATACGGCTCCAGCAGAACGCTTTTCGCCTGCATCAGCCCCTGACGGACGGCCCGGTAGGTTGCCTGGCGGAAGTCACCGCCCTCCGTGTGCTTTATGTGCGCGGCGCCTGAGATCAGAGTGATTTTTATGTCGGCTATAGGCGAACCGGTAAGGACGCCGCGAAATTCCTTTTCCTCCAGGTGCGTAAGCACTAGCCGCTGCCAGTTCAGCGCCAGCGCATCCGTTGGACAGACGGAATCTATTACAATTCCGCTGCCCCGCTCGCCGGGCTCCAGCAGCAGATGCACCTCAGCATAGTGCCGTAGCGGCTCATAGTGGCCAATGCCCTCAACAGTGTCTTCGATTGTTTCGCGATATAAAATTCTGCCGGGACCAATAGAGATGTCTGAACCAAACCTGTCCTTAACAAGACGGCGCAGAATATCTGTCTGAACGGCGCCCATAAGCTGAATGCGGATTTCCTGAGTGTGGCTGTTCCAGGAAACGCGCAGCATCGGGTCCTCCTCCTCGAGCTGACGCAGCTGGGGGAGAACGGCCTTGGGGTCAAGCCCCTTTGGCAGAATAACTCCATAATCCAGCGCCGGCTGAAGGTATACAGTCTCGTTGTCACGCTCAATTCCCAAGCCCTGACCGGGAAGAGTTTTGCTTAGCCCTGTAACCGCACATACGTCTCCCGCACCAACCGTCTCGGCCGTTTCAAATTTTGCGCCGGAGTAAAGTCTCAGCTCAGATATCTTCTCGTCCACAGGCTCTGAGCCTGAAAGCGGCAGATAGCGAACTCCCTGCCGGACCCGTATCTCACCGCCGGTAATTTTCATATATGTCAGGCGGTTTCCTCGCTCGTCCCTGGCAATTTTGAATATTTTCGCGCCGAACGCGTCCGAATACTTCGGGGCGGAGCACAGCCTGTCAAGCCCGTCAAGGAGCGCGTCAACCCCATCGAGCTTAAGCCCGGAGCCAAAATAGCATGGAAAAACCCTGCGCTCTGCCACCGCCCGGGCAATATCATCGTCAGCCAGATTCCCGGCGGCCATATACTTTTCCAGCAGAGCCTCGCTCTGCATAGCCAGCTCCTCGTCAGCACCGGGCAATGAAATGTCTATGCACCCGTCGCCAAAGCAATCCTTCAGCTCGGAGATAAGCTCAGCTCTCTCCCGCTTGGCAACATCCATTTTGGTAATGAATATAAAAACCGGAATCCTGAAGCTGCGCAGAAGCTCCCACAGCGTTTCAGTGTGGGCCTGGACACCGTCCGTCCCGGAGATTACAAGAACAGCCGCGTCAAGCACGGAAAGTGTCCGCTCCATCTCGGCGGAAAAGTCCGCGTGCCCCGGCGTATCAAGCAAAACTGCCTCCGTATCCCCAAAGCTCAGCCTGGCCTGCTTTGAAAAGATGGTAATGCCCCGCTCGCGTTCAATATAGAAATTGTCAAGAAAGGAGTCGCGCCTGTCAACGCGGCCCTGAGAGCGGATTGCCCCGGTTTTATATAAAAGCGCCTCACAGAGCGTCGTCTTGCCGGCGTCAACGTGGGCAAGAATGCCTATTACAAGTTTTTTCATGCTTGAAATTATAACATATATGGCAATGAAAGTAAAAGTATGATAAAATTTAAGAAAAAAAGAGGAGCGGATAAATATGGCAGATAAAAAAAGCTTTGGCTCATATGAGCTGTATACAATTTCTTCAGGAGAACTGACGGCGGAGGTCATAACGCTGGGCGCCGTTGTAAGGAGCCTTAAGCTGGGCGAACAGGAGCTGGTGCTCGGGCACACATCGCCTGAGGATTATTTGGCTGACCCCAACTATATGGGCGCCGTTCTGGGCAGATACGCCAACAGAATCGGCGGCGCATGCGTTGAGATTAATGGCGTCAAATACGAGCTTGATGCCAACGAAAACGGCAATACGCTCCACGGCGGGTTTGTCCCCACATCAAAAATGGAATGGACCGTTGATGACTGCAGCGATAGCTCGGTTAAGCTCTCCCTTACCCTGACTGACGGGCAGGCCGGCTTCCCGGGAAACATTACAATGAGTGTAACATACACGGTCTCCGGCAAGACCCTTGAGGTCAAATTCGAGGGCCTCAGCGACAAGGACACCTTCTATTCACCAACCTGCCACCCATACTTCAACTTTGGCGGCACGCCGGATGTGCGTAGGGCGAAACTGCAGGTTAACGCCAAAAACCGCGTTGAGCCGGGACCTGGCCTTATACCGACAGGTGCCGTTATACCCGCTGACGGAGTATTCGATTTCAAAACCATGAGAACCGTTACGCAGAACTATGACGATTGCTTCGTCCTCAGCGGCACCGATGCCTGCACGCTGGAGATGAACGGCATTGTCATGAAACTCAAAACCGATTTTCCCGCGGTTCAGATTTATACCGGCGAATTTATCGGCGGCAAATATAAGCCGAATAACGGTCTGGCGGTTGAGCCGGAATTCTTCCCTGACAGCCCCAATCACCCCAACTTCCCGTCAACGCTCCTTAGGGCCGGCGAGCATTTCGTCAAAACCGCAGAGTACTCCTTCGAGAAAATCTGACAAATAAAAATTCAGCACCGGCCGTTTTAATTCGGCCGGTGCTTTGAGTTACTTGAGATTCTTTTTATACAGCACCCACAGACCCTTGAGCAGCAGCTCGTCGTCCAGGATTATATCGCCCCGCTCACAGAAGGGGACAACCAGCCTTGCAATGCCGCCTGTTGCAATAATATTGCACTTGTAGCCCAGTTCCGCTTCAAAGCGCCTGAGCATTCCGTCAATCATAGAGGCGGAGGCGTACACAGCTCCGGAGCGCATGCAGTCAACTGTGTTTGTGCTAATGACCTTTTTCGGCGCGGAAACGGAAATATCCGGCAGGAGACTTGTTCCACCGGCAAGAGCCGTAAGGCCAAGCTTAACACCCGTCATAATTGCGCCGCCGATGAAATTCTTGTTTTTGTCAACGGCAAAGATCGTTGTTGCGGTCCCCATGTCGAGGACAATTGAAGGGCACCCGTAATATTCCACCGCCGCTACGCCGCCAACAAGCAGGTCAGCTCCGAGGGTGGCAGGGTCGTCTATTTTTATGTTGAGCCCTGTTTTTATCCCCGCCGCAACAACCAAAGGCCGGCGGCCGGTAATTTTCTCAAGTGAGCTGCATATGGGCTGCAGCACCTGGGGGACCGATGAGGCGACGGCTGTGCCTTCAATCTGAGCAACGTCAATTTTCATAAAGGAAAACAGCTCAGTGAATTTTATGCCATATTCCGCCTCGGTAGCCATATCGTCGGTATGAAGACGGGCCGTTTTTGTAACGTTCCCGTCTTCTATTGCGCCGATGACTATATTCGTGTTGCCAATATCAACGGCTATAATCATAATTAATATTCTCTGCCTGTCGTATAAAGCTCGATGTTCTCGTTCAGAGTCTCAACATCGGCAAGAAACAGCGCGGCCTCCGCGTCTGAGGGGATGTTGAACCCGGTTCTGGGCGAAACGCTGAAGGAACCCACTGCCGGTCCGTCCATCAGGCAGCTGCGCTTGAACTGCTGGCTGAAGAGACGCTTGCTGTAGCTGGTGAGCCAGCGGATAAGCTCCTCGTCGGTGAACTCATCGCCATAGGCCTGCTTTGCAATTCTGAACGTCTTTGACGGCGTAAAGCCGTTGATTAAAATCATATACGTAAAGAAGTCCTGCAGACTGTAGGAGCCAACGGCGTCCTCGCTCTTCTGCTCAATTAGATCATCGTGAATGGGCAGAAGCTCCGGAGTAACAGGGCAGTCGAGAACGTCATAAAGCGCGGCCTTAAGAGTCCTGTCCTCGGTGGTCTCGGCAATATAGCTTACATTGGCGCGAACCTGGGTCTTCGTCAGCCCCATGTTTACGTCATAGCTTGAGGTGTGGTCGCCGTTATAGGTGCACCAGCCGTCGATAAACTCGCTCAGATCCTCCGTTCCAACGTCAAGGCCGTTAACCTTGTTGGCCACATCAAAGAGAATCTGGGTGCGCTCGCGAGCCTGGGCGTTTTCATACGCGATGGAGTAATCATCGTGGGCATGGCCGATATCGTCAAAATGCTGATATACGCTCTTGCCGATGTCTATAACCCGGACCTCGCAGCCCCATTGCTCGGCAACTATAATCGCGTTGCTCTTGGTGCGGCTTGAGGTACCGAAGCAGGGCATTGTTATTGCAACGACGTTTTCACTGGGCAGACCCATACGCCTTACGGCAAGGGCGGAAACCATAACCGCCAGAGTTGAGTCAACGCCTCCGCTTATGCCGACAACACAATGGTCAAGCCCGGCATATTCCATGCGCTTAACAAGGGATGAAACCTGAATGTCAAGCATACGGCGGCAGTATTCGTGCATGTCTGCGCTGTCAGCCGGCAGATGGGGATGCTTCGGATAAACGCGGGTAAGCTTCGTCTCAGCGTATTCGTTGCCCCATACCAGCGGGTAATGAGCGCGGACCGGCTCGTCAAAGCACTTTGCGGCGCGGCGCAGGTTCATTAAGTAATTAATGTCGAGCTCTGTAATGGCCATGCTGTCGGCCTTCTCGTCGGCGGCCAGAATGGCTCCGGCTTCAGCGACCATGCAAAGGCCGGAATAGGAATTGTCTGTGGAGGATTCGCCCTTTCCGGGAGCGGCTAAGATATATGCGCAGTCAAGACGCTTCGTGTCAGCCTTAAGGGTCAGCTCCGCTTCGGCTTTTATATAAACCGTGTCGGGGAAGGAGGCCATGTTGACGATTACCGTGGCGCCGGAGAGAGCGTGGTCAACTGCCGACGGGTTCGGCGAGAACATATCGTCCCCCAGCTGAACGGCAATCTTCAGCCCGGGAATGCCGCTGTGCTCAAAGAGAAAATCCTGAGTCATAACGGCGGAGTGAATATTATCGAGATTAACGGTAACGGCGCTGCCTGCCTCCGGGGCGGAGAAAAGCCTTCCCGCGGGGTGCCTTGCCGGGACAAGGCCGATAATCTTGCCGTCAAATATAGCGGCGGCGCAGGAATAGAGCTTTGAACCGCTTTCAACCGGGAGACCGACGAAAACCAGCATGTCATAGCCGATTGTAGCGTCACAAATGCGGTTAAGGGCGGCCTTCGCACCGTCAAGAAGAATGCGGTGGCTCATCAGGTCACGGCAAGTACAGCCTGTTATGCACAGCTCGGGGAACACAAGGATTTTAACCTCCTGGTCAGCGGCGCTGTTTATGCAGTCTATTATACGGCCGGCATTATAGTCGGTGTCAGCTACCTTAATAACCGGTGAAGCGGCGGCAGCCTTAATAAATCCGTCTTTCATTTTTTTATAACACCTTCCTGTTCAAGCTGGATCAGAACTTAATGCGCTCTTCGATATATGCCTTAACCTCGCTCACCGGGATGCGGACCTGCTGCATGCTGTCTCTCTCACGGATGGTTACGCAGTTGTCGGCCGGGTCAGTCTCAGTGCCAACGGTGTTAAAGTCAAAGGTTACGCAGAACGGAGTTCCGATTTCGTCCTCGCGGCGGTAGCGCTTGCCGATTGAACCCGTCTCGTCGTAGTCACACATAAAGTCCTTGCTCAGCTCCTGATAGAGCTCCAGAGCCGGGCCGGTAAGAATATCCTTCTTGCTCAGCGGGAGAATTGCGCACTTAAAGGGAGCCAGAGCGGGATGCAGGTGCATAACTGTTCTAACATCGTCATTGCCCTTCTTGTCCTGGCCGACAACCTCTTCGTCATACGCATCGCACAGAACGGAGAGAACCGTGCGCTCAACGCCCAGGGACGGCTCAATAACATATGGGATATAGTGCTCGTTCTTCTCCTGGTCATAATATGTAAGATCCTGGCCGGAAACGGTCTGGTGCTGGGTCAGGTCATAGTCGGTTCTGTCCGCAACGCCCCAGAGCTCGCCCCAGCCGAACGGGAAGAGGAACTCAAAGTCAGTGGTTGCCTTTGAATAGAAGCAAAGCTCCTCGGGGGAATGATCACGCAGACGGAGGTTTTCATCCTTCAGACCGATTGAAAGCAGGAAATCGTGGCAGAAGGAACGCCAGTAATCAAACCACTCAAGGTCTGTGCCCGGCTCGCAGAAGAACTCCAGCTCCATCTGCTCGAATTCTCTAACGCGGAAGATGAAGTTGCCCGGAGTAATCTCGTTGCGGAAGGATTTGCCAATCTGACCAATGCCGAACGGGAGCTTGCGGCGGGTTGTGCGCTGAACGTTAACAAAGTTTGTAAAAATGCCCTGGGCCGTCTCCGGACGGAGATAAACCGTGTTCTTCGCATCCTCGGTTACGCCCTGGAAGGTCTTGAACATCAGGTTGAATTGGCGTATATCTGTAAAGTTGTGCTTGCCGCAGCTGGGGCAGGGGATATTGTGCTCCTCAACGAAGTCCTTCATCTCTGCCTGGGAGAACGCGTCAATCGGGCGGGGCAGCTCAAAGCCTGTCTCGGCAGCCCAGTCTTCAATAAGCTTGTCCGCTCTGAAGCGCTCGTGGCACTCGCGGCAGTCCATAAGAGGATCTGAGAAGCCGCTCAGGTGGCCTGATGCAACCCAGGTCTGGGGGTTCATGAGAATAGCCGCGTCAAGACCGACGTTATATCTGTTCTCCTGAACGAACTTCTTCCACCATGCGCGCTTGACGTTGTTCTTGAGCTCAACGCCGAGAGGACCGTAATCCCAAGTGTTGGCAAGGCCGCCGTAGATTTCGCTGCCGGCGAAGATGAAGCCGCGGTTTTTGCACAAGGCAACGATTTTGTCCATTGTTTTTTCTGTGTTTTTCATATAAAAAATCCTTTCCCACGGCTGGATGCCGCGGAGATATATTATTTCGGGAGCAACGCCCCGATGCGAAAAGATATTATAACAGAATAATTGATGTATGGCAAATTATTTAGTATAATAAAAGGTGATTGGGGGTTAATGAACCTTCCGCCAACTGGCGTGAGCTGTTTACAGTATACTCGGCTTCTTCACTAACCACTGCGACTCGCTAAGAGCCTCGCTGTGCTCGGTTGCTCGCATGCATGGCGCTGCGGCGCTCATAACCACCAAACACTAACCACTTAGGAGACATAACATGAAATATAAAGCAGTGCTGTTCGATATGGACGGAACAACTCTAAACACCCTCGGCGACCTGACTGATGCTGTCAACCACACAATGAGGACCTTTGGTCTGCCGGAGCTGGACGAAAACCGCTGCGCCCATCTTCTTGGCAACGGAGCCCGTCATCTTATCAGGGGAGCCGTGCCGGAAAATATAACAGGCGAAGAGTTTGAAAAGATCCTTGCCTTTTATGTTGATTATTATGACTCCCACTGCCGCATAAAAACCGCACCCTATGACGGGGTAATTGACGCCATGAACGCCCTTAAGACTCAGGGAATAAGAATGGCCGTAATTTCCAACAAGCCCGATGGGGCGGTTCAGCAGCTTAGTGAAGAATTTTTCACGGGCCTGCTGGACATTTCCGTCGGGGAGAGTGAAAAAGTCCGCCGCAAGCCGAACCCTGACGCAGTCCTGTGGTCAATAAGCAGCCTTGGGCTTGAAAAGCAGGACTGTGTCTATGTTGGCGACACGGAGGTTGACCTGAAAACCGCCGAAAACGCGGGGATAGACAGCATAGCCGTAACCTGGGGCTTCAGAAGCGTTGAAGAACTGCAGGCGGCAGGAGCAAAAACAATAGTTTCCTCAGCCTCCGAGCTGCTGGAAAAGCTGTAGAAACAGTCCGCGGACCGCAGTCCGCAGCTGGGAAACGCACAGAAGAAAATAAAAAAAGTGTTGCAAATAAAGCATGTTCGTTTTATAATAGCAAGGCACTAAGGGCCATTAGCTCAGCTGGGAGAGCGCCAGGTTCGCAATCTGGAGGTCAGGGGTTCGATCCCCCTATGGTCCACCATGAAAAAACCACTTCGCAAGAAGTGGTTTTTTCATAAATAATACTTTCCGAAGGCAATTTTTGAGATACAGTCTACAAATTTTTCCTAATTTTGTCGATTATACTCGACAAAATTAGGATATAAGTGTATACTAAACCTGAACAATTGGCACAGGGGGGGCAATGCTATGAACCATGAATTATTGAAACGCGTAATTTTCGATCAACATGAAATAATCCGGAATGCTGATATCTCTCCAAGAAATTATACTTTCGATCCAAGCGCCAATTATGTGCTTACAGGGTTGCGCAGAGCGGGCAAGTCCACACTTTTATACAGCATCTGCAGAAAATTTGTCAGTAACGGCATCGATTGGAACAGAATTATTTATGTCAATTTTGAGGATGAGCGACTTACGGAATTTCGCCTGGAAGATTTTAATGATATTGTATCTGTTCAGGCTGAACTCAGTTCGGAAAAAGGTGTATTCTTCTTTGACGAAATACAAAATATTCCCGGTTGGGAAAAATTTGCCCGAAGGCTTGCTGATTCGGGGGAACATGTATATATTACCGGCAGTAACGCAAAAATGCTTAGCAATGAAATATCAAGCACACTAGGTGGAAGATATCTAACAAAATATATAACCCCGTATAGTTTTTCAGAATACCTGGACGCGCTGAATATACCGCACGGGACAGATGCCTTTTATAAAACTAAAGCTGATGCCGAAATCCGAAGAGCATTTGAGGAATACTACACAGATGGCGGTTTCCCTGAGGCGAAACTTTATCAGTTCAAGAAGGAGTATGTATCAAGCGTTTATCAAAAAGTCCTTCTTGGTGACATTATTACAAGAAATAAATTGAGAAACGAAAACGCCGTAAAGATTCTGATTAAAAAAATAGCGGAATCCGTAAGAAACGATATCTCTTATACAAAACTCCATAATACGCTCAAAGCGATAGGAATAAGTATCAGTAAGGATTCCGTAATTGACTATGTTGGATATGCAATAGATGCATATCTGATATTTTCCGTACAAAATTTTTTCACGAAATTTGTCGACAGGGAAAGCACACCAAAATATTATTTCACGGACAATGGCCTGTTAAACCTATTCCTCACGGATAAAAATACATCCCTTCTGGAAAATGTTGTTGCGTCAGAACTTGTCCGTCGGCATCCGGATGGATTGTACTACCTGAAATCCTCGCAAACCGGTATTGATGTCGACTTCTATGTTGAGGACGAGAGAACCGCAATACAGGTTGCCTATTCAATAGAAGGAGACGCTATGGACAGAGAAGTCGGCAATCTTGTGAAGCTTGCACATATTTTTGATGCTGTCGACAGATTTTTAATTATAACCAAAGAAGAAGAAACTGTAATTGAAAAAGACGGTGTGAAAATCGAGGTTCTCCCGGCATATAAGTACCTGGCATTAAACACCACTTAAAATAGTGGGCAACATATAATAACAAATATCCCTTGCGCACAGCGCAAATATAACTATAACCTGAGGCAGTATCCGGATGGCATTCATTTGAACCGGCTGGCAGCGCTGATTTCGTTCTAAAAGCTCAAACATTTTGCTTGATTTTCACCTCTAACTCGTATATAATCCTAGTTAGAGGTGAAAATTAATGATTAAAAGCACTTCAATGCTACTTGATGAAGTCTCCGCTTATCAGGACCCATTCGGAAAAATCAAGCGGCTATGCGAAGCCGGCAAGCTTCATCAGCTTACCAGAGGAATTTACGAAACTGACGGCACTACTCCCGGCTGTGCTCTTGCTCCGGTCATTTACGGGCCGTCTTACCTTTCCTTCGATTATGCTCTTTCCCGCCACGGCCTTATTCCGGAGTCAGTACATGAATATACGTCCGCTACCTGCGGCAAGGGAAAGAAAAAGCTTTACCACAATGATTTTGGTGACTATTCCTACAGAGATGTGCCGGTTTCCGCTTTTCCATTCGAAACAAAGCTTATCACCGAAAACGGATATACATACTCATTGGCGACCCCGGAGAAGGCCTTGTGCGATAAGCTCTACTCTCTTCCCCCCGTTAAAAATCTTGCCGAGTTCAGAGAGCTAGTGCTCAACGATCTCCGAATTGATGCCGATGAGTTACAGGCTCTAAATGCCGCAACGATTGAAGAACTGAGCCGTCTCTACAAAAGCAGCAACATACGATTTCTTTCGAAATTTCTCAGGAGGTCTTAAATGAACTCGTCAATTGATGAAATGCTCAAGCAATACAATGCCGTCACCCTTGAGGACAAGAAAAATGCAATGAAGGAAGTCATGCAGGAAATTGTCCTTTGCGGACTTTCCAGAGCCGGATTTTTCAAGGAGGCCGCCTTCTATGGAGGTACGGCTCTTCGTATTTTCTATGGCCTTGACCGTTTTTCGGAAGACCTGGATTTTTCCTTAATGGCAGAGGACCTGAATTTTGACCTCTCGTCTTATTTTCCTGTGCTTCGGAAAGAAGTTGAAGCCTACGGGCTTAAGGTTGACATCAGCGAAAAAATCAAAAGCAGGGAATCCACGGTCAAGTCCGCGTTTCAAAAGGGGAACACAAAGGAACACATCTTGATTTTCTATTCCGATCCGAGGCTGGCAGGAAGCATCACCGCAACCGAGAATATCAAAATAAAGTTTGAAATAGACATAGACCCGCCTGCCGGAGCGGAATATGACAACAGATACCGGCTGCTCCCTTCGCCCTATGAAATCCGTTTATACGATTTGCCATCACTGTTTGCCGGTAAGATTCATGCCGTAATCTGCCGAGCCTGGAAGAATCGAATCAAGGGCCGCGACCTGTATGATTATGTCTTCTATCTGCAGAAAAACGCACCCGTTAACATGGAGCATCTCAGACAGCGCCTTATTGAGTCGGACACTTTAGGCGAGAATGACGAATTCGATGTTGATATACTCAAGCATATGTTGTTTGACCGGTTTGACTCCATCGATTACGAATCGGCAAAGGAAGATGTGAGGCCTTTTATAAAGGATAAGGCTTCCCTGAACATCTGGTCCGCCGATTTCTTTAAGCAGATCACCGCTTCTATAAAAGCAAATTAATCGCCAAATGTAATTTGCAATGAATCTGCCGTTGGCGTATAATAAATTAAACCTAAAATCAACACCGATTTATCAGTTTAGGAGGAATTATGAAAAACGACGCTAAAAAAGAAATGATCACCAGGGCGCTTGAAATATTCCTGCTGCTCTTCGGCATGCATTGGACGTTCTATTTTATAAGAAAATTTACATATTTAACACTTATTGCTTCTCTGGCGGATTCAGCCCCCGAATTGTACTCGATTTTGAGGTACTTTGGTCATTTGGTTTTTCTTGCTGGCTTTTTTGTTATAGCATACTTCTTTAAGGAATATAGGCCAAAGCTTATTGGAGCTATAACGAAATTAAAACCATCTAAAGCGGTATTAACCTTTATTATAGGGCTGGCGGCAGGGTGCCTGCTCAACAGTATCTGCGTTCTGGCAGCAAAGCTCAACGGCAATATAACGATTGAGACTAACCATGATGTTAATATCGGCCTTTTGATTTTTGCTTTTCTTGCTGTATTTATCCAGTCAACAACAGAGGAGCTGGAGTCCAGAGGAATGGTCTTCGGAATGCTCGCTGACGTTGTGCCGACATGGGTAGCAGCCGTTATATCAGCCATCTTCTTCGCCGCGCTGCATCTGCTGAATAACGGAATAACATGGATTTCTTTTATTTCAATTATTGTTATCGGCATTGCATACGCTTTTGCATATTATTATACCGGCTCTATCTATCTGCCGGCAGGAATGCACACGGCATGGAACTTTACTCAGGACTTTATATTTGGGCTTCCTAACAGCGGCAATCCTTCTGCTATGTCTATCCTGAAATCAACAGCCCTGAGCGACAGCTGGGCATACAGCACAGAGTTTGGAGTAGAGGGCAGCTACACGGCAATTGCTGTGAATGTTATTCTGATACTGGTGGTTGTGCTCGCAAATTCGAGGCATCGGGCACGAGACTAACTATCAAAAGTCAAGTCTGAATTTAATACCGATTTCACAATGGAATTTTCAAGAATCGATCGAAATATGTGTTCTTTTAAGCGTGTTATATATTAAGAGAAATGAGCCTATTAGGATGAAGGATAAAACAAAAAATACGTCCGTACTGCTCGGCGCCGCTTTACTTATGGCAACGTCGGCAATCGGGCCGGGCTTCCTGACGCAGACCGCGCAATTTGCTTCGGAATATCTTGAAGATCTTGCGCCGGTAATTACATGCGTAATTATTATGGACATCATTGTACAGGTGAATATTTGGTCTGTTATCGGCGCATCCGGCCTGCGCGGTCCGGAAATTGCCGACAGGATACTTCCCGGCCTCGGCATTATACTGACAGCCCTTGTTACGCTTGGCGGGGTTGCGTTTAACATTGGAAACGTCGGCGGGGCGGCACTTGGTTTGAACGCGGCATTTGGCATACCGGAAAAAGCGGGCATTATAGCCGGTGGAATCCTTGCTATCTTCATTTTCCTTTCTAAATCGGCCAAGACGCTTGTAGATATACTGGTTAAGATTCTAGCCGGCATAATTATTGCCGCAATGGCTGTTATCTGCATAACATCCCGGCCGCCTCTGGCAGAAACCGTAATGCACATTTTAGAGCCGGATGAACCTGTTAAACTGCTGATGCCCACGCTGACCCTACTCGGCGGATCCTGCGGAGGCTATGTCTCGTTTTCCGGTGCGCACAGGCTGCTGGACGCGGGGTATAATGGAAAGAATGATGTAAAACATTTCCGCTCCTCTGTACTTACAGGAATCTGCATGTCCGGCACGATGCGCATATTGCTGTTTTTGTGCGTGCTGGGAGTATGTATAAAAGGCGGCTCTGCTGTCGCGGCAAACATTGAAGCAATTCAGATGGCGGACAACCCTGCGGCTGAAGCGTTCAGACTTGTTGCCGGCGATATAGGTTACCGCTTGTTTGGCATTATTCTTTTTTCTGCGGCTCTGTCATCCGTAATCGGCGCAGCGTATACCTCCGTTTCGTTTCTGAAAACCGTGCATCCCTTTATTGCCCGAAACGAGAAGTGGTTTACTGTCGGGATCATTGCGTTTTCAACATTGATAATGGCAATTTTGGGCGGTGCTAAGCGCGTCGTTATTTTGGCAGGCGCCGTTAACGGTTTAATACTTCCAATTGCACTAAGCTGTATATTGCTTGCCTGCAGGAGAAAAGATGTCGTTGGGGAAGAATACCATCATCCCGTTGCGCTCCGGGTTCTTGGCTGGATTGTGGTTTTGATTGTGGCATATCTTGCAATTACCGCGCTTCCGAATCTGAAGGACTTGTTTGAGTGATAAAAGAAATAGTGCTTGAAGAAGCTGCTTGCCTGTAAGAGCAAGGCTTTTCTAATATGTATGCGTTATTTGCATGAGGAGAAAAAATGCACGAGCAATCCCACAAGCTTGCATATTGCGTCATTGTAACATCGCTGATTATCGTTATTATGTTTCTGCTTTCGGTATCGGGCATTGGAACATACGCCGGGCCGATGGTTGCGTGCCTTCTGCTTGTCCCGGTCCGGGAAAAATTCGGAATTGGAACGGGCATGACGGTGTTCGCTGCCTCCGGGCTTCTTTCACTCATGCTGTGCACCGATAAGGAGCAGGCCATTGTTTATATCGCGATAATCGGCTGGTACCCTGTGTTAAAGCCCTGCTTTGACAAAATAAAAAACAAGGCCCTGAGAATCCTTTGCAAGCTTGGCGCCTTTAACCTGGTTTCAATCGCTTCATACATGATTATGATTCCCTTCCTGGGCCTTTCCGAGGAAATGCTGCAGCCCTGGCTGTGGTGGCTTGTCCTTGCCTTTGGCAACGCAATGTTCGTTTTTATGGACGTTGTGATGATTCCAAAGGTGGTTCCGGTGTTTGAAGCGCGGATTTCCCGGGCGTTCAGACGCAAATAAAACCCGCAGGCATCTTCGAGACGCCTGCGGATAATTTTTGCCTGTTTAGACTGACGGAAAGCGATTATTCGCCTTCGTAACCCTGGGGGTTGTGGCTCTGCCAGTTCCAGGTGTCGCGGCACATGTCGTCCAGATTATACTTCGCCTTCCAGCCAAGAAGCTGCGCGCTCTTGTCCGGGCTGGAGTATACGGTTGCCAAGTCACCGGGGCGGCGGGCGGTAATTTCATAAGGAATCTTTACGCCGGTAACCCGCTCAAAGGACTTGACCAGGTCGAGAACGGAATAGCCGTTGCCGGTTCCCAGATTAAAGACATTTTCACCGTTGTGGCCGGCCATCATATATTCAATTGCTGCAACGTGGCCGGAGGCCAGGTCACATACGTGAATATAGTCGCGGACGCCTGTTCCGTCAGGTGTGTCATAGTCATCACCGAATACGCTGAGATGGTCGCGGCGGCCGATGGCAACCTGGGAGATATACGGCATAAGGTTGTTGGGAATGCCCCTGGGGTCTTCGCCAATAAGTCCCGACGGGTGAGCGCCAATGGGGTTGAAGTAGCGCAGCAGGCCGATTGACCAGTCGGGAATTGCCTTTGCCGTGTCACGGAGAATCTGCTCGGACATATACTTTGTCCAGCCGTAGGGGTTCGTGCACATGCCGGTCTTTGATGTTTCCCGCAGAGGCATGTCATTGTCACCGGAGTAGACTGTTGCGGAAGAGGAGAAAACTATTTTGTTGACCTTGTGGTCACGCATCGCCTCGCACAGCGTTACTGTTGAAAAGAGGTTATTGTCGTAATACTCCAGCGGCATGGCGACCGATTCGCCGACGGCCTTGAGTCCTGCAAAATGGATTACGCAGTCAATGTCATACTTTTCAAAAATTCTGTCCAGCGCTGCCCGGTCACGAACATCGTTTTCATAAAACGCCAGATCCTTGCCTGCGATGCTCTGAACACGCTCAAGACTCTTTGCGCTTGAGTTTACAAGATTGTCTATAACGACAACGCCATGGCCCCGTTCAAGGAGCTCAACGCAGGTGTGGCTGCCGATATATCCGGCACCGCCTGTTACGAGTACATTCATGTTTGTTCCTCCTGATTTTTATGTGTAGTTTTTTTATTAATACGACTTCATTGCCTCGCGGCAGTAATAGTTAAAGGTGCGCTCCCGCAGAAGTGATGACGACTCCATGTGGCCGGGATATACCTCATAGTCACCCTCAAGACGGCACAGCTTTGCCAGAGACTTCATCATGGAAACCTGATTGCCGCCCTCCAGGTCCGTTCTGCCGCTGGAGCCACGGAACATTGTGTCTCCGGTGAAGAGGGCATCCTCGCACTTAATGGTAACGCTGCCGCGGCTGTGGCCGGGGGTTGCGATTATTTCGAAGGTAAGTCCGGCTGCGGAGATTATGTCCCCGTCGTTCAGCTCAATGCCGCCCTCAGGCAAATCATAGGGGAATTCGTCTGAATTCATGGCGCTGCGGCAGTCCAGGGGACTCATATAAATAACTGCGCCTGTTTCTTCCGCAACAGCTTCCACGGCACCCACATGGTCAAAATGGCCATGGGTAATCATAATGGCAGCGCATTTAAGGCGATTATCTTCGATATAGTCCAGAATTGTGTTGCTCTCGTCACCCGGGTCAATAACAACGCACTCCAGCGTGCTCTCGTTTGTAACAACATAGCAGTTTTCCTCAATGGGACCAACTACAAGCGTCTTAATCAGCATGGTTTATATTAGCTCCTGTCGTCTTTATTTTTGTCTGTTCCGCAGCGGCGGACGTCTCTTATGCCCGGAATTGAGGAGAGCCGGCTCATAATATAGCGCAGGTCACCGGCGTTGCGCACCTCGAGAGACACGCTGATAACAGCCTGGCCGCCGGGCACGTCTCTTGCGGAGAGTGAGCGTACCTTTGCGCTGACTGAGTTAAGAACAGTTGCAACGTCAAGAACAAGGGCGCTGCGGTCTGCTGCGGAGAGAATTATATTCGTCACATATGACTCTGTAATCTCCGGCGCCCAGGCGACGGCAATCCAACGCCCGGCTTCAGACCCCTCAACAGAGGATCTGTAATTGTCACAGTCCCGGCGGTGAATGGAAATGCCCTGGCCCTTTGTTATAAAGCCCGCAATCTCGTCACCGGGAACGGGGCAGCAGCATTTTGCAAACTTAACAAGGCAGTTGTCCAGTCCCTCAACAAGAATGCCGTTTATGGAGTGCTGCTTCTTCCGGTCGTTTATCTCCCGGCGCTCGGCCGCCTGGTTGATTTTGTCCAGGGCGTTTTTCTTCTCCTCGTTTGAGCGGCGGATTTCTTCCCTGATCCTCGTCTCAATCCTGTTAACGGTTATGCCTCCGTAGCCAATGGCGGAGAACATATCGTCAATGTCGTTATATGAAAGGCGCTTGAGAATCGGGCTGATTACATCCTCCGCATAAGCGTCCTCAAGGCTGATTGAGTCGTGGCGCAGCTCGTCCTCGAGCATTTCACGGCCCCGGAGAATATTTTCTTCACGGCGCTCCTTCTTGAACCACTGCTTAATCTTCGTCCTCGCCGACCCGCTCTTGGCAATGTTGAGCCAGTCACGGCTTGGGCCGGGGGCACTTTTTGATGTCCTTATTTCAACTATATCGCCGTTTTGCAGGACATAGTCGAAGTTGACGATTTTGCCGTTTACCTTTGCGCCGACCATCGTGTTGCCAATCCCTGAGTGAATGGAATAGGCAAAGTCTATCGGAGTTGCCCCTGACGGAAGGTTAACAACGTCGCCCTTTGGGGAGAAGACGAAGACCTCGTCGGCAAACATGTCTATCTTCAGATTGTGCAGAAAGTCCTGCGCGTCAGACTCCTGCTGGGTTTCCAGCAGGCGGCGGACCCAGGCGAACTTGTCCTCGTCCCCGTCCTTAACGGCTGAGGCTCCGTCACCCAGCTTATATTTCCAGTGGGCGGCAACGCCGTATTCAGCGGTCAGGTGCATGTCCCAGGTCCTGATTTGAACCTCAAAGGGAATGCCCTCCGAGCCGATTACAGTGGTGTGAACCGACTGATACATATTCGGCTTCGGCGTTGAAATATAGTCCTTAAAGCGGCCGGGAACCTGACGGTACATGGAGTGTATAACGCCCAGTGCGTTATAGCAGTCAGGAATTGTGTCCACGATTATTCTAAAGGCGCACAGGTCAAAAATGCCGGAGATATCCAGCTTCTGGGCATACATTTTTTTGTATATTGAATATATGTGCTTTATGCGGCTGGTAATGGTGCACTTTATGCCGGAGTCCTCCATTGCAATGCGGATTTTTTCCGACATGGTCTTCATAAAGCTTTCCAACTGCTCCATGCGTGAGGAGAGCGAGTTTAATATCTCGTTATACCCGTCCGGGTCGAGATATTGCAGAGCCAGATCCTCCAGCTCCCACTTGGCCCGCTGCATGCCGAGCCGGTGAGCGATAGGCGCGTAAATCTCCATCGTCTCAAGACTTTTGGAGCGCTGCTTTTCCGGCGTCTGGTAAGCCATTGTGCGCATGTTGTGGAGCCGGTCCGCTATTTTAATCAGCATAACTCGGACGTCCTTAGACATGGCCAGGAGCATTTTGCGCATGTTTTCCATCTGCTCCTCTTCCTTGCTGGAAAACTCAACGCGGGTCAGCTTTGAAACACCGTCAACAATGTCGGCAACGGCGGTGCCGAAAAGCTTTTTTATGTCGTCATAGGTCCGGTCGGTGTCTTCAATGACGTCGTGGAGCAGGGCGGCGACAACGGAGTCCTCATCAAGGCCCATGTCTACGCATATATCTGCCGCGGAGACGCAATGGGTAACATATGGCGACCCGTCCTTCCGCTTCTGCCCCTCGTGCGCCGCCTTGGCATATTCATATGCCGCGCGGACACGGTCCAGGTCCATCGGATGGGAACCGGCCTTTATTTTTTCCTCCAGCGCCTCATAAAGAGGGTCAGAGTCTGTATATTCAGGTGTAAATTTATTTGCTTCTTCACTCATGGCTTGCTTTCCTCAGACGGAGCATAAGCTCGGTGGCTTCCAGGTCCGCCTTTTCACCCGGCGTTACTGACGGCCCGGCACCATAAAGGCCTCTTACGCCGCCGGAAAGAAGACCTGCTTGCATAAACGCCTCCAGGCATAGGCAGAAGGTCTCCGGCAGCATTCCGGCCGGGCAGAGAGACAGAATGTCGCCCAGTGTGTCGGCCAGGGTATATGACCGGGGAAGGGCCCTCCATATGGCTACGAAGTCCCGCCTTTCAGGGCAGAACTGCGAAAGGGCGCGTATATATGACGCGGAATTGTTCACAATATCGGAGCAGAGCTCGTCACCGTTATGAGGGCGCAGAGCGGAAACTCCAAGCTGGACTGATACATGGCCGCGGAACTCATTAATTTGCGGAGAAAAGGCGATGTCCGCATAGTCTCCCTCCGAAAGCTCAAGGTCCGAAAGAGAGTGGGAGAAAAATATTGCGTCGAAAATTGTGCCGTTTTTGGAAACCCGCATTTTCAGGTGGCGTCCGCCGCCGACCTGAATGGCAGATATGATTTTAACCCCCAGCATGCACATAACGGGCCGCGGGTTAGCGGCACCGAAGGGCTCCAGCGCGTCCAGGGACCGGACGTTGTCCACCGAAAGCATAGCCGGGTCTGTAATCAGCAAATCGCAGCATACCTCGGGCTGAGGTGCCGGACGGTTGGAACGATAATATTCCGCCAGAGAGGCACGGAAGGTGTCAATCATGTCAGCGCGGATGTTAAGGCCCGCTGCAAGGGCGTGGCCGCCAAAGCTTATCAGGTCATCCGAACAGGCGGTCAGCGCATCATATAAATTAAAGCCGCCCACGCTTCTGCATGAGCCCTTGCCAAAGTTCCCGTCCGGACTGAGACAAATCATAATCGTCGGGACGTTGAAGCGTTCGGCAATTCTCGACGCCGCTATGCCAATAACGCCCTGGTGCCATTCCGCACTTGCCAGGACAATTGGAACATCCTGCCCCGAGTCGCCAACGGTACTCAGCGCCTCGTTATATATCTCCTGCTCAATGCTCTGCCTTTCCCTGTTAAGGTCACACAGCTTGTGAGCCAGCGTCCGGGCCTCGGTCTCGTCGGTGCTCATAATCATTTCCGCCGCGGTTATCGCCCGGCCGAGTCTGCCGGCCGCATTGAGGCGGGGAGCAAGATTAAAGCCCACAACCGATGCGGTTATTGCGCCTGGCTTAATGCCAATTTCGTTCAGCATGGCGGCAAGGCCCGGACGCGGGGAGGAGTTGAGCTGCCGCAGACCCGCTATTACGAGAAAACGGTTTTCTCCCTTAAGCGCCATTACGTCTGCAACCGTCCCAATGGCGACCAGGTCCCCGTAGCGTGAGAGAATTTCCTCGTCTGTTCCGCCAAGGCGGCGGCAGCAGGCACAGGCAACCTTAAAGGCGACGCCCACACCGGCCAAATCCTTGTTCAGCGACTCGTCGTCCGGCCGCTTGATGTCTATAACCGCCGCGGCCTCGGGAAGCCCGTCTGCCCGGCACTCGTGGTGGTCAGTTATCAGCAGGTCAACGCCGAGACTTTTGGAATACAGTGTGTCTTCAACTGCGGTAATGCCGCAGTCGACCGTTATAATCAGACTAACGCCCTCTGCCGATATCCTGTCTATGGCAATACCGTTGAGCCCGTAACCCTCTCCTGAACGGTCAGGAATGTGGGGCTGAGCGCTTATGCCGATAGAACGCAGATAGTCAGTCAGCAGGCAGGTGGAGGTTATTCCGTCAACGTCATAGTCCCCGTAAACAATAACCTTTTCTCTCCGCTCCCGGGCAAGCATAATCCTGTCGACCCCGCGGTCCATGTCTTTGATTAAATACGGGTCATATAGCAGATCGTCCGGCTTAAGAAATTCCCGGGCCTCTTTGCCCGTGTTAATTCCCCTTAAAGACAGCACCGATGCCAAAAGCGGGCTGCAGCCGGCCTGAAGCAGCTCAAGCGGCGGCTGAGGGACATTATATTCAATTTTCCATTCCCGTTTGTTCTTCAAGGTTCATACACATACTTTTATATTTTAATATTTAACGATTTATTTTAGCAGAATTCCCGCAATTGTTCAATACTTTTTGAAGGCCTCCGCGCCGCTTAAAAGGGCCATGTGGGCAGCCACTTCAAAAGTGCCGATGCCGTGGGGCCATATACCCTCAGCCCGCTGAGCGCCGGGTAAAACAAAACGAATAACCCCAGGGACAGACCGCACAGGGAATATATGCATACCCTCGGCACCCGGCCTTCAACCTCCATTGTCTTGAATATATAGCCCAGCGCCAGCGCCAGAAAAACTGTGCATGGGAAGTAATGATATTCAAAGGTCAGCCGGGTTACAAACATCCACGGGACAAGCTGCGCCAGGTACCCCACGACTATAAAGGCCGCCGTGGCGTCCCGCTTTGAAACCGCGCGATAGACCAGCACGATTACCGCAATAAGGCCGCCCCAGCACAAAACCGGGTTGACAAACGCGCCAAAGCTGGAGCGGAAGTCGCCTGGGTAATACTGCAGATAATACAAAATCGGCCGTATGTCCAGCACCCACTGGTACCACACCGACGAATACGGGTGCGTTGCCGAGAGGTTGGAGTGGTAGGAGAACATATATTCCTGGTTTGAAATAACAATGTCAAGGTAATCTGCCGAGAATATGTTGGTCACGCCGGATGCTGTGCCATATGGGATATATGAAAGATAATAAATCACGCAGGGAATTAATATGAAAAACACGACGCAGAAAAGGCAGTTTTTAATAAACGCCCTGAAGCCGTCCCTGCGCTTATAAATCCTGTACGCCGCCCAGATTACAGCAAGACCAGCGCCCGCATAAAGCGAGGTCCACTTGCTTGCAGCCCCCAGCCCAAAGGCAACGCCGCTCAGAGCCAGCCACATCGGCCGATCCTCTGATATGTAAAGATACATAAACAGATACATCAGGATAATAAAGAACACCGAGTATGTGTCTATCGTCGCAATGCGTGTTTGAGTATAGTGCATAAAGTCTGTGGCCATCAGCAGCATGACCGCGAATGCTGAGCGCTTGCTGCCGAACAGTTTTTTCGCAAAGATATACATCAGCGGCAGCATAAGAACGCCGAACAGCGTCCCTGAAAAGCGCCAGCCAAAGGGCGTCATTCCAAAGAGCATTATGCCCAGACCGATTATGAGCTTGCCCAGCGGCGGGTGGGTTATTTCATACGGGTAAACGTTGTTCAGATGCTCCCAGGCCGTCCTGGCGTGATATATCTCGTCAAAATATGATGAGTTCATATAGTCGGCGGTTACGTAATATACGTCCTGCTCGTCGCACAGCTCCGGGACGGAGCAGGTGTATGCAATGGGCTCGTCATAAATGTCCAGCAAAAACACCTCGCCGACCCATGCGTTGCCGCTGCATGTCATCCTGACAGCCTTTGGAGACGTTGTCTCCTCCGGAATTCCGTCCTTCCAGCTTAAGACCGAGGCGTAGTCCTGGTTAATCTCGCAGACGGGAGTGTAATTTTCCCCGTCGTCCGAAAAGGAAAACTCATATGTCCCCGTTCCGGCGCCGGTGAAGATTAAAATCCGGTTAATAACCGTGTCCTCGGTGGGCGTTAATACAACAGACTTGCCTGAGGCAAAGGCGAAGGTTTCGGGCGAGTCCGTATTGCCGAGACGGGCAAAATCCACAAACGCAAAAATGACAGTGACGACGGCCATTATCAGCGCGTCAACCCTGTCAATCCTGCGGCCTTCGCGGCTGCTGAGCTTTGTGCAGGCGGGAATGGAGCTTAACTCCGGCATCCCCAGAAAAAAGAGACCCAGCAGCGCGATTGTTATTATTGGGAAAATATAATCCTTCATCAGGTCCAGTTAACCTTGCTTAAGAACTCTGTGAAGCTCGGCAACGTCGGCCATTATATAGTCGGGCTGGCGCTCCGCCTCGTCAACCATCTGCCGGGTTGTCTCTCCGGAGAGAACAAGAACGGAAACTGAGCCGGCGTTTTGGGCAACGGCGATGTCAGTATAGAGCCGGTCTCCAACGGCGCAGATTTTCTCGTTGGGAATGCCTGTCATCTCGGAAATTACGTCTATCATGTTCCTGTTCGGCTTGCCAATATATGTCGGCTCCTTGCCGCTGGAGGCGGTGAGCAGGGCACATATGCTGCCGCAGTCCGGCAGAACCTCGTCAGCCGGCATGGGGCAGACCCAGTCCGGGTTGGCGGCAATGAAATGGGCGCCGCGGCGCAGGAAATGGCATGCCTTGTCCAGCTTTTCATAAACCAGCTCAGTGTCAAAGCCCTGAACAACAACGTCAACCGTCTCCGCGTCAGTGTGGCCGAGATCATCGTTAACCAGGTTGATATTATAGCTGACCAGCTCACGGTAAAAGGCCTTCGTGCCGGCCAGATATACCGTTGCTCCGGGGTAACGCTGGTTCAGATAAAGCCCCGTGGCCATGCCGGACGTGAAGACATTTTCCGCCTCACATGGGAAGCCCAGTCTTCTCAGACGAGTTATATAGTCCGTTCCCGCCCGGGAGGAGTTGTTCGTCAGGTAAATATACTTTTTGCCCAGAGAGGGTAGCCCCTCCATAAGGTCAATTGCTCCGTCATAGACATTGTCACCCAGATAGAGGGTTCCGTCCATGTCAAACAGAAAAAGCTCGCAGTTTTTAAGCTTTGAATAGTCGCTCATTCCGGTCTCCTTTTGCCTGTATATGTGATGTAAATTTAATTTTTCAGTTCGATTACTGTCGCGTCAAGCCCGATGCGGCGGGCATAGAGCAGGGTTTGCATTGTGCCTCCCGGCGACCCGTCATAGCAGGCGATAATGGCCGAAGAGGAGTCCGCCATATACCTGTTGCGCTCCAGCATGCAGGTTGGCGTATAGCATTTGCTGACCAGCGTAACCGCGTCGCACTGGTCAATCAGCTCGTCATAGCGCAGCCTTTGGCTTTCCGGCCACAGCTCCGTCTGGTTCGGACAGGGGACAGCCGCCTCAAGAAAAATATCCGGGCGCTCAGCCCTGAGGGCAATAACAGCCTCCGCAAAGTAAAGGTCGCAGCCAATTGCCATTCCGCAAATAAAGCGCCGGTAGCCCAGGTCATATTTTTCACTGATGCTGCCCATAAGGCTCTTTTTCAGAGCAATGCAGCGATCGTCACTTTCGCAAAGCCCCCATGGAAGCTTGTCGGTGCGATGCCCTGTAAAACAGCAGGTAACAGAGCGCGGATAATCTGAATTGTTCATATATTTATTATATTTGATGTAGCGGGCAATGTCAATGTCTAACAACACTTGCTCAAATGACTAATTTATGGTAAAATCATAAATTATGTAATGTAATTTATATTCTTAAGCGCAATGATTTCGATGCTAAAAAAGGAGAACGGACAATGGCCCGGATTCATTCCCAAAAAATATATTGTGCGTTTATGGCACTTATTCTTGCACTCCTTATGCTCTCTCTGCTGTGCCCGGGGGCATATGCCGCTGAGGACTTTCTCTCCTGGCGGTCATATAACCCGGTTATGGGCAACGGGGACTATAGCTACGCAACCTGGAACGCCGTGGGCAACTATTCCATAAACGGCAAGGACAGCTATGGTCTTACGCCGTTTATTCAGGCGGGGGACAGCTATGTTGAGGGCACTGTCGACCAGATTCCTGACCATCTCGGCAGATATATAAGGTCAAACATGGCGGACGTTGAAACCGCATATCGCTTTGCGGCGGCGGCGGAGCTGGGCTGGGTTACGAAGGAGACGGCCGCCGAGGGGATTTACTGGACGGTTCCCTCCGTCCAAAGCTACGGGGACTATGATACTCTCAAGGGCGTTGCAGACACTCTTTCCAACGCGTATAACGCCGTAAATAACGAAATTAACAGACATGGCGGTTTTTCCGAGCCGACGCAGCCACAGCACCCCAGCTTCTGCGGCGAAACATCCGATTCAAATCCATGGATATTTTTAACCCGCACAAGCGGCGGCTATTATACCGGCTCCGTTAACGACTCAAACGGCGTCCTGGATTATTATAATTTTTCCGCTCTTTCCGATGGAATTACATATACCCGAACCGGAAATAATCTGACGGTGTCAGTCCCGGAGAGCGTTATAACCTCTCTGTTCACAAAGCGCCCGGATGGTTCCGGAATTTATACAACAGGCCTGGTTAAGGGCTCCAATTCCAACTCCGGTTATGTATATGAAGGCAAGCTTTGGGTTGCCGACTGCGAGGACCATGACTACCAGCCCATGGTAACCGTCACCGCAAACCCCTGGACAGCTTACTTTAACGCCTCCCTTACTCTTTATGTTGAGCAGCTGCCAACTCCAACGCCAACCCCGGCCCCCACAGTTGCCCCAACCGAGACGCCTGTTCAGTCTGCTGTGCAGACGAACGAAGCGGCGTCTGAGCCTGCCGCAACGGCAGAACCAACGGCAACGCCTGAACCGACGGTGACGCCTGAACCCACTGCGGAACCCACTGCAACCCCTGAACCTACCTCCGAGCCGGTGCAGAACACCGAAATCATCAACTCAACAGGCTCGTCACTCGCTTCAACCGGCTCCATAAGCTCCGAGCAGCAGGCACTGCTGCAGCTGGCGGCAGAAAAGCAGGCGGCCAGAGAAGCCGAGGAGCAGTCCCTCAGCCATGTAACTGACAGCGGAGATGTTGTCCTGCTAAAGCGCGACGCGGTTTCCGGAGCTCCTGTTGCCGGCGCTGAAATCTCGGTCTATACGTCCAAGGGTGCACCGGCCGCAAGGGTATCCACAGACGAAAACGGCCAGGTTATAATTTCCGGCCTTAAGGCCGGGGACTATACCTACCGGGAAATGTCCGCCCCGTCCGGCTACCAGAAGAACAGCGACACATATTCCTTCAAGGTCACCTCCGGCGGAAGCATCAACGGCACTGTTATTACAGACAGCGCCCCTGACGGAACAGCGGTTATCCGCGTAACCTCCAGCGATGGTGAAAAGCTCCAGGGCGTTCTGCTTACGGTGTCAGACGGCTCCGGCCAAACAACCGGAATCGTAACCGACTCCGACGGCAAGGCCTATTTCACCCCGGAAAGCGAGGGAACCTATACCTTCAGCGAGACATATGTCCCTGATGGCTATGAAATTAACACCGGCTCCTATAGCTTCACCATCAGCAAATCCGGTCCGGCCACGGGCGTCACGGCGATCTTGAACGAAGCCTCCGAGGCGATGCAGACCGGCTCCGCCGGCAGTGTTCTGCCCTGGATTATTATGCTTGTAATCCTTCTTGGCATCGGCGCTGTGTGCGTAATTAAGCGCAGACAGCTGGTTTCCTTCCTTGAAAATATAACAGGACGATTCACCCGCCGATAACAAGAATTCGTAAAAATAAGAAAAATAAATAAAAAAATGTTGACATAATCCTATTAATGGGTTACAATACGGATACAATCCACTAATAAGTGAAAGAAGGTCTTTATTATGACTTGTAAATTCTGCGGAAGCTATCTTGACGAAGATGCAACTGAGTGCCCGTACTGCGGCCATCCCACAGAGCTTTTTACTGAGACCCTGGCTGCTGAGGAGCCGGAGAACGACCTTGATGTTGATCTCAATGAAATAGACCTGGGAGATATAGCTCCCGGTGAATATGAAGACTATACCGAGCCCGAGGATGGCTATGATGATTATGCCGAGCCTGCAGACTCTTCCGCCTCGGGCAAGAGTAGCAAGCTTGCGGACATGGCGTCCCGCTTCGGAGCCAAGGCCTCTTCGGCGATATCCTCCGCCAAGGCCAGCGCAGCCTCCAAGAAGAGCAGCTCCAACCGCTCATCCTCACGTTCATCATCCGGCGCCTCCGCGGCCAATCCCAATGTCATTATGCTGGGCGCAATTGCGCTGTGCTTCCTGTTTGTGCTCATCAGCATGTTCGTGACGATTTCCTCCAAAAACAAGGTTGACGATATGTATCAGGACATGCTCAGCCAGTTCTATCAGCTGCAGAATGACTATAATCAGCTTTCTGACCAGATCAGCGACCTGAACACTGTCGCAACTACAACGGCCAACACTGCCGCCCAGACTCAGACCGCCATTATGGTCAACTCCAACATTACCATTACAAAGCAGCCCTCCGAGTGCTCAACCTATGTTGGCAGAACGGGCAATGTTCCTATATTCACAGTCAGCGCCGAAGGCACAAGCCTCGGTTTCTCATGGCAGAAATATAACAGCTCCACCGGCACCTGGGAAGACCTGGTCTTTGATGACAGCAGCAACAATGCCACCTATGGCCTCCATGTGTATACAGACAGCGGCCAGGGCTATTCCGAGCTCGCCGCCAACAATGTAACCAGCGCGGCCTTTGGCTCATACCGCTGCATCATAGCCGACAGCACCGGCTACACCGAGTCTGACACAGTTATCCTCAGCGAGAGAGCGGCATAAACAATAACAAAAACAATAAAATCGGCAGATCGTTTGATCTGCCGATTTGCTGTTTGTAATTTTATGGAACCGCGTGTATTCTGATGTATTCCAGCAGCTCCTGAATTCCAAGCCTGTTAAGTGACTTGCCGTTTGATGCGGCGAAGCGGGAGAGCAGCTGTACACTTTCGTTAATCTCCTCGGACACATTCAGGAAGTATGCTCCCGTGTCACGGCATACAAGCTGAATCCAGTCATTTCCGTCACTGACCGACGTCACCGTCAGGCCGTCGTTCATTGAGTAGCCCGGGATTACTGACGTCAGCGAGATGCAAACAATCTTTGTGTCGGGGCTGGCGGCGCATATGTTGGCAATCAGCGTGTCATACTGGGCAATGAATTCCTCTTCGTCCACCTTTCCAAGGCCGTCCATTCCAATGCCGATCATCAATATTTCCGGCTTGGAAAGCATTGCCGCGTTCGCCGGGGTAATTACGCTCCCGTCACTGTATACAATCTGGCACTCAGACGCGCTGCCAATGGGCAGGGAACCGGTGGTCGTCGCCCATACCTTGCTTGTGTTAACAAGCTGCAGGTCACGCAGATTGAGAAACGTGCTGTCAATCAGGAACGTGATCTTGTCCAGATATTCCTCGCCTGCGTCCTCTGTTTCCTCCAGCGTGTTAAGAACACCTCGGGCAATTCCGTTGCCCGTTCCGATTTGGACGAGATTTGAGGAGTCCGAATGGCTAATGTCTACCGCCAGGGATGTTTCCTCGCCGCCTGAATACCGGTGAAACATGGCAAAAAACACTCCCACAACCAGAGCACCCAGAGACACAATGATACACAGCAGCCACAGAAAGTTTTTGACGACTGTTAAATTATCATTCTGCATATTATTCCGTTAAATATACAGGGGCGTTATCAGCGCCCCTGTTTGCTGTTTATTACTCTTCCTCAGCGGCCTTCGCCTCAGCGATGACCTTCTGCTGGACGTTTGCGGGAGCCTCTTCATAGCGGGTGAACTTGCAGGTGAAGGTGCCTGCGCCCTGAGTCATGGAGCGGAGGTCGATTGTGTATGTGGTCATTTCGGCCATAGGAACCTCAGCCTCAATGGTGGTCATTCCGTCGCCTGCCGGCATGGAGCCCATCATTGTTCCGCGGCGCTTGGAGTTAATGTCCGCAATAATTGCACCCTGGTAATCATCAGGAATGGTTACGAACAGCTGGCCGATAGGCTCAAGGATTGTGGGCTTTGCCTTGGGGATGCCGTCCTGATATGCAAGGCGGGCAGCCGTCTGGAACGCCATATCGTTTGAGTCAACCGGGTGATATGATCCGTCATAAAGTGTAGCCTTGAGGCCAACCAGCGGGTAGCCGGCAAGAACGCCCTTTGCGGTTGCGTTGCGCAGACCCTTTTCAACTGACGGGAAGAAGTTTTTCGGAACTGAGCCGCCGAATACCTCTTCGGCGAATATCATTTCGTCCTGCTCCTCCTGGGGCTCAAAGCGAACCCATACATCACCGAACTGGCCGGAACCACCGGACTGCTTCTTGTGACGGCCATGAGCTTCGACCTTGCCCTTGATCTTCTCGCGGTATGCAACCTTTGCGGGAGAGAGCTCTGTTTCAACGTTATATACATTCTTCAGCTTTGAGCAGAGAACTGCAATCTGAATGTCGCCTGCGCCGGCAACGACCATCTGGTGTGTCTCCGGGTTGTTGGTAAGAGTGAAGGAGATGTCTTCCTCGTTGAGCTTGTTCAGACCGCCTGCAACCTTGTCATCCTGGCCCTTTGTCTTCGGGGCAATGGCCATTGAATAGCACGGGTCGGCAATTTCAATTGCGGGGAGCTCAATGTCTTCCTTGGAGTCTGTAACGACATCGCCGGTTTTCCAGTCCATCTTGCCGACGGCAACGATGTCTCCGCAGCATGCGTCTGTAACCTCGGTGTTCTTGTTGCCGCACATTGAGTAAAGACGGCCAAGCTTATCGTTTGAAGAGGCGCGGACGTTGCGCAGTGACATGCCGGCTGTAATCTTGCCGGAAACAACCTTAACCAGGCTGTATTTGCCGAACTTATCGGAAATTGTCTTGAATACGAAGCCGACTGTGGGGGCGGCTGCCTCCTTCGGGGCCGGGCAGTAGTCGGAAATGCCCTGGAGCATTGCAACCGAGCCAACATTGCTCATTGCGTCGCTGGCGAAAACGGGAACAACCGCGCGCTCTGCAACGCCAACCTTAAGGCCTTCGATAATGTCTGCCTCTTCAAGCTCCATTGTCTCAAAGAACTTCTCCATGAGCTCTTCTGTGGCACCGGCTGCGCTTTCCATCAGCTCAGCGCGGAATTCTTCTGCGTTGTCAGCGTCAGCGGCGGGGATTGCACCCTTTGTAACCTTAACTCCGTCAGAGGTGTAGCAGACGTTGTGAACCAGGTCAATAACGCCCTTTCCGTCTGAGCAGGGGATTGTTACCGGGCAGACGATGCTGCCGTATTTTGCACGCAGAGCCTTCAAAACCGCAAAGTAGTCACCATGCTCCTCCTTGCACTTGGAGATGCAGAACATGGCGGGAATATTTTCCTTCTTCAGCTGCTTCCAGCAGCGGTCTGCTCCAACGGAAATTCCGTCCTTTGCGGAGCAGAGGATAACGCCCGCTTCAACAGCGCGCAGCGCGCAGCTTACCTCGCCGGCAAAGTCAAAGTAACCCGGAGTGTCGAGCACGTTGATTTTGCAGCCGCCGAAGTTAACCGGGGCGATTGACATTGAAATTGTAATCTGGCGGGCTTTTTCTTCCGCGTCATAGTCGCAGACGGTGTTTCCGTCAGCTACCTTGCCCATTCTGTCCAGAGCGCCTGAAACATAGAGCATGCTCTCAACAAGACTAGTCTTACCGCTGTTGCCGTGACCGAGAACGGCGATATTGCGAATGTTTTTCGTTTCCATGTGGTCCAACCTCTCATATGATTTATAGATGTGATTATATCGCTATTGCATAACAAAGAGATTATAACCAATATCTCGGCTTTTGGCAATAGAAAATTATCGCCCCTGTTTTGCGTGTTCATATTTTTTTAATGAAAAATACATAAAACTGAGATTATTTTTTCCAATTACGGTGTATAATGCAAAGCGTAAACAAACGGAGGGCGCTGAGCCATCCGAATAATATGAAGGAGAACAAAAACACAAGATGAAAAACAAAAGCAAGCTTCTTAAGCTCATCGCCGTCGTTATGGCTCTTTGCCTCGTCGGCGGAGTAGCTGTCAGTCTCCCGGCAACGGGTACTGCCGAGCTCAAAACAGCAATGGCGGCTCCGGCAACAGACGACGGAGTCCTGACTCTCGCAGCGGCAAACACCTCAAAGGAAATGTCAGCCGCGGATATCTATGAGCAGAATGTCGGCTCCACTGTAGGTATTTCTACCAGCGGCACCATGAACTACTTTGGCTACAGAACCCGCTTTGCGGCCACCGGCTCCGGCTTTATCGTAACCTCAGACGGATATATTCTCACCAACTACCACGTTGTTGAAGATTCCAGCTCCATCACTGTAACAACCTATGACGGCCAGGATTATTCCGCAGTCCTCATCGGCTATGATGACGATAATGACGTTGCAATAATCAAGATTGACGCCGAAGGCCTTACCCCTGTCACCATCGGCGACAGCGATGATCTCCGCGTCGGCGAAGAGGTTTATGCAATAGGCAACCCCCTTGGCGAGCTTACCTTCTCAATGACCCGCGGCATCATCAGCGCGCTCAACCGTGAGGTTACCCTCTCAATGGGCACCATGAACCTCATCCAGACCGACTGCTCCATTAACTCCGGCAACTCCGGCGGCGCTCTGTTTAACAGCAAGGGCGAGGTCATCGGCATCACAAACGCGAAGTATTCCTCTTCCTCCAGCTCCAGTGAGGCTTCAATAGACAATATCTGCTTTGCAATTCCCATTAACAGCGTTGAGTCCATTGTTGAAAACATAATCAACGTGGGCACTGTTGAAAAGCCCTATATCGGCGTAACTGTATACACAGCCGATGAAGACACTCTCTCCGTAACCGGTCTTACCGGCGGCGCGGTTGTCCAGTTCGTAACAGAGGGCGGCCCTGCGGAGGACGCAGGCGTTCAGGCAGGTGACATTGTCTATGAGGCAAACGGCACCGAGGTTACCTCCTCCCAGGATCTTGTTGACATCGTTTCCGCATGCCAGCCGGGCGACAAGCTCGTTCTCAGCGTATACCGTGACGGCCAGAAGGGCCAGATCTCAATAAAGGTCGGCAGCAAGACTGCTTCCGCAATTGAAGGCAGCGAGGACGTTTCCGAGGATGCTCAGTCCTCCCAGGACGTCGAAGGCTTCAGCCAGGCCCCGTCAGAGAACGGTGGCAGCAACGGCTTCAGCCCCTTCGGTGGGCGTGACGGCCGGAATGATCAGAACGGCCAGAATGGCTTCGGCTCCGGCTCAGATGAATATGACTTCAGCTCCGGAGACGACAGCTTCAGCGATGAAAACGACGACTCCGACTGGGGCTCTGACTGGGGCAGCGTCGGCGACGCAATGCAGGAGTTCTTTAACTACTACTTCCGTTAATTAGCCCTCATAAATACGCATAAACAAAATCGGATGGGATAAAACCCATCCGGTTTTGCGCTTTAATAGGGCAGGTGCTTCAGCAAACCCGCATGAATAAAGAAAAGGTGTAGGTCTCAGCAGGTCATATATATACTTTTCTATATAGAAATTTTTGCTAAAAAAATCTCTATATAGAACTTTATATAATAGACATAC
>R11__coassemble_35_pt1 | contig 111086 bp, 96 predicted proteins | sample R11__metabat2_low_PE_045 | metagenome-assembled genome bin R11
CTCGTCCTTCTCTACGGCCTTCGGCCTACGGCCTACGGCCTTCTCCTCGTCCTTCTCTACGGCCTTCTTTCCGGCCTCAGCCTTTACCTTCTTGGTTTTCTTTTCCTTAACGGGCTTTTCTTCCTCGGCCTGAGGCGCCTCAACGGGCGTGTTAATTTCTGTTTTACTCATAGCATCTCCGGCTTCCTTATCGCTTTTCTTCAGCCCCAGCCATTGCAGCATACGGCTGAAAAGATTTTTTATGCTGTTTTTATTCTCTGTATTGTTCATAATATCCATTGAATACAAAATGAATTTGTTATATAATATATCAGCTTGTTTAAAAATGCAAAAATATTTTATGAAAGGAAAACGATAATATGCTTAGAATCGGAATGCTAACCAGCGGCGGCGACTGCCAGGCCCTCAACGCAACCATGCGCGGCGTTGTCAAGGGACTTTCCCACAATATTAAGGACCTGGAGGTATATGGCTTTGAGGATGGATATAAGGGTCTTATTTACGGTGAATACCGTCTCCTCACCTCCTCTGACTTCTCCGGTATTTTAACCAAGGGCGGAACAATTCTCGGAACCTCCCGCCAGCCCTTCAAGATGATGCGTGTGCCTGACGAAAACGGGCTTGACAAGGTGGAGGCCATGAAGCAGACCTACTATAAGCTCCGCCTTAACTGCCTGGTTATTCTCGGCGGCAACGGAACCCAGAAGACGGCCAACCTCCTTCGTGAGGAGGGGCTGAATATAATCCACCTCCCCAAGACCATCGATAATGACATTTTTGGCACGGATGTAACCTTCGGCTTCCAGAGCGCCATAGACATTGCCACCAGCGCCATAGACTGCGTCCACACGACGGCCGCGTCACACAACCGTGTTTTCATTGTTGAAATTATGGGCCACAAGGTGGGCTGGCTTACGCTGTATGCCGGAATTGCCGGTGGCGCTGACATTATTCTCATCCCCGAAATCCCATATGACATAGACAAGGTTGTTGATGCAATCCGTGCCCGCACCGTCAACGGCAAGGGCTTCACGATTCTCGCCGTTGCCGAAGGCGCGATCTCCAAGGAAGACGCCCAAATGTCAAAGAAGGACCTTAAGAAAAAGGCCGAGCAGCATGTTTATCCTTCTGTTTCCTATGAAATCGCCGCCCGGATCGAAGAGGCCCTTGGCACCGAGGTCAGAGTTACCGTTCCCGGCCACACCCAGCGCGGCGGCTCTCCGGACCCATATGACAGAGTCCTTTGCACCCGTATCGGCTCCGCTGCCGCCCAGGCGATTATGGACGGGGACTATGGCAACATGATCGGCATGGTCAACGGCAACCCGAAGAGAATTCCTCTTGCCGAATGCGCCGGCAAGCTGAAGCTTGTCGACCCGGAGTGCGATACAATCAAGGATGCCAAACGCATCGGCCTAAGCTTTGGAGATTGATTTAGAATGGAGTAGAAAAACAAGAGTGGAAATTTTCCACTCTTGTTTTTTTAGGCCTCCAACCCTGGGAAGGTGACTAGCAGGGCGTTGTACATACCCGTTGTCCAGGTTTGCCAGTCGTGGCCGGCGTTGCTTATGGTAGTCAGCCAGGCGTTTGTATTTGTGGTGAGCCGTGCTGTGTTTTTAACTATTGTATTATAGCCATATTGTGTGTTGTTCAGCTGCCCGTCATATGCTCCCGCTGCCATGAAGAAGCAGTTTATTGAATAGTCCTTCATGCCGGAGATGTTAATAAGCGAGCTTGCCTCTGTGGCGTCCGCCGAGCCTGACATGCAAATAAAGTTGGAAAACACTGCCAGGTCTCTTTCCAACCCGCTGTTCATTGCGTAAAGGCAGCCGTTGGAGTTTCCGCCTATTCCAAAGTGATCACGGGCCGCAATCAGGTCCTCGTCTGAGCTGCCGGCGGCGTAGGTGCTGTAGTTTTCGGCTATATACGGCAGCACCTCCTCCCGGAGCTCACGGGCGAACTGGGGAAATTCGCAGTCCTGGAACCACTCCCCGTCAAACACCAGTGAGGTTACTGAAACAATAATCATCGGCTTGCACAGGCGCTGCATAATCATGTTGTCATATAGATTAACCAGCTTAACATACTCTCCGTTAATCTCCCACTCCTGAGTCATCCAATCCTCACATGCCCCTCCGCCGCCGTGGATCATAACAAGAACATCATACTGCTTCTCCTCGGAGTAGCCATATGGCAGATATATCATCATATCCTTGTCTGTTAACACATCAGGGTGCTCATAATAGTCCGGGACAAAGTAGGAAACCGTCTCCACCGTTCCCTGTTGGGGGCATTCACTCAGCAGCCCCGCGGGGACTGTGGATGAGGCGAAGGAAAGCTTCCTTCCGCATGAGCATTTGTTTGCGGTGTAGGTGTGATACAGCTGCAGGCCGCATGTGTCGCACACGGCAGTGTCGGCGTTGTGGGAGGGATGGGTGCATTTAGTTCCGCAGACAACGCAATACCCGTTTTCCCACATAAGATGGGGGCAAACATAGCTGCAAACCCGGCAAACCCCGTCATCAAACTGTGGATGGGCGCATACACTGCCGCAAAACTGGCAGACACCGTCAATCCAGTAATGCTGGCATGGAGTAGCCGAGGGAGCGGGAGCAGAGCCTGCTCTGTCAGAGCTGCAGGAGGTAACAGCGACGGCAATAACACCAACGCACAGGATGATTAAAACAATCTGTACGAGGAAAAACAATATAACTGTTTTTTTATTGCTTTGCTTCACGTACCGCTCCTTTAGCCGTAGTACTCCGGAAAGGCCTCATGCATGTCCGCCTTGGTAACATCTGTTATGTCCTTAAGGCCATATAGCCAGATGGACATTCTTTCTTCAGTAAAGTCATTGCGAAGCGCCTTGGTGTTGTTCACCCAGCGGTTATAGCTGTAATTAAAGCGCTCACACTCCTTTTGAATATCGTGCTCGGAGTGATATTCAAGCAGCTCGTCAAGAATATCAAGCATCAGCGAGCTGCCAAAGCCCTTTGAATACATATCCGCGCAGGCATTAAACAGGATTTGCTTGAAATTGCTGTTGGAAAGCAGTCTCTGGCAGGCCTCCCCCAGCTGATATGAACCCAGGGCAACGTCCCAGTCGGGATAAGGTCCGGTTACCGAATAGTCAAAATCATAGGCGACAATTTGCCACTTGGCGTCAGGACTGAGCTTAACATATCTGATGTTGCCATTGATGTCCTGATTGTTAAAGAAGGCTTGAACTGCCAGCCACTTGGCCACAGACTCCAGGTCGAGCACGCTTTCCACATATGAATAATAATTCGAATTGGACATGCTGTGGTTTGCAATATAGTCGAAAAGCTCCGCCAGCTCCCCGGAATTTACAATTGCTCTGTCCATGGTAATTTCATCTTGGTCAGCGCCGGTGTGGCGGGCGAAATAATCCTCGGAGTAATCCTCCCGCCAGGCGTAAATTCCATAGTACTCCCCGTTAATATAGAGAATTGAGTACCGTGTGGCCTGGGGATAAAGCTCCGGAGCGCAGATTTCCATCGCCTCCGAGGCAAGAGTGTCACGCAGGGTATATAAATCATATGCCGCTCCGCCTCGCAGCAGAAGCGAGCTGAAGGTGGTGTTTGTTTCGTCTCCGAACAGGTCATACTCAACGTCTCCGCCATAGCGGGAGGAGAACTTGAGCTGGAAGCTCTTTTTGTCATATGTGACTCTGGAGTTTGCACCATGCAGCTCAATGCTGCAGAGCGCCTGAAAGCCCTCGCCTGAATCGTCAAAGAAGGCCACGTCTCCGTCACAGCTGGCGTTCTCAATCCGGTCGGCATAGAAGACTCCAGTTTCGCTTTTGAACATTTCATCCGGGTCGCAGACCAGGCTTGTTACCGGCAGGTCGTCATATTCGTTAATGATATAGCTGAAGGTGGCCGTTTTGCTTATCATCTTGCCCTCTTCAACACATGCGGCCCTGATAACCGAAGTCTCCTCCAGCTCAAAGGGCTCAGTATAAACCTCGCTGCCCACCGTGGGGACACTGCCGTCGGTGGTATAGTAAATTGTCCCCTCACCGGTCAGCGCCACCGTGACGGAAGTCACGTCGTTATATACCCCCGGAGCCGCCTCGGCCACCGGTTCATCGGATATTTTGTGATATCCGTTAATATTGTCAGCTCCCGGAGTGGGCTTTGCAAAATAGAAGTAGCCCTCTTCCCCGTCCATTCTGCCTCTGCTGCCATAGGTGGGCAGGTTCTTCAGCTTAAGGGAATCGCTTAGCGTCCCGTCAGTCAGGGTTAAATACAGCTTCTCCCCCGGTGAGATTGAAAAATCAGCGTGGTACTCCCCGTCCTTTGAAAGCTCCGGCTTTTTTGAGCAGTAGATTACAATAAGCTCTCCCCCGTCGAGAGTAACCTCCGGCAGGTTATATTTCCCCAGGTCGTCCTTGTCGTCCGAAAGATAATATTCAGAAAGGTCAACCGGTTCCTCGGAAAGGTTTTTAATCTCCACCCAGTCATAATACTCCCCGTCGGAAGCCGCATAGAAGTTATTATATGAAACGGCTTCGTTAATAACCAGGTCGCCGTGCGTGTCCGCCTCTGACTCGTCTGTTACCGTGCCTTCAATTTGAAGCTGCTCTCCCTCCTGCTCCGAATTATCGGTTATGCCGGGTGTCGGCGAAGCAAACAGCTCCGTGTCCAATATCTCCTGAGCGCCGCAGCCGGCAAGCATCAGGCAGGCAAGCAATAATGAAATTATGGGTATTGCTCTTTTTTTAATCATGTCTGTTTATATATATCAAAATAATCGCTCCCGCAAATGAAAGGGCGCAGTAAATCGCAATAAGCCAAAGTGTCATTGAGCCGGAAATGAAGCCCATAAACGGGTTGCGTATGTTAAGAATAAGCAGCGTCCAGATAACGATTGACAGGACAATAATCCCGTGAGGAAGAATATTTTTTATTATGTTGAGAATATTCTTCATTCCTCTTCAATCTCCTTAACAAGAATAATGTCCGGAAGCTTTCTCTCCTGGCTTCTGTCTGAAACGATCTCCCCGTCAAAGGCCATTACGCTTGAGCCGCCTCCGTCAAGATTATATGCCTGGGCGCAGCCCAGAGACTCGAATATGGACGCGAACTCCTCAATGGTTGCGCCGGGAGCCCCGTCAACGCGCCCGTCCACAACGACAAGGCAGTAGTGCCCCGGTTCATAGTAGCCGATGCCCGTTCTGGGGTTTCTGTTGGCCATAACGTCATATATTTCGTCCCGCAGGTTTTCATATTGAACGCCGTTTTCGTCCAGCAGCGAGGGCCCGAAGGACCAAACCTGCCAGGCGTCCACAATGGCCGCTTCAAAGTCATCTGAGTGCTTCAGCTCGTTCTTTTGATAAATTCTGACTGACCCGTCATTATATAGCACAAAAGTGTCAAACTGAGCTGAAGGCTCACGGCACAGCTCCCCGTTTCTCAGAACGCCGGAGCCCATTTGCATGCTGTAATAGTCCCCGTTGGTGGCCAGGATTGCCCCGGACTTTTCGAACATGCTCATAATTTCCTCGCCGTGGCCGGAGGGAATATATTTTTCGCCCGCAAAATATGACTGAATGCATTTAACATCACGGACATATATATCGGCGACGTAATATGGGCTGCTGATTACCCCGTCCTCAGCGGAATAGGAGGTTATATTAATATATATATTCCGGCTTGAATAGCTGGAATCGGTTATCACGACCTCGTCGGTCATATATTCGGCGAACTTGAAGTCGTCAACCGGCTCGTCATCAGCCTCCGGCACCTGCTCCTGCAGAGTATCCTCCTCAGCCTCAGTCTCAGTCCCCGTCTCAGCCTCCGCTGCAACGGTCTGAACAGACTGTGCGGCAGCCTTCTTCAGCTCATGCTCCGAAACAAGCCACGCCCTTCCGTGGTGGAAGAAGGCGAATATAACCAGGCACAGTCCGGCGCAGAGAATGTCTATAATAACAAGCATATACACCGGCAGGCGGCGCTTTTCCTTTTTATTATTCTCCATATACCATCACTTCGTAATAAACTGCCCCGCGGCTCTGAGCATAAGCTTTTTCGGCCCGGCACCGTCAAAATTAATTTCCACCAGGAAGTCGCCGCCCATAGGCGTCAGCTTTGATACTGTCCCGGGACCGAAGGCCTTGTGAGTAACTCTCTCTCCCGGCTCCAGGGTTATTTGAGCGGGGGCCGCCTTTCTGGCAGGCGGAGTGTACGCGCTTCTTTCCTGAGTCCTTTGCTCCGTCCTTGTTTTAACGGGAGTGTATTCATAGTAGTCCCCGGCGGTGCGGGGTGAGTAATAATCAAAGCCCGGCTCGCTGTAGCCATATCCCCGGGGGATATATTTATGAACGTGCTCCTCGGGAATCTCGTCTATAAATCTGCTAACCCTGTTGGCGTTGGTGCGGCCGAAAATAAGCCTCTGTCGCGCGCACAGAAGGAACAGCTTCGTCTTTGCCCGTGTGATTGCAACATAGCAAAGTCTCCGCTCCTCCTCCAGGTCCTCCTGGCTGGTCAGAGAGCTCATGCCCGGGAAGATCGTCTCCTCCATGCCCGTCACGAACACCGTTTTGAATTCAAGCCCCTTAGACGAGTGCACCGTCATGAGTGTTACCGCGTCGGAGTCTGAGTCATAATTATCAAGGTCCGTATAAAGGGCAATGTTTGCCAGATATCCGTCCAGGGTCTCGTCACCGCTCTCCTCCATATATGTAAGGACAGAGGTCTTCAGTTCCTTGACGTTTTCGGCTCTGGCAGTGTCCTCAGGTGTGTTTTTCCCCTCAAGATATGTCAAATAGCCGGTTTTTTCAACGATTTCGTCATATATCGCGTCGGTTCCGTTGTTCTCGGCGAAGGCTGCGAAGCTCCTGATCATTTCCCCGAACTGCATAAGCCGCGTCGCGCTTCTTGCAAGCTCCGGATACCGGTCAGCAGCCGAGATAATCTCAAAAAGGCTTTTCCCTGTCTGAACGGCAATGCTTCTTGCCGTGTCCACTGTTTTCGCGCCTATTCCCCTGGGCGGCATGTTGATTATTCTTTCCAGACGCAGGTCATCGTTTGGGGCGGCCGAAACGTTCATATAGGCAAGCACGTCCTTAACCTCGGCCCTGTCAAAGAAGCGGGTGCCTCCGATTATTCTATATGGTATTCCGTTGCGCTTCAGGGCATATTCAATGCTGTTGCTCTGGGCGTTCATTCTGTATAGCACGGCGAAATCCCTGAAGTTGTCCCCGTCCCGGTTCATGGCGATAATCTGCCCGGCCACATACTGGCCCTCGTCACGCTCATTGTCACAGCAGTATACGGTGACAAGCTCGCCGTTGCCCTTCTCCGTCCAGAGATTCTTGCCCTTGCGGCCGTAATTATTGCTGATTACGCTGTTGGCCGCGGCAAGGATATGGCCGGTGGAGCGGTAATTCTGCTCCAGGCGGATGGTTCTGCAGTTTTCGTAGTTGTCCTCGAAGCCAAGGATATTTTCAATGGTGGCGCCCCGGAACTTATATATGCTCTGGTCATCATCGCCAACAACGCAAATGTTGTTCTCCCTGCCCGTAACCAGGGACGCGAACAGATACTGAAGGAAGTTCGTGTCCTGATATTCATCAATAAGGACATATTTAAACCTGTTCTGCCAGTAATCCCTTACGTCCTCGTTGCCCTGCAGCAGCCGGACGGTATAAAGCAGCAGATCGTCAAAATCCATGGAGTCGGCGCTCTTCATGCGGCGTGAATACTCTGAGTATATCTCGCTGACCTTTTGCATCAGCAAATCGTCTGAGCTCTGAGCTTCCCGGTAATATTCCTCGGCCGTTCTGTTGGCAGTCTTCGCCTTGCTGATTACTGAGAGTATCTGCTTGGGAGAAAGCTTTTTGTCATCGATGTTTTTGTCCTTGAAGATCTGCTTTATCAGCGAAACTGAGTCCTGTGTGTCATATATGGTAAAGCTCTTGCTGAAGCCAAGCCTGTCCGCGTCACGGCGCAGCATTCTGACGCATGCGGAGTGGAAGGTGCAGGCCCAAATGTCAAGAGCGGCCTCCCCCAGGGAAGCCTCAAGCCTTGCTTTCAGCTCGTCCGCCGCCTTGTTGGTAAAGGTAATTGCCAGAATCTGCCAGGGTGAAACCGGCAGCACCTGAGCATATTCCTCGCAGCGGCCCGTTCTTGTTTTCAGGGCTTTAATCATATCCTCGTTAATATCCCTGGGGACGAGATTGCAGTCGCTGCCCCGGCCAAAGCGCATCAGGTTTTCAATTCGCCTGATAAGCACGGTTGTCTTTCCGCTGCCGGCCCCCGCAAGAACCAGCAGTGGTCCCTCAGTGGCCATAACAGCCCTGCGCTGCATCGGGTTGAGAGACATGAAGCAGCCCTCGATATATTCTTTTCTCGCCTTCAAAAAGCGTTCTTCAAGGTTGTTTTCCATCGCAAATCTTTCTTTTCAATAACAGAAAAAACAGGGAGGCTCTTGAGCGCTCCCTGAGAAATTATTCCTTTTTCTTTCCGCCGCCAAACAGGCCGCCTTTGTTCTGCTGTGCCGCAGCCTCTGCAGCCTCCTGCTTTGCAGTTGTGGAAATTGCCCATTTCTTAATCTGGATGCGGACTCTGTCTTCGCCGGTTTCGAATGTGATTGTCTCTTCGGTAATCTGAACAATCTTGCCGGTGATGCCGCCTATGGTCGTGATCTCATCGCCAAGGGAGAGGCTGCTGCGCATTTCCTCCGCCTGCTTCTTTTTCTTGTTCTCCGGGCGGATAATAAGAAAATAGAATATTGCGAACATCATGACCAGCATTATAATCATTGAGCCGGTCCCGCCTGTTGCAGTCGTCGCCACTGCCTCTTCAAGAAATAAATTCATCGTAAAACCCTCCGGTTAAAAATTCTTTTGTATTATACTATCATAAATGAATTTATGCAACTGAAAATTGCGCAATTGCTTCCGGTGGACGCTTAAATATCTCTTGCAGTTTCAATCAATATTAAGTATAATAAAGTTAGTTCAGCACCAATATAGGGTGCCTTGAAAATCCTGTTTAAAAAAGGAGACAGAATATGAAAAAAGTCCTGGCATTCGTTCTGGTTGTAACGGCGCTGCTTGCTCTGAGCATATACGCCTTTGCCGCCGGCACCACCGAGCTGACAGCCTCCGCTTCCGTCACCGACCTTACGGCCGAAGAGGCTGACGAGCAAATCACCTTCCTCTATGACAACAAGTCCACCTGGACTCAGAAGACCCAGTCCGGCACCTGGTATTATGCCGTAACCGACCTTGACCATAACGGCAAGCTGGAGATAATCGCCGCCTCGCTCAAGGGCTCCGATAATGACACCTCCGCTGTTATCTACGAGGCCGATGTTGCCAACAACAAGCTGACCAAGTGCAGTCTTTCATCAAAGAACTTCCCTGACATTCTCAAGGAAAACGCCGACACCTATTTTGACTCTCAGACGAACGAGTATTACTATCTTTTCTCCAACGGCACCTCCATTGGAACCGATAAGTATTACACCTCCATCTGCTCCATCACCCTTAAGGACGGAGTCCTGACCGACACAGTCTATGCCACACAGACCTGCGAGCTGGAAAATGGCTACAATGTAATCACCTGCACAGACGCCAACGGCCAGATAATCACTCCTGACGTATACGCCTCCGCAGGCGCAACCGCCTTTGCCGGCCTGCAGCAGAGCAGCACGAACTTCGGCTGGTTCCAGAGCGCTGACGCAACAACAGTCTCCGCCCTGACAGACAGCTATTCAATCTTCAACGGCACGAAGCCGGTCAACGAGGCGGGCGTAAGTGACCTGACCCCGAAGTCCTCCTCCACCCCCGCGCCTGCTGCAACAGCTGTCCCCTATGTTCCCACCCAGAATGTTAATTATCTTTATGTAACAAAGAACCCCACCAACGAAACCCGTGAAGAGGGCTCAACCGCATGGTTTGTTGCCAACGCCGAGAACTATAACTCCATCGTATGGACCTTCGTCAGCCCCTATGGCTATGAGTGCTCATATCAGAACTTCGTCAACACCTTCCCCGGCACCTATATTTACGGCATCAACTCAACTCAGCTTTCAATTTCCAACCTGTCTCTCGACATGAGCGGCTGGGGCGCCTACTGCACCTTCTATAACGGCACTCAGACGGCCCGCAGCAACACCGCTTATATGTATGTATACCAGAAGGTTACCCCGACTCCCGCACCCACCAGCGCTCCCACCGGCGGAAGCATGTCAGGCTCTGTAACAGACTTCCTCATGAGCACCGTTACAATATATCTTGACAACGGCACCTCCGTCCAGGTTATGAAGGACATCTGCAATGTGTCTGTAGGTGACCTCGCCGTCGGCGCTCCCTGCACAGTATATTACAGCGGCTCCGCTCCTACTCAGAGCACCGTATACTGGGTTGACATTCAGGGTCTGGTATATAGCGCGGGCAATGTTGAAACCGATGGCCAAATTGTAATCACCGACGCAGGCAACGGCCCCGACGACTGATTTAAATCCCGCTTATAAAAATAACCTTTGGTCAAATCCAAAGGTTATTTTTTATATCTCGTTTTCCAGCTCGTCGAATTTCAGCAGCAGTGTTTCGGAGCGGTGACTGTCGCTGGAGAGAATGAAGCGGCCGCCTCTTGCTTTAATATAATCCCGCATAGTCTTGCTTGGGTATGGCACTGTCTTGTAGCCTCTGCCGATGGCCCCGGTGTTAATTTCAAACACCGCCCCGGTTTCCAGCAGCCTGTCCGCCGCCCTCCTCCAGGCGGAGACGTAACGCTCGTCCTCCTCGCTGAAGAAGGAGCGCTTTTCGTTAAATTTGCAAAAAAGATCAAAGTGGCCGATTATGTCGCATTTTGTTTTGTTGACCACGTCGGATACGGTGTCAAAGTACTTTTCCGCAAAGGCGTAATAGTCCCCGCCGAAGTATTTTTCGCACCCGGCCTTGAAGTTATCGGCGCTGCTGTCTATTGAAACATATTCACCGTTCACCATAACATAATGCACCGAGCCGATAACGTAATCAAAGGGCTGGGAATATTCAGGGGAAAAATAGTCCTTTTCAATGCCGCATAAGATTTCAATTTCTCCGGCGTATTTGGCCTTTAGCTGAGTAATGGTGTCATAGTAAAGCTGCATTTCGCTCTCTTTTATGCAGGCGTCCCCGTCATATGGCGCGTAGCCGTGGCCGGAGAAGCCCAGGGTGGTCATCCCCCTGGCAATTGCGGCCTGAACCATTTCCTCCGGGGTGTTCTTCCCGTCGCAAAATGTGGTGTGGGTGTGAAGATCTCGCAGAACCATTATGTCATTTTCTCCTGCTTAACCTTGTGGTCAATAACATGCCGTGAGGCAAGCTCTTTTTTGATGTCGTCCACGGATATGCCCATCTGGACCATCAGCACCATGACGTGGTATGCAAGGTCAGCAATTTCATAAACCGTCTCAGGCTTGTCGTCAGCCTTGGCGGCGATTATAACCTCGGTGGACTCCTCCCCAACCTTTTTGAGGATTTTGTCAATCCCCTTTTCAAAGAGATATGTGGTATATGAGCCCTCCTTCTTTTCAGCCTTCCGTCCCTGCAGCAGCTCATACAGTCCGTCAATGGAAAATTCCCCGGCCTCCGGATTTTCATATACCGGGTTTTCAAAGCAGCTTGTGGTGCCCAGGTGGCAGGCCGGTCCATCGGGATTAACCATTACCACAAGGGCGTCCTTGTCGCAGTCAGCGGTTATTGAAACGATATGCTGGTAGTTTCCGCTGGTCTCCCCCTTGAGCCACAGCTCCTGACGGGAGCGGCTGAAGAAGCAGGTCAGGTTCTTCTCCATGGAAATTTCCAGGCTCTCCCGGTTCATGTATGCCAGCGTGAGCACCCGCTTTGTGGCCGCGTCAACAACAATGGCGGGAATGAGTCCCTTTTCGTCAAATTTTAATTCATCAATATTTATCATGTTTTTCATCTCCTGATCAGACTCTGACTTCAATGCCTTCATTACTCAGTGCTGTCTTGAGGTCTGAAATTTTTACCTCGCCAAAGTGGAAAATCGATGCCGCAAGACCCGCGTCAACCCTTGGCAGAGTCTTAAACAGCGTTACGAAGTCCTGAATGCAGCCTGCGCCTCCGGAGGCGATAACGGGCACGGAAACGGCGCTGCACACCGCGTCCAGCATTTCCAGGTCGAACCCGCCCTTAACTCCGTCGGTGTCGATGGAGTTGAGAACGACCTCCCCTGCTCCGTCGTCCACGCAGCGCTTAATCCAGCTGACGGCTTCCAGTCCCGTGTCATCACGGCCGCCACGGGCAAACACCCGGAATTGGCCGTCAACTCGCTTCACGTCCGCCGAAATAACAACGCACTGGTCCCCATATAGCCTTGCAGCTTCCCGGATTAGCCCGGGATTTTTAATCGCTCCTGAATTCACGCTGACCTTGTCCGCTCCGCATTTAAGGACCCGGTCAAAGTCGTCTGTGGTGTTAATTCCCCCGCCAACTGTAAGTGGGATAAACACCCGTTGGGCGGTTTGGCAGAGAATGTCAGTAAAAAGCCTGCGGCCGTCGCTTGAGGCGGTTATATCATAAAACACCAGCTCGTCCGCTCCGCAGGAGCTGTAATATTCAGCAAGGGCCACGGGAGAATTAACGTCGCTCAGCCCTTCAAAGTTAACTCCCTTAACCACCCGTCCGTCCTTAACATCCAGGCACGGAATAATTCTTTTTGTAATCATCGGGCCGCCTCGATTGCTTCCTTCAGGTTTATGGCGCCTGTGTAATACGCCTTGCCGATAATGGCTCCGTATATTCCCAGCTCCCGGAGCTTAATAACATCCTCCAGAGCTGAAACTCCCCCTGAGGCGATTATGTTGACTTTGGTCCCCTCAGCAAGCTCCCGGTAAAGGGAGTGGTTCGTCCCGGCCATGGCTCCGTCTTTTGAAATGTCAGTGCAGATAATTGTGCTGACGCCCAGGTTCTCCATTCTTTCAAAGAAGGTCCTTGCGTCGATATCGGTTTTTTCAGTCCAGCCCTTAATGGCCACGCAGCCGTCCTTAAGGTCTGCTCCCACGGCAACGGCCTCGCCGAATTCCTTAACCGCCTCGTTTAAAAAGGCCTCGTCGGTAATGGCGGCCGTTCCCAAAATAACCCGGTCAACTCCGGAGCTTAAATAGGCGTCAATGGTTTGCATGCTTCTGATTCCGCCGCCGACCTCAACAAACAGCTCCCTGTATTCCGCCAGACGCTTTATTGTTTCAATGTTGGGCGTTCCACCTGAGCGGGCACCCTCCAGATCCACCACGTGCATAAACGCCGCGCCGGCTTTAATAAAGTCCTCGGCAATCTCTGGTGGATTGTCGCTGTATACCGTCATCTCCTCGTAGCGGCCCTTATATAGTCTGACGGCCTTGCCTGAGTATAAATCTATCGCGGGAAAAATGTTCATATAAATCTACCTCACAGCTCGCAAAACGCCTTAAGGATATTCAGCCCCACCGTTCCGCTCTTTTCCGGGTGGAACTGGCAGCCGTACACGCTCCCCGACTCCGCCGAAGCCGTCAAGGGATATGTGTAATCCGTAACGGCGGTGACGCTTTCCTCGCACTTCATGGCCGCGTAGGAGTGGACGAAATAGACATAGTCCCCGTTGTTTATATATTTAAACAGCGCTGACGGCTTTTTGAATTTCAGGGCGTTCCAGCCAATCTGGGGAATCTTGCATTCAGGAGATATAACCTCCCCAATCGGTCTCACCTCTCCGGGAATAAGGCCCAGCCCGTCATGAACGCCATATTCATAGCTCCTGTCAAACAGCAGCTGCATCCCCAGGCAAATGCCAAGAAGAGGCTTGCCCTCCCCGGCGCATTCCAAAACGGTTTTATCGAGTCCTGATGAGCGCAGCTTGTTCGCCGCGTCCTCAAAGGCTCCCACACCTGGCAGAATGATTCTGTCAGCGTTTTTTATTACCTCCGCTTCAGAGGAGACGATAACCTCCTCCCCGATTGCGGCAAAGGAGCTATTCAGGGAGAAAAGATTGCCAACACCATAGTCTATAATCGCCGTCATTGTTATTACAGTGTCCCCTTTGTGCTGGGCAGCTCCCCGGCGCAGTCCGGGTCAAGCTTAACCGCCTGCTTCATTGCCCGTGCAAAGGCCTTAAAGGCGCCCTCGGCGATGTGGTGTGAGTTCTGCCCGTCAAACTGCTTAAGGTGCAGCGTCATAAGTCCTGTGCGGGAAACGGCGGTGAAGAATTCCTGAACAAGCTCCGTGTCAAAGGAACCGATTTTTTCGGTTTTGAATTCAAGATTGCAGGCAATATAGGGTCTGCCTGAAAGGTCAACCGCGCAAAGAACAAGTGCCTCGTCCATGGGGATAATTGCGCTGCCATAGCGCTCAATGCCCAGCTTGTCTCCCAGGGCTGTGTTAATCGCCTGGCCAAGGCAAATGCCAATGTCCTCAACGGAGTGGTGGTCGTCAACATAAATGTCCCCGGCGCACCTCAGCTTCAAATCAAAGCGGGAGTGCTTTGCAAAAAGCGTAAGCATATGGTCAAGAAAGCCCACTCCGGAGTCAATCTCCGCCTTGCCTGTTCCGTCCAGGTCAAGGGAAAGAATGATTTCCGTTTCGGCTGTTTTCCTGTTAATTTCCGCTGTTCTCATTTCGCTGCCTCCAGTTCTCTTTTAACCGCCCCCAGGAAGGCGTCCATCTGCTCCCGGGTGCCTATTGTGATTCTGTTATACTGCTCCAGGGCCGGCTTGGAAAAATGCCTTATTAAAATTCCGTTTTTCTTAAGGTTCAAATACAGCTGTCCCCCGTCCAGCCTGTTGTGCCTTGCAAACAGGAAGTTAGTCTTTGACGGCAAAACCTCGAAGCCAAGCTTTTTAAGCTCAAGCGCGGTATACTCCCGGTTCTTGATAATCTCAGCGCAGTTGCGGCGGGTGTACTCTTCGTCCTCCAGTGCTCCGATTGCGGCCGCCATAGTCATGCGGTTAATGTTATATGGGTTTGTTGAATACTTAATTGTGTTAAGGTCAGCGATAATTTCCCGGCTGCCCATTCCGAAGCCCACTCTCGCCCCCGCCATGGAGCGGGACTTGGAGTAGGTCATGGTGACAAGGAGGTTATCATATTTATTAATCAACGGCACGCAGCTTTCAGCGCCGAAGTCCACATACGCCTCGTCAATCACCACGATATTGTCCGGGTTGTTAATCAGTATTCTCTCAATCTCCTCCTGGCTCAACGCAAGGCCGGTGGGAGCGTTTGGATTGGCGATAACAATCGTCCGCCCAAGACCGAAGTATTGTGATATATCTACAGAAAAGTCATCTCTCAGAGGGATTTCCAGCGCCGGAATATTATTAACCGCCGCAAACACCGGATAAAACCCATATGATATCTCCGGGTAGGCAACTCCGTGAAGCTCATCGCAAAAGGCCATGAAGGCGAAGTTCAAAATCTCGTCAGACCCGTTGGTAACAAGAATTTGCTCCGGCTCAAGCCCATAGACCTCCGCAAGCCTTCTGTTAAGAGCCGAGCACTCCGGGTCCGGATACAGCTGCAGCGTCCTCGCCGCCTCTACTGCCGCCTCCACCGCCTTTTGTGACGGCGGGAAGGGAGACTCGTTGGTGTTGAGCTTAATATACTTAATGTCCTTCGGCTGCTCGCCGGGGGTATATGGCTCCAGGGTATTATATTTGGCGCTTAAAAATCTGCTCATTTCTTTCTTATCAATGCGCTGTCGGCGTGGGCATTGAAGCCCTCCTTCGTGGCAAAATAGGCCACCTTGTCGGCAACGGCCGAAAGCGCGTCGTTTGTGTAATATGTATACTGAAGCTTTTTGACAAAATCATCAACGGACAGTGGGCTGGAAAATTTTGCCGTTCCGCTGGTGGGCAGAGTGTGGTTTGGTCCCGCGAAGTAGTCCCCCAGGGCAACGGGAGTGTTGCGGCCCATGAATACCGAGCCCGCGTGGCGGATGGAGTCAAGATAGTCAAAGGGATTGTCCACCAGCAGCTCCAGGTGCTCGGGAGCGATTTCGTTTGCAATGTCAATGGCCTTAAGGAACGTGTCAGCAACGATTATCTTGCCGTTGTTGTCTATTGACGCTCTGATAATCTCCGCTCTTGGCAGCTGAGGGATTTTCTTCTCCAGCTCGTCACTTACCCGCTGCGCCAGTTCGTATGAGTCCGTAACCATAACGGCGCTGGCGTTTCTGTCGTGCTCCGCCTGACTAAGCAGGTCAGCCGCGGCCACGGCCGGGTCAGTGTTTCCGTCGGCGACAATAATAATTTCACTTGGTCCCGCAATCATGTCTATTGAGACTCTGCCGAAAACCTGCTTTTTCGCCTCGGCGACAAAGGCGTTGCCCGGGCCGACGATCTTGTCCACCTTCGGGATGCTCTCGGTGCCATATGCAAGCGCCGCAATGGCCTGTGCGCCACCTACCTTGAATATTCTGTCAACCCCGGCGATTTTCGCGGCTGTGAGTATAACCGGATTAACCTTTCCGTCCTTCATGGGCGGAGTTGTCATAACCAGATCCTTAACACCCGCGATTTTCGCCGGTATCGCGTCCATAAGCACAGTTGAGGGATAGGCCGCCGTGCCGCCGGGGACATAAAGACCCGCCCTGTCAACGGGGATAACCTTCTGGCCTGTTACAACGCCCGGCTTGTTGTTTATAATAAAGCTTGTCCTGACCTGCTTTTCGTGGAAGGCGCGGATATTCTCCGCCGCTTCGGTAAGGACGGCGATAAACTCCGGGTCGATGCTGTTATAGGCCTCGTCAAGCTCCTCCTGTGAGACCTGGAGAGAATCCAAAGTGACCTTGTCGAATTTCTCGCTGTACATGCGCAGGGCCGCGTCACCGTCTTTAACAACATTGGAGATTATTTCCGAAACAGTGTCGCTCACGTTGCCCATAGGTGAAACCCTGGCGAAAAGCTCGTCGTTGGGAACCTGGCCATATTTCATAATCTTAATCATTTTGCTTCCTCCGTCATGGCTGACATTTCCCGGACAATTGCCCGGATCTGTTCATTTTTGAATTTATAGCCTGCTTTGTTTGCAATAAGTCTTGCGCTTATGGGGATTATTCTTTCCACAACCTCCAGGTTGTTTTCCTTAAGGGTGGTGCCGGTTTCCACAATGTCCACAATAACATCAGACAGACCCAGAATAGGCGCCAGCTCAATTGAACCGTTAAGATGGATAATGTCAATATCCCGGCCGATGGAATTATAGTAGCCCTGAGCTATATTTGCAAACTTTGTGGCAACACGGAGCGTCCGTCTGTGGTCCTCCCTGAAGCCCTGCGCCGCCGCCACGGCCATATGGCATTTCCCAATCCCCAGGTCGCACAGCTCATATACCTCCGGCTCATATTCCAGCAATATGTCCTTGCCGGCAACGCCGATGTCAGCCGCGCCCCGCTCAACATATATGGCAACGTCAGACGGCTTAACCCAGAAGTATCTCACTCCCGCCTCGGGATTTTCAAATATAAGCTTACGGTTGTTTTCCTTAATGGAGGGGCACTCAAACCCGGCCGTCTCAAACATGCCGTAAACCTTTTCTCCAAGTCTCCCCTTTGGGAGCGCAATGTTCAGCATGCTCACGTCGCACCTCCCGGGGCTTTAACAATCTGTCTGTATCTCAGCTTTGAAGGTCTCCCTGGCAGCGCCGCGGCCTTAAGACCCCTGGAATTATATTCGCTTATCATGTTGATAATTTCCGCCGGAGAGGAATTCCCGTCATATATAATCAGCACATCCCCGTCATATTCATCGTCACTTGCATAAAAGCTTTCCACCGCGTCCAGATACACCGCGAAGCCGATTGCTCCGCTGTCCTTGCCCATGCGCTCCATAAGCCTGTCATATCGTCCGCCGGAAAGCACCGGGGCCGGAGCTCCGCTTACAAAGCCGTTGAACACAATCCCGTTATAATAATTGATATTGTTAACAACAGAAAAGTCAATCTCAGCGATGCTCTCGTCCAGGACCGATACGGCCCGTTCAAGCTCAGCAACCTTTTCGTCCCCCGGCAGAAGCTCCTTCAGTCTGGGAATTACCAAGCCCGGCCTGCCACATAAGCCGGCAAGCTCCAGCAGAGTCCCGGCGGCGTCCGGGTCCGCGTTTATGCTCTTTAAAAGCCCGGCCAGCTCGTGGCTGTTCTTGCTGCCGATAAGCTCAAGGATTTTTTTCTTGTCGCTCTCGCCCGCCCCGCAGCTGTCTATTGCCTTTGAGAGAATTGAAAGGTCAGACACATCCAGCATGCACTCTCCGGATATCATCCTCAGACTTTCCTGGGCAAGATACAGCACCTCGCTGACGGAATATGAGTCAAGCCCGCCGATGCATTCAAGACCCACCTGCCGCAGCTCACGGAACTGCCCGGAGCCTCTGTCGGTCCGGAAGACGTTCTCGTCATAAAACATCTTGTTCACCGTCTCGGAAGAACGGTCCACGTTTTTTACAATGCTCAGTGTGACGTCCGGCTTAAGGGCCATAAGGCGGCCGTAGCTGTCAGTAAAGGTGATGACACTGTCAGATATTAAAAAGTCCTTGTTGCCCGCATAAAGGTCATATTCTTCAAACCGGTTCATTTTGTACCGTATATAACCGGTGCCCTCATACAGTGCGCACAGCTTCTTTGAAAATTCGCTCATTGGTCAAATGTTTGCTCCTTTTTTAATGCGTAGGCATTTTAGCACATTAGCGAACTAAAGTAAAGTGTTTTTAAAAAAATCAAAGGCGGAGACCTGAATAAGATCTCCGCCAGGCAGGATATTTGTTATTTCTTCTGCAGCTTGTTGATATAATCAGCGAGAATTTCCGTGGTTTCCTCCAGGCCGATGTCGCTGTTGATTATAATATCGTAATTCTCTCTGCTGCCCCACTTCCGGTCAGTATAGAAATTATAATATGTGGCCCGGGACTTGTCAGTCCGCTTCATATACTCCCTTGCGTCAGCCTTGAGCATGTTCTGCCGTTTTGCAACGCGCTCCGCCTTTATGTCCTCGCTGCCCTGGATGAAAATATGGACACATGGCGTGTAATCGTCAAGGACCGCGTCAGCGCAGCGGCCAACAATTACGGCGCTTTCCCTGTCAGCAATTGTTTTAATAATAGATGACTGGATGTTAAACAGCCGGTTGTCCAGCGGCATGTTATATACTCTCTCCGAGCTCAAAACCCCAATCGCCATGGAAATCGCGTTTGTGTGCTTCTGCTCGGCCGCCTCGAAAACAGAGGGATCATAGCCCGTTTCCTTGGCCGCGATGGTCAAAATTTCGTTGTCATAAACATTAATTCCCAGCTTTTTTGCCAGCATGCGGCCGATTTCATGGCCTCCGCTGCCGCATTCACGGCTTATGGTAATCATTAAATTGTCGGTCATAGTGCGTTCTCCCTTCAGAAGTTTTTTATGTTTATCTCCGAATTAATTATGCACTATTGCCAAAGCTTTGTCAAGAAATTATCTTTTTATTGTGCAATTCGCCATCAACATATCCTCCGAAGGTATCCTCAAAAGCGCTGTCCGCTCTCCAGAACACCGCGGGGCTGCCAAGGGGAGCGGCAACAGTGTGTTTGCCGGAAGTATAGTCCTCGTTTGTCCCCAGCCGTCTCCAGCTGCCCTCAGGGAGGTCAACCGTCAGCTCTGTAACGCCCTTTTCAAGCACCGGGAACATTATCAGGTCGTCCCCCAGGAAATATGCCTTGTCAATGTCATACTCTCCGGCATAGTCACCGTCATAAAACAGCGGCCGCATTGCCGGAATGCCTTCCCGCGCCTCAGAGACAACATGCTCAATATATGGCCGCAGGGCGGTGTGGAGCCGGACAAGCTTTTTTGTATATGGCAGGACGTCCTCGTCATATGGCTGAGCGTTCTTTCCCGGGCGAAGGGATTCGTGGCTTCTCATCATTGGAGAAACAGCGCTCATTTCCATCCACCTGACCAGCATTTCCCTGTCACGCTTTATTCTCATAAAGGAGAAGAAGCCGCCAATGTCAAAGTGGCTCAGTGTAATTCCGCTCATTCCCGCTGAAAGTGATGCGGGGATGACAGATGGCATGCCGTAGTCTTGATATAAATCCGTGTGCTGGTCTCCGTTCCACAGCACCGGCGTATAGCTCTGGATGCCCAGGTAGCCTGAGCGGGAGAAGAAGAACACATCCTTGTCCCCATACTCCTCAACCGCCTCCCGGTTAAGTCCGGCCCACAGGACAGGCCACTGGTTGTGGAGCAGCTCCGGGGTTCCCGAATGGATAACGCAGTCCATTGGCAGATATTCGCCGAAGTCGCTCATCCAGCCCTTAATCCCCTTTTCAAGCATGTTTTTCTTAATCAGGACCTCTTTAACAAATGTCTGAACCTCCGGGTTCGTCAGATCCAGCATGCCGGCGTCGAAGGTTGTGGATTTGATGTGATAAACCGACCCGTCCCGGTGGGTTATGAGCCAGCCCCTATCCCGGCAGTCATTATACATGGGCCCGTCCTTAAGCAGATATGGGTTAAGGTACGCAAGGAACCTTACGCCTCTTCCGGCCAGCTCCTTAATAAGCCCCTCCAGGTCATGGTAGCGGCTGCTGTCCGCCTCGAAGTTCCATCTGACCTGGCTGCCCATAATCGTCTGATTGTCGCCGCACCAGTCCTGGCACCAGACGGCGCTCAGCGGCACTCCCGCCTCCAGGGTTTTCTCCGCAATGTCACGGACGCGCTCCGTTCCGCCCTGAACGCCGAGAATAAGTCCCTCATGGCACCAGGCCGGAATATATTGCCGGTTGCTGTATGCTTCCGCAATCGACCGGCTTATGTCTCTGAAGGTTTCGTGCTTTTCAAGGAGCAGACTGTCAGGCAGAGCGTCAAATTCAAAGCGGCAGCTCTCTTCGTCAAAGGTGGACTTTCCTCCGGCCCTGCAGCTGAAAACAATAAGCTTTTTGCTTTTCGTGACAAACAGGGGCATTGGAACATATGTGCCTATATATGAATTGTCCTTGATTTTATAGGCCCGTCTGGGCTTGAAGGTCTTTTCAACAAGGGTTTTTGTAATTATGTGCTCGGTGACCAGATTTGCAACCGTGCAGCCCATAAGGCTGAGAGAGCCGAACCGCTCACCGCCCCCGTATACATCCTCCTCCGGGGGCAGAACAAACCGCCACTGGCAGTCGTTTTCCGAATTGAAGGAAAGGTGGATTCCCTTTTCCGTCTCGGTAATGACCGCCTCAAGGCAATAGTCACCGGAGCGGAAGGAAACGGAGCCGTCACTCAATTCAACGTCATCAAGCAGCGTCGCCCTTTCCGAAAGGGTTACCTCTTTAATATTGCCGTGAAAGGTCTCGAATTTTGTCTCCTTCTCAACGGCATATACATCGGGAGCTACAATCGCGCCGTTTTTGAACTTCAGTCCGCCGCTCATTTTTTCTCCTTAAAAAGCTTAAAAAGCATGTCCTCCTTGCGGGCGTGGAACCTGTCGCCGGTAAGACCGTAATATTTTCCGTCGCATACAAACAGCAAGGTTTTGCCATAGTTAAGCATGCTCATGGTGGGGATTTCATCAAACCTGAACTCCGTCTCCCCGCATATCAGCCTGTCGGCATAGACAAGGGTGTTGCCGCTATATAGGTCAATCCGCTCATGATTATTGGTAACCTCATAGAGCACCGTGTTCTGCTCGTCAAACAGCAGCTCTCCCGGTTGCTTGTTTTTCATGTCCTCAAGAAACCGCTTGTCAGTCCACGCGCCCCAGTCCGCCACGGAGTCATATGGCAGGTTCTCCCCTTCCAGGAAGCCCTTGACGGTATATTTCCCCTTCAGGCCGCACTCCGGACACCAAAACTCATCGTCACGGCTTTGCATGGCGTCATAGGCGCCGCACCTGGGACAAATGAACAGATAATTTTCAAGCCCCTCGGCAAGTCTTTCGCCGGTGTAGTCAGCCATCAGCTCCCGCTGGGTGGCATAGGCATCCTCATAAAGGTCGGTGTTAATAAGCTCCGTAATCTCCTGCGGAGTCATGGTCTTCAGCTCCTCCGGAGAGAGTGTGCGCACAACCGTCGCGCTTGCGGGGCCCTTTCTGAAGGTATATGCCCACCGGGGAGCGATGAAATAGCCGCCCTTCAGCTTAACTGTGGCCAGACCGCAGCCCGCGGTTTTAATCAGCTTGCCTATGGAGGGCTCCAGGGGCAAGGTAATGCCGTTGAAGGATCTGCTGCCCTCCGGGAACAATATAATATTAAAGCCCGCCTTAAGCCGCCTGATAATTTCTCTCACAGTGGCCGAAGCCGGAGCGCCCTTCTTTTCGGTAATCGGGTCAAAATATTTAACAATCAGCTTTCCGTATTTTCCCCTGACCAGGTGCTCGCTGCACACGAAATACGGGAATTTTTTGCACACCGAGCCCACCATGATCATGTCGCTTTCAGTGGCATGGTTGGCAAGAATCAAAAACGGATACTCCTCGTCAGGAACCTCACCGTTCTTTTGGAAATTATATTTTTTCAGGGCAATTCCCGGCGCGAACTTATGCGCCAGCGCGTAAACCCGCTTGTGCCTTCTTATTGCAGACTCGTTTTCCAAAAAGCGTCATCTCCCCGCTTATGCGATTATAAATCCACATGTTTATGCGAAATTTATCTTTTTGCATTATAATCTATCTTCATGTCAATTACAAATATATTCGTTGACATTCCATGTGATTTTTTTTAAAATCAGTAAGCATTATATTTAATTTTGGAGATAATTATGCTGAAAGCTGTAATTCTTTTTCTTCTGGGCTTTGTCTGCCTCATTAAGGGCGGCGACTGGTTTGTGGACGGAGCAACCTCTCTAGCTCACCGGTTCCATATGCCCGAAATTTTAATCGGCGCAACGGTTGTTTCAATCGGAACAACAATTCCCGAGGTAATGGTCTCAGCCACCGGCGCCTTAACAGGCGGAGCAGGCGGCAGCGCCATAGCATACGGCAACGCTATAGGCTCGGTAATCTGCAACACGTCCTTAATCGCGGCAATAACAATAGCCGTCCGCCCGGCGCCCATAGACAAGGGGTCAATAAAAACCCCGCTGCTGTTCTTTTTCATCGCGGCGGCCTTCTATTGCGCAATTGCCTATACAACGGGCTACTTCTCCCGCCTTTCCGGCATAATTTTGCTTTTAATGTTCTGCGTATACATCGCTCTGTGCGTTCGCCAGGCCCGTGCTGCCGGCAGGCAGGCTGTGTCTGAGATGTCCACAGGTGAAAAGTCCGAAGAGGCCGCGGAGGAAATGCCGGTGTGGAAAACGCTTCTCCTGCTGGTAGCCGGAGCCGCGGTAATCGCCGTGGGCGCAAATCTGCTGGTGGACAACGGAACATATATCGCCGAAGCCCTTGGCGTTCCCCACACAGTAATCGCCCTTACCTTCGTGGCTCTGGGAACATCACTTCCCGAGCTGATTACGGCAATAACCTCCCTGATAAAGGGCCACAGCGATCTTTCACTGGGCAACGTTATCGGAGCAAACCTGTTTAACCTGGTGCTGGTCAGCGGCCTGGCAACAACCCTGGCCCCCTTTCAGGTCCCATGCGAGAAAACAATCGCCGGCCTGAATTCCTCCCTGGTGGTGGACATTCCGGTAATGGTGGGAGTTATGCTGCTGGTATCCCTCCCCGCAATGCTTAAAGGCAAGCTGTACCGCTGGCAGGGCGTCACTCTCCTGTGCATCTACGCCGCCTTCTGCGTGTACCAGTTTGCGATTTAATACAATATAAAATTTAGATATAAAAAATCCGCCCACAGGCGGATTTTTTTATTCCCAGTCCTTTCGGTCCTTGATCATATCATATAATCTGCAATAGGACTCATATCTGGTTTTTTCTATTTTCCCTTCCTCCACCGCTTGGATTACGGCGCAGGCGGGTTCGTTGATATGACGGCAGCCGGTGAAGCGGCAGTCAGGAATATATGGCAGGAAATCGATGAAGTCCCCAGCCAGCTCCTCAGCGGTTATATTGTTGATCATTTCGATGTCGAAGGAGGCGAAGCCGGGGGTATCGGCAATATAAGTTTCGGGGCAGGGAGAGAAAAACTCCACGTGCCGGGTTGTGTGCTTGCCGCGGCCGAGCCTGTCGGAGACATCGTCGGTGGTTAGATTCAGGCCGGGAATGAGGGCGTTGAGAAGGCTGGACTTGCCGACGCCGGAGTTGCCCGTGAAGGCGCCGGTGCGGCCACGGAGGGCGTCAAGCAGGTCGGGTATTCCCTCGCCTGTTGCGGCGCTGGTTAAAATTGTCCGGAAGCCGGAGCGGACATAGATATCATATAGCTCGCGGGCGGGGTCAAGGTCCGTTTTGTTGATGCAGACGATGAGCTCAATGTCGGCGGACCGAGCGATGACGGAGACACGGTCGATGAGGAACGGGTCAGTCACCGGGACGGCGCCGGAGGCCACGAAAACCATGACGTCGATGTTGGCAACGGCGGGACGGATGAAGGAATTTTTGCGCTGAGCGATTGAGTCGATTACCCCGTCACGGGTCCCGGTCACGGTAAAGTCAGCTATGTCCCCCACCAGGGGAGAAATTCCCTCCTTGCGGAGCTTGCCGCGGCCCCGGCACTGATATTCAACGCCGTCGCAGGTTATATAATAAAATCCGCTGAGGGCCTTGTGAATTACTCCACGGCTCATTTGCACCTCTTTCAGCCCGGTTCGGGTATTACATAAATTGAATCGGAAATTGTCTGGCCGGTTGATGTATCTGTCTCGGTCTCACCGTCCTCGGGCACCACGGTGGACGCCAGGGAGCCGTTGGAAACGGTTATTGTTACGGAGACATATTCTTCAACCTCGGAGAAGGGCACCTTGCTCTGGGCGATTACGGTGCCGGACTCATATTCGCTGTCCTGATATTCAGTTCCGCCATAGGACAGGCCGGCGTTTTCAAGCTTGGTAATGGCGGCAGTTTCATTAAGGCCGATTACGTTGGGCACCTTGAGATATTCAATCTCGGTGCCGCTGCTGACACGGACATAGACAGTTGACCCGGCGCTGATTTCCTCACCAGCCGCTGGGCTGATGGAAATTATTTTGTTCTTTTCAACGGTGTCGGAGGTCATGTTGGAGACCTCAACAAGGAAGCCGGCATTTTGAATTTGGAGAATGCCCTCCCGGTAATCAAGGCCGACGACGCTTGGAACGGGAGAAAGAATATAGCCGGTGCTGACGGTCAGGTCAACATCAATGCCGGAGCTTGTGATCATCAGGCTGCGGCCGGGTTTTGGATCCTGGCTGAGGACGGTGCCGGAGGCGCTGGCGGTGTCAACAACATATTTGACGTTGAAATTATATCTGGAGGCGATTGACGCGTCAGAGGAAAGGGCGGAATAGCTATACCCCGTGAAGTCTGGGAGCTGAATTCTTTCAGCCGGAGAGAACACATCACCAAGCCAGAAGTTCCAGAGCAGAGCAAAGACGCCGATTATGCACCCGACTACTCCGAAAACGCCAAGCAGGAAGGAAATTCTGCCGCTGCGGGCGATCTCCCTGAGGAAGCTCCTTTTGGCGGGAGTGACAGGAGTCTCAGCTCCTTCGGCGGAGCGGACAAATTCAGACGTGAATTCAGACAGGGCGGAAAGGAAATCCTGGGCTGACTGGAAGCGGTCTTCAACAGAGGGGCTCATGCACCGTCTGACGATTTCGTCAAGCCCGGAGGGAATGTCGGGGTTAATTTCAAGCAAGGAGACGATGCTTTCATCAGGATGCTCCTGCTTATAGACAATCTCGGTTGGTGTGTCGCCGGAATAGGGCTTGCGGCCACTGAGCATTTCATACATAGTGACGCCGAGGGAATATATATCGCCCCGGGCATCAGGGGCCGCTCCCCTGGCCTGCTCAGGAGCAATATAATTCAAAGAGCCGACGCCGGTGGTGCCGGAGGACACCTCCTCCTCCAGGGTGGCGATGCCGAAGTCAGCAATCTTGATTGACCCGTCCTTGAGGAGCATGATGTTCTGGGGCTTGATGTCACGGTGGATAATCCCCTTTTCATGGGCGTGCTTCAGCCCGTCACCAATCTGGCGGGAGAAGTGAACAACCTCCTTGAAGTCAATGGCTCCCTTCCGGTCCATATACTGGCGGAGAGTGATGCCGGAGATGAGCTCCATGACGATATAGTCAGCGTCACCATCGGTGCCCACATCATAAACTCCGACGATGTTGGGATGGGACAGCATGGCGACGGCGTGGGACTCGGTATAAAACCGGGTGCGGAGCTCAGCGTCATCCTTAAGCTCCTCACGGAGGATCTTGACGGCCACATATCTGTTGAGCCGCCGGTCAAGGGCCTTATAGACAAGAGCCATTCCCCCCTCACCGATGAGAGAGTCGATTTCATAGCGGCCGCCAAGGACCGCGTCTATATACTTTTCGGGTTGGGTTTGATTAGTCATAGCTTCAAAAAGGCGGCAATTGTGACATTGTCCCCTGCTCCGCGCTCCCGCACAAGCTGCAGGAGAGTGTCGCAATAATCATCAGGGTTGGGGTCAATTTCAAAATAGTCATATATTTCTTCGTCGGTTACGAACTTATGGAGCCCGTCTGTGCACACAAGGAGCATTTCCCTGCGGCGGATTGAAAATTCATAATAATCCGCGTCAACGGTCTGCTCAGAGCCGATGGCCCGGGTGATTACATTGCGCTGGGGATGGTTGCGGGCTTCGTTGCGGTTTATTATTCCGGCCCGGACAAGCTCTTCGACAAAGGAATGGTCGGTTGTTACCTGGACAAGCTTGCCGGCCCGCTTTGAAAGACGGTAAGCCCGGCTGTCCCCCACGTTGATGAGGTATATGCGGCCGTCGTCAAAGGCTATGCCACCAACCAGGGTTGAACCCATGCCGTTATATTCCTCAACAAAGGAGGCAAGCTCATAGACTGTTCCGTTTGTCAATGAGGCGGCGCTGAACAGGAGCTCCTGCATCAAAATGCTTTTCAGGTTACGGCCGGACAGCTTCTGTTGGATATAATCAACAAAGGTTCTGCAGGCCGCGGCTGAGGCAACTCCCCCGGCCTTGGCTCCTCCCATTCCGTCGCAGACGGCAAAAATTGTGCAGGCGAAACGGGGGCAGTCCTGAATGAGGATGCTGTCCTGGTTTTCTTCGCGTATGAGACCCTTGTCTGTTACATAGCCGATTACCATTACTTCATAAACTTCCGTCGCAGCTGGCCGCAGGACGCGTCAACATCGCTGCCCAGCTTTCTTCTTAGGGTTACATTGACGCCCTCGTCCTCAAGAATTTTGATGAAGGCGGTCATATTTTCCTTTGTGGAGGGCTCGAGCTTGCTCTCTTCAACATGGTTGAGCCCGATTAGGTTAACATGGGCGCCGACGCCTGTGGCGCGCTTTGCAAGCAGGCGGGCCTGGGCGGGAGAGTCATTGACGCCGTTTATCATTGCATATTCAAAGGTGATGCGCCGGCCGGTGCGCTTATTGTATTCGCGGCAGGCCTGCATGAGTGCTTCCACACCACGGCCATGGTTGGCGGGCATGATTTTTGAGCGGGTCTCGTCGTCAGGGGCGTGGAGAGAGACGGCGAGATTAAGCTGCAGGTCAAGGGCAGCCAGGTCCGGGAACCTTTCGATTATGCCGCAGGTGGAAAGAGTTATGTGTCTCATGCCGATGTTCATTACATCAGGGTGGTTGACAAGCCGGAGAAACCGGACAACATTGTCAAAATTATCAAGTGGCTCGCCGATTCCCATGAGGACAATGTTTGATATGTCCATGCCGGAGTCAAGCTGAGAGCAGAACGCCTCGTTGAGCATTTCGGATGGAGTCAGGTCACGGACCTTGCCGCCGATTGTTGAGGCGCAGAAGGCGCAGCCCTGACGGCAGCCCACCTGGGTGGAAATGCAGACGGAATTGCCATAGGAATATTTCATGACGACAGTTTCAACGGCGTTTCCGTCAGAGAGCTGCCAGAGATATTTTATTGTTCCGTCAAGGGCGGAGGCTTGCTTTTTCAGCACCGTGGGACGGTATATACTGTACTCTTCGGCAAGGGAGGAGCGCAGGTCCTTTGGCAGGTTCAGCATCTCGTCAAAGGAGGAGGCGCCCTTGGAGAGCCACTGGGATATCTGCTTTGCTCTGAAAGCGGGCAGTCCCTTTGCCTTCAGGTCAGCGGAAAGCTCCTCAGGGAGCATGGAAAGAATGTCTGTCATTGGTCAACCCTCCTGAGCAGGGCCGCGAAAAACCCATCTGTCCCGTCGGATGAGGGGAGGAAGGTTTTAATTTTTTCGAGCTTAAAATCACTGTGGAAATCAAGGAAGGCGTTGACGACGTCCTCGTTCTCCTCTTTGAGCACAGTGCAGGTTGAATAAAGAATAACTCCACCGGGCTTTACATATGCTGACAGATTGTTAATTATTTTCCTCTGGACGGCGGGAAGACCGGCGACGTCGGTTAGTGATTTTCTCCGTATCTCGGGCTTTTTGGCAATTACACCGAAGCCGGAGCAGGGCACATCGGCAAGGACAACGTCAAAGCGGCCGTTAAGGCCGCTTTGCGGCTTTGAGGCGTCAAGGCAGCAGGTGGTTATTATGCCGATCCCCAGTCTTTCGGCAGACTCTTCAATAAGTGAGAGCTTTTTGGCGCTGATGTCACAGCTGAGGATGCTGCCGGAGCCGCCCATTAAAAGCGCGCTTGCAAGAGACTTGCCTCCGGGAGCGGCGCAGGCGTCAAGGACCGCGGCGCCCGGGAAGGGCTCAGCCATTTTGACCGCACGGAAGGCAGCACTGTCCTGGACGAAAAACAGTCCCTCGCTGAAGCCCGGCAGAAGAGCCGGAGAGCAGCCGGGAATTGATATGACGCGCTCATCGTCACATGGAAGAGAATATTCAAGCCCCGCGGACTCAAGACGTGTGCGGAAAAGCTCCGGCGTGGTCCTGAGAGTGTTTACGATTACGGTCAGGGGCGGGTCGGAATTGTCATATTCAAAATACTGCTCCGCTTGAGCGTAGCCAAGGTCAGATATCAGCCTTTGGGCAAGCCACAGAGGGTGACTGTATCGAGCGGAAAGATATTCCGCGGTCCCCTCAGGGGGAAGAGCAGGTAGCTCAGGTCTTTCGGCAAGGCGCCTCAGGACGGCGTTTACAAGGCCGGCGGCACGGGGGCAGCCCTCGGTCCGGCAAAGCTCCACGCTTTCTGAAACGGCGGCTCTGGCGGGAACACGGGTGAACAGAATTTGATAAGCCCCGAGACGGAGAATTATTCTGACTGTCAGTTCGGTTTTTGGTGACTTGAGATATTGGTCGATTGACCGGTCAAGGAGGTCCCCGTTCTGGAGGACACCCATGATGAGCCGGTAGGCAAAGGAGGTGTCCCGCCGGTCAAGACCTTCGGCCCGGACGGCTCGGTCAGCGGCTGCGGAAGACATGGCGGAACGGCGCTCAACGTCAAACAGGGCCCGGTATGCGGCTTTTCTTGCACTGCCTGCCATTACGCGCCCGCTTCTATTTTGTGGCCACGGAGATAATCAGCGGCGGCCATTCTCTTTTTACCCGGTGCCTGGAGGGAGGTTATTAAAACAGTTTTCCCGTCTCCGCAGGCCACCTCAATCCCCTGCTCCCCGGCTGAGACAACAGCTCCGGGAGCAAGGCCGGTTGATCGGTCTGTATAGCGGGCCTCGAATATCTTGAGCTCGGTGCCGCCAAGGACAGCTGTTGCGCCGGGCCAGGGCTGCATGCCGTATATATGCTTGATTACGGCGCGCTGAGGCTTTGAAAAATCGATTGGGCTCATGCTCTTTTCGAGCATTGGCGCCTTGGTGGCCAGGGCGCTGTTCTGAGGTGTCCTGGGCGCGGTTCCGGCGGCAATGTCAGCAACGGTTTTGACAAGGAGGTCAGCCCCAAGGACCTTGAGCCGGTCAAAAAGCTCACCTGACGTCTCATATTCTCCAACGGGTGTGGTGGCGGTATAGATTATGTCCCCGGCGTCCATTTCGGAGCCGAGATACATGGTGGTGACGCCGGCAAGCTCGTCTCCGTTGATAACGGTCCACTGGATGGGAGCGGAGCCACGGTATTTTGGCAGGATTGAGCCATGGACGTTAACCGCTCCATAGGGAGCGGCGGCGAGAATATCATCAGGCAGCATGCGGCCGAAGGCAACAACGGCCAAAAGGTCAGGCTGAAGCTCCCTGATTATTTCAAAGGCAGTGCCGTCCTTCATTTTTTCCGGCTGGAAGACGGGGATGCCATTTTCCAGGGCAAAAGTCTTCACGGGACAATATGTTATTTTGTTGCCCCGTCCCGCAGGCCGGTCGGGCTGGCAGAACACGCCGGGGATTTCATGACCCGCGGCAAGAAGGGCCCGAAGGGACTCCGAAGCAAAGTCGGGAGTGCCCATAAACACGATGCGCATTTTGGATTAATCCTCTTCCTCGCCACGGCCCTGATATTCCTCAGGGTCAAGCATACGCTCGGCAATGTCAGTGAACAGGACGCCCTCGAGATGGTCAATTTCGTGGCAGAAGCAACGGGCCGTGAGACCGGTTCCCTCAACCTCGAAGAAATTCCCCTCTCTGTCCTGGGCACGGACCTTGACATAATCAGGGCGGGTTACAATTCCGAATTCCTTTGGAACGCTGAGACAGCCCTCGGGGCCGGTCTGAGTGCCGGAGGACTCGATTATTTCAGGGTTGATGAGCTCGATCATATACTCATCCTCCCCTTCGGGGACGTTGGTTTCGATTACCACGACGGCCCGGCGGAGAATTCCCACCTGGGGTGCGGCAAGACCGACGCCCTCCTGGGTGGCGAGAGTGTCACGCAGGTCGTCCATCAGGTCGGAGGTCTTTTGTCCGAATTCGGTTATGGGACGGCTGTGCTTTCTGAGTCTGGGCTCTTCCTTAGTAAGAATTGTTCTTAATGCCATTTTATCTTCCTCAAAAAAATTAAAATTCAGGATTAACTTCAGCGAAAAATGAAAGGCCCTTGAAGCGCCTGTCTGTGGAGCAGGCTATGACCGTTTCGGAGATGACACGGCGGATGCGGCTGTCACAGCGGCAGTTGAGGATTACACGGTAACGGTAACGGTTGTTCACCTTGACAACAGCCAGTGGCGTTGGGCCAAGGAGACGTATGTCTCCGTTACCGTCTTCAAGGGGCTTGAGAAGGGACTTTATGTACCGGCAGGCGGAAAGGACAAGGCTCTCGCCGGTGCCGGAGACGTTGACGCACACAAAGTCCATGAAGGGTGGGTCATTTTGAAGTTCACGGGAAAGAATTTCCTCGGAATAAAACCCGTCATAGTCCTGGCGGGCGGCCATGGAAATTACTTGGTTGGAGGGAGTGAAAGTCTGAATTACAGCACGGCCGGCCTTTGCTCCCCTTCCGCTGCGGCCGATTACCTGGGTAAGTAGGGAGAAGGTCTTTTCAGAGGCCCTGTAGTCCCCGTTATATAAGCTCTGGTCAGCGGAAATTACGCCGACGAGAGTGACGTTTTCGAAGTTGAGTCCCTTGGCCACCATCTGGGTGCCGATTAAGACGGGAATGTTTTCCTCTCTGAACCGCTCGAAGGCCTGCTCGTGGGTATAGGTCCGGGAAATTACGTCAGTATCCATGCGCATTACCGGAGTGTTTGGAAAGAGAGTCTTTATCTCCGACTCAATAAGCTGGGTGCCGGCGCCGATGAAGTTGAGAATGCCGCCGCACTCGGGGCACTCAGGGTCAATGCGCCTGGAATAGCCGCAGTAGTGGCAGACAAGGCGGTTGGAGACGCTGTGATATGTCAGGGAGACGCTGCAGTTCGGGCACTTGTATATATACCCGCATTCACCGCAGGTTACCAGCTTGCGGGCGCCCCGGCGGTTGATGAGCAGAATGCTCTGCTCGCCGCGCTCGATATTTTCAGCAAGCTCGCTATGAAGGACGGAGCTGATGTTGGTTCCGTTGCCAAGGCGCAGCTCCTTTTTCATGTCTACAATTTTAACCGCGGGAAGGGTCATTTGATTATAGCGGGTATCCATGCGATACATGCTATAGGTCCCCTGCTGAGCCAGATATCTTGTTGCGACAGATGGCGTGGCGCTGCCAAGCACAAGAGGGCAGGCGGCCCGCCAGCACCGGTATTTGGCGACCTCGCAGGTTGTGTATCTGGGGTTGTTTTCGGAACGATAGGAATCGTCCTGCTCCTCGTCGATGATGAATATTCCCGGGTTGGAAACGGGAGCGAAGACAGCGCTGCGGGTGCCGATTACAAGCCGTGCCTTGCCGTCCTTTACACGCTTATATTCGCTATAGCGCTCGGAAACGGTTAGGCTGGAGTGAAGAACCGCCACCTCGGTGCCGAAGTATGCGGAAAAGGTTCTGACGGTCTGTGGCGTCAAGGCTATTTCGGGGACAAGCATAACAGCGGATTTGCCCTGAGACAGGACGTCAGCTATTAGTCTGACATAAACAGAGGTTTTTCCGCTGCCGGTTATCCCCTGAATCAGGGAGACGCCAAAGCCGGAATTAAGCTTTGCGGAAATTTGGGAATAAACGCCCTGCTGCTCCGGTGAAAGCACAGGCAGGTCAGAGGGTTCGCCGGTTGAAATCAAAGGGCTTTTGGACCGCTTAATCTCAAACTGTTCGACAAAGCCGTTCTTTTCAAGAAGGCTTAAGGATTCCTTTCCCGCGCTGCACAACTCCAAAAGCTCAGCTGACGGAAGCTCTCCGAAGGCGGCCAGCTCTCTGAGAAGGGCGGCCTGTTTGGGAGCATGCTGCAGCCTTTCGCGGCAAATTGCTTCAGCCTCATCGGGTGAAACAAGCAGGGCCGCCATTTTAACGGTCCTGTCCTTTGTTCGCTGTGTGCCGTCGGTTTTGATCCACATGCCGGTTGGGAGCATGGCTCTGACCGCGTCATAAACCGTGCAGAAATACCGCTCCCTCATGAAAAGAGCAAGCTGAACAAGGTCAGCGTCCAGGACGGGCTCAGAGTCAACCACCGAGATAAGTTCCTTCAGCTTAAGGTCACCGGTATATTCGCCGGTTGAAAGAATTATCCCCTCGCAGACTCTGCTGCCACGGGAAAATGGCACCATTACCCTGCAGCCCGGTTTTGCGGACTCTTCAAGCCCGGCGGGTATTGAATAATCATATGGCCGGTCAATCCAATAGGTGGCCGCGCTTACCGCGACCTTAGCGGAAATCGCCATGCTGATAAATTATTCTTCAGAGCCTTCGGTTACTGCTTCCTCAGCGGCTGCTGTCTCAGCGGGCTCATCGGAATCGGAGTCCTGCTTGATTGTAAGCTTGCCGGTATAAACCTCTTCGATTGCCTGGGAAACGGGCTTCTGCTCGGAGCGCTCCGCGGGATCTTCAATTGTCTGGTTATCCTGGGCGATTGTTCTGGCGCGCTTTGCAACGAGGGTTACAAGCTGATATCTGCTGCCTGTTTTTTCAACGAGCTCAGCTACGGGTGGATACAACATCATGATGATTAATTCTCCTGTTATCTTAAAATATTTTTTCTTGCTTCATATTTGCAGCGCTGGGCGAGCATTATTGCCTTAAGCTCCTCCGCCGCATGGTCGGGACTGTCGTTTATGATTATATAATCATAAATTTCCGTCTCCTTATATTCCTGCCGGGCCCGTTCAAGCCGGGCGTTTATGGTTTCCTCTGTTTCGGTGCCCCTTCCCTCAAGGCGGCGCTTAAGCTCGTCTATGGACGGTGGGACAACAAAAATCGGGACGCAATCAGGCATTGCCGCCTTGACCTGGCGGGCTCCCTGAACCTCAATGTCGAGAATGACGTTTATTCCCTCGTTGAGCTTATTGATGACGAACTCCCGGGGAGTTCCATAGCCATTGGAGACATATTGGGCATGCTCCAAAAGCTCACCGCCGGCGACCATTTCATCATAGCGCTGACGGGTTATGAAGAAATAATCCTTGCCGTCAACCTCGCCGGGTCTGGGTTGCCGGGTTGTTACGGAGACGGAAAAGCAAACATCCTCCCGCCCCTGCATGGCCAGCGCCACGACCGTGGATTTGCCCGCCCCTGACGGGCCGGAGATTACAAACAATCTGCCCTTTTCCTTCATTTATGTTCAGCCTCCGTTTCGGTTCCCTCAAGCCGGGCGCACAGAACATCGGGCGTCAGGGCTGAGAGGATAACGTTTCCACTGTCGGCAACGATTACGGCGCGGGTGCTTCGGCCGAAGGACGCGTCAATAACCATTCCCTTTTCCTTTGCCTCCTGGACAAGGCGCTTGATGGGCGCGGAGTCTGGAGATACGATTGAGATTACATGCCCCGGGGACACGAAGTTCCCGAAGCCAATTGGCAGCATTTTCATTCGATATTCTGGACCTGCTCACGGATTTTTTCAATTTCGGACTTCAGGTCAACAACCACATGGGCAATGTCGGAATTCGTGCACTTGGAGCCGATTGTGTTAGCCTCACGGTTGAATTCCTGGACGAGGAAGTCCATCTTTCTGCCGATTGGAGAGCCGCCCTCGGCCATCTGGCGGAGCTGAGAGATGTGGCTGCGGAGCCGGACGGTCTCCTCGTCAACGGCAACTTTGTCGGCAAAAATGGCTGTCTCGGTGATTATCCGGGTTTCGTCATATTGACGACCCTCAAGGATCTCACGCATTTTCGCCTCAAGGCGGGCTCTGTATTTTTCAACGGTCTCGGGAGAAGCCTTTTCCACCTGGGAGACGAAGTCCTCGATGGTTACAAGGCGGCCGAGAATATCATCACGGAGCTTTTCACCCTCGCGGGAACGCATTGCGTCATAATCATCAAGGGCGTGCTCAAGGACGGTAAGAATGCCGGCTGTTACATCCTCCGCATCCACATCGGCGCGCTCAACATAGAGAACGTCAGGATAGCGGGAGATGCTGACGGCGTTAAGCTCAGCCGGAATTGCCAGCTCATCGGCAATTTCCTTGACGGCGGCGTAATAGCCGCGCATAAGGGGCTTGTTTATTTTGACGGTGCAGTCATCGGCGTCAGCGGCGTTGATGGTTACGAACACATCCACCTTGCCGCGGCTGATATGCTTTGAAACGGCGCTTTTGACAGCGTCCTCGGCAAAGATGAAGCTGCGGGGCAGACGGACGGAGGTTTCAAGATAGCGGTTGTTTACGCTCTTGAGCTCAACGCTTACGTCAAACCCGGCTGCAGAGCCCTTTGCGCTGCCATAGCCGGTCATACTTTTAATCATAATTTCCTCCGGATTCAGGTTATAACACGGACAATTTCGTGCTGGATTGAGGCCTTGCTTTTTCTTTGGATTGAAATAATAACAGCGGTTACGGCAAGCATGAGCACAAAGCCGCACAGAATGCTCAGTCCCTCCCCCGCGCCCAGGGCGGCTGCAAGGACATAGCCTGCCACAAGGCAGAGAAGCGGGATTATATAAATCAGGATTTCCTTTTTATATATGGCGGAGCTTTTCGTTTCAAGCTCAACACGCTGGCCGGCCTTCGCCCCGGCTGTGTTTACGGCAAGGGTGCGAAGCTCGTTTTGATAGATGCAGGCCTCGCAGCCACCGCAGTTGCCTCCGCAGGCGGTGCCCCTGATGACCGAAACCTCGGCCATTCCGTTATTAAGATTTTTTACAACAACAGCGTCCTGTGTCATGGTTACTTAGCCTCTGTTATGGTCAGGTTGATGGTATAGTCCCCAACGGCGCCGGCCTCGGTTGCGCCGTCAATATATATCTTGGCGGGAACGGTCATGTTGCCGGTTGTGTTCATATAGTCAGTCAGGTCGGCCACGGCCCGGATATTTTCAGCCTTAATCTGGTCAAGCTGCTCAGCGGTGCCGCGAAGGCGGACCTCCATGGACTTTGTTTCTACCTTGCCGGAATAGCCATCGGTTATGTTGGCAAAGTCGATGTTGGTGACGGTATAGACCCGGGTTTCAAGGCCGGTGATTTCGATTGTTACATCGGCGGTAGTGAGGCCCTCGATGTTGGCCAGGGACTCGTCATAGGTAATTGTATAAGTATCGGAGAAGGTGGACTCAAAGTCGGTGGTGTCGATGGTGGCAAGGGTGAGCTTGTTTATGCCGCTGAGGATTGAGGAGTCTCCGGCAAATTTGATTGTTGAAGGCTCGATGGTGACAATTGTGTTTTCCTCGGTGGCTCCGGAGCCATAGACCAGGTTCACCGTCAGGGCTACGTCTTTGATTTCAAGAATGGGCAAGGTGGCGGTTACCATATCATCTGAGGCGGTGACTCCTTCGGCGACGGCCTCTTCCCCATCCTCGGTCATGAGGGTATAGGTGGTCTGCTCGGAGTATGTGGTTGAGACGTCATCCGCCGCAAAGGAGACCCAGGCATATGAGATGTCCTTGAGATATGACTCGGGGCCGGTGAGTGTGATTACATCCGGCTCAAAGACGATGCTCTCGGCGGTATAGCCATCGGCAAGGCTGCCGTCAAAGCTGCCCCGGACCGGCACGGTCTTGGTGTTAAGCTTGGAAACGGTGAAGCTGACTGTTTCGGGAATTTTTCCGCTGACGGTGATGTTGGAGGTGTCTGTTCCGCCGGGGAAGGTTATTGTATAGGTCAGGGAGGCGTAGGACGCCTGAGTAAGCTTGCTTACGTCAATCTGGGCGATTAAATCATCGCTGGAGAGGCCGGCCACAATTCTGCGGGGACCGGTGACGGAGACAGTGACGGTGCTGGTGGAAAGATCGGTTACCACCATTTCACGGCTGTCCCGTAGGTTCTGCTCGCCACTGAGGACGACCCTTACGCCGCGGAAGGTCTCCCTGTATTCCTCGGAGTCCTGGCCTGTTACAAGCACCCAGATTATGAGCGACAGGACGACGGCGATTATTATTCGGGCTATTTTATTGTCGAATATGCTTTTGTTACTGCTGCTGTTCATCGTCACTCTTAGCCTTGGCTGTTACTTCCCTGAAGGCTTCCTTAACCTTTTCTGTTATAGGCATTCTGCCGATTTCCTCTTCCTCGGTGATTAGCTCCTGACGAAGGATTTTGTCAAGAGTCTGGCCATCAAGATGGCGCTTGAGGGTTCCGGCGATTGCAACGGAAATCGCGCCCGTCTCCTCTGAGACGATGACGACAACCGCGTCGCTTTCCTCGCTGAGACCTATTCCGGCCCGGTGGCGGGTGCCCAGCTCCTTGCTGAGGTTCTTCTTCGTCAGGGGAAGAACGCAGCCGGCGGAGTCGATCCGGCCGGAGGATATAATCATGGCGCCGTCATGAAGAGGGGCCTTGTTGAAAAATATATTTTTAATCAGCTCAGCTGTTACATCGGCGTTGATTACGGTGCCGGTGCTTTTGATCTCAGTGAGTCTGATGTCACGCTCGAAAATTATCAGGGCCCCGGTTTTCGTCCGGGACATGTCCACGCAGGCGAGAACGGTCTGGCTGATTGAATCCTCAACCTGACGCTCGTTTCGGCCAAGACTGCGTGAAAAGAAGCTGCCCGCCCTCTCAAGAAGACGCCGTAGCTCCGGCTGGAAGATGATTATGAGGGCGATGAAACCAAGCTCAAAGGCGCGCTGAATTAAATAGCTGATGACAGAAAGGCCGAATACATCGGCGATTATATAAATTGCAAGTATTACGGCAAGGCCCTTGGCTATGTTGCTGGTGTTGGTCTTGGACATTATGCTCAGGAGCCAGTAAATCAGGAGGGCCACAATGGCAATATCAACCACATCGGCAAGGCCGATTGTGGAGACATATCCGGCTGAGCGCTCTATTATTGCGGCAATATTATTCATTCATTCTCCACTTTGTCTATCAGGACAACCGCGTGGGCGGCAATCCCCTGTTCCCGGCCGGTAAAGCCCAGCTTCTCCTCGGTTGTGGCCTTGACGCTGATGTCCCCGGGTTCACACATGGTTCCATGAGCGATTCTGGACCGCATTTCGTTTATATACGGGGCCAGCTTCGGCCTTTGGGCGATGACGGTGCAGTCCGCGTTGACAAGCCGCCAGCCGTTTTGACGAAGAACAGCGGTAACCTTCTTGAGAAGCTCGAAGCTGTCTGCTCCAAGGAACGCGTCGTCATTATCAGGGAAAAGATGGCCGATGTCACCAAGGGCCGCGGCTCCAAGCATGGCGTCCATGAGGGCGTGAAGAAGCACATCCGCGTCAGAATGGCCAAGGAGACCTCTGTCATATGGGATTTCAACCCCGCCTATGATAAGCCTTCTGTTTTCAGTTAAGACATGGACATCATAGCCGTGACCGATTCTCATAGCTCGTCTCCGTTATACTTGATGATAATTTCGCCGATTTCGACGTCAAATGGGGTTGTGAGTTTGATATTGCGCTCGTCACCCTCGGTTATATAGGTCTGAATGCCCATGCACTCGACGGCGGAGCTGTCGTCAGTCAGGGTCAGGTCATGCTGCATGGCGTATGTGAGGGCGCCCTTGATTACCTCAGATTTGAAGACCTGAGGCGTTTGGACACGGACGACCTTGCTCCTGTCAAGGGTGCCGGAGGTTTTGTGGTCATCCGTCAGCTTGAGGGTATCGTTGACGGGGATGCCGGGCATGGCCGCGTAATACTTCTCCGCGGCGCAGACCGCGTCGGCAATAAGCTTCTGGGAGACGAAGGGACGGGCTCCGTCATGGATGGCGATGAGCTTTGCGTCTTTCTTCACGTTGGAAACACCGGCAAGGGCGGACTCGGTTCTTGTTTCGCCCCCGGCCACAACAAGCTTGACCTTTTCGTGGCCCTCGTGGAACTGCTCAGCAAGCTCCTGGACCTTCTCCCCCTTGGTCACGAGAATTATCTCGTCAACATATTCAGAGCGCTCAAAGGCCAGCACGGCCCGTTCGATTACGGACATGCCCCCAAGCTGCATGACGGTTTTGTCCGCGCCCATGCGGACGGAGCTGCCGGCCGCAAGAATAACCGCCGAGCACACCGGCTTTGTTTCCTTTTTCTTGAATAAGCTCATAGTTTTGTCTCCTGTTATGAGGCGTTAGCCTTTAATCTGTCTCCGCCGGTAAAAGTTCATCATTCCATCGTCCATCTCGTCAAGATGGGAGAGCATTTTTCCCGCGCCATATGCCGCGCAGGAAACCGCGTCATCAACAACAGAGGTTCTGATTCCCGTGCTGCGCTCGATGAGCCTGTCTATGCCATAAATCAGGCTACCGCCGCCGGACATTATGATTCCGTTTTTGTCAAGGTCGCCAACAAGCTGAGGTGGCGTCCGCTCAAGGACGGTGTGGACCCCGTCGAGAATGCGGTTCATTGGGTCAACAAACGCCTCGATAAGCTCGCCGGGCATGATTGTTATTGTTTTGGGCAGACCGTTTGTCAGATTGCGTCCCTTGACCTCAACTCCGGAAACATCAGGCCGGGCAATAACTCCGCCGATGGTCCGCTTGAGCTCCTCGGCCGCCGTCAGGCCAACAAGCATGTTATAGTTGGCGCGGATATACTTGACAATCGCCTCGTCAAAGGACTGGCCGGCAACCTTTATGCTTTCGCATTCTACAACTCCGCCAACGGAGATTATGGCGATTTCGGTTGTTCCGCCGCCAATGTCAATGACCATGTGTCCGTCGGGCTTGTTGATGTCAACCCCGGCGCCCATGGCTGTGGCGACGGCGGTTTCAAGCAAATATACCTTCCGGGCGCCGGCTTCGATGGCTGCGTCTATCATGGCTCTTTCCTCAACGCCGGTGATGCTGCTGGGCACGCAGGCCAGCAGGCAGGGCTTGAAGAGGCTGAAGGAGGTTATGCGGCCAACAAGCTCACGAAGCATCTGGGCGGTCATGTCATAGTCAGAGATGACGCCGGCGGAGACAGGCTTAATCGGCACAATGTTTGCCGGCGTTCTGCCAAGCATCTTCTGTGCCTCCTGGCCTATTCGGACGATTTTTCCGTTGTATTTATCAACCGCGACAACCGTCGGCTCACGGGCCACAATTCCTTTTCCCGCCTCGAAAAGAAGGGTTGAGGATGTCCCCATGTCGACTGCTATATCGTGCTCAAAAACCTGCATGCTGGTAAATTCTCCCGTTTAATTTTTACTTCCGGCAACTGTGACGGCGCCGATGAGCGCCGGGCCGTATTGCCGCAATACTCCGGCGCACTCCCCAAGGGTGGCGCCTGTTGTTACGATGTCATCCACAAGGACGATTGTTTTGCCACGGAGCCGGTCAATGTATTTTTTGTTGATTACATACGCTCCCCTGATGTTCGCGGACCGTTCCTCGATGCCTTTAAGGGATGACTGGGCTCTGACATTCTTTTTCTTTATGAGAAGCCGCACCTCGGTTTTGCCCAGTCTGCGGGAAAGCTCATGGGCAAGAAGCCGGGCCTGATCATAGCCCCTGGAGCGGAGCCGCCTTTTGCTGAGAGGCACCCAGGAAATGTAATCACATTCAAGATTTTCAGCGCCGATGTATTTGATTATCAAATCAGCATAGGCGCTGCAGCTGCTTCGGCGGCCGCTGAATTTATAGTCCAGGAGGGACTTTCTAACGGCGCCTTCATATGGAAGGGGTGAAAAACAGAAGTCCACACCTTTAAAGGCTCTGGCTCTGCGTCCCGCCGGAAATGGTGAAAGCTCCGTCAGGCACCGGGGGCAAAGATACTCCCCGTCTTCTTCAAGCAGAGATGCGCAAAAGGCGCATTTCCGGGGAAAAAAGAGATTAAGAATTTTTTCTCCGGTACTCATTTTTGCTTCACTCCGCATAAATATAGTTATAACTATATAAGTTTAACTTAGGATTTTTCTTTTGTCAATGGATTAGTAACATTATGTAACTATTTTTATCGATTTATCTTTTGGTTTGAATAATTTTGCCTCCGCCGAGCACAACGTCGCCATCATAAAACACAACCGCTTGGCCGGGAGAGGCGCAGCGCTGTGGAGCGTCATATATTATTCTTACCTGACCGTTACCTGTGGGACAGACCATTGCGGGCTGCTCCTTCTGGTGATAACGGGAGCGCACGGTGCAGTGGATGCCGCGGGAATCAGGCGGGTTTGAAATCCAGTTGACATCATCGGCAAGGATTTCAGTGATTAAGGTTTCTTCATATGGGCCAAGGACAATGCGGTTGCTTTTGGCGTCTATTGAGCAGACATAAAGCCGCTCCGCCGCAGGCACGCCCAGTCCCCGGCGCTGGCCGACGGTATAGTTGATGATGCCCTTGTGCCGTCCAAGCACGTTGCCCTTTTGGTCAACAAAATCTCCCTCAGGATATTCCCTGCCCGTCATGCGCCTGATGGCGGCCGCATAGTCCCCGTCAGGGACGAAGCAGATGTCCTGGCTGTCCGGCTTTTGGGAATTGACGAAGCCGTGCGCTTCGGCAATTGAGCGGGTTTCTGTCTTGGTAAGCCCCCCAAGGGGGAACTCAGTGTGGGCAAGCTGGGTCTGGGTCAGGGTATAGAGCACATAGCTCTGGTCCTTGCTCTCGTCAAGGGACTTTAAAAGACGGTATCTGCCGTCCTTGAAATCGATGCGGGCATAGTGGCCGGTTACGAGCTTGTCGCAGCCAAGAGCCTCAGCCCGTTCATAGAGCTGCTGAAACTTGAGATATCTGTTGCACTCAATGCAGGGGTTGGGCGTTTGGCCGTGCTCATAGCAGTCGATGAAGCTTCCGATGACCCTGTCCCGGAAGTCCTCCGTCATGTTGAACGCGTAAAATTTCATGCCCAGGCCGGTGGCCACGCTGCGGGCGTCTTCGACATCATCAAGGGAGCAGCAGGTCCTACCGTCAGCAATTCCCGCGTCCTCGTTTGCATAGAGCCGCATGGTGCAGCCGATGCACTCATAGCCCTTTTCCTTTGTTAAAAGAGCAGCGACGCTTGAATCGACGCCGCCGCTCATTGCAATCAGTGCTTTATGTGTGTTAGCCATGATTTGTATTTTTCCTGTTTAATATTATTTGAATTTATTCCTCGACGGTTATTTCGTCCCCGGCCTTTATGGTTCCCTCGGTCAGGACTATGGCGAAAATTCCCTCCCGGGGCATGACGCAGTCACCAACCTGCTGCCTTATGGCGCAGGAGGCGTGGCACTCCTTGCCGATTTGCGTAACCTGAAGGCGGGTGGGCCCGACACGGAGAATGGTTCCAACCGGGAGCTTATATAGGACAATCCCCTCGGTGAGAATGTTTTCGGCGAAGGCCCCCACCGGGATATCTGGCAGGACCTGCCTCATGGGCTCAATGCTCTCGGTTCCCAGGAGGCTTATCTGCCGGTGCCAGTTCCCCGCGTGAGCGTCACCGACAATACCGTGGTCAATTTTGACCTCGACAGAGGGAACCTCCTTTTTCATGGTTCCCCTTTGTTCACTTATGCAAACAGCCAGTACCTTCGCCATAATGCGCTCCGTTGTTTTTATTTTTTCAAAAGATATTTGTTAAGCACCTTTGCAAGAACATCAAGCTCAATGGGCTTTGCGATGTGATCATTCATGCCGGCGTTCCTGGCCGTAATGACATCCTCAGCAAAGGCGTTGGCCGTCATGGCCACAATGGGGACGGCTTTGCAGTAGGCCCTGTCCATGGCCCGGATTGCCCTGGTGGCATCATAGCCGTTCATTTTGGGCATCTGGATGTCCATAAGGATTATATCATACTCACCGTCAGGCGCTTTGGTTATTACGTCAACAGCCTCTGCTCCGTCATCCGCCCGCTGCACCTCAAGGCCGGTTTCGTCCAGGAGCTCGGTGGCGATTTCGGCGTTAAGGTCGTTGTCTTCAACCAGGAGACAGCGGAAGCCGTGCAGGTCCATGTTGAGAATGGAGTCAAGAGAATCGTCATCGCTCTTCCGGTCATCCCCTCCGTCCACAAGCACCTCAGAGAACAGGCGTGCCAGTCTCGACTTAAACAGCGGCTTGCTGACGAAGGCGTTTACGCCGGCGGCTCTGGCCTCGTCTTCGATATCGGTCCAGTCATAGGCGGAGAGGATTATTATGGGAACATCGTTTCCAACCTCAGCGCGAATGGCACGGGCTGTCGCGACGCCGTCCATGCCGGGCATTTTCCAGTCAAGAACAACGGCGTGATAATCGCGGCTCTCCTCATGGCGGCGGGAGACACGGTCAACCGCCTCTTCGCCGGAGAGGACGCCCTCGGCCTGCATGCCAAGCTCGATAAGCATATCCACCGCGGACTCCATGCTGAGCTCATCATCGTCAGCCACAAGGACAGGAAGGTTAATAAACTTTTCATAATCAACCTCGAGCTGATCCTGGAGCTTGAGGAAAATCGTTACAACGAATTTGGACCCCTCGCCAAGCACGCTGGTAACCTTGATATCGCCGCCCATCATATTGACAATGTTTTTCGCAATGGGCATTCCAAGGCCGGTGCCCTGGATTTTGTTGACCTTGCCGTCCTCGGCACGGGTAAAGGGCTCAAAGATGTGCTGAAGATACTCCTCGCTCATGCCGATGCCGTTGTCCTCGAAGGTGAATTCAAAGCAGCCGGTTTTCAGCTGGTGGCACGGGATTTCCCGGATGTTGAGTCTTATTCTTCCCCCGTCAGGGGTATATTTGATGGCGTTACCCATCAGGTTCATGAACACCTGCTGAACCCGCAGCGGGTCGCCGATTACCTGCTCGTGCTCAACCTCCCGGATATTAACAATAAGGTCATGATTATGGTCGCTTATCTGCTGGCGGACCATGGCGAGCATATTGTCAACCAGCTCGGAGAGATTGAACTCCTCCTCTGACAGGGTCAGCTTGCCGGACTCGATTTTGCTCATGTCAAGGACCTCGTTAATCAGGGAAAGCAGGTGCTTGCTGGCGACGGTGATCTTGCGGAGGCTGTCCTGAACGCGCTCCTTGTCGTCAATATGGGCGGCGGCGATGGCGGTCATGCCGATGATGCCGTTCATAGGTGTCCGGATGTCGTGGGACATTGTCTGGAGGAAGTCGCTCTTGGCGTGGCTGGCGGACTCGGCCGCGTCATAGGCCTGCCGGAGGGCCTTTTGGATTTGGATTTCTCTTTGCACCGAGTCGGTTATGTCTCTGAAGCCGTGGACATAATAATCCGTGCCGTCTTCTGATGTGAATCTGGCTATGTTAAGCTGGAAGTGGCGAATCTCATCGTCAAGCTTGCGTCTGTAGGTTATGGAATAAATTCCGGTTTCCGGGACAAGTTCATTAAGAGTTGAAATATCACAGGCAGCATACATTGCCTCCCGGTCCTCCGGGATGACAAACTTGTCAGTATAATCGCGAAGCACGACCTCCGAATCATCCTGCTCCTCCATGACGCTCTGTGCCTTGCTGGCAACTCTGAGCACACGGAAACGGTGTGTGGCCGCGTTGACCAGGAACAGATCCTTATATTCAGAAGCCAAAGCGTCTATGATGCCAAGCTGCTCACGCTCACGCTTGGCCTGCTCCTGCTTGACACGCTCCTGCTCGTCCACCACCTTGAAGGCCTCGATGAACTCATCGGTGGACTCCGATGCCTTTACCAGTTCCAGTTCCAGATAATGCACCTCGCCGTTGATTATGACCCGGTATGGGATTGAATAGCGGTTTCGCTTTTCAAAGAGCTTCCGGCATTTTTCCACCGTTTCAACAGGCTCAAAAAGGTGCCGGTCATCCGGGTGGACATTTTCAGCAGCATATACCCCGAGATTGAAGGGGTGCTCCCCGGTATAGTCGTCTCCCTTAAGCTCGGAAAGGCGCCTGTCAAGCCGCACGGGTGTTGCGGTGCCCCTGGTCATGTTGACAGCGTATACATAGGTATATACAGAGCTGAGAGCGCCAATTATATTATCAGTGGAGGTCTTCTCCTCCTCACGGATGCGCATATTTTCATCAACATCAAGGAAAATGCCATAAAATGATATAGGAGTCCCGTCCTCACGGCGGGTAAGGCTACCGATGGCCCGGAACCAGCGGATGCCCTTATTTTTGGTTTTGAGACGGTAATATGTGTCATAGGTCTTGCGGCCGGAATAATCTCTGACCACGTCCCAATAGTGGTTCAGGACACGGTCCTTGTCCTCGGGAACGAGAAGGTCAGACCAGGACTCCAGAGCGTCCGGGAAGTCCTTCAGAGAGGAATAGCCAAGCATCTCACGGAACCGCTGACTCCAGCTGCAGGAGGTCATTTCGCCGGTTTGGTCAAAGCTCATGCCCCAGTCGCCGGAGCCGAGAGCGCGATGGATGCTGTCCATGGCGCCGATTACCTGCCGGTCATAGCTTTCCCCGGCCGTGCGGTTTTGAAGCTCCGTCTCGTCAGTCACGAAAACATAATATACCTTGCCGTACCCCTCCAGGTCAACAAGGCGGCCATAGTCATTAAGCCAGCGCACTTCCCCGTCTTTTCTGATTATCCGGTAAAGCACATGGTCATTGCCGGCGCTGCCGGTATTCACCTGAACGCCTATGCTGTGGTTGATTAGGATATAATCATCAGGATGCACAATGCCGCGGAACGTGTTGCCAACATAGGCCTTGAAATCATCGACGCTGTCGCAGCCGAAGATTTCAGCCATCGTGCTGTTGGCATAAATGAGCTGCTCATCGCCGCCGGCTTTATAGATGAAAAAGCCGCCGGGCATTCCTTCGGCAAATTCTTTGATTGAGTCTAAGCTTATAGTTTTATCAGGCATAGCTGTACCTTTCGAAATAATCAGTTTCTTTCAAATTTGCATTATAACGCAAACACCTTTCATTTGCAAGACGGCATTAAATAAACGGCGGGGACCATGGCGTCTCCACCGTTTGTTAATCATCAGTTATCAGGCATTTGGCTTTAGGATTGTCTCGTTCATGCTGCCGGTTCTGTAACCGGTCAGGTCCATTGTTACATAGGTGAAGCCATAGTCCTTGAAGGCGGAGGTGATTTGGCCTCTTACGCTTTCCGAAATCAGCCTTGAAAACTCCTCAGGCATAATTTCAATTCTGGCCATTGTCCCGTGAATTCGCACCCTCACCTGCCGGAAGCCCAGGTCGAGCAGCAGCTGCTCGGCTTTATCAACCATTTCAAGCTTCTCCTTTGAGATTGTCTCGCCATACACGAACCGTGACGCCAGGCAGGCGAAGGAGGGCTTTTCCCAGGTTGGGAGCTTAAGCTCTCTGGACAGGGTTCTGATGTCAGCCTTGGTCAGGCCGGCAGCACGCAGCGGGCTTTTTATTCCCAGCTCCGCAACAGCCTGCAGGCCCGGGCGATAGTCCCCGTTGTCGTCAAGATTGGAGCCTTCGGCCACCTCAGCGATGCCTTCCCGCTTCGCAATTTCAAGAATTTTTTCGAACAGCTCGCGCTTGCACAGATAGCACCGGTTGGGCGGATTGTGAGAAAAGCCCTCAATCTCCAGCTCCCGTGGCCTGCATATAAAATGTCTGACGCTCAGCTTTTCGCAATATGCCTCAGCCTCCTCCAGCTCACGCTTCGGGAACAGGCAGGATTGGGCCGTTATGGCGATGGCCCGGTCACCAAGAGCCTCCCTTACGGCATAAAGCAGGAAGGTTGAATCCACTCCGCCGGAAAAGGCCACCGCGACACTGCCATAGCCTTTAAGGAGAGCCTTCAGGTCCTCATATTTTTTCAGCTGTTCTTCTGTTGGACTGCTGACTACAGTTTCCATATGCTTTGTTCCCTTTTAATAATTATCAAGAAAATGGTGCTTCACGCCGTCGCTCTTCCAGGCGATTATTGTGCTGAGATTGACGTTTTCCACGCTTTTGAAAATATTGGCTTCAACCTGGGGGTTGGTTTTGCTGAGCTCGGCGATGAGCTTTTTCGTTTCAAGGCGCTTGGAGGAGGTTGTTCCGTCCTCATGAATGGTTGTGCAGGTTTCAGTGAAATGGCAGGCGCACTGCAGAAAGCGTAGCTCGTTATAGTCACGCCAGCGGCATACATCCGCCTCACGGATGAGATACATGGGTCGAATCAATTCCATGCCTTCAAAGTTCGTGCTGTGCAGCTTGGGCATCATGGTCTGGATCTGGCCGCCCTGGAGCATCCCCATGAGGATTGTTTCGATTACATCATCATAATGGTGGCCGAGAGCAATCTTGTTGCAGCCCAGCTCCTTCGCCTTGCTGTATAAGTAGCCGCGGCGCATTCTGGCGCACAGATAGCAGGGGTTTTTGTCGATTGTGTCAACGGCGTCGAAAATTGTGCTTTCGAAGATTGTTATGGGAATGCCGAGATTTTTTGCGTTGTATTCAATCAGCCGCCTGTTTTCTTCCTTATACCCCGGGTCCATAACAAGAAACACGAGCTCAAAGCTTACCTTCCGGTGCTTTTGAAGCTCCTGAAACAGCTTCGCCATAAGCATGGAGTCCTTGCCGCCGGAAATGCAGACGGCGATTCGGTCACCATCGGAGATGAGCTGATATTGCTTGCAGGCTCTGGCAAACTGGGAAAACAGCGGCTTGTGGAATTTTTTCCGGATGCTGTTTTCAGCTCTCTCCCGTATTTTCTCCGGCGTCAGTTCAGGGTTATGTTCATTACCGGTTAATTCGTTCATTATAATATCCTTATTGATTTTTGATGAGGTCGCGGATTACCTCTCCCGCGATAATCATTCCGGCGACTGACGGCACAAAGGCTGTGCTTCCCGGAACAGCTCTGCGTCCGGCGCTTTGCCCTTCAGGTCCGGTGTAGCTGACGTCTTCACTGCGGCTGTTTGCCACGTCCCCGGCAGGGAGGATCGGCTCCTCCTCGGAATAGACAACCTTAAGCTTTTTGACGCCACGCTTTTTCAGTTCACGGCGCATGACTCTCGCAAGGGGGTCAACCCGGGTCTTGTATATGTCCGCAACGCGAAAGGCCGAGGCGTCAAGCTTGTTTCCCGCGCCCATGGAGCTGATTATCGGAACATTGAGCCTTTGGCACTGCATAACAAGCTCAAGCTTTGCGGTTACGGTGTCTATGGCGTCAACCACATAGTCATATTGCTCAAATGGAAATTCCGCCGCGTTCTCCGGGAGGAAGAAGCACTTGTGGGTGGTAATTTGAGCCTCCGGATTAATGTCCAGAAGCCGTTCCTTCATAACATCGGTTTTATACTGCCCGACGGTTTTCGTTGTGGCAATTATCTGGCGGTTTATGTTCGACAGACAGACCTTGTCGTTATCAATCAAATCCAGCGCTCCAACGCCGCTGCGAGCCAGGGCCTCGCAAACATAGCCCCCCACCCCGCCGATGCCGAACACCGCAACACGGCATTGTGCCAGGCGCTCCATAGCTTCCCTGCCCAGCAGGAGCTCGGTTCTTGAAAATTGGTTCAGCATATTATATTCCTATTCCATGGTCTTTTCAAAAATGCTGCCCGGCTGCTCGCACTGCGGGCAGATGAAGTCCGCCGGAAGCTCGCCCTCATATATATATCCGCAAACCGGACATCTCCAGACCGGGCCGGAATATGACTGCTTTTGTTCCCGGACCTTTGGGGTGATTACGGCAGCCTCACCGCTGCCGAAGCAGCTGTCAATGTCCCGGAGGATATTCTCATCCAGCTGGCCCTTCCCGCCCATGTCGTTGAGGATTTTCATCGCCTCCGCGTGGGAAAGCCCCGGCTTATATGGCCGCTCCTCAACAAGGGCCTGATAGATGTCAAGGCAGGCAAGCAGACGGTCATGGTGGCTAAGCTCGGGTGCTTTCTTCCCAAAGGGATATCCGCTGCCGTCAAGCTTCTCGTGGTGGTTGGCGGCCCAGGAGGTGATGTCCTCCATGCCACCTATGCCCTCCAGGAGACGCAGGGTTCCAAGAGCGTGGTTCTGAATTTCTCTGTACTCGTCCCCCGTCAGCTTGCCGGGCTTTTCCAGAATTCCGTTTTTAATGAACAGCTTGCCAATGTCATGAAGAGCTCCGGCGATATACAGCTTGTCCCGTTCCTCAGCGGCGTAGCCATAAAACTCGCCCATTTTCTCCGCCTTTTCGGCAATTCCAAGGGAGTGGCGCCACGTAAAGTGGGATTTATAATCCGTTATCTCAGCGAAAATGCCGGAAAGCTTCCGCAGCTGCTTAGTTGAAATGTCCGCCTCCTGATTCGGAATCAGGCTCTCGACCACGGTTCTGCTCCCGTCACCGGTTATTGAGCAGAGGAGCTCATAGTCCGCCGAGCGCAGGAAGGCATCGACGCTTCTTTCCGTATAGAGCCTGCCCTTCTGACTTTTGACAAATTCAATTACACAATTATATTTTTCCTCGTCCATCCGGTCAAGGTTAAAGGCGGTGTCAAGAACGTCCGCCAGGTGAATAAGCTGAGCTCCGTCCGGGACCAGGTCTCCCGTTTTGCCGAAGGGTCCCCTTCCGTCAGCCCGCTCGTGATGATAGAGCACGCTGTTTTTGATTTTGTCATAAAACGGAAGGTCGGAAATGATTCTCTCCCCGGCAACGCAGTGGGGCTTCAGGTCAAAGGCTCCCGCTCTCGCCTTCTCGCCGGTGAACTCGTCGGAGAGATATTCGGAAAGGGCGCTGTCGTGCAGGAGCGCCGCGTGGGTCAGGGCATAGACGGCCTCATCGCCCATTCCCAAAGCACGGGCCATTTTGTTCGTCAGCACAGCGACCCGCTTTGCGTGGTTCGGCGCAACCATAAGCTTCTGAATTCTGACGTCACCCGAGGCCGCGGTCTGCTCCATCGAGCCCTCCGCCGCGTTAATGGCCGCGCCCAGCAGCTCACCCTCCACATAGTCAAGAGCGTATGAAACCGAGCTCAAAAACTTTGTTTGTTCTATTTTCATTTTAAGTGCTTCCTTTATAGATATCAGCCATGATTTTAAGTCTTCTTTTTATATAATTTTCAGGCCTTTCAGATACTCTTCTACATTTACATATTTGATCTCATCAAACGTTTTTGTCTCTCCCCGGTATATCACAGACTTGTCAGTAATCGTACCAAAACGAAATTCTGTATCTCTGCATTTCCGGTCATCCAGCAAATGCCTGTACTGCTGCGGATCGATTTCACAGCTATGCTTAATCTCAAATATTCTGCAGCTCATCGTTTCTTTGTCACATATCACCATATCAAACTCTCCGACTGCGAATTTGAGTTTGAAAACATCCTTTTCAGGGTGCGCCTTCATCGTTTCAAGCAGGACAATTTCTTCCATCATGCGACCCTTGATCTCGTCAAGAATGCGCTCAATGATTCTTTTTCGTTCCGGCGCGGATATATTCTGAAAGCTGGCGTCCAATAAAAGCTGCTGCACCAATTCCTTCGCCTGTGAATAACGCAGGCCGGGCTGGGAAATCACCGTCATAAATTCTTTTTCATTGACAACCGGGAGTGCCTTTACAGGGATGTCCGCCGTCAGATCCAGAAGATCCAGATACTCTTTGATCTCAATACGATGTGCATCTTCAATCGCAACCGTTTGCTCATTTCTGTTTCTGATTTCCAGCGCCTGCCTTAAACCTTCTGTAAAAGCTGCCGTGTCAATATGGTCCAGTGCATCTGTCGGCTGTTTTCTGTCACGCCGCAGATTTCCGGCAGACAGCCCAAGATCATGAGATATGAAGTCTTTGGTAAGTACATCAAGCGTAAATCTATGGTTAATGTCCTCCACCACACGATTAATCGCGCTGGTCAGTTCATTGCGGTCATAAAGACTTTGCAGATGTCTGAAATGGCCGGCGCTCTGATAATATTTCAGTGAGTGCTGAATGTTCCTTGCAATCGCGCTGTCGATGTATTCATCTGTACTTTTACTGCTGGAGAATGTGGAGCGTTCATTATAATGAACGCCTCCAAGGCTCATGGTGCCTCCGTACCTGATATATTCGTCAATGCCTCTGATCCCCAATACATTTTCAAATTCTCTGTATGGGATAAAGGTTGTATGCAACAGCTCGCAACGGTCGTAGAGCTGTTCATCCGCCGAAAAGAGAAAGCCCAGGGAATCTGTTCCCGACAGCACAATTTTCATTCCGCAGGCAGCATAAATATCTGAAAAAAGAGCAGCTCCCTCGATAAAATCCTCCATAAGAGTGACTTCATCCAGAAACAAATAGCGATATCCTTGACCTTGCAGCTGCTTCATATCCTGATTAACAGTGGCCAATGTATCTCCCGGTCTGACTTGAAGAAAAGCAGCCCGATTAAATTGTTCGTCAGCAAGCCCTGCGATTGCCTGCTGAATCAGTGTCGTTTTTCCGGTCCTTCTTAGTCCGTAAAGTATCAGCACCCTGCTGTCAGCCTCGGAATTCAAAAAATTCTGAATTGTTTGCAGGCATAAACGGCTTTTCAAATTGGCAGAACGAGAGACAAACTGCCGCAGTACTTCTCCGGTCAGCACACTTGTCTTATAGTCAGCGGAAGAAATGCTTCTTCTCGTGGACGCTTTAGGTAATAATGCCTTGGCTGTTTTCAGCTCTTGCTGTAATTCCCGACGTCTGGCAATAAGTCCGGACATTGCTGCCGCCGCTTCATCGTCCAAATATTTGCTTTTCTTTTTTCCGTTTTCCGTCCATTGATGATATTGCCTGACAGTACCATTGATTGTTTTCCGGGAAATATATCCAACCGGCATATTCTCTATTTCCGATTCTAACCGTGCAATCCTTTCCTGCGGATTTTCCATATTAAGACCTCCAATCCTGTCACAGCACAGCTCAAGTCTATAACCCCATTATAACCCCTTTTTCGAAATAATCAATAGGGGTTATAACTTGTGAAGTACTTTATGCTTACGGCAACTCATGCGCCACATGCGCAATAAAGAGGATTCATTTCCACAGGCGTTGCAAAATCCCGCTCCTGAGACTGCTTGTCATGTGTCAAGTATATTGATTATTGTAAGCTCGGCCGGCTTTACATCGCACGGCAGATACAGTATTTTCACACCTGCTTTCTCCGCTTCATCCAGCGCGGTGCCGAACTCAGGATGGGTTTCAAGGTTGGGCAAGACCTTTGTAATGCCGTTCATGGCGATGACGAAGGCTAAATAGCATTCATAGCCCTCCTTCACCGCGCCGGAAAGCTCACGCAGATGCTTTACGCCCCGCTCCGTTGGCGCGTCCGGAAAATAGCCCAGCTTGTTTATTTCAAGCGTGCAGCCCTTGACCTCAATAAATATTCTCCGCTCACCGCATTCCAGATAGAAATCCACTCTGGAATTGCCATATGTGTACTCGGGATGGATGAGCGTTAAATCCCCGAAGGGCTCGGGCTTGCTATCCAGCCATTCCCTGACTGCGACATTAGGCGCCTGACTGTCAATGTTAATCCAGCCCATGTTATTTTTATAAACCGATATCAGATCATACCTTGTCTTGCGGGATGGATTCTCCGATTTGGCAAGCGTAACCTCCACGCCCGGCAAAAGCAGCTCCTTGCATCTGCCGGTATTTTTAACATGGACAGTCTCGGCTTTGCCGTTAATGTCCACATGGGCAATAAATCGGTTCGGCCGGTCAACAAATTTTGCAGAAATTGTATTTTGATATTTCATTCAGCAGCTTTGTTTGTCCGGTTTTTAAAAGCTGAAGTGAGGAGCGTTTTGTGATGTCATTGACCTCTCCTTCAGGCTAAGCTGCCTGATATATTCAACAAAGCCCCGCTCAGGTCCGTTAAACAGGCGATGATAGAAAATTCCGTAATCAAAGTTTATATCCCAGTCCACCGGAATGATTTCAACATCGTGAACGGAATCCTTCCAGCAAAGCGGAGCAAGCAGCAGCTGACCGTTTCTTGTACTGTTCCAGATTATATTGGGGCCGTAATTGTGGACAATCTCATGGTAAATCTGATGAGACACCAACAGCTCCATCAAATCGTCAGCATGGGGTGAAAGGACATCAGACGCAATCAGCAGCTCATAATCCGCAAGCATATCCGGCGTAAGCAGCTTCTGTCCGGCCAATGGGTGATGCCTCCCGACGCAAATCCCAATGGGCACACGGCGAAGGGGATAAAACATAAAATTCTTCTGCCAGGAAGCATGGGTTTGCAGGCCCTCAATCAGGTCAACCTCCTCGGCGTTTTCCCCGTTCCCCTGCAGAACAAACAGCTCAGCCTCCGCCGATGGATTTATCCGGGCGTATTCAGTCCAAAGATCAAACAGGAGCCTTACCTTATAGTTCTCTGATGTACCGATGCGCAGAGGGCGCTCCCCGTTGGACAGTATATTCAAGCGCTGACGCATTTCATTGCCACGGAGGATATAATCAGCGGCCTCACTTTGGAGATACCGGCCGGCCTCTGTCAGTGCGACTCCATGCCTTGATCGTTCAAAAAGGCTTACGTTAAGCTCCCTTTCGAGACTGTTAATTTGCTGAATAACAGCGCTTGGACTTATATACATGCTCTGCGCTGCCGCAGAAAAGCTTCCAAGAGCCGCCACCTTGAGAAAGGTTTCAAGCTGCGGATTATACATTTGACAAACATCCGATCTTTGTAATAATTATAAGTAATTCCTTATAATATTATCACAATTTAAGACTTCTATGCAAGGGTAATATGTAATATTATATATCCGTAACCATTGGCAAATTTTTATCATTTATTTTGAAAGGATGGAAACACTATGAGTATTATGTCCCGCAGAGAGTTTCTCAAGAGCTTCTCCGCCGGTGCTGTAGCAGTTGCAGGGTATGGTCTTCTCTCAGCCTGTGGCAATGAGTCAGACGTATCAGCGGCTGCCGAGTCAGCATCTCCCGCCGCTGAAGATCTCTATACTCCCGGCACTTACTCAGCGACAGAGGAAACCTCATACTCCACAATTACCGTGGAAATGACCTTCTCCTCCACTGCGATTACCGCCTGCTCCATTAAAGGCGAAGGCGCTCAGAACCTCCTTACAGACGAAAAGGCGGCCGAAATGGCAGCCGCAATTGTTGAAGGCCAGAGCACTGATGTTGACGCGATCTCCGGCTGCACACTGGCAGCCACCGTTTCAGCCATTGACACAGCTGTTGCGAAAATCATGGCTCAGGCGACAGGCGCTGACTATGAAGAGCCCGCTGCCCAGGAGGTTACAGGCCGTGTAAGCGGTTACTGCGGACCGGGCGACTGGCTCGGTGAAGCCCCCGCAGACCCCACGGATTATGAAGACGCGGGCACCTATGACGTTATCGTACTTGGTGGCGGTCACTCCGGCATCGGCGCTTCCTTTGCTGTTGTTGACGAAGGCTGCACAGTCGCTGTTGTTGAAAAGCAGCCCTGGGGCAACTTTGTTGACCTGGAAGGAACCGGCGCCAACATGGGCGGTTGGTATGGCGAAGACATTGGCCATGTAAACTCCGACCTTCTCATTTCCCGTGGCTACGGTCCTTATGACACCGGCGCAATTGTTGCAGAGTTCTGCAAGCGCGGTGGCGGCCGTGTTAACCCGGACATCGTCCGTAACTTTGTTCAGAACTCCGGCGCAATGGTCAACCGTTATCAGGAGATCTATAACTCCTATGAGGCTGAGCGCAAGGAAAACGACTCCAATGTATATCTTGCAGACACTGCAGTAATCATACCCAAGGCAACAGGCGACGGTTCAACCGGTGACCAGTGGGTCGATGGTGAGCCTGCCGGCGGCGAGGGCTATTATGATCTGAGCGATATGTTCTCATATCCTATGTGCAACACCCAGGCCGCATATGGTCAGCAGAACGCCACGTACCCAATTGAGTGCGGCGGCTACAAGACCTGGCCCTGCAATGCTCAGTTCTATGGCTACCAGGGCAACAACATTGAGTATATTCACAAGTATATAGTAAAGTACGTTTCCGAGTCTGAGGGCTGCACCTGGGACTTCGAGCGTGAAGGCATTAAGCTCATTCAGGACGAGACCGGCAAGGTCACAGGACTGTATGCAAAGGATGCTGACGGCAAGTATTACCGCTACAACTGCAACAAGGGCGTTATCCTCTGCTCCGGCGACTTTATCGGCAACCCCGAAATGTGCTGGGCGTTGCTCAACGAAGGCATGGAATGGGCAGAACGCAACGGAAAGACTGCTGACAGCTGGACCTCAGCCGGTACACGCAACGGAGCCGGACACAAGATGGCCTGCTGGGCGGGCGGTATGATTGAGCCGTCACCCCGTGGCTGGATGGGTCTCGGCGGCGGTGCAAGCGGCCCCTGGGGCACTGCTCCCTTCTTCCTGGCAAACTCCCGCGGCAGACGCTTCTGCAACGAAGGCGCAATCGCTCAGCTCACTCCTGTTTGCCTGCGTCAGCCGGCCGGCCTTGTATGCTGGGTTTCCGACTCCAAGTGGCAGGAAACTCTTAAGGCTGCTCCCCTTGATCACGGCGCACCTAACTTCGGTATGCAGGACTACTGGGACAAGATCGTTGAGGGCATGGAAGCTGCAGTTCCCGGAGTTGCAGACAACCCGGTAACTATTGCAAACCTGGCAGAGCGTACTCAGATGGCAGGCAGCGTAATGTGCGCTGACACTCTTGACGAACTGGCAGACATGATGGGCTATAAAGGCCAGGCGAAGGAAAACTTCCTTGCTTCAATTGAGCATTACAATGAGCTTTGCGAAGCCGGTGTTGACTCCGACTTTGGCAAGGACAAGGCCTATATGATTCCCATCAACGAAGGTCCGTTCTATGGTGGAACAAGCTCCACAAGCCACGCCTCCAATCCGGCGATGGTTACCATGTCCGGTTTGGTTACCGACGAGACTCAGAATGTTCTTGACCATGACTGGAACCCCATCGAAGGTCTTTATGCCGCAGGCAACTGCCTCGGTGGCCGTTACGGTATGGGCTACAGCACTCCGTTCGCCGGCAACTCCGTTGGCCAGGCCATGACTCACGGCTGGGTAGCAGGACGTCAGGTTGCCTCTGACCAGGCGTTCCTTGGCAAGCCCTGCGAAGCCATGGAAGGCCCTGTTAGCAACGGTCCGTTCTAATTTTTAGTTCTCAATTTCCTTTCATATTTCGGTCACCCTATCCTATTTAGGGTAGGGTGACCACCTTTCTGTGATATTAATGGGGGCAAATATGGCTCAAAAGAAAAGTCTTATTCTCGATCTTCATATACCCTATGGCATAACACCGATTAAATATATAAGCGGCTTCCAGCTGATGGGGGCCAATGAGGAGAAAAACGCCTACCTCATGGCAATGATGCGAGAGGTTATGGCATACGAAGGTCAGCTTGATGACTATGAAATTCGCGCGGTACATCTCAGCGGAGGCGCGGCAACAGTCATGAAGCCCGATCTGCTTGGACAGCTTCTGGCGACGGTCCGGAAGAAGCTTCCCGTTGCGGCTCACGCGGAGGTGAGCTTTGACGCTCTTCCCAACACGATCGGCACTCCGTCTCTCTCCGGCATTTCCGTGGGTCAGCCCAACCGGGCCGAGCTGATGATGCGCTCTTACCGTGACGAAGAGCTCAGGGCTCTGCAGTGTCCGTTTGAGCTGCAGCATGTTAAAAACGCCATTTTATTTTTTGATAAATTCCATTTGAATAATCTTGGCTTTACGGTCAATTACGGAATTCCCGGTCAGACTCTCAGGAACTGGGAATATACAATAAACGCCTGCTCACGCATGAGGCCCTCTCACATAACGGTTCTCCCTCTCGCTGTCACTGACGCGGAGGGGATGCCTGACGAAGAGGGGCGCTTTGAAATGTTTTCCCGGGCTGACGCCTTGTTGCGGGAAGCCGGCTATCTCCATTACGGAAGCGGTCTGTTTTGCCTTCCCGGGCATGAAAATATGTTTGAGGTACTTCGGGCCAACGGGTGCGAAATTCTTGCCATGGGTCTTAACGGCAGCTCTATGCTGGACGGCTATTACACCCGGAACACGAATAATCTCCGCCTTTATATCCGCAACGCCGGCAATCTGGAAGGGCAAACGGCCGAAGCCGCTCAAATTTCCGCTGATGCGGCGCAAATGCATTATGCTGCCGGTCGGATGACCATGGAGCAGGGGCTGAGCCTTGAGTCCTTTGAAAAGCGCTTTGGCGTCCCGCTGCCGGTTTCTATTCTTTCCGCTCTGGAGCAGGCAGAAGAGCTTGGTCTTGCAGAAAGCGCAGAGGAAGGCTTCGTTCCAACCATACGAGGGCTCTTCAAGCCGGATGCAATTGGGAAATTAATTTCTGACGCAAGGCTTTAAAAACAAATTATATTCATAATAAAAGCAGCTCTCCGTTTTCGGGGAGCTGCTTTCATTTTCAAAGGCGCTGCAAAATTTTGCTTCTCCAGCTACTTGTCATGTGTCAAGTCGCTTCAGGTGAACAGAGCTGTGGAATAATAACGGTCGCCGCTGTCAGGCAGCAGGGCGACGATGGTCTTGCCTTTGTTTTCCGGTCTCTTTGCCAGCTGAATTGCTCCGTAAAGGGCCGCACCGGAGGTGATGCCGACGGAAATGCCTTCCTTTTTGGCAAGGAGCTTTGCAGTTTCAAAAGCGGCCTCATCCGGCGCCTTGAACACCTCGTCATAAATTTTGGTGTTCAGAACCTCCGGGACAAAGTTCGCGCCGATGCCCTGAAGCATGTGAGAGCCCGAGCGCCCCTCGGAAAGCAGAGGTGACCCCTCCGGCTCAAGGGCGACAATCTTTATGGCCGGGTTCTGCTCCTTAAGATATTCGCCGGTCCCCGTAAGCGTGCCGCCGGTTCCAACACCGGCAATAAATATATCTACATTGCCGTCAGTATCTCTCCAGATTTCCGGACCGGTTGTCGCCTTATGAACAGCCGGGTTGGCGGGATTAACAAACTGACCGGGGATAAAGCTGTTGGGGATCTCCTTGGCCAGCTCGTCCGCCTTTTCAATTGCGCCGGTCATACCCTTGGCGCCCTCGGTAAGGACAATTTCAGCGCCATAGGCCTTGAGGATATTTCTTCTTTCAACGCTCATGGTATCGGGCATGGTCAAAATAACGCGGTAACCCTTTGCAGCCGCGATGGACGCAAGGCCAATGCCCGTGTTGCCGGAGGTGGGTTCAATAATAACAGAGCCCTCCTTAAGGAGCCCTTTCTCCTCCGCGTCCTCAATCATCGCCTTCGCGGTGCGGTCCTTTACACTGCCGGCCGGGTTGAAGTACTCCAGCTTAACAAGCACCGTAGCCTCCAGCCCAAGCTCCCTTTCGATGTTAGTTACCTCAACAAGAGGTGTGTTTCCGATTAGCCCCAGTGTTCCCTTATAGATATTAGCCATGATTTTAATTCTCCTTATAGCATTTATTATTAATTAAGTTTTGAGTAGATTAAGCTGTTTTGTTAATTCCGTCGGCAACATCGCATGTGCATTTTTCCGGATAGAAATATTTCCCTTTTCATCTTTCTTACCTACCTTTCAAATGGGTAATTAGAGAACAGCACTATTTAACTACTGTGTCAATAGGTTAATAAAATAAAATCCTGAGGATGTCAGGATTTTATTGTCACTTGCCCCGGAGGGCAAACTTAGTTGCGAATCAGCGTTTACTCGTCATTCAACAACCAGTCAGCTATGTTGATGGTCTGTAACAAGGATTTCGTATATCAAATGCCGAAACCAATTCCAGAACCTTATTAATCAGGGAATTGTACCATGTTACCAATGTATCCCCCACATCCTCAAGTTCCGCCAATCAATATATGTCTTTTATCAGTTTTTCTTCCATATGTTCCTGCTCTGATAAAGTCGTTTTAATGTGGACATTTATCCTGATAAATTCGAATTATGATTTATTCTTCACCAATAATATCAAGCATCTCCCGTGGTGTTACGACAAAGCTCTTCACCGGATAATGTTTTTTATTTCCGGTAATAAGATAAGCCTCTGTTGCCGTTCGTGCAGTCATAACGATTTCATAAAAAACCACATCATTCGGGTCATCAAAGACCTCTTCACTTTCGGTACGGTCAAGATATATTGCTCGCTTCTTTAAACTGTCTATCAAATCATTCACTGAAGTTTCATCAAGGCCAAATTTGTTTCTCGATAAAACCTCGCGATATTCCTCAAGAATTTCATCGTTAAGAAGAGGAATTATCGGTCCATCAAGTGCCTTTGATACGATAATTCCTGGAATTGATGTTCCCTTCAGCATTGATGAGACTATTACATTTGTATCTATTACTGCATAGTAGGTCATTTATGTGACCTCCGTTCTTTACGATAAGCAGAGATTTCGGCATTAATTTCATCCAGCGTCATATCCGCTGTGCCGCTTTCCTTTGCTGATGCATTTAATCTATTCATTGCAGCGATAGCTTTTTTTGAGTCATAAGTATCCTCTTCCAAAACCATGCTGAAGGGAATACCGTTAACCAGCACTGAACGTTTCATAAACATTCGAAGTGCACTCGACAAATCTATTCCAAGCTTCTCATATACAGATGAAGCCTGAAGCTTCAAATTATCATCAACTCTAAATTGAACTATAGCCATAATATCAGCCCTCCTTGTATTTCAAATGTAATACAATTAAATGGGTTTGTCAAGTAGGTAAATTTCGGAGCATTGGCTGGGCCAGAATTGAATCCGGCGCTGGAGGAGCGCTACGGATTCAGCAGTAGCTCGCAGCCAATCGACCTTCGGCTGCGCCTCGCTCTCTTGGGGGTGCCTTGCATGGGTGCTTTCAGGCTTCTCTCGTCGTCCCTTCGGTCCTAGACAGCAGAACTACGCACTCAGCCGTAGGCCGCAACCAATCACCCATCGCAGCCGCTCGGGTTCTTGGGCGTCCCTGGCATGGGTAGTTTCATCTTACTCTCGCTTCGTTTACACTCGCGACAGCAAGGAAACTGCCTCAACGTGCTCTGTCCATGGGAACATGTCTACGGGGACGAGTTTTTCCACCCTGTAGCCCTTCGTCAGCAGCTCCAGGTCACGGGCGAGAGTATCAGGTGAGCAGGAGACATATATAATTTTTTTGCTTTTCAGCCTGAACAGCGCGTTAATGAAGCCCTCAGTGCTTCCGCTGCGGGGCGGGTCCATAAACACCACGTCATAAGACGCGCCGTGCTTTGCCTCTTCGACAATATATTTTTCCGCATCGGCAGTATAGAACCAGATGTTTTTAACCGAGTTAGCTTTCGCGTTGGCAATTGCGTCATGAACGGCGTCGGCGTTAATTTCAACGCCCACCACCTGCTCCGCCCTGCCGGCGGCGCAAATTCCTATTGTGCCCGTTCCGCAATAGGCGTCCAGGACCTTCTCCCTTCCGGTTAGGCCGGCAAGCTCAAGGGCGGTGGAATAAAGCTTTTCCGTCTGCCGGGAGTTTATCTGATAAAAGCTCTTTGAGGAAATTCTAAACCGCTTCCCCATCAGCTCATCGGTTATATATCCGCTGCCATAGAGCACCTTTTCCCTCTCCCCCAGGACCACGGGAGTAAAGCCATCGTTAATATTAAGAATAACTGACTTAATTTCCGGGTGTCTTTTTACCAGCTCGTTAACGAAGGGCTTCTGCTGCTTGAAATATGGGTTTGCGGCAACAAGTGTTACCATGACCTCCCCTGTTTTTGCGCTGCGCCTTACCTGAACATGGCGCAGAAAGCCGGTGCCGCGCCGCTCGTCATAAACCAGGATTTTATATGGTCTGAGCATTGACTTTATGTCCCTGATTATCCCGTCGGCCGTCTCGTCCTCCAGGAGGCAGGAGTCAACGGGAACGATTCTGTGGCTGTCCTGCTCATATACGCCGGATATAATATTGTTTTTTCTGTCCAGCCCAAAGGCGGCGTGAACCTTGTTTCTGTAATGATACGGGTCATCGCAGGGGACAATGTCCTCAACCCGGCCGAATTTGCCGAGAGTTCTGATAAGTCTTCCCTGCTTAATGCCCAGCTGCTTTTCGTATGTAATGTCCTTAAAGCCGCAGCCTCCGCATTTTGATTTATATGGGCAGGAGAGAATCTGTTCTCCCGCTCCGGAGCGATGGTATTCTTCCCCGTAGCTCCCGGTTTTAATGTTAAACTCCGTCCAGGGATATGCCTTTGGCGGAGGGCAGACAATGTCTGTTTCGCCGCTCTCTTCCGGTACCTTAAACCGCAGATGGTTGGACCAGAGAGCAACGTCCCGGCAGCTGTCCTTGGCGCCGTATTTTCTGTCTCCGGCGATGGGCATTTTGTGGGCGGAAAGCTGGGCCCTTATCTGGTGAGTCCGGCCGGTGTGAAGGGTAATTTTCAGCAGGGAAAGCCCGTCCCGCTCCTCCAGAAGCTCATAGTCGAGAATCGCTTCCTTCGCGCCCTTGCGGGGATTTGGATATACATAGGTTTTCTTCTCCTGTTCGTTTCGCAGGAGAAAGTCATATAGCTGGCCTCTTTCAGTCTCGGGCCGGCCGTGCACCACCGCGAGATATTGCTTAAGATACTCCCCGCCGGAAATGCCTTTGCCAATCCGCGATGCGGTCTCGTGGTTTTTGGCGAATATCATGGCCCCGCCAACCACCTGGTCAAGCCGGTGAACCGTATATATTTCCGGGCAGCCGGTCTGCTTTTTTATAAGCTCGGGCATTCCCCCGGGCTCATCGGCAGAGATTATCCCCGCCGGCTTTACGCATACTATTATATTTTCGTTTTGAAATAAAATCTTCATAGTGGAAAACTCCGCTGTATTCTGATATAATCTAATATGAATTTTATTATAGCATAAAAAAATATCAGAGGAAACAGATTTGAACTATACCGAAGTAATTATTAACTGCCCCATGGACGGAGTAGACGAGCTCTCCGCCGAGCTCATGGGCATGGGGATTGACGGGCTGATTACCGAAAACGAGGAGCAGTTCCGGGAGTTTCTCGAAAACAACAGGGACTGCTGGGACTATGTGGACGAGTCTCTTTCACAGTCATATTCAGGCTTGAGCCGGATTAAATTCTACCTTAACGACGATGAGCCCGGCCACGCTCTGCTCAAGAAAGTAAAGAGCCGCTGGCCGGAGTGCGAGCTCTCCTCCTGCTCAGACAGTGACTGGGAGAACAACTGGAAGGAATACTACAAGCCCATTGAAATCGGCAGCAGGCTTGTCGTCGTCCCCCAGTGGGAGGAGCTTCCCGATGACGGCAGAACTCCTCTTATTCTCGACCCGGGCCTTATCTTCGGAACGGGCAGCCACGCCACCACCAAGACCTGTCTGGCTGTGCTGGACGGGCTGGACCTTTCAGGCAAGCGGGTGCTTGACCTGGGCTGCGGCAGCGGAATTCTGGGCATCGGTGCCCTTGTTCTCGGGGCGGAAAGCGTCGCCGCGGTTGACATTGACGAAAAGGCGCCAAAGGTCGTTATGGAGAACGCCGCTCTCAACGGCATCTCCCCGTCTCAGCTTCAAGCCTATGCGGGCGATGTTATTCACGACAACGCCCTTATGAAGAGCCTCGGCTCAGGCTATGACCTTGTTCTTGCCAATATTGTTGCCGATGTTATAATCGCCCTGGCGCCAAATGTTCGTCCGTTTATGGCCCCCGGCGCGCTGTTCATCTGCTCCGGAATTATCGACGGGCGCGATGACGAGGTTATATCCGCTCTTCAGGCCGCCGGCTTTGAGATTGCCGAGCACCGCCGTCTTGAGGAGTGGAACACCTTTGTCTGCCGGTAAGCGGAGGTTTGGGAGGAGCAGCATGAAATTTCTTTCACGCATTAAGCCGTTATATATAGCAATAATCGCAGCGCTGGTCGGCATTCTGCTTTCAGTCGGCAAGCCTGTCATGAGCCCATTTTCAACCCATGAAACCGCTTGCGAGTATTGCGAGGAGATTGTTGGAGAAAACGGGTCCATTGTCATTTGCAACTCACAGAAGGAGCTTTTGTTTCTCAACGGCAAGGGGCAAATTGTAAATGTAATTTCCCCCGGTCTTATTGACTTTGACCAGGACCGCCTTTATGTTGGCGAAGCCTCCGGAGACGGATATTATATCGCCATCCGCACCATTTATCCCGGCGACAATTACTCTGTAAACAAGAGTGTTTTGAAATATACGTCAAGCGGGTCAAAATCCGAGACGCTTTGGTCCGGCGACTTTTCTCTTTCCGAGGGCGCCGATCAGTTCAACTCCCTGATGGACATTTATCTTGACGAGGAGAATTGCTACGCCATTAGAGATGCATTAGGCGGCGATAATAACATTTATCTCGACACTATCCCTCTTGACCGGGAAGAATCAGACGAAGACGATGTTACCACCGTCAGTCTTGGTCAGCTGCCGGATTCCGCCATATGCTTTGATGCTGTTAAATGCCATGACAGCGAAACCTTCATCGCTCTTGATCTCTTTGGTGAATTATATAAAAAGGCCGGTTCAGATGCGCAATGGGAGCAAGTGCCGGTCGACTCTCTTGGAGACATTACCTCTGACTATGTAATAGTACACAATGAATTCCGCAGCGCCGATTCAACCGGTCTTGCGGGCAAAAGCATTCCGTACTCAGCCACTTTGCTCCTCCGCGTATGGTATTTCTGGATAAGCGTTGCCGCAGCTGCTGTTATCGCCGTATATATTTCCGTGAAGGCGATTTCCAATGTAATAAAGGGCAGGAACGCAAAGCGCATAAAGCAGGTTGGTTATGTAACCGCGTTTATTGCCTGCTTCTGTGCTCTTCTCTGGTTTGTCTCATACAGAACTCTTGAAGGCGACGAAAGCAGTCGGTTGCAGGAGCTGGCAGGTATAAGCGCGCTGATTCAGTCTGAAAACAGCGATTTGCTAACGGACATTAATAATGAGTTCATGAGCTCCGGCGGTAAGGTAAGCTCCGCCAAGCACACCGAGCTGGAAAACATCCTTGGAAACATAGACATGAGTCAGGCGAAGGTCGGGCTGGACATTGGAATTTTGATTCTTTCGTCAGACAACCGTGTTATTGCCGATTCCAACTATAAATACCCTGTTGGATACAGCTACGGCGAATTCGATTATACCGGGCAGGATGACTTTTCAGACGCCGGGATATCATGCGTCGAATTCTCTGATGATTCCCAGCGTTACATCGGTGTTGAAAATCCTGTTGCCGATAGCGACGGGAGCACCTCCTGTTCTGTTTTTGTGTTTACCGTGAAGCACGATTTCAACGCGCAGATTCTTAATCAGCAGCTTAAGCTCATGCTGGATCTGTTCATCGTGATGGTATTCATCTTCTATGTAGTTTCTGAGATTAAAGCCTGGCTTGATGGTTACTTAAAACACAGAAGGCTTTCCCGGTCCGGGGAGAGCTATGTTGGAGTTTTTCTAACCAGGCCGCTCATGTGGCTCAGCATATGCTGCACGGGAGTAGACAGCGCGTTGATTGTTATTATCACCCGGCAAATGCTCGAGGGAACCGCTTACGACAGCAACGCTGTGCTGATTTCCCTCCCGCTCACAATCGTAAGCGGCGGATATATTTGCGGCAGCTTTCTGTTTGATTTTCTCATCAGGAAATATCCGGCCGGCAGGATTATTGTCACCTCCGCTCTGCTTATGCTCATAAGCTTTTTCGTCTGCGCGTTTGCAGTGTATAACGATTTATTTATTCTGTTTCTTGCCGGGCTCATCGTGCTCAACACCAACATTGAGCTTCCGCTGATGTACTGCCAGACCCTTGTTGTGGGCTCCCCCACCGAAGGCATCCGCAAGGAGCTGAACATCGCCGTGTCAGCCTCAGTGCTCTCGGCAAAAGCGCTGATAACCATTATCGCCGGTTATGCCGCCGAGCTAATCGGCAACTACGCGGTTTATCTTGTAGGTGCCCTTTTCAACCTTGCAATGCTGGCGCTTGTTATTCCGAACCGCAGGCAACTCCCGTCTGAAATCGGTTCCTCCCCGGAGCCCGGCAGCGGCAGCCATGTTTCAGACATCCTTCATTTCCTTGGGCGCCCCGCAATTCTGGTTATGATATTCTGCCTGTTGTTCGGCCAAATATTTGCCGATAGCTACCAGAAGTTTATCTTCCCCATGCTTGCCACTGACTTTGGGCTGGGTAAATCCGTAATAAGTAATATTCAGGTGTTTGCCTCTGCGCTGATGTACCTGTCCTACACGCTAACCGGAGGCTTAAGCAGAATGCTTGGCGGCGCAAAGACATCTGTGCTGTGTCTGCTGATGGTCAGCTTTCTGTTCCTGCTGCTGGTGCTCAATTCGTCTATGCTGCTCAGCATCGTCATGCTGGTGCTGGTGTATATCTGCTCAAAGTCCCTCAGTCCGGTCATTGCCGAAATGTGGCAGGCAGACTGCAAGCGCGCCGGAGTTTCCGGAAGCACAGCCTCCTTTGCTGTTAACACCGTCGATAACGTTACCGACACCGTCAAAAACCCCATACTCGGCTTCCTTTATGGTCTTGGCAGCAATATACTGAATCTGTTTATCGCGGTCTATCTCGCAGCCGGCGCGGTGGTTATTGGACTGTGGTCAACGAAAAAAGGCAAAAAATAATATAAATACAAAAAATTAAGCCCGGTTCCGGGCGCATGGAGGTAAAACATGAAAATAATAACAATCAGCCGTGAATTCGGCAGCGGCGGCCGTGAGCTGGGCTCCCGCCTTGCGGCGGACCTGGGCTTTGACTATTATGACCGTGAGATTATTGCGAAAATCGCCACGTCCTGCGGCGTAAACGAAGAATACGCGGACTATGTGCTTTCAAACAACTTCACCTTCAGCGGTGATGTAACCTATGGTCAGTCCTTCCGTGTGCCTGACGTTATGCAGACCACACAGCTTCAGTTCCTGCGGGAGCAGACAAACGTAATCAGAGACCTGGCTAAGCTCGACCGTGATTTTGTTATTGTCGGCCGCAACGCTGATTTGATCTTAAAGGAGCACAAGCCCTTTAATGTTTTCGTCTGTGCGGACCAGGAGTCAAAGCTGGCACGCTGCTTAAGCAGAAAGCAGGAGGACGAGGAGATTTCCGAAAAGGAAATGCTCCGCACCATGAAGCAGATTGACAAAAACCGCGCCAGAACCCGCTCCGCCATTTCCGACAACCCCTGGGGTGACCGCCAGGCCTATCACCTAATCGTCAACACCTCCGGCTGGGAAATTCAGGATCTTATTCCCTGCGTCAAAACCTTCGCAGCCGCATACTTCAACAAGTAAAATATCGCATATAATTTGAGGCTTAAATTTTTGGTATATTTGCACAAAAATGGGCCTCAAATTTTTACATCAAAAATTAAATATATAATTGGACAAATTTTAGATAAATGATAAAATATAAATTGCGTATAACTATACTTCCCCTTGCCGGGGAAATCACAAAATCTGCCAAAAAGGCTGTTATAAGGAGAGTGTTTCTATGGCAAAAGAAATGATAGCCATGCTTCTCGCAGGCGGTCAGGGTTCCCGTCTTTATGCCCTGACGGAGAAGCTGGCAAAGCCCGCAGTTCCGTTCGGCGGAAAGTATCGTATAATCGACTTCCCCCTTTCAAACTGCATTAACTCCGGCATCGATACCGTTGGTATTCTTACCCAGTATCAGCCCCTCGTTCTGAATGAGTACATCGGCAACGGCCAGCCCTGGGACCTTGACCGTCTCAATGGTGGTGTCCATGTTCTCCCGCCTTACCAGAAGGCCCACGGCTCAGACTGGTATAAGGGAACTGCCAACGCAATCTATCAGAACCTTTCGTTCATCGAGCGTTATGATCCTGAATATGTAATTATTCTTTCCGGTGACCAGATCTGCAAGCAGGACTACTCAGACTTCCTCAAGTTCCACAAGGAAAAGAACGCCGAGTTCTCCGTTGCTGTTATGGAGGTCCCCTGGGAGGATGCAAGCCGCTTCGGCCTGATGGTCGCTGACGAGGACGACAAGATCACCGCCTTCCAGGAAAAGCCGAAGGAGCCCAAATCCAACCTGGCATCCATGGGTATATACATCTTCAACTGGGACATTCTCCGCAAGTACCTGACTGAAGACGAGGCTGACCCGAATTCAGAAAACGACTTTGGCAACAACATAATCCCGAACCTTCTTCGTGACCACCGCAGAATGTATGCATATCACTTCAGCGGCTACTGGAAGGATGTCGGAACAATTCCGGCACTTTGGGAAGCCAACATGGAGGTTATGGATCCTGAAAAGTCAGGCATCAACCTGTTTGACGATGACTGGAAGATCTATTCCCGCAACCCCGGCTACACAGGCCACAAGATCTGTGCCGGCGCACGGGTTGAAAATTCCCTCATCACTGACGGTTGCACCATTAAGGGTGATGTTAAGCACTCCGTTCTCTATGCCGGCGTAACGGTTGAAAAGGGCGCCGTCATTGAAGACGCGGTTATTATGTGCGGCTCGGTAATCAAGGCGGGCGCTGTTGTTAAGCACTGCATCATTGCCGAAAATGTTATCGTTGGTGAAAATGCCGAGGTTGGCGCAATGCCCACTGATGATGAAAAGGGCGTTGCAACAATAGGCTCCGGCGTTAAGGTTGGAGCAGGCGCGAAAATCGGCCCGAAGGGCATGGTAAGTTCTGATGTTGAGGAGGGCGCAGTAATATGAGCAATATTAATGGACAGGCAATCGGAATTATTTTCCCGAATTCATATGATGCTTTAATGCCGGAGCTCACAAAGGTCCGCCTTATGGCCTCCGTTCCCTTCGCATCACGCTACCGCATGATAGACTTTGTTCTTTCCGGCATGTCAAACAGCGGAATTAACAACATCTATGTAATGGTTAACAAAAACTATCAGTCCCTGATGGATCACCTGGGCTCAGGCCGTGAGTGGGACCTGGTCCGCAAGGGCGGCGGTCTCCACGTCTTCCCGCCTTATGCCGTCGGCACCTCCAAGCCCTATACAGGCCGTGTCGGCGCGCTGGCAGGTCTGCTTGACTTCCTCCGCGGCCAGAAGGAGAAGTATGTAATCATCAGTGACTCCAACATTGCCTATAATCTCGACTTTGGCGAGCTTATCGAAGCTCACGAGAAGACCGGCGCTGATGTTACCGTTGTCTATAAGGAGGAGGCTCTCTCCGAGTCCATTCTCAACTCCACCGATAATACCAAGGGCTTCTTCTATACCTTCGATATTGAAGACGGCAGAATTAAATATATCTATGTCAACCACAGAGCAACCGGCATTCAGAACTTCAGCATGAACGTTTATGTAATGAACCGCGAGCTTCTGATTGGCGAGATTACAACCGCTTATGTCCGCGGCATGGAATATTTCGAGAGAGATGTTCTTCTGCCCAGCGTAAACCGTCTCAACATCCAGGGCTATAACTACAAGGGCTACAGCGCACGCATGTGCGGTCTCAAGAGCTATTTCGACGAGAACATGAAGCTCCTTGAAGACGGCAACCTTGAAGCGCTCTTTGGTGCTGCCCCTGTATACACCAAGATCCGTGACGATAACCCCACCCGCTATGAGCAGGGCTGCAAGGTTGAAAACATCATGGCCGCTGACGGTTGCACCATCGAGGGCGAGGTCAGCAATTCCGTTCTCTTCCGCGGCGTAAAAATCGGCAAGGGCGCTGTTGTTAAAAACTGCGTTCTCCTGCAGGATACCGTTGTTGAGCCGGGTGCTGTGCTTGAATATGTCGTAACAGACAAGGATGTTAAGGTCTCCGCCGATAAGGAGCTCAAGGGCGTTTCCAGCTATCCTATCTACGTAGACAAGGGCAGCCGCATCTAAAATTATTCCGAGGTGAACATCGTGAGCGAAGAGCTGAAAAAATATAGATTTACCGGAGATGGCAAGTTCAATATCTCCTCCTTTGACCGGGCCGATACCGGCAGCTTCTCAGGGCGGGACGAGGCGGTTGATGAATTCATCGCCAATCTGCACGAGATTAACCGGCTTCAGCAGAAGCTGTATGCTGCCCGCCGCGAGGGTGTTATATTCATCTTCCAGGCTATGGATGCCGCGGGAAAGGACGGAGTAATCAGAACCGTCTTCAGCACGCTCTCGCCTCACGGTGTTAAGGAATATTGCTTCAAGGTTCCCTCATCTGTTGAGCAAAGCCACGATTATCTGTGGCGCTTCTGGAGCGCGCTGCCTGCAAAGGGAAACATCTCAATCTTCAACCGCAGCTACTATGAAGACGTGCTCGTTGGCCGCGTCCACAGCCTGTATAAAAACCAGCTGTGGCCAAAGCGTCTCGAAGACAACGACTTCATCTCTGACCGTTACAGTCAGATTGTCAACTTCGAGCAGTACCTCTATGACACCGGCACACGGGTGGTTAAGATTTTCCTCAACGTCTCCAAGGAAGAGCAGGCCCGCCGCTTTATCTCCAGAATAGACACTCCCAAGAAAAACTGGAAGGTCTCCTCCGGAGACATGGCCGAGCGTGACTACTGGGACGAGTATATGGACGCGTTTGAAACAATGGTCAACAAGACCTCCACCGCCCACTCTCCCTGGTATGTCGTCCCGGCGGACAGCAAGTGGTACGCCCGCCTGACTGTTTCGCGCATCGTCGTTGAAACGCTCCGTGAGATGGCTCCCGAGTACCCGGATGTAGACGAGGCCGAGGCAAAGCTCTTTGCCGAAAACAGGGCAAAGCTGGCAGCTGAGCTGGGCATTTCCGATGCTCCCGCTGAGCCGGCTGAAAAGCCCAAAAAGGAAAAGAAAACCAAGGCCGACAAGGTCTTCGCCAAGGCTGACTCCGTAACCGAGGATATAATCAAGGACGAGGAAGAGGGCAAGATTAAAAAAGAAAAGAAGTCTGCCAAAAAGGCTTCCAAAGCCCCCGCGGACGATGACTCCGGGTTCGATGCGGTCTCCGTAATCGCCCGGGAGGCAATGTCGTAGACGGCATGAGCATAAAGCAAAAAGCACTCCGAAAGGAGTGCTTTTTGCTGCACTTCATGGGCGGCCGAGGACTTGTTCCATGAAATATACAATCTGCTTGCGCCACCAGGGCCAGTCGTGGTAGGAATCATATCCCCAGACGTCGAACCAGACGTTAATCCCCTTGCTTCTCAGGATATCAACCAGCTTATAGTTGGAGGGGGCGACGGGCCACTCCCAGTCTCCCTGGCCGATTGAAATGATAAGCGTCCGGTGGTTATACATGTCAATATAATAGTGGTCGTTGGGCATGTTCGCCATGTATGCAACGGGGGTGTTATTATAGAGATTTTCGTCCATATAGTCACCGAAGAACAGGTCGCTGTCGTAGCAGCCGCTTTGGCCTATGCACACGTCAACCAGATCGGGCCTGCGGAGAAACATGTTAACCGCGTGCGTTCCGCCCATGCTGCAGCCGGTGGTCATGATCATGTCGTAATTATTTCTCTTTTCCCTGATTGCGGGCAGCAGCTCGTCGGTTATAAATCTGAACCAAAGCTCCTGCATCCAGGCTCTCCAGCCCATGTCACCGTGCTGCGCGGCCCAGCTCTCCTCGTCCAGAGAGTCGGGAGTAACGACGGTAATCCACCCGGCGTCTATCCACGGGCTCAGCCAGGCGATCATATCGTTGTCAGCATAGTCATTGTGCTTCTTTCCCTGGGCGGCGAAGGCGAACACCAGCTTGCCGCTGTGGCCGTAAATCCCGCAGGTCATGTGACGCTGAAGTATATTGCTGTAATAGGTGTAGCATTCGTATTGCATTTTCTCTCCGTTATATATTAAAGAGTTCAGGGTTACCGATCAGTTTAGAAACAGCCTCACGGCGTTGCCGGATGTTATTTTTGCCATTGCCGCAGGCTCAATTCCCTTTATCTCCGCGATTTTTTCGCAGATATATTTCAGGTTTCTTGAGTCGTTCCGCGTGCCTCTTACGGGAACAGGCGCCATATATGGGCTGTCCGTTTCTATTAATATTTTGTCCTCCGGGCAGACTTGGAGCACCTCAATGGTTTTTCTCGCGTTTTTGAAGGTAACCGGGCCGTCAAAGCCCAGGTACCAGCCAAGCTTCAGCAGCTCCTTCGCCGTCTCCGCGCTGCCGGAGTAGCAGTGAAAAACGCCCCTCAGTCCTTCATATTGAGAAACGATTTCAAAGCAGTCTCCGTGGGCCTCCCGGTCGTGAATAATAACCGGCAGGTTCAGCTCCAAAGCCAGCTCCAGCTGGCGGCGGAAAAACTGCTTCTGGCGGTCCTTGTTGTCGTCCCGCCAGTAATAGTCCAGGCCGATTTCCCCAATGGCGACGCATCGTTCGTCTTTGGCGCAGGCTCTGATTATATCTATCCAATCCCCCGGTTCCCCGTCCAGCTCCTCAGGGTGAACTCCCGCGGCGAAATAAATATAATCATAGCTGTGGGCAAGAAGCTGCGCCTTTTTCGTTGTCTCCGTGCTGCAGCCGGGGTCAATTACCGCGTCAACCCCGCTCAAAGGGAGCTCAAGCAGAAGCTGATCGCGGTCTTCGTCAAAGGCAGTGTCGTCAAAATGGGCGTGTGTTTCAAAATACATGGCTTATTGCTTCTTCGCCTTTGGCTTGAATATTTTGCTTCTCAGCTGCAGAACCGTTATAATTCCGAACAGAACAACAAATATGCCCAGGCTTATCCAGGAATTTGTAATGCTTTTGGGAACAAAGCCCAGCAAAAGCAGCATCGGCGCCCCCAGAACGATTGACCACAATGACTGGTAAATCAGATTGTGGGAGGCCGGGGTTTTGTAGTACGGGTCAATTTCCCTCAGCAGGATGATGCCAGTGCTGGCAGTACCCGTAAGCATGCCGTACATGGCCAGGAACTCCTCTTCCTCATATTCCGGGAAGAGTTTTTTGCAAACCAGGTTAACATACCAATATGTAACCAGCATGCCCGCGACGCAAACCAGCAGCAGCGGAATCCAGAATTCCTTATATCTAAAGGCCCCAAGGTCGATTGACGCGATAGAGGCCACAACCATAATGTCAAACATCAATCCGGAAATCCGGTTGAGCATAAAATTGTTTGTATAAACACGTTTAATTACTCCCCTGCCTCTCAGCTTGTCTCCAACCATTCTGAAGAGGCTGGCCCAGGCAGTGCCCACCAGGAAGTTAAAGCCCCAGAGCAACGGGTTAACGGTGTTCATCAAAAATCCCCCGGCCGGCAGAAGCAGATATTTATAAATCAAATACATGGAGCCATATGAAACCAGGTAAGTGAGAAACACAATGCCGAACTGAACAGTCAGCTTGTCCAGGGACTCGGACATGGGGATTTCATTCTCGCCATAAACCTCTTCGAGTGTCCGGTTTTCAATTTCCTCGGCGTTTTCAACTCTTGTCTTTGAGCTTCCGTTCTTTTTCAGCTTGTTGAGGTAAAATAATCCACCGGCGCATGCGGAAACAAAGCCCATTGCCGCGATGGTAAGACCATAGCTGGTGCCGTTTTCAAAGCCGTATTGGTTCATATATGTGGTGCCCCAGTTAAAGGCCTGCCCCGGTCCCTGGCCGTAGCCCATTGGGAGCAGAACGCCGCCGGCGGCAAAGCTGCCGATTAGGTAATAGAGAATAATCGTAATAAACAGACCCACAATGGCCTGAATAAGATATCCGCCAACGGTAATCGTGCTGCTGTTGAAAACATCCGTCCGGGCCTTTTTCCCCTTAACCCCGTCAAGGTGGCGCCAGGCCAAAGCGATGAAGCCCAGTCCAAGGCCATGATATGTCAGCGCCTCCAGGGTTGAAAGCTCAAACATCGAGTGGCCGAATATAAGCTTAAATATCGAGTCAGCAATCAAAACGATAAAGCCGCCCAGAACAGCGCTGGGCAGCAGGGACCTTCTCAGCGCGGGAATGCTCCGCCGCAGCAGGTTAGCCAGCAGCATTGCGCCGAACAGAATTGAAACGGTAATAATAAATGTCCAGATGCTGCCGTCCCAGAAGTTGAATCCACTTGTCATAAGTCACGCTCCATTTAATTTTCAGTTAATCTATTATAATAACGCTTCTTTTTATTTTCAATAGAACAGTCCTTAAAAACTTCAAATTTTAATATTAAAATCCTGTTCCATTTCTCCCCCTTTCACGATATAATTATAAAAATAGAATTTTTAAGGAGAAGCAGCATGAAGCTTTGCAATATAACCGTTAACGGTGAGACTCACCCGGCCGTGGTAAAGGGCGAGGATATATATGACCTCCGCTCCGCCGGCTTTGAGGGAACGATGAACGATATAATCCGCTCCGGCGTTACCACGGAGCTTAAGTCCCTGGCCGATGGATGCTCCACCCCCGTTGAAGCTCCGGTTTATGGCAACATTCTTGAGCCGGACAAAATCATATGCGTCGGCTTTAACTATCCCAAGCACGCCTCCGGCATGAAAACCGCTCTGCCCCAGTACCCGATTCTTTTCTCGAAGTTTGCCGATTCCCTTGTTCCCACTGATTCCTCTGTTTTCCTCCCGCCCTATGAGTCCACCTATGACTACGAGGGCGAGCTGGTGGTAATAATCGGCCGCTCCGGGTTTAACATTCCGGAAGCTGAGGCCATGGACTATGTCTTCGGCTATACCGTCGGCAACGATATCAGCTGCCGCGCCGCCCAAAACAGAACCAGCCAGTTTCTCTGCGGCAAGGCCTCACCCGGCTTTGGTCCCTGCGGGCCAAACATTGTAACCGCCGATGAATATGACATTTCCACCGGCAAAAGCATCAGGTCATATGTCAACGGTGAGCTGCGGCAGGATGGGAACACCTCCGAAATGCTCTTCTCCTGCGCCCGGATAATCAGCTACGCGTCAAAATACCTTGCCCTTAACCCCGGCGATATAATCTTCACCGGCACCCCCTCCGGCGTTGCTCTTGAGCGCGGCGAGGGCTGGCTGACCCCCGGCGATGTATGCTCAGTAACCATCGAGGGCATCGGGACGCTGGTTAACACGATGATATAATAACTCTTCAAACAAATTCTTGACTGAAGATATCTTCTCTATTAAAATATATTTAATCACCCCATAGGAGGCGTTGTTCATGCTTGCCGCACTTCTTGTTGTTCTCGCAGCGGCCGCTGTTGTGTTCGCCGCTGTAAAAATAAAACAGTCCAAAAGTCAGCCCGGTGCCGGGCAATCCACCGTTCCCGAGCGCAAGGTTAACAGAACCAGCGAGCGCGTTGGCGGCGCGTCACGGAGCGTTAAAACCGCGTCCGGCCGCCGTGAGAGCGAAAATCCCCGCCTTCAGGCAATCTTTGACCAGGGTACCTCCGCTCTTAACGAGATGAAGTCTCTCCGCGCCGAAATTAAAAGCTCCGAAATAACCGATAAAATTGACCGGATTTCAGACATAACCAACCGCATTATGGACGATGCGGAGCAGGACCAAAACGATATCTATCAAATCCGCAAATTCTTCACCTATTACCTCCCCACGACAGTCAAGCTGCTTGAGTCATACAAAAAGCTTGAGTCCCAGGACATTCAGGGCGAGAATATAACAAAGGGCATGAGCGATATCAGCTCCATGCTCGACACGGCCCTTGAAGCCTACGAAAAGCGTCTCGACTCTCTGTTTGAAAACCAGACTATGGACATTGAAACGGAAATTGACGTTTTCAACCAAATGCTTCAGAGAGAAGGGTTTGCTGAAGCCGGAGCTTCCGAACCTGCCGCCGAGCCTGCTTCCGAACCGGCTGCCGAGGCCGTTGCGGAACCCAAGGTTGCGGTTGCAACAGGAAGCGGAATTACCTTGCAGCTATAAATTTTTTAATATATTAAGCAATAATTTCGAATGGGAGCAGCTTGTTACCTCCTAACTCCTAACTCCTAATTCCTAATTATTGTTTTTCGACTGAAAGGAGAAAAACAATCATGTCCATGCCAGAACTTACCCTTGATCCCACCCCCGTTGCCGAGGCCGTTTCTCTTGACGATCCCGCCACAGCCGCTGCCGCCGCGGTTGCCGAAGCTCCCGCCGAGGAGGCTGCACCAGACATCAGCAACTCTGTCGAAACCGAAAAGGCCGAAATAGACAAGCTCACGCCTGAGGAGCAGGCCGCTGTCCGCGCCTTTGCCGAGAAGATCGACATTTCCAACACCGAGCAGGTTATGAACTATGGCAGCAATGCCCAGAAGAACATTTCCGACTTCTCTGAGGCCGCCCTCAGCACCGTTAAAACCAAGGACCTCGGTGAGGTTGGCGACATGCTCTCCGACCTGGTCGTTCAGCTCAAGGGCATTAACTATGACGGCAAGGAAAAGGGAATTATGGGCCTGTTCAAAAAGAGCAAGGTCTCCATTGAGTCCCTCAAGGCCCAGTATGACAAGGCCGAGGTAAACGTAGACAAAATCGCTGATCAGCTTGAGCAGCACGAGGTAACCCTCCTTAAGGACATCGCCCTTATGGACCGCATGTATGAAAAGAACGAGGAGTATCTCAAGGAGCTGACGATGTATATAATCGCCGGCAAGCTGAAGGTTGACGAGCTGCGCAACAACGAGCTTGTTGAGCTGCAGAACAAGGCCAAGGAGTCCGGTCTTGCCGAGGATGCTCAGGCAGCCAATGACTTTGCAAACCTCATCGGCCGCTTCGAGAAGAAGATCTATGACCTGGAGCTCACCCGCACAATCTCCCTCCAGATGAGCCCCCAGATCAGAATGATCCAGAATAACGACACTCTGATGTCCGAAAAGATCAGAACGTCCATAAACAACACCATCCCCCTGTGGAAGAACCAGATGGTCCTCGCTCTCACGATGCATCACTCCGAGCAGGCCATGGCTGCTCAGAATGAGGTTACCGAAGTGACTAACCAGCTTCTTAAGGACAACGCTGAAAAGCTCCACACCGGCTCCGTTGCAATCGCCAAGGAAGCAGAGCGCGGCATAATCGATATCGAAACCCTTCAGCACACCAACGAAGAGCTCATCGCCACCCTGGACGAGGTCCGCAATATTCAGGACGAGGGCCGCTCCAAGAGAGAGGCTGCAGAGAAGGAGCTTGTCAATATCGAAAATCAGCTTAAGGATCGCCTTCTCGCCATGAAGGGCTGAGATGTGAACAAATTTTTAATAATTTGTGTAATTTTACTATTGATATAAATTAGACATTGTACTATAATCATAAAGAACAAGGTTGAATGCTTTGTTCTTTATGATTTTTTATTCTATAATTTAATTTTAAAAGGAGTGTCAAAAAATCATGCTGTTCCAGATTTATGGTTCAACAAGCTTAACACAGCTTCTTGGCTGGGTTCTGGTCTTTGTTGGCCTCATCGTACTCAACGAGATCGCTCGTCGTACAAAAGCCGGCGGCTATACAATCTTCATCATTATTCCCGCCCTGCTTACAGTTTACTTCATCTGCGCATATTGCGGGCTCTTCGGCGGTGCAAACAACCCGACAGTTAAATATATGTCCGGCTGGTTCCACTACTTCAAGCTCTATGCCGCAACCATCGGCTGCATTGGCTTTATGCTCATCAAGTATCAGATTGGCGTTGGTGCCAAGGACTGGTTCAAGCCCTTCCCCTGGTTAATCGTTTCCGCAAACATCATCATCGCTGTTGTCTCTGACTTTGAGTCTGCTCTTGCAGCATACAAAATCACCGGCGACCTCTCCGGCGCATGGTGGGCATCAAACGAAGGCGTCTTCCTTTATGGCGGCTGGTGGAACCTTCTCAACGGCATCGCCGGCATCATCAACTGCTTCTGCATGACAGGCTGCTGGAGCATCTACTCCTCCTCAGACAAGAATAAGCAGGACATGATCTGGGCCGATATGACAATCTGGTTCATCGTTGCTTACGATATCTGGAACTTCGAGTATACATACCTGAACCTCCCCACTCACGCATGGTACTGCGGCCTTGCACTTCTCCTTGCTCCTACATTTGCAAACGCTCTGTGGAACAAGGGCGGCTGGATTCAGAACCGCGCCAACACCCTTTCAATCTGGTGCATGTTCGCTCAGGTCGTTCCGACCTTCCAGCTCTGCAACACCTTCTCCGTTCTCCCGTCAGTTTATGGCGGAGCAAACGGCCTCTCCGGTCTTGATCTTTATGACAAGGCAATCGCACTTTACAACGCAGGCCAGGGCAAGACAGCTGCCGTTAACGACGCAATTGCTTCTCTCGGCATAACAGCTGCTCCTGTTGCTCAGGGTGTTATCTCAATCCTTGCAATTGCAGCAAACGTAATCTGCATCGGCGTTATCATCAAGCGCGCAAAGAAGCTCGGCGTCAACCCCTATACTCACGAAGTATTCGTTGGCACCAAGGATTACGACGAAGCTATGGAGCGCGTTGCAAAGGCCTGATTCCAAACAACATAACAAATTCTTCGGGAGCAATCCCGAAGAATTTTTTTGTCCTTATTTGTCTTGTACCATAGGGCAAAACATGTTATATTATAAGCAAATCTTCAGAGAGGATAAAAGAGAAGGAAACATCATGAAAAAGAAACTGATTCTTCCCCTCATAGCAGCTCTGCTGCTAAGCTCGCTTCTTCTCTCCGGCTGTGGTAACGGCAGCAGCCTGACGGTGGGAGTAAGAACGAATCTTGACAACTTCAGCACATATAACGAATCGGCCGACATGTATTATGGCTTTGAGGCTGATTTTGCCGCGGCTCTTGCCAAGGAAATGGGCTATTCCGGCGTAAGGTATGTTGGTCTCCTGGCCGATGACCGTGAATCAGCGCTGGAAAACGAGGATGTGGACTGCATTGTCGCCGCTTATTCCTATACCGACGAGCGCGCTGAAAAATATGACCTGTCCACCCCGTATTATAATGACGAAGGCCGCGTCATGGTTGAAAAGTCTTCCCTCTTCACGGATTATGCTGACCTTGAAGGCGCAACAGTCGCTGTCCGCGTAAACACAACAGCCCGCGCCCATCTGACGGAAAAGCTTGCTGAGCTCGGCCTGATTGCCGATGAGTCAGACAAGGCCCTTTCCTCCTTCCTGACCATCGCCGAATATGAAACCTATGAGGAAATGGACGCCGCCCTTGAGTCCGGCGAGGTTGACGCGGTTTGCGCAGACGGAGCCCTCAGCATGTCATGGCTGGGTGACGGAAGGATCTGGTTCGACCAGGCCTATTCCGCCGAGGATTACGTAGTCGCCACTGCCCAGGGCAGCAAGCTCTCCGCAAAGATAGACTCCGCGGTGGCAAAGCTTGTTGAAAACGGCACAGTTGCCTCTTTAATGGAAAAGTGGGGTGTCTGAAATGAAAAAACAGCAATAACAGAATGATAACCGTCGCCGCGGTCTTCGGACTGATGGGTGCGATAATTCTTGGGCTATTAATGAACGCCTTCCTTGATTCCGGCTTAACGAGCCGCCAGAAGGCCGCCTCAGAGGAAAAGCTGCAGACCATCTCCTCCCTGCTGGACGATATGAACGCCCTGGCCGCCGAGGAAACGGCCAACTTCGATAATCTCAACCTATCCAAGGCCGAAACCGCCGCCTTTATGATTCAAAACGCCGATAATTACGATTATTCCGACGAGAGCATGGAACAGCTGCGCTCTGTTATGGACGTATATAACGTTCTTGTAATCGATAAAAACGGCCGGGTCATCTGCTCCGCGCTGGAAAACCACGCTGACTATTCCCGCAGCCGCTTCAATCAGCTCCGGGCCGCCTTTGAAAACGAAACCTCCGAGCCCTTCACTATCAGTGGTGATGTTTCCCTGCGCTATTATGGCGCAAAGATAGACGAGCGCCGCATGCTGGTCGTCGTCCGTGACACGGCTGTTCTTGAGCAGAAGCTTGTCTATGAGGCGTCTCTTGGCGACACGCTCGAGGACGTCCACGTTGGCCAGGACGGCATCGTAATGGCCATCTCCCCTCTTGACTATACCTTCCTTTATCACCCCGATTCCGCCAAAATCGGCGAAAGCGCCGTAGCTCTGGGAGCGGACGTCTCCCTCCTCTCTGACGGAGTAAGCGGATATATTCCTGTTGGTGACGTGCGCTATTACTGCAGCACCATGCTTTATGACGACATGTATATCGTCTGCGCTGTTCCCGAGGCAGAGCTCACCGCCAACCGCACCGCGCTGATTGCCATCGCCGAGGTAATATATGTAATCACCGTCTCAATTCTCATTCTCTACGCCTTCTTCGCCAGCCGCGAGAAAACCGCTCCCCAGGGCAAGGCCGAGTTCCGCCGTCATCTTGGCGGCAGGCTCAGTGTAATAACCGCTGTGGGCGCTGTAATTGTCCTTCTGGCGGTCATTCTGCTGGGGTCACTGTTCTCGCTTTCACGCCAGTCAATAACAAACTCTCACCGTCTCACTGAGACCTTCGCCGACTTTGACGAAAACGACGAGGAAACCGATTATATAACCGAGCAGTATAACGAGTCATATCTGGAAAAGGCTCAGCTCCTTGCCCTGGTCGTTGAAAACGTTGACCGGTCAAAGCAGACTCTTGACTTCATGGCCACCCTGGCCGATAAGCTCCAGGTTGAATATATTAATATTTTCGACCTTGAAGGCAAAACAACGGCTGCCAGCAGCAGCTTCTGGAGCTTCACCCTTTCTGAGGATCCCTCCGCCCAGAGCTATGAGTTCCGCAATATTCTCAACGGCTCAACTCTCCAGGTTGTTCAGGACCCGCAGGTTGGTGACGACGGGATACTCCGCCAGTATGTTGGCGTAGCAATTCAGGACGAGAATTATGAAACAACCGGCATTGCTGAAATCGGCATTGTGGCAACAGCTCTTCAAAACGCCCTTTCAGACACCGGCCTTGCCGATGTTCTCTCTGATATTCAGACCGGCAACAAGGGCTTCGTTTTTGCCGTAGACGCTGAAACGGGCAAATTTGAATATTATCCCGATTCACAGCTCATCGGCCAGGACGCCGAAAGCTATGGCATTCCCGCCTCAAAGCAGCTGCCCGGCTTTAATGACTTCATAACCATCGACGGCACGAATTATTACTGCCTCTCCGGTGAGCACGACGGCAGCATCATCTATATCGCCGTCCCCATGAAGACTCTCAATTCTCTCACGCTGCCCACGGCTCTTGTAACCTTCTTCTTCTGCCTGGTCTGGATGGCGATTATAACCGTCTTCCTTTCAATGACGGTCCGTCACCCTGATGACCTTGTCCTTGAGGAAGCTGAGTTTGCCGATTCAATAATAGACATCTCCGGCACCCGCGAAATGATTGACGTTGACCGCGGCGACGGCAAGCTGATTAAAACGCGCTCCATCCTGACGCGCTTCTCCGGCAACGAGGTGGCCTGGTCTTCAAAGACTGCCGGCCAGAAGGTTGGATACATTTTCCAGTCTGTGCTCACTGTTGCAGCACTCGCCTTTTTGGTAATGGTAATCTTTGCCGATTCAATCTTCACCGAGGATTCCCTGTTTATGTATATCCTCCGTGGCTCATGGCAGAAGGGCTTTAATATCTTTGGCATTACAAAATCTGTTGTTTTAATAATCGTCGTTGTAATATGCGCTGTTCTGCTCCGCCGCCTGATTATGTGGTTTGCAGACAAGCTTGGCGCCAAGGGCGAAACGGTGTGCCGTCTGCTCAGCAGCTTCGTTAAGTTCGGAGCGTTCATCGGCCTGATATACGCCTGCCTGGCTGAGCTGGGCTGCGACACCTCAGTTCTTCTCACCTCCGCCGGAATACTCAGCATTGTAGTCGGCCTGGGTGCCAACAGCCTTATTAAAGACATTCTCGCCGGCCTTATGATAATCTTCGAGGGCACCTTCCAGGTTGGCGACATTGTAACAGTTGGCGGCTTCCGTGGAACGGTTATTGAAATCGGTCTGCGCACCACCAAGATTAAGGAAGGCGCCGGCAACATCAAGATCTTCGAAAACAGCGGTCTTGGAGATGTACTCAACATGACCAAGGACTTCTCCGTCGTCGGCTGCGAAATGTCCATTGAATATGGCGAGGATCTCCGCTATGTTGAAAAGATTCTGGAGAAGGAGTTCCCCAAGATCAAGGCAAAGCTCCCCGCCATCAAGGACGGCCCGTTCTACAAGGGCGTCAGCGCTCTGGGCGACAATTCCGTGGATATCAAGATTGTCGCCAAGTGCAACGAAAAGGACCGTCTGCAGCTTGACCGTGACCTGCGCCGCGCTCTGAAGCTGGTCTTCGACGAATATCAAATCAATGTTCCGTATCCTCAGGTTGTTCTCAACCAGCCCTGCACCACCTTCCATCAGGTCTCCTCTCTCGATGAGAAGCGGGCCGATAAATTTGAGGCCGCCCAGGGTGAAAGCTCCAGGGACGTCGTCAGCGACGGGGAATCACAAGGGTAAGATTAGTTAGGAGTTAGGAGTTAGGAATGAGTTAGAGCCTGAGTGCCTGGGAGCCTGAGTGCCTGAGAGACGAGGCTAATTCGGAATGCGGAACGAAGTTAGTGCGGAGTGCGGAATGCGGAACTGAAGCTAATTAGGAGTTATGAATTAGGAGTTAGGAAGTAATTCAAATCACTAACCACTAACCACTAACCCCTAACGTGCAACGTGCAACGTGCAACGGTCACTTCATCCTGCATCCTCTATCCTGTAATCAACACAATGAAAAACCGGCGGAGTTTTTGCTTCCGCCGGTTTTTTGCTGCTCATTTCCTCGCAATCAGGTTCATTTTGACCTTGGTGACCATCTTGAAATCATCAACCGTCAAGCCTGCGGACTGGCACATGGAAAACAGCTGCTCCTTTGAATACGCGGCGACGTCGCCGTGGCCGGAGAGATTTGCAAGGGGCATTATTATATGCTTTGCAGCCCAGGCGATGAATCCGTCAGCGGCATAGTCTCTGAGGAAGAGAATTCCGCCGGGCTTAAGGCAGCGCTGAACGCTGTTGAAAAAGTCCTGTGGATTTGGATAATGGTGGAAGCTCTCGCAGCAGACGATTACGTCAAAGCTGTTGTCTTCAAAAGGCAGATTTTCGCAGTCTCCAACAACGAACTCCGCATTGGGCAGGTTCTTCTCCTTCGCCTTTTCGATCATGGCCGGAGTGAGATCAATTCCCGTGAAGTGCTTCTCCGGGTACATTTCTGAAAGCAGAGCAATTAGCGGTGCTGGACCACAGCCCGCGTCAAGAAGAGTGTCGAACTCGCGTTCTTTGAGAATTTCGATTATCTCAGGGTAATCCTCCTTGCAGGTATCATAAACGCCCGCATTGTCGTTTTCATACATTGCGGCGGCCTTGGTAAACTCCTTTATTGAAAGGCTTTTATACTCTTCGCTGGTTCTTGCCATATTCCATTCCCCTTTTAAAAAATTATAATTTTAAACCGTTATTTTGGTTAGCTTTTGCTAACGCATATTCATTATAACACCAAATTCAAAAATTTCAATAGAATAATATTGTGCTTGACATTGTAAAGTGTTTGCTTTACAATATGTGCAGTGAAAGGAGTTGATTCTATGGCACAGACAATGGTAAATTTCAGGATGGATACTGAACTCAAAAACAACATGGACGCGCTTTGCAAGGAGCTCGGGCTGAGTATGACTACCGCTTTCACAATTTTTGCAACCAAGATGACAAGGGAGCAGCGAATTCCATTTGAAGTATCAGTCGACCCGTTCTATTCTCCCGAAAACATTGCTCATCTTGAAAGGATTACCTCCGGAATAGACAACGGAACCTCACGCCTTACAGCACATGATTTGATTGAGGGATAAGCTATGGGGTTACTATGGGACGACAGTGCCTGGGATGATTATTGCTATTGGCAGACCCAGGACCGCAAAACGCTGAAAAGAATTAATTCCATAATTACTGACATCCAGCGTTCCCCTTTTGAAGGCGTTGCTAAGCCTGAGCCCTTAAGAGGAAATCTTTCAGGGTGGTGGTCAAGGCGGATTGATGATGTTAATCGCATAGTATACAAGCAGGATGGCGAAAATGTAATTATAGCGTCATGCCGCGGACATTATGAAAACAGCATATAATACAAAATGCCCTCCCGCCGTTTGGCAGGAAGGCATTTTTGTTTTGATTGTTTGGCCTGGGCCACGGTTGCTTGCGGCGACACGAAGTTAGTCCCTGTGGGAAATGGCGCTTAGTCGCTCCTAACTCCTAACTCCTAATTCCTAACTATCCTCAGTTCCACTGAATATCAGCCGCTCCGAACTCTCCCAACTGGCTGGTGTAGTTCGACAGGGCGGCCTGGGAGGAGACCTCTATAATCTCCTCGCTGTCCTCATAGCCAAGAACAGAGCCCGTTGGAAACGCGAGACGGTAGGTTGCGTCGTCGCTGAGCTCTTCGCCGCCTTTGGTAACGAACACATACTCATATGGTATTCCGTTTCCGTCAGAGTCAAGTCCCGCCTCGGCAATAGCCTTGATTTCAGCGCCGGTCAGCGTCAGAACAGATATGGTGTTTGTGTTGGGGGCAACCATGTTAATTCTGGCCATGTCCAGGTTGGAGGCATAAAGGTGCCAGCCAACGCCAAGCTTGTTTGTCAGACCGTCGCCATGGTACTCATTCAGACTGACCAGCGCGCAGTCAGCGTCAGCAGCAACGCCTTCGGCAATTGCACACAGCTCCGCGGTTTGGTTAATGTCCAGGGTCTCGGTCAGGGTGCCGTAGGTATCGGTGGTGCCTTCGGCAACCTCCTTGTAGGTTTCGTCAAAGGCGGCGGCCAGCTCGTCAGCTGTAATTTCGCCGGCAATAAAGTGCCTGATGTCCTGGGCAATGGGGATAATCAGATCCTCCCAGCCAACATAAACCATCTGGACAGTATGCCCGGAATTGATTGTATCGGCGACCTCATAATAGGGGTGGCTTTCGCTCATCTCGGCACCGTTCAGGGGGCTCATCCAGATGTTGCTTGCGCCGAGAATTGCTTCCTGGCCGGCAGGGCTGGAGATAAAGCGCATCAGGTCAAGTGCATCCTGCAGCTTCTGCTCGTTGCCGGGCTGCTCAAGGTCCTTATTAACGCCGAAGTAACGGCTTACGTTGCGGGTGAGCATATTGTTTGACCCGTCTTCTGAAAGCCAGGGCATGATTCCGAATTCATAGGTTACGCCTGCATCGCTGGTTACGCTATAGCTGCTGATGCCGATGTTCAGGTCAAACACAGTGTCTCCGCAGACGAAATAATCATCATTGGCTGTATCCTCAGAGGTGATTATGCCGTCGTCGATATATCTCTGGAAGTACTCCGCAACGGCTTTAAAGCCTTCTGATGAGGCCGCGTCAGCCTCACCCTTGGGGAAGGCTTCCTTCCACTGGACGCCCTCCTGGGTACCGAACCAGACGGTGTTGCCCAGGCTGAAGAAGAAGTTAAACGGGAACCCGTCAAGGCTCATGGCGTTGGCAAAGGGCTTGAGTCCGGCAGCCTCGATTTCGGGAATGAGCGCCTCAAGCTCCTCCAGGGACTGGGGAACCTCCCAGCCGTATTCCTCCATTAAGGTCTTGTTATATGTAATTCCCGCAACGGTATAGCCGGAGGGCAGAAGGTATATGGAACCGTCTTGGTCAAGAGCGTTCAGCATTGCTGTTGAATACTCATTGATAAAGTCATAGTTTGAAAGGTCCATAAGGTACTCGGACTGCTTATCAGCAGCAAAGGGCAGGGTGCTTACGTATATATCCGGAATGTCGCCCTCCTCAAGGCTGAACTGGGCGTAGCCACTGCCGTTCTTTCCGGCATAGCTTATTATCTCGAAGTTAATATCAGGGTAAACCTCGTGAACCGCGTTTATAAAGTCCTCGGTGACGATGTTGTTAAAGGACGTAATCGTCAAAGGCTCGTGGTCACTTTCGCCGGATGAGCTTCCGGACGTCGTGGTCGTCTCCTGAGCAGCCGTGACAGCAGCTTCGCTGCCGGCAGTGCTTCCGCAACCGCAGCACAGCGCCATAATCATTGTTGCGACGAGCAGAAGGCTAATTACCTTCCATGCCTGTTTTTTCATCGGTTTCTTCCTCCTTTTATATATTCATAAATCCATTACACAGTATAGCGTGCAAGAGTCCTGAAAAGAGCGTCAGTATCAATCGGCTTTGCCAGATGGTCATTCATTCCGGCTTCCTTGGCCATTTTTATGTCCTCGTCATAGGCATTGGCCGAAAGGGCAATAATCGGAATTTTGGCCGCATCAGGACGGCTTAGCTGTCTGATAGCACGAGCCGCCTCAAGACCATTCATTTCCGGCATCATGACATCCATTAAAATGGCTTTGAGCTCGCCGGGTTCTGACTTTTCAAAGGCCTCAACCGCTTCCCTTCCGTTAACGGCCAGCTGCGCTTCAATGCCCGCGTCACCAAGAAGCTCAATGGCGATTTCAGCGTTAAGCTCGTTGTCCTCGGCAAGGAGGATTTTAATCCCCTTCAGGGTCTCATAATCAACGGTTGTGTCGGCTTCCTCAGCTCCGTCCTGCAAACGAACCTCCATTGGAATACTTACCAAAAAGTCCGTCCCCTTGTTAAGCTCGCTTTCAACCTGAATAGTTCCGCCCATCATGTCAACAAAGCTCTTGGTAATAGCCATGCCAAGCCCGGTTCCCTTATAGGTTGTGCGGGAGCCTCCGGCTTCCTGTGAAAAGGATTCAAAAATCTTTGGCAGAAATTCCGGAGACATTCCAATGCCCGTGTCAGAAAGGTCGAAGATAAATATCCTCTTTCCGTCCTTTTCCTCTCCCTCCGTGGCCCGGAAGGTGATTGTTCCGCCGTCCGGAGTAAACTTGACGGAATTGCCAAGGATATTAATAAAAATCTGCCTCAGGTGCAGCTCGTCTCCCATGACAGCAGGAGCGGTAATTCCTCCGAAGTCGCAGACAAGGTTGATTTCTCTGTTAACAAGCTGGCCCGATATGATCGAGGCGCAGTTTTCAAGGCATTTCTTCAGACTGAAGGGATCATTATTAAGGGTGGTTTTGCCTGATTCAATTCTGCTCAGGTCAAGAACATCGTTAACAAGGCTAAGCAGATGCTGGGACGCGCCATCAATTTTTTGGAGGCAATCCTTTGTTTTCTCATCGTTGCCTATGTTTTTCAGGGCAATGTCGGTCATGCCCATAATGCCGTTAATAGGCGTCCGGATGTCATGGGACATGTGGGAAAGGAACTGCGTCTTCGCCCGGCTGGCGGCCTCGGCCTTCTCCGCAGCTTCACGCAGGAGCTCGTTGTTCTCCTCCTGCTGGGCGAGGAGCCTCTGGTCAGCCTTGTTCTTCATTACAATCAAAATTACAATGCCGAAAATCATCAGCAGCGCGGCTGCTATTGCTGCAAAGAACGCCGCCGTCCCGGAAAGGAGCGAAGCCGTTCCGGCGCCGACTGATGCTGTTGGAACAAGCAAAAGGACGATCCAATCCGCGTTGTCTATATATGCAAGGGCGACAAACCACTCCGACTTGTTCCCGGTTTCGCTGTCAACATAGGTGAATTCATAGGCGTCAGTCCCGTGGGCTTCAATCGCAGCGCTGAGACTGTCATATTCTCCCTTGTGAAGAATCCCGCACTGCTCAATGGCGTGCAGAAGATTATAGCCGCCCAGGAAGGATTCATTGTCATATGAATATTGATAAATCCTACGGCCATTTTTATTGGTCAGGTATGTATAGCAAGTGTCGCCATATGCGGTTACTGACAGCTCCCTTTTGAACTCGTCGCTATTGATGGCGATTGCAATGTGAGTTACAGCCCCGTCAGCACCGGGAATTGTAACCCCATTTTCAAGCCTTTTCGCGTATATCATTCTGATAACGCTGCCCTCGTGTGGGCAGGACATAACCTCGGTGTTAACGTCCCTTCCAGTGTCCTGCAGCAGGGCGCTTTCCTGCCAATAGCCCCGGGCCCCGTCAGAGGAATAATAATTCCCCTTTTCGTCAAAAAGGATAACGAGAGTGTCTTCGCTGCTGACAAGTCCGCTCATATACTCCAGACAACGGTTAACATCCGCACCGGACTGCGTGTTCTCCTGAGAGAAGGCAAAGGCGCAGGCGTTCAGCTGGTCGACCGCATAGTCATTGGATTTACTGATCAGCTCCGCCGACTGCCCCGCGAATTCCACAAGGTGGTCCCGGCGCTCATCGAAAAGCTGCTGGTTCAGATTGGCATAATATCTTTGAGCCAACAAGGCAAGCGCCACCACCAAAACCGCCGCAACGATAAATATAAAAGTGTAAAAGGGCTTTTTTGATGTTATTGACTTTTCCGTTGCTTTTTTACTCATACCCTCGCCTGTTTTCTAATGCTTAGTGCTTAGTTATTCGTTATTAGTTATTAGTTATTAGATTTACTTCCTGCGACTCGCTAAGAGCCGACTTCGTCGGTTGCTCGCATGCATGGCGCTGAGGCGCTCATAATTCCTAACTCCTAACTCCTAACTAGATTCAGTTCCTAATTATCTTTTCAGCCACTTGTTCAGAACTCTCGCCAGGGCTGTCAGGTCAATGGGCTTTGCCAGGTGCTCGTTCATGCCGGAGGTTCTGGCAGCCTGCACGTCCTCAGCAAAGGCGTTGGCCGTCAGAGCGATGATGGGAACGGTCTTGCAGTATTTCCGGTCAAAGGCGCGGATGGCCCTGGTGGCGTCGTAGCCGTTCATTTTTGGCATCTGAATGTCCATCAGGACAATGTCATATTGCCCATCCGCGGCGGTTGTAACCGCGTCGACAGCCTCGGCGCCGTTCCAGACATGGTCAACCTTCATGCCGGCCTCGGTGAGAATTTCAATTGTAATTTCCGCGTTGAGCTCGTTGTCCTCCGCCAGGAGGCAGTTGTAGCCGGAGAGATCCATCTCTTCAAAACGCTCAAGAGGTGTTTCCTCAGGCTCCTCGGCCTTTCCTTCACCGGTAAGCTCGTCAAAGACCCGCTTCAGTCTGGATTTGAACAGCGGCTTGCTGACAAACACCGTAACGCCGGCTTCCCTGGCCTCGGCTTCAATGGCCGACCAGTCATAGGCGGAGAGGATGATTATTGGAACATCGTTGCCCACTTTGGCCCTGATGGCTCGGGTTGTTTCAACACCATCCATGCCCGGCATCTTCCAGTCAAGAACGACGGCGTTATAGTCAAGCTTGTCCTCGTGCCGGGCAACGACGCGATTAAGCGCCTCCTGGCCGGAAAGGACGCCCTCGGCCTGCATGCCCAGGTCAGAAAGAATGGCCACGGCTGACTCCATGCTCAGCTCGTCATCATCCGCAACAAGCACGGAAAGGTCAGCAAATCTTTTCTCGTTTGCCTCAGCCGCATCCTGCAGCTGGAGATAAATCGTAACGGTAAACTTTGAGCCCTCGTTGGGCTTGCTCTCTATCTCAATATCGCCGCCCATCATGTTGACGATATTTTTGGTAATGGGCATGCCAAGACCGGTGCCCTGAATCTTGCTGGTCCGGCCGTCCTCGGCACGGGTGAAGGGTTCGAAGATGTGCTGCATATATTCCTCGGACATGCCGATTCCATTGTCCTTGAATATGAATTCATAGCAGCCAACCCTTGCCTGGCCGGAGGGGAGCTCACGAATGCTCAGATTGATTTTTCCGCCGTCAGGCGTATATTTGACCGCGTTGCTCATCAGGTTAACAAAGGCCTGCTGAATGCGCAGCGGGTCGCCGATAACCTCCTCGTGCTCCACGTTCTGAATGTTAACCGTCAGGTCATGGCCGTGCTCGGCAATCTGCGGGCGGACCATGGTAATGAGATTATCAATCAGGTCGGAGAGATTAAATTCCTCCTCCGTAAGCGTAACCTTGCCCGACTCAATCTTGCTCATGTCAAGGACCTCGTTAATCAGCGCAAGAAGATGGCGGCTGGCCGCGGTAATCTTCGTCAGGCAGTCCTGAACGCGCTCCTTGTCGTCAATATGGGCGGCAGCAATAGCCGTCATACCGATTATGCCGTTCATAGGCGTGCGTATATCGTGGCTCATGGTCTGCAGGAAGTCGCTCTTGGCGTGGTTCGCCGCCTCAGCGGAGGCCAGTGCGTCCTTAAGGATTTGCTGCTTCTGCTCCTCCTCCTGCATGAGGGCGTCTATGTCATGGTAGGCAAGGATAAAGCCATCGTCAGCGTCGGCAAAGGCCATCTGGTGATATGTTACGTTGCCGGCGTCATCACGGCGCTTATAGTTAACCGTGTATATGGGCTGATGCTTAATTCCCTCAAGCACCGCTGCCGAGTTACAGCTTGCGGCAACCCTCTCACGGTCCTCTTCAAGGACATAGGTGTTAATATACTTGGTCATCGCCACGTCATAATTGGCGTTGCCACGGCCCATGTTGACGGCGTTTTGAATGGTGGTCTTGCCGCTGGAGCGGATGAAGTGCATCTCCAGGTCTGCCTTGGTTATGAGCCACACCGTGTGATATTCACCGGAAATCGCCTCGATGATATTGTTATATCTGGTCTTTTCAGCCAGGCGGCTGCGTTTTTCCTCGTCGATGTCAAGGAACATGCCATAGAAGGTTACCGGCGAGCCGTCCGGTCTTCTTGTAAGGCGGCCTATGGCGCGAAACCACCGTTCACCATGGTTTTTCGTCATAAGACGATATTCAATGTCATATGTTTTTTTGCCTGTATAGTCCCTGACAACATCCCAGTAATGCGTGAGGACCCGGTCATGGTCCTCCGGGTTAAGCAGATCAGACCAGGACTCCAGCACATCGGGGAAGTCCTCAATTGACTCATAGTCCAGCATTTTGCGGAAGGCGGGGCTCCAGGTGCAGGAGAGCATCTCTCCCCCTTCACCGAACTGCATCTTCCAGTCGCCGGAGCCAAGAGCCAGGTGAATTGCCTCAATCTCCTGGTTTGCAGCCTCAGCGGCAATAAGAGCCCCCTGAAGCGCCTCTTTTGTTTCCGCCAGCTCCCGTGATGCTTCTGTTTTTTCAATTCCTGACGTCATATTATAATCATACCTCTCTACGTCTCTTAATTAGCTCCATTGCCGAGATAACGTTGGCAATACGCTGATTTATAAACGGCAAATCCTTCGGTCTTGTAACATAATCGGCCGCTCCAAGGCGATATGCTGTTTTAACAAATTCCTCCGATTCATCGGACGAAATCATAATAACCGGCACCTTGTCAGTATATCTGCGCTCTTTCATTTCCCGGAGGATATCAAATCCGTCCTTTTCCGGCATAACAACATCAAGAAGAACCAAAGAAACAGAATTATACTTTTCCTCCATAACCTGCAGTCCCTCGTCGCCGGAGGACGCGGTAACCACGTTATAGTCAGAGGAAAGGACCTCGTCCAGGTATTCCCTGTTCAGCTCCATGTCATCTATGACAAGGACAAATTTTTCACCTGAATCGTTTTGGAGCTTCTCTGCGGCGGTGCCATTCAGCCGCTCTTCAAAGTCCTCCCGTGTCAGGGGCCTGGAGTAATAAAATCCCTGGATGGCCTCGCAGTGGAACTTTCTCAGGAAGAGGACCTGGTCCTTCTGCTCCACGCCCTCGGCAACAACCGTTTTCCCCATGTCATGGATAACCTCCATGATATGCTGAATAATCAGCTCGCCGTCATCCGAACCGATTGTGTCAGTCAGGGACTTGTCAAGCTTGATTGTGTCAAAGGGCAGGGTCCCCAGACTGAAGAGCGAGGAATAGCCGGAGCCGAAGTCATCCATGTGCAGGCTGAAGCCGGCGCTCTTCATAACTTTAATCAGAGTTGAAATCTGGTCGCCGGAAAGAGAGGCGCTCTCAGTAATCTCGATTGGGACAAGCTCCTTGGATATTTTGTATTTTTCGCAAATTCTGCCGTATTCCTCAACAATGCCGGGAGCAAGCAGCGTCAATCTTGAAAGGTTAACCGAAACCGGAACCACCGGCAACTTCTTTTCCCGCCTTTGGGCAAGGAAGGCACAGACGCGCTCAAACATATATTTGTCAAGAGCTCTAATCTGGCCGTTTCTTTCAAACAGCGGAATAAACTCTCCCGGAGAGACTATCTTCCCGTCCGCCTCGATCCATCTGACCAGCGCCTCCGCGCCCATGATACCGCCGGTATACGGGCTGTACTTTGGCTGGTAGAACACCTTGAATTCTTCATTTTCCAGTGCACCGGCGAAGGACAGCTCCATTATTCTTTCACGCCTGATTTTTTCCTCCAGGAGCGCATTATAAAAGCCTATGCTTGAGTTATATCCGTTTCCGGTGGAATTCAGGGCGGTAAGCGCGTTGTCAATAATTTGGTCGGTGTCAAGAGCTCTGTTAATGCTCCGATATACGCCCAGCTTCAGCTTAATCTGACCCACAGGGGAATCGTCTGCAACTCGGTTAAGCTCATTTTGAAGAATGTCTGCTGCTGGAACATGGGCGGAGTCCATCATAACGATGAACTGACTGCCTCCAAAGTAACCAAGAACAGATTTTTCCTCATTAGCAAACTGCTTTATCCAGTCTGACACATAGCGGAGAACCTTGTCCCCGTTTTCCCGGCCAAACTCGTTGTTTATATATCTGAAGTCCAGGATATCTATAATAACAAATGTATAGTCTTCATCCGGGAATTTTTCCAGCATAGTCCCGGCGCTATTGCTAAAGCCGTTGCGGTTTGGTAAACCGGTTGTTTCGTCAATTTCGTTGGCCTTGGTGAGCACTCCGTAAAACACAGCCGGAGTCCCGTCAGGCCGTCTGCTGAGGGAGCCGGTGGATCTGAACCATTTGTATTCCCCGTTTGCGGTAATCATTCTGTGTTCCAACGTATATTCCGTCTTATCCTTGTCAGCAACAAGACCATGCAGCAGCTTAAGCAGCTTTTCCTTGTCCTCCGGGTGGATAAGATTCAGTGCATCCCAAACGTTTTTCGGCGCAGGGAACTCGTCATTAAAGCCAATCAGACTGCTGAAGTACTCGTCATGCTTAAAGTCGCTTACGTTGCCCTTCTCGTCAAAAATAAATTTCCAGATGCCCGTGCCCAAGGCCTTGTTAATGGCGGAAATTGCGTTTGCAGACTCCAGGCGTGCCTGCTGCTCCTCGCGCAAATCCGTAATGTTCTGCAAAATTCCTCGGCAGAGCGCCGGTGTTCCATTGCTGTGGCGGATAATCTTCGCATACATGCGGAAGTCGTGATATTCCTTCTCCTTGTTTCCAATGCGATACTGCCACACATAGCTGTCGGACTGGCCGGAGGTGTCCTTGTTGCATTTGTCCGTATATCTCAAAAGGGCGTCTATGTCATCAGGATGTACGCAAGCCATGAACGCCTCAGCAGTGTTTGGCAAGTCGTGCTCATCCTCAAAGCCCAGCATATGGCGCATCTCGTTGCTCCAGTATACGTCGCTGATTTCTCCGTTCTCGTCATATTTAATCCACCATGCGGAGGATCCCGATTCCTCGTGGAGAGCCTCCTCAGTGCTGTAGAGTCGCTGCATCTCGTTCAAAGCGTCAGTGAGCTCTGTCTGCTTGCCTTCCAGCGAGGCGTTCAGCGTGGAAATTTCGTCCAGTTGCTTTTTCCTCTGGTTATTTTTGCGAACTACGCTGACAATATACAGCGTCAACGGCACCAGCATCAGCAGTGCCAAAGCCACAGAACGGATGGGATGTATGGCGGCATAATCCGAAAGCGTTAGTCCACCGGCGTTGAGAGTGGTGTTGTCGGAAATAATGGCGGTTACAGTGGCATCGTCTATCTGAGCAATGCACTTGGACACGATGCCAATGAGAGTATGGCTCTTCATCATCGGCGCAATTGCGTAAAACTCAAGGGAAATCTCCGGCACCTGGGTTTTTATCAATGCGCCCAGCTTCCCTTCGTTAATAACTTGCTGACCTTCAAGGTCATATAGGAAGGCCGCGTCAATCTCCCCGTCTTTCAGGGCCTGAATAACCGTGTCAGCGTCTCTGTATTCAATAATCCGCTGGCTGCCCGCCTCGAGCTGGGAATTCAGCCTGGGGTTAACCGCTGAAACACCTATGGTTTGAATGTTGTTTGTGCCGTTCAGGGTAATATAGCAGGCATCAACCTGCAGGAAGGAGGTGCTTTCCAAAAAGCCCTGCTTTTCTGACGTATCCGCGTCAAAGCAATAGCCCAGATATATGTCCGCCTCACCATCAATGAGCCGCTGCTCGTCAAATATATCATCGTCTGAGGAGCAGAATTCATAGTCCATGCCGGTCATGTCCATAATCAGATCCCAATAGTCACGGATTACGCCCGCGTAATCATCCCCGTTTTTATATATAAACGGAGACCAACGGTTGTCAACAGCCAGACGGATTTTCTCTCCCCCGGCCTGATGGCTCTGAATATACTCCTTCTCTTCCTCCGTAAAGACTACTGTCTGCCCGTCAGAGGATATGGTTGCCGCATGATGGGCATGAATTCTCCAGTCGCCCTCCGCCTGGTCCATCTGCAAAATGGCGTTGTTAATAATACTCAGAACCTCTGTGTTGCCTCTTTTAACAATGGCATAGATATACTCCGTAGCGATCTCGTTGAGCATTTTTTCGTCCGGCTCACTCTGATAATCCTTAACATATATAGCGTCAACAAAGCCGTTTCTCAGCGCCTCGTGGAGGTTTTCATTGTTCCTGTAAGCAAGAATTCTGGCAGTTATCCCGTTTGCCGCCAGGAATTCCTCCAGTCTCGCCCGGTCCTCATCGTTACTGGTCATGCCTATGTTCATTCCATCATAGGTAGAATAGTCATTAACGTCAAACCTGTCGTCATCCGCTTTAACGTTCAGCGTGGCGCACAGACTGCCTATAGGCATGGAAAAGTCAAAGCTCTCGGCGTCAGAGTCACTCATGGTTGCGGGAGTGAGGAAGTCTATCTGACCGCTCAGGAGCATCTTCTTTGCCTCATCGGCAGTGCAGTCATAGCCCACGTATTCATAGGTAATGTCTTCATAGCGGCGCAGCTTCGTCAGAAAGTCATAGCCATAGCCTGACCGGACACCGTCCCCGTCCATCTCCTGGTAGCCTTCAAGGGCAAAGTAGCCAACTCTGAGCGTCTTTACTTCTTCCGTCTCGGCGGAGGCATTTGGCGTGAGCGCAAATATAAACAGAAGAGCAAGGACCGCTGCAATCAAAGCAGGCAGAACGATTATATTAAACTGTCTGCTGTTTTTCTTTGTTCTGTTCATGTTTGTGACCATCCTTTTCATAAAAGCGCTTAGGGCATACCTTCGCACGCTACTATACAGATTGAATTATAGCAAAGTTTACAAATAAATTCCCTTGTTATAATAGCCAAAAATTCACTCGTGTTTTTGTGCAACTTGCTGTGTTTCAGGCAAAAAGCAAGCCCCACGCTACTGCGCAGGGCTTGTTTTTTCAGTTCAGCTCATTGAAGTCACCATCCATTGAAGCTATAATTTTATAGTCCGGGAATGCATCCTGAACCCTCTTGACCGCTTCATTAAAGGCCTTTTTCCGGCTGGGTGCGTCGAAGCTCACCACCAGGTCAAATCTTATCTGCTTCCGCTCCCGGCTAATGTGAAAGCCGTGTATCGCCTTGATATACGGAACGTCTATTACCAGCTCCGCAGCCCTGTTGCGGGCAGCTATTGCCTCCTCGTCATGGGTATTAATCGAATAAAGGCTGACTGCTGAAAGCATCACGTGGTGCTCGGCATATACCTTTTCAGTAATCCGGCGGATAAGGTCATCAATCCTGTCGGCCGTCATTGTGTCCTCCACGGCAATATGCAGCGACCCAATGTGACTGTCAGGCCCGTAATTATTAAGGACAACATCAAAGCAGCCATCTACCTCGTCAAAGGAATTTACGGTTTCCTTAAGCTGCATGACCAGCTCGGGCTTCGCTCCCTCACCAAGAATTTTTGAAACCGTCTCAGCAAGGATGTCATAGCCTGCCTTGATGATAAGGAGCGATATAACCGCGGCAAGCCACGACTCAATGTCTATCCCCACCGCCAAATACAGCAGCGCCGCAGCCAGTGTTCCGCCGGAGACCAGCGCGTCCAGCATTGCCTCCGAACCGGAGGCGACAAGGGAGCCGGAATCGACCTTCTTCCCTGCGGCCTTAACGTATCTGCTCAAAAATATCTTGGTCAAAATTGCCACGGAGATAATAATCAGGGTAATCACGGAGTATTCCGGGGTTTCCGGGTGAATTATTTTATTGACCGACTCGGCAAATGACCTGACGCCCACATAAAGAATAAGACCGGCAATAACCAGCGCTGCCAGATATTCCACCCGGCCATATCCGAAGGGGTGCTTTTTGTCCGGCTCCTTCGCTGCAAGCCTCGTCCCGATAATCGTAACCGCGGCGCTGCAGGAGTCCGTCAGATTGTTCAGGGCGTCCATAACAATTGCGATGGAGTGTGCCACAACTCCCACCAACGCCTTGAGCGTTGCCAGCAGAAGGTTGACAACTATGCCGGTTATGCTTACCTTTAATATGGTTTTATATCTTTCCTCTTCCATTTTGCCTCTTTCGCGCTCAGCTGATATTGGTGCTCTGTTTCGTCAGCATTATATTTCTTTTTCCTTTGCGATACAAGCAAAATAAGTATTTTACGAGCAAAAAATATGATATAATCAATCAGCACATTTTCGGAGGTTCCCCTTTAATGACTCAATATGAAAAAATGACCGGAACAAAAATTCCAGGTCTTGTAATATCTCTCGCCATACCAACGACGATAAGCATGCTCATTACCAGCCTATATAACCTGGCTGACACGGCCTTCGTCGGGCAGCTGGGCAACGCATCCACCGGTGCCATTGGCGTTGCCTTCAGCTTTATGACGGTTTTGCAGTCCTTCGGCTTTCTAAACGGTCACGGCGGAGGAATTAACGCATCCGTCGCCCTTGGGCGGCAGGACAATGAAAAAGCCAACCGCTATGCCTCCAGCGCCTTCTGCGGTTCCTTTTTCCTTGGTCTGCTTTTTGCTGTTCTCGGTCTGGCTTTTCTCGAGCCACTGGTATATCTCCTGGGCAGCACAGAGACAATCGCTCCTCTGGCCGAAAGCTATCTGCGCAACATTCTTGTGGCCGGCCCGTTCGTAACAACCAGCTTTACAATGAACAACATGCTCCGCTATGAAGGCAAGGCAAAGCTTGGCACCGTGGGCATGATGGTGGGAGCGGTGCTTAACGTGGGCCTGGACCCGGTTTTTATTTTCGTGTTCCACATGGGAGTTGCCGGCGCAGGTCTGGCCACGGCCATCAGCCAGTGCATCAGCTTTTCCATCCTGCTGTTCATGTTCCTCAGCGGCCGGAGCTCACTGCGTCTTTCCCTCCGTCTTGTTTCAACAGATGTTCACGACTGGATTAATATCTTCACCACCGGTCTTCCCAGCCTGCTGCGCCAGGGGCTTGCCTCTCTTTCCGCCATGCTGCTTAATAACTATGCCGCCGCATATGGTGACGCGGCCGTGGCTGCAATGAGCGTTGTAACCCGGGTGAGCATGGTAATTTTCTCTGTCTCCCTGGGCATTGGTCAGGGCTTCCAGCCCGTCAGCAGCTATAATTACGGGGCGAAGCTATATAGCCGTGTGCGCGAGGCCTTTCGCTTTACGTTAATCGCTTCTTTGATATTCATGTTTATTGTTTCTTCAACAATAATGCTCCTGGCCCCATCTGTCATTGCTCTGTTCCGCAATGACCCGGATGTTATTACAATCGGCACCCGGGCCCTGCGGCTATATTGCTTCAGCCTTTATTTCATGCCCATTACAATGTGCACAGAAATGCAGCTCCAAAGCACCGGTCAAAAGGCAAGCGCTTCCCTGCTGGCATCAATGAGAGGCGGTCTGCTGTTCATTCCGCTGCTGATTGCGCTCTCCTCTCTTCGGGGTCTTTCAGGCCTCCAGGAGGCTCAACCGCTTGCATATTTGCTAATGGTACCGATAGCGGTAGTGTTTGGAGTGAGGTTTTTCAGGAGGCTGCCTGAGGAAGAACATGAATTATAGATGACTAAAGTTTATCACACACGTCAATCATGGATTTTTTGCTTTTTAAAATTTTTCCGGGTTTATTTTATATGTAATAATTAATCTCTTATTCACTATATTTTATCTTGAATTTAAGAAAACCACCGGTGAAATTGATATTGACTTTATGATTGCCTATTTGAATACATACTGAAAACTTTTTCTGTATATTTAAAAACTTTTCAGTAGTAGTGAAAACAAACTTGAAATCGCAAAAAGTTTGCAGTATTATTAAATGTAGAGGTGATATGTATGATAATACGCACGCACTATATTGAGCAGATTCGCCCCTTTTATGAATCCGATCTGATTAAAATTATTACAGGCATCCGCAGATGTGGAAAATCCGTTATACTTGAGCAGATTTTGGCTGAAGTAAGTCTCAAATCAGAAAATGTTCTCTACCTGAATTTTGAAGATAAACTCACAACATCTCAGATACGCACTTATAAGAATCTGCTTGATTTTGTTCAAGCGAACAGAAAAGCGGACAAGCTGTATCTTTTCCTTGACGAGGTTCAGGAACTTGACGGTTGGCAGGAAGCATGCAAAACACTGCGTTTGCACAACATCTCGGTCTTCATTACCGGGTCGAATTCAAAACTGCTATCAGGAGAATTCACGAAAGAGCTAAGCGGACGGTATGTGTCTTTTCGTATTCGTCCTTTTGTATATCGTGAGCTTACAGAGTACGCGGCACAGCTGAACAGGAAAATTTCTGTTTCAGACTACCTTGTTTGGGGTGGATTCCCGGGTAGACTTGAACAACCGAATGAATCCGCACAGCGCAGATATCTTACCGACCTAGACAACACTATTGTCATCAATGATGTAATCCGCCGATATAAAATACGCAAAACTGCCCTGTTTACTTCTCTGGTGAATTATGTTCTTAAATCAAATGCAAGAATATTCTCGGCCAATTCCATACACGCCTACATTAAACAGGAGCATGATAATTGCAGTGTCAACACTATTATGAAATATCTTTCGTACCTGGAGGAAGCATACATAATAGAAAGCATTCCCCAATATTCAACAAAAACAAAACGCGAGCTTTCCTTTTACCGGAAAATATACGATGCTGATGTTGCCTTTAATTCTCTTCGCTGTCCGGGTAATCGTTATGATTTAACACACAATCTTGAAAATGTTGTTTACAACGAGCTGCTGTATATGGGTTACGAGCTTTCCGTCTATAACAGCAAAGGCCGCGAGGTTGATTTTCTTTGTGAGAAGGCCGGAAAAAAATATTTTGTACAGGTTGCATACAGCGTTGCCGAAGAAAATACCTATGAGCGGGAATTCAGTGCATTTGCGGATATAGATAATCTTTCTAAAAAAATCTTGATTACAAATGATGATATTGATTATTCCACCAGTGTTGTAAAGCACATTAAACTAAACGACTTTCTTCTTATGGAGCAATTGTAATCGGAAGAAGGTGCACAATATAATCCTTCAAAACGTTGCTGCAATTTTAAAGAGCTTGAAAAGATTTGCGACAAGTATATTTCTACAGATTAAATTTACCCCAGTATCGGGCGTTTGCTCCCCCATGGCGTAGAATTGCATCAAAATATGTCTCCCTTTTACATGCAAAAGGCTCTGCAACCTTTCAGTTGCAGAGCCTTTATTGAGCAATAATTAATTATGCGTTGTAAGGAACAAGGATTGTGTCGTATGCTCTGATGTAGTTCGGGTTTGCAATGTTGTTGATTGCAACCAGAGTGGAAACTGAGGTGTGATACTTTACTGCGATGCCGCTGAGTGTGTCACCCGGCTGAATTGTGTAACGGAAGCAATATCCCTGATATGCACCGCCGTTTACCTGCTCGAGCTCTTCGTCCTTAATAATTTCTGCCATTGTAGTATTCTCCTTTAAAAATTTATTTTTTCTTTTGTTCTGTAGGCTTCTTCATTTCCGCTTACACTACTATATACGCAGGCTTGAAGAAAATGTTACAGGAAAAAGGAAAAATTTTCGCCTCATTTATCAAATAATACCGCGATATAGTCCCGTCTGGCCATAATTACACGGAGGACTTCAATGTATTCACCTCTCACCCTGTAAAATGCTTTATATTTTTTGTAATTCACAGAGTAAAAGCCGGTGAAAAGCTCACGGTATTGCAGTGGAATTCCCGAGGCCGGGAATTCCTTGACAGAAGCGATTTCAGCCATAAGTCCACCCACGTATTCTTCAGCAATATCATAGCTGCCTGATGCTCTGTAAATGTCTTCGTATAATTCACTGATATCTCCGGCCGCAGCAGGTGTATATCGTATTTTATAAATCATTCCCCTGTCACTCTCTTGGCTTTGATTTGAGAGAAAAGCTCGTCCTCACTTACCCAGCCTTCATTTTCAGCTGAGCGAATCCCCGCGTTTAATTCCGCCATCAGTTGAATCATCGCTTCAGCTCGCTGAAAATTTTCTTCATCCTCAATGGTGTGAATAGTATACGCGCCTTTTCCGTTTCTTGTAAGGAAAACAGGCCTTCCGGTTGTGACCTTTTCAAGAATGGTACCATAGTTTCTTAAATCTGATATTGGTGTAATAACAGGCATATGTATGCACTTCTTTCGATTAATTTGTAGAAATATTATACCACTTATACTTTGAAAATCAACAAGCGGAATAAAAAACACTTTATCCTCTATCCTATATTCTATATCCTCAAGCCTTAGCTGCAGACTAATTTTCTTGCAAATTTTTACTCACTATGATAGAGTTTGAACAATATAATTATTAAGAAGGCGGAGATGTGCCATGAAGAAAATAAACAACCAAAAAGGCTTCAGTCTGGTGGAAATTTTGACCATTGTAGCAATAATTGCAGTTTTGGTTGGAATTGCCATTCCGGTGCTCAAAACGCAGATTGAAAAATCAAGAGAGCAGGCTGACGCGACCAACATTCGCTCTGCCTATGCGGAAATCGTAACCGCTTCCCTGGCCCACCCATCTCTCGATTCATCTGCCACAGTGGAAAAGCTTCAGACCGTTGAGGGCTGGTCTGCTAAAGATAGTATTAATGACGTTGCCGGCATCCCCGTAAAAGATCTTGAATCCATCAAAGATACAATTATTATATATAACCCCGAATCAAAAACAATAGCCATCGACGGCATTGCTGTTGGCGGGGATAAATCAGCCACGAATTGATATGAGGAACCATTTTAAGCGGATTATTACAGCCGCATTTGCGGTGGCGGTGTTTTTCTGCGTCTCCCCGGCTGCCCATGCTTCCGATGTTTCTACCTCCGGCAGATGCGGGACCAACATTACCTGGGAGTTTACGGCTGACAACGAGCTGATAATCTCCGGCACGGGGTCAATTAATAACTATACAGCCGTTAAGCCTGCTCCCTGGAACAGGCTGAAGAGCAAGGTTGTTAAAATAACAATTACCGGTAACATTTATTCCATCGGCAGCATGACCTTCTCCTCCTGCAAAAACGCAACTGAGGTAACAATTCCCTCCACCGTGAGCAACATCGGCAAGAAGGCGTTCTCCGGCTGCAAGAAGCTGAAGGAGATTGCCCTGCCGGAAAAGCTCACCACCATTGGAGACATGGCCTTTGCCAACTGCACCGCCTTGAAGGAGATAACAATCCCCGACCGGGTTGCGCAAATCAACGAAGGGGCCTTTTCCGGGTGCAAAAGCATAACCAGCCTGACCTTAGGCAACCGCGTTTCCATAATACAGGAAGCGGCCTTTGAAAACTGCGTCAGGCTTGAGGAGCTTAAGCTGCCGGAAAGCCTGAAGGAAATCGGCGATTACGCGTTCTTCGGCCTTTCTTCAATTAAAACCGTTACAATCCCCGCCGGCTGCTGGTTTATTGGTGACGAAGCCTTTGCCGACTGCCATTCCCTTGTGGAAATTAACGTTGACCCGGGAAACAGGGTTTACAGCAGCATAGACGGAGTGCTGTTTAACAAAAACGGAGACACGCTGTTCTGCTTCCCATCAGGGAGAGCGGGCAGCTATACCGTCCCCGACGGCACAAGGACAATCGGCGATTTTGCTTTTTATATTTGCCAAAATCTGACGGAGGTTGACTGCAATGGTGCGGCATACATCGGCAGCTGGGACTTTTATGATTGCCCGAAGCTGAAGAGCGTTTCCTTGGGAGCAAACTTCTGCTCCTATGGCAGCATGTTCCTGGGCCACTGCCCAAAACTGGAAACGGTCACCGTTGCCGAGGGCAACAGGTATTATAAAAGCGTTGACGGGATATTATATAACAGCTCCGGAGCAAAAATTGCTCCATGATATACTAAAAGCCGGGCGAAAAGCCCGGCTTTTTAAATTATATACTTTTATTCCAATGCGGCCGTTACTGCCGGGAGGATCTGCTTTTTTCGGGAAAGCAGTCCCTTCTGGAGGGGACCGTTTTCCGGCGTGGACGGGAATGCCTCCATGCACCGGTTTGCCTTTTCTCCGCTGGCAAAAACAAGGGAGCCATCTTCGATAATTGACGTGAAGGCGACCACCAGCAGGTCAAGCTCCTTCTTTTGAACGAGGGAGTCCATGGCATGCATAATTTCGATGCGGCGGGTGTTCATGGAAAGGGCGGAATCAATTATTACCTGGGAGATCATGGTTTTGCAACCGTCAATCTCATAATATTTGATATCACGGACGATCATGTCGAACACGTCTCCACGGGAGTTAACCGCCGTTGCTGCGAACATCTCGGCGCCGAACTCTTCGATGTCCAGGTCAGCAAGAGCGGCGAGAACATTGGCGATTTTGCGGTCCTTCTCCGTGGTTGTAGGCGAGCGGAACATCAGCGTATCGGACAGAACAGCGCCCAGCAGAAGCCCGGCAAGATTTTTGGAAAGCAGAACCTGATTTTCGCAGAACATTGTGGCGATTATTGTTGCCGAGGAGCCGACGATTTCGTTTCTGAAGGCGACGGGCTGGCCCGTTGCGAAGTCATTTATTCTGTGATGGTCAACCACCTCGAGGATTTGCGCCTTTTCGATTGCCCTTACGGACTGGGAGAACTCGTTGTGATCCACCATGATGATTGACTTGTTTTTGCTGTTCATCAGGTGGTAGCGGCCAACGTAGCCCACCAGGCGTCCCTCTTCGTCGGCAACGGGATAGTTTCTGAAGCGGCTGTGGGCCATTCTTACTGCCGCATCCTCGCACAGATCCGTGCGCTTGAAGAGTATTGGTGACTTCATAATCAGGCTGATGCGGGGCGTGAAGAAGAGGTAACGGGAGGTGTTCATTGTCCCGTGGCCGGAAATTATTACCGGGCAGTGCCTTTCCTTCGCGGCAGCGATTACCTCCGGGGCGATTTCCTTCGTCCAGACGGCGATTACCATGCCGGCGCCGTTTTCAATCAGCTCAAGCATAGCTTCAGGCGAGTCTCCGACGATTACAATTCTGTCTTTAACGTCGTAATTCTCGGTTCCTTTCGCAGTCAGGGCGATTATTGAGGTTTTTCCGTTGAGATGAAGCTCTGGGTCGTCATATATAAGCTGCCCGTCAAGAGTCTTGGCAATATCGGCGGGTATTGCGTGCTGCAGCAGCTCAATGCCTTCGGCAGTGTCTCCAAGGCCGATGTTTGCAAGATCGCTTTTTGAAATAAAGCCGATTATATGCCCATCTTCGTCAGTAACGGCAAAGGAAGGGACATTGTGCTGATTCATCAGTGAGATTACTTCAGCAATCGTTGACTCAGGCCCGATTGAAACGGGCGGGTCGATTTCGATGTCTCCGATTGTGTTGCGCGCATCGTGAAGCAACATAGGGACCTCAAAGCCGAAGCGGTTGAGGAGATACTCTGTTTCACTGTTTATATCACCAAGACGGCATGGAATTGCCTTGACGCCCATCGCCTTTTTGAAGAACGCGTAGCCGATTGCTGAGGCAACGGAATCTGTGTCAGGGTGCTTGTGCCCGATGATATAAACAGGATCAGTTTTCATTTTGAAGTCTCTTTTCTGCGGTCTTAAGTTCCGAGATACGCCTTCTTAACGTCTTCGTTGGCCAGCAGCTCCGCGCCGGTGCCGGAAAGCGTTATTGTGCCCGTTTCAAGGACATAGGCGTAGTCAGCCGTTTTCAGGGCCATGTTGGCGTTTTGCTCGATAAGAAGAACGGTAACGCCCTGCCGGTTGATTTCTTTTATTATATCAAAAATTCCCTGAACTACAATAGGTGCCAGACCAAGTGAAGGCTCATCCATCATCATTATTTTTGGTCTGCTCATCAGCGCTCTGCCAACAGCCAGCATCTGCTGCTCACCGCCGGAAAGTGTTCCGGCCAGCTGCCAGGAACGCTCCTCAAGACGCGGGAAAAGAGAGTAGACCCACTTGATGTCGCTTTCAATTTCAGCCTTGTCCTTGCGGAGATATGCGCCGATTTTGAGATTTTCGAGAACCGTGAGGTTCGGGAACACTCTGCGTCCCTCAGGCACCATTGCAATGCCCATGGCCAGAATGTCGCTTATCGGTTTGCCGAGAATCTCAGTGCCGTTATATATAATGCTTCCCTTTTCAGCCTTAACAAGGCCGCTGATGGTGCGGAGGGTTGTGCTTTTGCCTGCGCCGTTTGAACCAATCAGGGTAATAATCTCTCCGTCAGGCACATGAATGTCAATTCCACGGAGGGCTTTGATTCCGCCGTAAGAAACATGTAAATCTTTAATCTCAAGCATCTTCACTTACCCCCAGATATGCGTCTATAACCTCCTGATTGCTCTGGATCTCCTTTGGAGTTCCGGTTGCAATCATCTTGCCGAAGTTGAGAACATAAATCCTGTCGGATATATCCATAACAAGGCTCATGTGGTGCTCAATGAGGACAATTGTAAGGTTGAACTTTTCTCTGATTTCGCCGATGAACTTTGTCAGCTCAACGGTTTCCTGCGGGTTCATGCCGGCTGCGGGCTCGTCAAGCAGCAGGAGCGACGGGTTGGTGGCCAGAGCGCGGGCAATTTCAAGGCGGCGCTGCTTGCCATATGGCAGACTGGTGGCCAACTCGTCCTTAACATCGTCAAGGCCAACAATTTTCAGCAGCTCCAGAACCTCTTCCCTCTGCTGCTTCTCTTCCTTTGCATTAAGGCGGAAGGTGGCGGAAAACAGGTTGCTGGTTCTGAGCATATGCTTTGCGATTAAGACATTGTCAAAAACCGTCTGTGACTTGAAAAGTCTGATGTTCTGGAAGGTTCTTACCATCCCCAGCTTTGTAAGCTTATCGGGAGTGGGCTCAAGCACCTGTTTATATTCGTCACGGTGCTCGCCCTTATAGAGCTTTTTCATTTTGCCGGAGGGGTGGTTTTCAACAACCTTGTCGCCGTTGAAGTATACAGCGCCGTTGGTTGGAGCATAAACACCGGTAATAACGTTAAAGGCGGTTGTCTTACCCGCGCCGTTAGGCCCGATTATGGCAACAATTTCGCCCTTGTTGACCTCCATTGAGAAGTCATCAACTGCGACAACGCCGCCGAACTGCATCGTCACGTGGTCGAGACGGAGAACATTTTCACTCATGATTATGCTGCCTCCTTCCCGGATTTTTTCTTTTTGCCGAGATTTTTAAACCATAGCCGTATTCGCTTGATTGAAATTTCCTTGTCGCCCATAATGCCCTGGCGGAAGAACAGAACGGCTATCATGATAACGATTGAGAAAACAACCATTCTGAAGCCCTGGCGCAGGATGTTGAGGCCGAGGATATTGTTGCTTGAATCGTCCAGGAAGCGGAGCCACCACTCGCTGCAGGCAATGAACAGGAAGGAGCCGATGCAGGAGCCTGAGATGGAACCGATGCCGCCGATTACGACGATGAGCAGAATTTCATAGGTCATTGCGGATTTGAAGGTGTTGGCCTGAACGGAGGTCTGATACATGGCCAGAAGAGCGCCTGAAATTCCGGCAAAGAAGCTGCTGATTACAAAAGCAAGTCTCTTGTGCTTTGAAAGATTAATGCCCATTGCCTCAGCCGCGATTTCATCATCGCGAATTGCCTTGAAGGCGCGGCCATATGTTGAGTTGATGAGCAATAGTATGACAGCAATGCAAATTCCAACGATTATGAATGGAGCTGTTGCACCCTTGAAATATGGGAAGCCGCGGAGCAGCTGAGAGCCGTTAGTTACGGGAGCAAAGGCTTCGAGCTGGATGAGGGCCTTGATGATTTCGGCAAAGCCGAGAGTTGCAATTGCAAGATAGTCGCTCTTGAGCTTAAGGACAGGCAGTCCGATTAAATATGCAAAGAACGCGGCAACGAGGCCTGCAAGAATAAGGGACAGCGCAACGCCTATAACCTGACCGGCTCCCTGGCCGAAAACGCTCTGCATTGCTTCGGTGATCGAGAAGTTAATTGCAGGAGTATAATACTGATAAACAATCGGCTTTGTGGCGCTGCCGATGTTAAAGGCCGCATATGCATAGGCGCCAAGGAGCATAAAGCCGGCCTGGCCAAGGGAAAACAGACCCGTGAAGCCGTTTAGCAGGTTAAGGGAAACTGCAGCCAGCGAATATATCGCGCCCTTTTTAAGGACCGTCATGAGCATGACGGGGACGTTGGGAAGATTGTCAAGAAGAATGACCAGCGCATAGATTGCCGCGACGAGTATGATGCCGCCGATCTGGTCACCGGTCAGCTTTTTCTGCTTCTGTTTAATCATGTTAGTCACCTCAAACCTTCTCGTTAAGCTTCTCGCCAAAGAGGCCTGTGGGTTTAACAATGAGAATTATAATAAGCAGTGCGAAGGTGAACGCATCGGAAAAGGCCGTGAGTCCCATGCCCTTGAGGAGGGTTTCGCAAATGCCGATTATAAACGCGCCGATAACCGCGCCGGGTATTGACCCTATTCCCCCGAAAACCGCGGCGACAAAGGCCTTGAGGCCCGGCATAGCGCCGGAGGTATAGGTAATGCCGGTGTAGTTGGAGAAGAAAAGGATTGAACCAATGGCCGCCAGGAAGGAGCCAATGATAAAGGTCATAGAAATAACGCTGTTGATTTTAATTCCCATAAGCTCAGCCGTCTCAAAATCCTTTGAAACAGCTCTCATAGCCATTCCGACCTTGGTGTGGTTAATGAGATAAACCAGCGCAATTACAAGGATTATGGTCAGGAACGGGGTTATAACAGTGACTCTCTTGGTGTTGGCGCCGAAAATCGTGACCGTGTTGGAAATCCAGGGAATCGTCGTATACTGCTTGGTAAGGCCGCCGGTGAGATATGCGATCGTGTTCTGCAGCAGATAGCTTACGCCGATGGCGGAAATCATGACCGACATTCTGGGAGCCTGACGAAGAGGCTTATATGCCACGCGCTCAACCAGGAAGCCCAGCAGAACCGTGAGCAGAATGACAACCGGAATTGCCACATAAAGCGGAAGGGACGAGGCAAGATATACCATCATAATTCCGCTAACCATGAATATATCTCCGTGAGCAAAGTTAATCAGGCGAAGAATGCCGTAAACCATCGTATAGCCAATGGCGATCAAGGCATACTGGCCGCCGACTGATATGCCGGAGAGTATATATGGGAACCATTTTGCAAAGAACTGTGCCAAGGTCTTGCACCTCCGAATACTCAAATTAGGTCAGCATTTCAGGGCACCGAACCACCACTGTCCTGAAATACGGACCTGCTGATAAAATCAATAGAATCGGCAGGAATTCCTCCCTGCCGATTCCTTAGCAAATAGTTAAGTTAAAGCTGAACCTTGAAATCAGGCAGCTGTCTGAACCTTAACGAATGAGAAACCGCCGTCAACAGCCTGCTTGATGTAAGCAGTGTTCTTGAGAGCGTCGCCGTTCTCGTCGAAGGAGATGGCGCCGGTTACATAGTCTTCACCGGAGAAGGCAACGAGTGCCTGCTGGATTGCAGCGCCGTCGAGAGAATCAGCAGCCTCGATTGCGTCGAGAGCTACGTTGTATGCGTCAAAGCCGAGAGCTGAAACTGCTGCAACGATGTCGTTGCCGCCGTTGTTGGTGAGCTTGTCGGAGTTGGCGTTGAGCCATGCCTTGAAGCCGGAAACGAACTCGGAGGCTACGCCGGAGTCATCGTTCTCATCGAAGAAGGTGGAGCAATAAACTTCAACGTCTGTGCCGTTCTGTGCGTCAGAGATAACAGAGGATTCCCAAGTATCGCCCGCGAGAAGAGGAATCTCAAGACCCTTTGTGCTGGCCTGCTCAATGATCTGAGCTGCATATGTTGTTGCTGAAGGAGCAAAGATAACATCTGCGCCTGCATCAATTGCGTTCTGGAGATAGCTGGAGAAGTCTGATGTGCCTTCGGTGAAGGTTTCGTCAGCGACAACCTCGCCGCCTGCTGCTTCAAAAGCTATAACGAAGTTCTTTGCAAGGCCGACTGTGTAGTCATCACCGAGCATTGAGAGAACATATGCCTTGGAAGCATTGAAGTTGTCCATTGCAAAGCTTGCCATAACGGAGCCCTGGAACGGATCGAGGAAGCATACGCGGAAGTAATAATCGTTGCCTGCTGTAACAGCTGCGTTGGTGCAGGAAACGCCAATTGCCGGAATCTGAGCATCCTTGAAGTATGTGCCGGCAGCGATTGAAACGCCTGAGCCATAGGAGCCAAGAACAACTGCGACCTTATCGGAAACCAGCTGCTGAGCTGCGGAAACAGCCTTGTCTGTTGAAGACTGGTTGTCCTGAATGTCGAGCTCGACGGTATACTCAGTGCCGCCGACTGTTACTGTGTTGCGAAGAGAGTTGGCATATTCAATGCCGAGAACCTCCTGCTTGCCGCCTGCGCCATTGTCACCGGACTGGGGCTCGAAAACACCAATCTTGATAACGTTGGAGCCGGAGCTTGCAGAAGCTGCCGCTGCATCAGAGCTTGCTGCTGTTGAAGAAGAAGCTGTTGATGAGGAGCCGCATGCGCACAGAGCAAAAATCATGCAAAGTGCAAGAACAAGAGAAAGAACCTTTTTCATTTTCTATTCCTCCAAAATATTTCGTACTTTCACTGTCCGTAGTGGGCGGACAGGTGTTTTTAAAATACGATGTTCCAATTAAACTACAATTAACATAATATTGCAAGCGTTTTATTATACCAAATTCTTTTGCTGTTACATTTGATTATTATATAATTTTCACAAAAGACGGTGTAATTCTGTAATCATTTCCACATTTTTTGTAGTTTTTGTCACCAAATCCCATTGAATAAAGGTCATGCGCCGCCGAATTGAGAGAAATTGTGTCCGCGCACCGGGAACTTATGCTTTTTCCCTCCTTGGCAAGAGTAATTACAGGCAGGTCCGTTTCGTCACCTCTGCGTGAAGAGATATATTCCTTCCCTCTTTCATTGAAGGCCAGAACCCGCCCATATGGAGGCATTGCTTTTATGTCATCGGCCTTAATTCCCAGGGCCGCGTATAAAACCAGACGCCTTATGTGGGACATGGTGCAGCTTTTGGTTTTGGCAGAGCTATAGATATCGTCAAGGGTACTGTTTTCTCTTACGGCGTTATATATTCTTATGCCCGTTCCGTTTTCCCCAAAGGGCAGAGCGGCAAAGCTTTCCCTGGGCAGCATTCTGAGTCTGGAAATAATCGCAGTTTCAAGAATATCCCTGTTGACAGGCTCAAGAACAGCGGCAAGCTCGCCGGAATATATTTTGTCTCTGATATATGAAGCGGAGCCTGGCCCGTCATGAGCGCTCCCCTGTCTTTTTATTGCGATTTGCTCAAGGCCACGGGAAAATCTTGTGTATTGAACGGCCAGCATATCATTGGGCCTTGTCAGAGCGTCAAGCCCGGTAATTGCAGAGACAGCGGTTGGATAGTTAACCTCCGGATTTTGGGCCATATATTCCTTTAGCTTCTGCGCAAAGCCGGGGGCATCAAGAGCATCCGCAGCGGATTTGATTGCTGAAAGGTCCCCGGATTCTGAGCCGAAGCTTATGTGGGTGCAGCCAAGGCAGCTGAGGATATAAACAGCGCTTTGTGCAAAAATCTCAGCCGGAGCAATGCACCAGGGAACGGGCAGCTCAACAACCAGATCAGCTCCGCCCTTAATTGCCTCAGGCGCCCGTTGCTCCTTTGGATATATCGCGGCGCTGCCCCGCTGAACAAAGTCGCCTGACATGACGCAGATTATTACAGTGTCCTCACCAAGAGCCTCCCGGGTCTTTTTGATATGGTACTCATGTCCCCCATGAAAGGGATTATATTCACAAACTATTCCGGCAATTTTTTTCATTGCAACGTCACCCGTTTTGTATTAATATATTACTATCTTTATTAATAAGATACTATAAGAAAGGATTTTTATCAAATGAAGATTTTAGTAATCAACGCCGGCAGCTCCTCACTTAAATATCAGCTTATTGATATGGAAACTGAAGAGGTTCTGGCAAAGGGTCTGTGCGAGAGAATCGGAATTGACGGACATCTGAAGCACACTCCGCTGGTTGGTGACAAGCCCGTTTATAACGAAGACGTCGCCATGCCCACGCACTCCGAGGCGATTGCCGCGGTTATTGACAAGCTCGTCTCCAAGGAATATGGCGTTGTCTCCTCAATGAAGGAAATTGACGCTGTCGGCCACCGCGTTGTTCACGGCGGTGAGAAGTTTGCCTCCTCCGTTCTTATTAATGACGAGGTTATGGCGGCTATCGAGGAGTGCACTCCGTTTGCTCCCCTTCACAACCCGGCAAACATCATCGGCATCAAGGCATGCAAAGAGGTTATGGGCGATGTTCCCATGGTCGCTGTTTTCGACACAGCCTTCCACCAGACAATGCCCGGCAAGGCATATATGTATGCTCTCCCCTATGAGTACTATAAAAACGACGGAATCCGCCGCTACGGCTTCCACGGCACATCACACCGCTATGTTTCTCAGCGCTGCGCCGAGATTATGGGCAAGCCCATTGAGGAGCTGAAGATCATCTCCTGCCACATGGGTAACGGCTCATCTATATGCGCTATTGACGGTGGCAAGGCTGTTGACACATCTATGGGCTTTACTCCGCTGGTAGGTCTGCCGATGGGCACCCGCTGCGGTGACCTTGACCCGGGCGCAATGCAGTTCATTATGAACAAATATAACATAGGCATTGACGAGATGCTGAACATTCTCAACAAGAAGTCCGGCGTTCTTGGTGTTTCCGGAGTCTCCTCCGACTTCCGTGATCTGGACAACGCGGCTTCCGAAGGCAACGATCGCGCAGCTCTGGCTCTTGATATGTTCGCATATTGGGTAGCAAAGGTTGCAGGCTCCTATGCAGCGGCAATGAACGGTGTTGACGCAATCGTATTCACAGCCGGTGTTGGTGAAAACAGCGGCTCAACCCGCAAGCAGATCTCCGAGTACTTCGGCTATCTCGGCGTTACCATTGACGACGAGGCAAACTCAAAGCGCGGCCAGGACATTATGATTTCCACACCGGATTCAAAGGTTAAGGTTTTCGTAATTCCCACAAACGAGGAGCTCGTTATCGCCCGCGACACGAAGGAAATAATCGGTTAAGCTTATGCCGGCATTCAAGGACACATATATCCCGTCATCAGACGGGAAAAGTCAGATCCGCGTAAGAATCTGCACGCCGGACGGAGACGTCCGTGGTGTTGTTCAGATTGCCCACGGCATTGCTGAGCACGTTGAGCGCTATGATGACTTCATGACGTTTCTTGCAAGCAACGGCTTTGCGGTTGCGGCGAATGACCACCTTGGCCACGGAAAGTCGGTTTCAGACCCAACCGCAAGGGGCGCCTTCTGTGAGGAGGACGGATGGTTCAAGGTTGTTGAAGACATGGCCTCGGTCCATGACCTTATGGTTAAGGAATATCCCAATGTTCCATACATCAACTTCGGCCATTCCATGGGTTCGTTCCTTACCAGGACATACATAATCAAATATCCGCAGAACTATGACCTGGTAATCCTCAGCGGAACAGGCAACCAGAGCTCCGCACTGATTAACGCGGGACACCTTATTGCCGACCTTACGGTTAAAACCAAGGGATACTACTCAGACGGAACAACACTTAACAACGTTGCCTTCGGGTCATATTGCAAGAAGATTGAAAATCCGCGGACGGCATATGACTGGCTCAGCGTCAATGCGGAAAATGTTGACCGTTATATTAAGGACGAGATGTGCGGCTTCGTCTGCGCGGCCGGCCTTTACAGAGACATGATGTCAGGCCTTAAGTTCATTACTAAAAAGAGCAATCTTGAAAAGATGGACAAGACCAAGCCGGTTTACTTCATGTCCGGAGAGGATGACCCCGTTGGTGACTACGGCAAGGGCGTTGAGAAGGCATATAAAAACTTCTGCGGCGTTGGTTGCCAGGATGTTACCATCCGGCTCTACCCCAACGGACGGCACGAGATGCTGAACGAGGACAACCGGGAGCAGGTTTATAACGACATTTTAACCTGGATTGACTCAAAGCTGAACAAGTAAAATTTGCATGGCGCTGTGGTGACTTTTTTCATCACAGCGCTTTAAAAAAACTGTTGACAAATCAGATTGCTAATGCTAATATATGCAAGCTGAAGTTCACGCTGGTGTAGCTCAGCCGGTAGAGCAGCTGATTTGTAATCAGCAGGTCGGGGGTTCGAATCCGTCCACCAGCTCCACACTTCAGCATAAATATGGGGGAATTCCCGAGTGGCCAAAGGGGACAGACTGTAAATCTGCTGTCGATGACTTCGGTGGTTCGAATCCACCTTCCCCCACCAA
>R11__coassemble_39_pt1 | contig 105244 bp, 88 predicted proteins | sample R11__metabat2_low_PE_045 | metagenome-assembled genome bin R11
AGTATGACAGGTAAATCCACGTTTTACAAGTGTGGAGTCATTTCATATTATCTAGGCTTCGCGTCGCACGAGCAACCGAGCGCAGCGAGGCTCTTAGCGAGTCGGAGAATTCAATCAGCGCGGGACAAGCTGCGAACGGGGGAATCACGGGGACAGCCCTTGAAAACGAAAAACACGTAAAAAGTTATGAAAATAGCCGATATACTTCAATAAATCGGCAATATACCTGGATTACAATTTCAAAAACCCGAACTCGGGTATAAATTAAAACTGCCGATTTTTGCATCGGCTAAATAGTTGACTGTACAGGCAGGCTGTAGGGGCTGCGCTGTGCACGGGGTTAAGGGTTCAGGGGCGCGGCGCAATAAAAAACAGACTCTGAGGATTCAGAGCCTGAGTATTTCTCTACTTTAGAGGAGCTAGCTGCTGCTCTGTTTGAATGAGAACAGACAAGTTAGCCAAATACTTCCGCGGAAGTATAAAAAATTCCGTTTTTTATTTCTTCCTCTGCTTCTTCGATGCGCTCTTTTTCAACTGAGGTTACCTTCGTGAAATCGGGATCCCATGCTGCAATGAGCTTCTTTACGAGAGCATTCAGAATTGTTATTTCATCATCAGGGAGCATCCCAATAAGCTCAGCTGTCTGAATAGCAAGTTCACTCATAATATCACTCCTTTACTTATAAATATCGCCTCTGGGACCTGCATCGATAATGTATAATATCAGTAGTGTCCCTTCTTCATCATATTTGAAAATTATACGTATGCTTCCAAGCCGAAGACGCATTCGACCATCTTTGAAGCCCTGCATCGGCTTAATATCGCCATCTGCCGGAAGAATCTCGAGATGCTCATGAATTTTTTCTCTCAACATCTCACGATCAGGTTTGCTGAGCTTCTTAATATAATTCCCAGCAGCTTTTGAGTATCGGGTCTCGTCAACATGATCTTTCAAATCTTCGCCCCCTAACCTGACTCCATTATAAGTGATAAATATTAATAAATCAAGACAACGGTTAACCTGTGGATGGGGGCAAATTTAAGTAGGAGTTAGGAAGTAAAATCGAATAACGAATTGATCACTTCATCCTCTATCCTCTATCATTCATCCTCACATCTACGTGCAACGTGAAACGTGAAACGTGCAACGTGCAACGCGTAACGGGATTCATCACTCTTCGTTCATCACTTGCATTTGGCCTGATGGCAGAGGGGCTGCGCTGTGCGCAGGGTTAAGGGTTCAGGCTCGGTTATATTTCACGGCCGAAATGATTACCCAGCCGGAGGCGATTGCGAAGAACGGCAAAAACGGCAGCGCATATCTCCGCACGGGCCCTACCAGGAAGGTCAGGGCAACATAAACAAGTAAGGCAATTGTATAAACACGCAGCTTCTTTTCGGCAAGACCACGGATTATTCCCACGTTACCGATTAGCACCGTCGCGGCGGTTACGGTTGCACCGAGAAGATCAAACAGTGATGTGCCCTCTTCCTGAATGAATAATTCATAAAATTTCCCGATGGTCATCCAGGTGATGGTTTCCTTAGGATTGGCCTTTAACAGGCCAATAAAAACAGAGAAATATTCAACCCGGGATTCCAGCTCCGGAAGCTCGGAGGACGCCATGTTCCGCGCCAGCCCCTGGTAAACGGCGTTACTCTGGGTTGCAAAGGGGATGAACTCTCCCAGCACCACCAGGTTCCTGACCCACCAAGGGAGGCAGACCACTGCAAACCCGGCAAGGAAAACAAAAAACCATGTAACGGCGCACTTGCGGCCGGCTTTAATGTGCTGTGCGATGTATGGAATGTATATGAAGATAATTACAACAACCAGTGCGGGGCGAAGCATAACGGCGCAGGCGAGGAGCACACCGGAGACTGCGTGAAGCGGCCATTTATCTGCGGTTACAGCTTTACAGAAGGCCAGACAAAAGGCCAGCATAAAAAACAGAAATGGTATTTCCGTGAGCAGGGCGGAAACATAAGAATAAAAATGAGTGTTGCAGGCGATAAGAATAGTGGCTGCTGTTCCGGCGGAGCCGCTCCCGGTTATTGCCCGCCCAAGGGAATATGTCATTGCGACAACAGCGGCAAACATTATTACCTGAAGGATTTTCGCCGCAAGAACGCCGGAATATCCAAGACCGAATGCTTTGAAGCACAGAAACAGAAAAACCGGGTATCCCGGAGACACATACGCGTCAGGGGCAGCGCCGGAATAGCTGTAATACCCCTCGGTTATCATACGCTCGGCCATGGCAATGTAATTGCCCTCGTCGTGGCCATATGACTCGGGTATTACGCCGGATGAATGTATATAATAAAACGAAAGCAGCACGCTAAAAGCGCTTATAATGAAAATTATAAGCGTATATTTTTTGCCGGTATCGGTTTTGATATTGTTTATGTTCATGACGGGTGGTCAGTTTACTTTTTTTATGTCAGATTTGCTGCACTCGGAGATTATATAATGCGGGCGGTTTTTTACTTCAGTATATGTCTTGGCCAGATACTGCCCGATTATGCCAAGACACAGCATCTGAACGCCGCCGATAAATATAACTATGCAAACAGTAGACGCCCAGCCAGCAACCGGGTCACCGAAGGCAAGCCGACGGATGACAATAAACAGCAAAAACAGGAAGGATATCACCGTCATTATCATGCCGAACCAGGAGGCGGCGCTAAGGGGCACCTCGGAAAAGTCTATAATCCCGTTGATGGCATATTTAAACAGCTTCCAGAAGCTCCACTTCGTTTCACCGGCAACACGCTCGATGTTTTCATATGGGAGCCAGTAGGTCTTGAAGCCGATCCAGCCGAAAATTCCCTTTGAAAAGCGGTTATACTCGCCCATTTCAACAATCGCGTCAACCATTTCACGCTTCATAAGGCGAAAGTCCCGGGCACCGTCAACAATGTCCGCATCGGAGATTTTGTTTATAAGCTTATAGAACTTCCGGGCAAACCATGAGCGGATCGGCGGCTCGCCGGCACGGCTTACGCGCCGGGTGGCGACACTGTCATATTCACCCTGCTCGAGAATGTTAAGCATTTCCGGCAGAAGCGATGGCGGGTCCTGCAGGTCAGCGTCCATAACGGCCACATAATCCCCAACTGCGTTGCAGAAGCCGGCATACATCGCAGCCTCCTTGCCAAAATTGCGTGAGAAGGAAATATATGCAACGTGAGAATCCTCTGCCGACAGGTTCTTCAGAGCAGAAAGAGTCCCGTCACGGGAACCGTCGTTTATAAACAGCAGCTCGTAATCATACGCCAGCCCGGCCATTACGGAAGAGACCCCCCTATAGAACAGAGGTAACGCCGCTTCCTCGTTATAGCAGGGGATGATTATTGTAATTTTGCTCATTTTCAAAAGCTCCGAATAATTTAATTCGTGCTCAATTATAACATCAATACTGAATTTCTTCTATATATTTTTGGATTAAAATATGCCGGGCATTCCAACCCGTACTTCTTTTGCTACCACTGATAAAAATCGGCGAAGGCGGACACCACTCCAACATTCACGGGTTTTACTTCCAATTATTTAATCAGACGGCATAGCCCTGCCCCATCCACTCTGTATACCTGCCCCTCTGCCAGATCACTGTCGAACAGAGACTGATAGGTTTCAATAAAGTCACTGTTTAATTCATCCAGTGCAATATACCCGACATTTTGCTCATTAATATATTGGATGAATTCCTCAGCAGTACACACTAATGTGTATTTTCCCCCTTGACCGGCAACCGGAACAGAGCCAAATTCCGTTTGTAGAATTACATTGCAACCGGTTAAATCGGGGTACATCAGATATTCAAAATGATACACGGGCAGACGCGGTGTGCTTTCCTGATGAACAATGATTATATTTTCGGTTTGTTCAATTCCGTTACTCTCTCTGTATTCTTTTATTGTTTCTTTCAAATGAGTTAGATCATTGGCAATGCTGTTGGAAATTACGGGATAATCTCTTAAAACGAGGGATTTGACGGTATTGAAGGGGCAGACACTCAACACAAGAACAAAGGCTGCGGTTGTAATCCATACGCTCCCCGCTTTGCTCCAATCCATGTTCATAACGGCCATAACAAGAAGCACGAAAAGTATGCTGATTGTATATATACACAAATATCTGTCTATCGAAGCAAGGGTTAAACCTTCACCTTCGGAAAAAGCATACATGTAACTGGCCATCAGACCGAGGACATATACAACAAGCCCGGCTATGAAGATGAAAAACACAATGCTTTTTTTAAGCTTATTGCCCTGAAATTTATATAAGACCAAAAGGATAAGCGCCAGCAATATCAGCCACAACGCCACATGCGGAATATTAATATTTCCAAACTGAACATTATTTGTGCAAATATAGGATACAAATGAATTCCTGATTTCGTGCCTGTACCCGTCGGCCTTAAGCCCGGTAAGCACCGCAAGAAATTCTGCCAAATCATATGAGCCTTCATCGAAAGCAGCACTAACACCTGCCTGACTATACTTCCATTTCCACAACAGGCATGTTGAAACGGGAATGAGCATTAACAGAAGCTTCTTCCGGTTTTTGCCGCTATTAAGGGAAACAATGATCCATGACAAAATCAGTAAAAACGCCAGAAGCTTTCCTGCCGATTTAATCAAAACCAGCATATTTGCACACGCGCAAATATTTATATCAAGCAGCCCTACGGAGCCGGTGCCGCAGGCGCCGGATTCCTTTTCATATAAGAACAGATTGACAATTCCAAAGCCGAAGGTTAATCCTAATACACAGTCAACCATCAGACCGGTATAGCAATAGTATGAGAATAATATTGAAGGAGCCAGAAGCATGACGATAATTATTACAATATAGCCGATGATTCCGGCAGGTCTGCCTGCAAGCTTAACTTTTTTCAGAAAAGGCAGGAAAAGAGACACGGCGAAAATCTGGTATACAAAATACAGCCGCCATTCTGAATATTCACCGTTAAGAAAAAGAAACAGATACTCGCACAGCTGCATGCCGGGGGGGTATTCTACGAAGCCGGTGTTTGCCCCGGGTACGCATGGCAGTTTGTTTGAAAACCACATTTTTTTAACACTTGTCGCCCAGAATGAAAATTCATCCAGGTGGTAAGCAACATTGCCAAACATACAATATATATCCGCTATAATTACGGCAATGAAGGTGAAAAAAGCAACTGTAAAAAGGCTTTTGACATGAAAATCTTTGCTTTTGAGAATATGCCGCAGGCAGATAATATATAGAAGGGCGGAAATGATGCACACAGCTGTGGCACCCAATTTCAGATTGTCAACAAGCCCAAACAGAAAGATTGTTTCCGGAATAATGAACATGGTCAGAGGAACCAATTCCTCATATCGTTTTTTGAAGAACGTGGCACCCACGAGCCCACCGGTTGAAATGATTAATATATATAAAGCGGTTGAAAACATATTACTCCAGCTTCCTTGCTCTTGAAATTACCAAGGAAAATATTCAAACATAATTATAGCAAATAACATTGCCATAATCCAGCACCAACTGTAATTTGAACTCCCGGCCGGAAAACAATGCCGCAAGGCTGGGCAGACCACGCCTACTTTTATGCTTCCTTGAAAAAGACTATCCCGCGTGATAGAATAAAAAACAGTAAATTTCCTAAGTTGAGGGGCGCGACAATGGGGTATTTCACTGCAATTAAAAACAAAATATTGGAGTTTGAAAACAGAAAGGACAAAAAAGCGGAGATAATTACGCTGTTCGTCTTTGCTGCGGCGTTAGTTATCATATCAACCTTTCATGAACCGTGGTTTGATGAGGCACAGTCGTGGATGATCGCCCGGGATGCGAGTTACGCGGACATGTTCTTCACACTGCCTCACTATGAGGGGCATCCGCCTCTCTGGTGGCTTATTCTGTCTGTTCCGGCAAAGGCGGGCGTGCCATATGAGATCGGCTTGAAGACCGTTGGAATCGTGATTAGCATAGCCAGCGCAGCCTTGCTGCTTTTCAAGACGAAGCTGCCACGGCTTGCCCGGATTTGCATTCCGTTTACATACTTTTTCTTTTATCAGTATGGAGTTATTGTCAGACCATATTGCCTGATGCTTTTTGCATTTATCCTTTTATCTGTTGTTTTTGAAGACAAAGATGAACACCCATGGAAGATGGTCCTGTGCCTGATGCTGATATGCTGCACAAGCGCATACGGAATTGTGATTGCAGGGGGGGTATCTATTGCCTGGTGTCTGGATATCCTGAAGGAAAAGACAAGTATCTTAAAGGATCGACGCTTTTTCCCGCTACTCAGCCTGGCTCTCTTTGCAGCTTGCCTGATTGTGCTTATCCTTCCTTACGGCGATACTTATTCGCAGACTGCTGAACCCGCTGAACCAAGAGGGGTATATCTAATCGTTACGATTTTTACCTTTCTGGGCGAAAACCTTGTTATCTCAAGCCCGTGGTTCCGCTTTGCACCGCAATTGCTGCAAGAAGCCACAATCAGTCTGGGATATTTGATTCCGGTAATTCTGCTAAATCTAATTCTTTGGATTATCGTTATTTGTTACTCATCTAAGCGCAATCTGAAATATCTTCTGATTCCTTATCTGTTTTTTACTGTCTTCAGCACATTTGTTTATTTCAACAGTCATCATATGGGAATTACCGGTATGATTTTGCTCTTCTGGCTTTGCGTAAATACACGTAGTTCAGAAAAATGGGAATGTGGGAACGCAATCCTGGAGCATTTGCAGAACCGGGAAAAGATTAAGGATGTATTTTTAAAGTGCGCGCGCCTGGCATGCTGCGCCAGCCTTGTGATTCCAATGTTTTGGACAATGGTTTCGATGGCTAAGGAGATTTATTATCCATATGACGAAAAAAGAGAGATTGCTGAATTCCTGAAGGAAAACAACCTGGAAAATTTGAGTGTCGCCACTGAATGGAGGGATTACAAAAACAAAACCGGAGAGGACAGATGGGAGTCTATGAATACATCGGTTAACGGTCTGCCGGCACTACTTGCTTATTTTGACGAAAACTTTGTATATAATTTCAATAACGGGGACCCGGACAAAGGCTATACGATGCACAGAGCAACCAGCTCCGCCGAGAACAAAAACACCGTTAATTTGTGGGCAAAGCACGAAGCGCCTGATATTCTGATTGGAGAGCCGGATGTAAATCTTCTCACGGGTGGAAAAGCTACGCTTGATGACTACTCACCGGTCTGCTACGCGGAAACCCATGTCATCTGGAAGGGAAGAAACTACAACAACGGAGGTATGTTCGTTTATGCACGGAATGAAATCGTTGAAGAATACGGTTTGAAAATTATTGAGAAAGAGTAACTACATTCGTTGCTGGGGAATGGTTTGCAACTTGAACCTAACCAGGCGACTGCAATTAAGGCCATATATTTTTACCATTGAACTGCGGGAGTATTTACGATATAATAGACTAGCAAGCTACGATTGAGGAAAATATACATAATATGAATATATCTGATCAAAAAAATGAGAAGCTAACAGCCAAAGAAAAAATATTTATTATTGCCGTGCTTGCAGTAATAATAGTGGCGGTTGCGGGTGTTCTGATATATAAGAACGTGATTAAGCCGAGCAGACTATATGCGCAGGCCGTTGAGCAAATGAACAGCGGCGACTATATTGGGGCGTATAATGGTTTTTTGGACCTGGGCAACTACAGAGACAGTGCGGCGAAGCTGAAATCCATAGAAGACGAATTCTGCGCTGCCACGGTGCAGGAGGCGGACGTTGAGAAAATGGTCTTCTTCGGCAAATATGAGCAGGATAATGACGCCGCAGATGGGAAGGAACCGATTGAATGGATCGCAATTGCCAGAGACGGGGAAAAGCTGCTCCTGGTAAGCAGATATGCGATTGACTGCAAAAGATATAACGACACATATGAGAAAACCACATGGGAGACCTGCTCACTCCGGAAATGGCTCAACGGGGAGTTCCTGAACGAGGCCTTCACCGCAGAGGAAGCGGCAAAGATTGTTGAAACGAAGGTAACTGCCGACGAAAACACAGAATATGATACTGACCCCGGCAACGACACGGAAGACAAAATATTCCTGCTGAGCGTGACGGAGACTGGGGAATATTTCAATATGCTTGGAGACTTTTTCCTATACCTTAAGTGTACCCCAACGGAATATGCAAAAGCGAACGGAGAGGCCAGCACGAATGAATTCTGCTGCTGGTGGCTCAGAACTCCGGGCAGCAACGAGGAATGCGCGGCGTTCGTTGGCAGCAGCGGCGCGGTTCGCACAGCGGGCTACGGAATAAACCTGAATTATTATTGCGTCCGCCCTGCGATGTGGATCAATCCGAACGCATAAGAGCACTTAATTACAGGAGAAGTTCGTGGCAAAAAAGCTTTGGGAGAAAAATAAATATATAATTCTCAGCGCAATAATCTTTGGCATTGCTGCGCACGGAATGGCGCTGCTGAATAAATTTTGCACCTTTGACGATGCGGCATTTCTGAACAGCGTCGGACACACATATAAGTCCGGCAGATGGATGCTTGACCTGACGGAGAAAATACATACAGCCATCCTTGGCAACGGCACAACGCTGAGCACGCCGCTCTTCAACGGCCTGCTGTCACTGATTTTTATCGCTGTGGCTGCATGCTTTATTATTGGCACACTGAAGATAAAGAACAAATATCTGCAGATGATGCTCTCCGGACTGATGGTGGTTTTCCCTGTAATTACCAGCCTGTTTGCATTTATGTTTACGGCACCGTATTATATGCTTTCTCTTTGCGTTGGCTCGTTTGCCGTATGGCTTATAAGCCAAAATAAAAGATGGTACTGCTGGCTGGTCGGAGGAATAATCCTTGGCTGCTGCACCGGAATTTACCAGGGCTTTATCCCAACTTTTATTGGCTTGTGCCTGCTGGCATGCATAAACGAAGTATACAGTACGGAAGGCTGCTCATTCAGAACCATAATAAAAATTATGCTATATTATGGCGGAGCTTGTATCGTTATGCTGATATCATACCTGCTACTGAATAAGCTGCTGCTAGCCATTAATAATACATTCCTGGCAGACTACAAAGGCGTGAGCGATTTCGGCGTAACGAGCGCTAAGGGGTATATAAAACGCATTATCCGGGCGTATAAGGAGTTCTTCCTGCTAACAGGAGACAAAGCAAACAGTCTGCATCCCATCAGAACCAGGGTGTATTATTATGCCGCCCTGACGCTGTCAATTCTGCTTTCAATTTTTATCTTACTGCAGGCTCACAAAAAGGGCTCCTCGGCTCTTCAAGCATTGCTGCTGGCGGCACTAATATGCCTGGTTCCTCTCGCAACTGAATTTACCTATGTTATGTGCGAGGAAAAGGACATTTGGACCCTGATGATGTATGGAAACATAATCATATTTGTATATTTGGTCTGGGCGGCTGACAATATAGGACTCTCACGGCCAAAAAACATTGCCTGCGGCGTTGCGGCAGCATTGCTGTTACTGATGAATATCGTTTATCTCAAGTATGACAATATATGCTACCTTAAGGCGGAAATCCTGCAGGAAGAAGCTAAAAGCTACTATACAGAGCTCGTAACACGCATTCAGAGCACTGAAGGCTACAACAGCGATATGCCGGTTATTTATCTCAACGAACTGCATAAAAACTTGGATTCATCAATTACCGCCGATTCCGGGCTGTTCGACGTGGCAAACAATATTCCATATGGTTCCTATGGATCTTATTATTCAATCAACAGCCTCCACTGGGATGTTGTCATGAAAATCTGGACGGGGTTTGATCCTGTCATCGGTGATGTTGAGAATCTGGGCAACACGGAGCGCATAGCAGAGCTTACGGCATACCCAGATGAGGGGTCAATTGCGGTTATAGACGGAAATGTGGTTGTAAAATTTTACTGAGACAGAAACAAGACGGGAAATTACGTGGTTAATAAGCTTTGGGAGAAAAACAAATATATAATTCTCAGCACACTTGCATTTGGATTCGTTGCGCATGGAATGGCCTTGTTTAATCTGTTTTGCGCGTATGACGATGCCCGCTATCTTAATGGTGTAGGATTCACATACAAGTCCGGCAGATGGATGCTTGGAATAATTGAAAAACTACATCTGGCCATACTTGGCAATGGGACGACCCTTAGCACGCCGCTTTTCAATGGCATTTTGTCATTAATTTTTATTGCTGTGGCCGCATGCTTTATTACAGACATGCTGAAAATTAAAAACCGGTATCTGCAGATAATGCTGGCAGGAGTGATGGTTACTGTTCCAGTCATAACTTGCCTATTTGCATATATGTTCACTGCACCGTATTATATGCTGGCTGTTTGCGCAGGTTCATTTGCGGTGTGGCTCATAAGCCGAAATAAAAGATGGTATTGCTGGCTGACCGGAGGAATAATCCTCGGCTGTAGCACCGGAATTTATCAGGCATATATACCGTTCTTTATTGGACTATGCCTGCTGGCGTGCATAAATGAAGTTTATACCACTGAAACATATTCGCTGAAAAGTGCACTAAAGGCTATGCTTTACTATGGCGGAGCATGCATAGTTATGCTGCTGTCCTATCTACTACTGAACAAACTGTTACTGGCAATAAACAACACCTCGCTTTCAGCATATGGCGGAATAAACAGCTTCGGATCGACAGATTTTAAAGGATATATAAAGCGGATCATCTTAGCTTACAAAGAATTCCTGCTGCCCGCAAGCGACAGTCAAACAAATATATATTCATTAAGATCCATATGCTATTATTACATCTCTGCGGTTATTGGCACGATATTTTCCACTATTATTGCAATCGATATATACAAAAGGTCGGGCAAACTCTTCGCGGCAGTTATTGAACTCTTGCTTATATGCCTTGCCCCTTTGGCTGCAAATTTTATATATGTCATGTGTGAGCAAAATACAATTCATTTGCTTATGGTATATGGCAATATCATTATATTTATTTATCTGGTCTGGGCAGCAGAAAACGCCGAAGCCATGCTGCCAAAAAACCTCGCATGCACGATATCAGCAGTAATCCTTTTACTGATGAACCTTGTATACCTGAAGTATGACAATATTTGTTACCTGGAGGCAGAAATTCTGCAGGAGGAATCAAAAAGCTATTATACAGAGCTTGTAATGCGTATTCAGAGTACCGAGGGATATAACACTGATATGCCCATTATATATGTTAATGAGAAATTAAAACTAACAGATTCCTCACTGGTCAGGAAGACATTTAAAGCTGTTGACATTTGGCAATATGCATATTACTATTCGGCAAATGAAGCAGACTGGAAGCTAAACATGAAAATCTGGACCGGCTTTGACCCTGTAATCGGTGATGTTGAAAATCTGGGCAACACGGAGCGCATAGCAGAGCTTACCGCATACCCCGACGAGGGATCGATTGCGGTTATAGACGGAAATGTGGTTGTAAAATTTTACTGAGACAAAAACAAGACGGGAAGTCACATGGTAAAAAAGCTTTGGGAGAAAAACAAATATATAATTCTCAGCACACTTGCATTTGGATTCGTTGCGCATGGAATGGCACTGCTGAATAAGCTTTCAACCCATGATGACGGCATAGGCGGAGGCATGGGGACCACCTATACATCCGGCAGATGGATGCTCTATATAATCAAGAAGTTGCAGCTGGAGGTTATTGGAAGGTCGTCTACAATGAGCACGCCGCTTTTCAACGGCCTGCTGTCACTGGTTTTTATCGCAGTAGCCGCATGCTTTATTATTGGCATGCTGAAAATAAAGAACAAATATCTGCAGATAATGCTCTCCGGACTGATGGCTGTATTCCCGGTAATAACCAGTCTGTTTGCATATATGTTCACTGCGCCGTATTATATGCTTTCCATTTGCGCCGGTTCATTTGCGGTGTGGATCATAAGCCAAAATAAAAGATGGTATTGCTGGCTGGCCGGAGGAGTAATTCTTGGCTGCTGCACAGGAATTTACCAGGCGTATATACCGCTCTTTGTTGGGCTTTGTCTGTTGGCGTGTATAAATGAGATTTATACATCAGAGGATTACTCACTAAAGGCTGCAATAAAGACGATGCTTTATTATGGCGGAGCATGCGTGGTGATGCTGGTGACATACCTTCTGCTGAACAAGCTGATGCTGGATGTTAAGCATGCGGAGCTTACGACATATGAGGGAATAAGCGGCTTCGGCGTTACAAGCATATCCGGGTATATAAAGAGGATAATTCTAGCCTATAAGGAGTTTTTTGCGCCCACAGCGGGAGCGGTTACAGACATGTACCCCCTAAGGGCGAGGCTGTATTACTATGTGGCATTAACTGCAGCTGTGATATTTTCGGCTTTTATTGCGCTGAAGATATATCGGAAATCCAACTCTTATCTGTTTGCACTGCTGGAGCTGGCGCTGATTTGCCTGATTCCTCTTGCCTCTGACTTTATATATGTTATGGTTGACGAGGAGTCAATTCACTCCCTGATGACGTATGGGGACATAATTGCGTTCGTTTATCTCGTCTGGGCGGCGGACAACATGGGACCGGTCCTGCCGAAGAAGGCTGCATGCGCAGGCACCGCAATTGTTTTGACGCTGATGAACCTTGTATACCTGAAGTATGACAATATCTGCTACCTGGAGGCGGAAATCCTGCAGGAGGAGTCGAAGAGCTATTACACGGAGCTTGTTGCGAGAATACAGAGCACCGATGGCTACAGCAGCGACATGCCGGTTATTTATCTCAACGAGCTTAATAAAGTTACCGAATCTCCGTTTGCGGCGAAGGAGTTCAGCGTTGTTAATATCGCACCATACGGATATTACTATTCCATAAACGACTATAGCTGGAAGTCAACCATGAAAATGTGGACCGGGTTTGACCCAGTAATCGGTGACTACGGAAGCCTCGGGAACAATGAGAAAATAGGCAGCCTTACAGTATACCCGGATGAGGGCTCCATCGCGGTTATAGACGGAAATGTGGTCGTAAGATTCGCATAATTTGCCACGCCGAGACGCTGATTGCGACCGGGACACAAAAAACACTACGATTTAACTGCAATTTGTAGTATAATATAATAATTAATTTTTACAGAGGAGGTGCGCGGATATGGACAAAAAGAATATACTGATTTTCGCGCACTATTACCACCCGGATATTGCGTCCACAGGCCAGTTGCTTAAGGACATGGCCGAGGGCATGACGGAGAAGTTCAACGTTACGGTTATATGTGCCGTCCCCAGCTACAGCGGAACAATCAGCGAGAAATATTCAACACAGAAATATTATTTCGAGGAGCTTAACGGCGTTAAAATTATAAGGGTTAAGGTTCCTCCCTTCACCAAGGCGAACAAGCTAAGCCGGGTAAAAAACATTGTGGCGTATTACTTCAACGCGCTGGGCGCATGCAGAAGAGCCGGCAGCCAGGATTATATATTCGCTCTCTCCCAGCCGCCAATTCTCGGGGGCATGCTTGGCGTTGCCGCAAAGAGGATGAAGCGGGCAAAGCTCATATATTGCATTCAGGACTTTAACCCGGAGCAGATTATCGCGGTTAAATATGTTGGCATTCCGGCGGTGCTCAAGGCGGCAATGGCGCTTGACAAGCGCAGCTGCAGAAAGAGCGACCTTGTTGTTACGGTTGGGCGTGATCTGGTTGAAACCCTTGAGCGTCGGTTCAGCGGCAGTAAGGTCCCAAGGCATATTATGATTAACAACTGGATTGAGGAGAAAAAGATTTATCCTCTGAGCTTTGAAGACGGCAGGGTCAACGCGTTCAGGGAGCAATATGGCCTGAAGGATAAATTCGTCATTATGTATTCCGGCAACATGGGCCTTTATTATGACCTAGAGGGTCTGATTAAGGTTATGGAGCGCTTTTCCGCTGAAAACCTTAAAACGCCTGACGGGCGCGAGGTGATTTTCGCCATGGTCGGCGACGGAACCATATGCAATCAGCTTAAGGAATATGCCACAGAGCATGAAATTAAAAACATGGTCTTCGCCCCATATCAGGCAAAGCAGGACATTATATACAGCCTTAATGCCGCGGACGTTCACTGGTGCGTCAGCGCAAAGGGAATTAAAGGCGTTTCATGCCCCAGCAAGGCATATGGAATTATGGCTGTTGCCAAGCCGGCTATAGGCGTGCTGGAGGAAGGGTCGGAGATACGCGGAATAATAGAGGACTCGGGGTGCGGGAAATGTTGCGAGCCAGGGGATTATGACGCGGTTTCCGACATTCTGAAATGGTACATAACCAACGCCGGGACGGGAGAGCTTGAACGCATGGGAGAGGCCGGCAGGAAATATCTTGAAGAAAAGCTTTCTGAGCAGGCGAGTGTAAACAAGTATATAGACGCCATAGAGTCGCTATAAGGGGCGGGGCGCATATGCTTGCATTTATAGAATTTTTAAGGGCAATTGCAACAGTACTCATCGCCAATTCCCATTTTAAGGGTGTATATCCAAACGATATATTTTCATTTGGCGGAGGCTTTGGGCTTGCCCTTTTTTATATGATAAGCGGCTATCTGCTGGCAAATATTAAGGCTGACACGAGCTTTTGGCCGTGGTACGGCAAGAGGCTTATAAGGCTTTATGTTCCGCTGTGGCTCGTCAGAGCGGCGGAGCTGATTATATGGAGCGGAAGCATAAAATCCGTTAAGGGCTTCGTGTTTTCGTTCATCTTCCCGGGAACCTGGTTCGGCGCATCAATTGCGATTATATATGTTATCTACTTTTTCACTGTTAAGTATTTATGCCTAAGGCGCGGGACGAAGCCTGTATATATAATCTGCGTGGTGATGGCGCTGTGCTACTACGCGATGTTCATCTTTCGGCCGCAATTCAGCCTCTTCAGCATCCAAACACTTACCTTTGCGGACGCCTTCAGCGTTGAAACGCCATATGCCATTACCCAGACGGTTTGGGTTATATGTATATTCACGGGCTACGCAATCAGGAAGCGGGAAAAGTCCCCCTCCGGCAGAGATGCTCTTTGGGCGGGAGCAGTTGTTGCCTGCGTCGGAGCGTTTGCGGCCATAAGGCTGTTTAACGGCAGCGGGGAGCGGGAATGGCTGGAGGCACTGCTTCTGCCGGACTATGTGCTGTTCGCTACTTCAATGTTTATGCTGTTTTTGCCCCACGAGGCAGGCTTAAGCAAAGCAATTGCAACGGTTCCCGGCAAGGCTGTTAAGCTGGTGAGCGCATGCTCGCTGGAGATTTATTATATTCAGTTTTGGTTTATTAATAATTTTAAGCAGCTGCAGTTCCCCGTTAACCTGCTGCTGATATGCATTGGAATTACTATTACTGCTTATATAATTCATATCGCTTCAAAAACCATAATTAAAGCTTCCGGCAACATCAGGAGCAGGCTTAGCACGGTAAAAAGGAAACATGAAGATAATTCAGATTAACACCTTCCCATATAAATCAACAGGCGCAATAATGATGAATCTACACGGGATCCTGCCGGAAAACGGGTATGATTCGTATGTCGCCTGGGGAAGAGGCCGGGACGCCGAGAATGACCACGAAATCGCCTTTGGCGATGGGCTTGGAGTAAAGCTGCATGGCGCATATACCAGAATTACCGACAGAACAGGCTTCGCCTCTAAAGCAGCAACAGCAAGGTTGATTAAAGGCCTGGACGAAATTAAGCCGGACATAATACACCTGCACAATATTCACGGGTATTATGTGAATATTGAAATGCTGTTTGAATATATTAAAAGTCATGAAATTCCCCTCGTATGGACGCTCCATGACTGTTGGAGCTTTACCGGCCACTGCGCCTGGTTTGACGCATGCGGATGTGAAAAGTGGAAAACAGGCTGCTACTGCTGTCCGCAGAAGAAAACATATCCGGTGTCTTTGCTGGCTGATGCTTCAGAATGGAACTACAGAAAGAAGAAGGAGCTTTTCACCGGCGTTGAAAACGCTGTTATTGTAACTCCGTCACAGTGGCTGAAGGGCCTTGCGGAAGAGTCTTTTCTTAATGGATATCCCATAAAGCTGATATATAACGGAATTGACCTGAAAACCTTCTGCCCGCAGGATGAGGCCGAGAAGATTAAGAATAAATTTGGACTTGATAATCGTCCACTGATACTCGGAGCGGCCAGCGAGTGGACGGAAAGAAAGGGCCTTAGGGATATAATCACTCTGGCGGAGAGAATGTCTAAGCTGCAGTTTGCAGCCGTGGGTCTAACGGAAAAGCAGATTGCAGCACTGCCGAAAAATGTTAAAGGCATTAAAAGAACAGCAAGCGTCCGGGAAATGGCGCAGCTGTACTCCGCGGCGGATATATTTTTCAACCCGACGTATGAGGACAACTTCCCCACCACAAATGTTGAGGCGCTGGCCTGTGGCACCCCGGTGGTTACATATGATACCGGCGGCAGCCCGGAGGTTTTTGCAAATTGCACACCTGAACAGAGTAATTATGCGGGAAGGACTGTTAATAAGCTTGCACCGACTGTAGGCGACCTTGCTACCGCAGAACGATGCATTGAAGATGTGCTGAGCGCTGCTGAAAAAGACGGAAAAGAGAAAATCTCGGCCTATTGCAGGCAGGCGGCTAAATATTATGACAAAGACCAAAGATTGAGAGAATATATTAATATTTATGAATCCATGCCGTCACCGGAGAGAAAATAATGCCAGAATCTGAAAAAACGAAAATAAATATAATAACGACTTGCTTTAATCGAAGGGAAAAGACAGAGAAGTGCATAAGGTCTCTGCTGAATCAGAACAACCGGGAAGGGTACGAGCTGAATTATTTTGTTTGCGATGACGGGTCAACCGACGGAACAGCGGACATGCTTCGATCTCTAGTGCCGGAGGCGCATATAATTCCGGGCACCGGCAGCCTCTTTTGGGCAAGAGGCATGGCGGCGGCTCTTGACGAGGCAAAAAAATACCCATGCGACTTTCTCCTGATGATTAATGACGATGTCGAATTCTTTCCAAATATGCTCAGCGTGATGCTGGGGGCATATAATATGGCAGAGAAGAAAGAGGCAGCTATATCAGGCGCACTCCTGGACCCGGACACCGGGATGCGTAGTTTCGGCGGGTGCGTCATTAAATCACATGGCTGGCAGGAAATACAGGAGGCGGTCCTGCCGGAGGGCGGAGTCTTAAAGCGCTGCGACATTGCAAACTGGAACTGTTTTTTGATTCAGTATGATTATTACCTGAGAATCGGAGACATTGACAGAGCGTATGAGCACTCATATGCGGATTATGATTATTCCCAGAGGATTAGATTCGCCGGAGGCAGCATATATCTTGCGCCGGAATATGTTGGATATTGCAAGAGCAAGCTGAACGAGCTGGCTGGCACCTGGCAGGATAAGTCACTGCCGGCCGCGGAGAGACTCAGAAAGCTCCGCCAGCCAACCGGTTTGCCGATAAAATCAGCGGTGAGGTACTGGAGAAAATATGAAAAACGGCTCTGGCCGGTAAGAGTCCTTCAGCCGTACGCGGGAATATTGAAGGACGCAATTACAGGCGCCGGCAGGAAGGCCAGGGAATAAGAGAACAAATATATGTTTATTTTAAAGCGAGTTTGGTTTAAGCTGTTCCCACAGCTGATGAAGTCAGAAGATTATATCCAATGGCTGCAGGACAAAGGTGTTACGGTCGGCGAGGGAACCTGCTTTTTTGACCCGGCAAAAACAGAAATAGATATTCAGCGGCCATGGATGCTGAAAATAGGTAAATATTGCAAAATTACAGCCGGGGTTTCCGTCCTGTGCCATGATTACAGCCGAAGCGTTCTTCGCCGCACATATGGCGAGGTAATTGGGGAAGCGGGAGAGACGATAATCGGAGACAACGTTTTTCTTGGTAGAAATGCAATTGTCCTTATGGGCAGCAAAATTGGCGACAATGTTATAATCGGAGCGGGAAGCGTTGTTACAGGCGAAATTCCGGCCAACACTGTTGCTGCGGGGAACCCGGCAAGGGTCATATGCACGTTGGAGGAATATTATAATAAGCGCAAAAGCTTAACCGCAAACGAGGCAGAGCTTTATGCGGGGAAATATTATGATTATTACGGACGATACCCCAACGAAAAAGAGATGGGGCCGTTCTGGCAGTTGTTTATGCCGCGGGACCTTGAGAAACTGAGAGAAAAAGAAATATTTACAAGGCTCGGCGGAGACGACGAAGGCGGGCTTCTTGACGCGTTTATGAAAACTGAACCGCAATATGAAGGCTACAGCAGCTTTATTGAACACGTGAAAGCGAGCAGGGAATAATCACCGGCATGTGAAATAAAAAACTACCACGAAGTAACTGAGAAAATGGCAAAAATAACAGAAAAATTTCTAATCTTAATACCGATAGCTGTCCTGCTCTCGCCACCGGGGAAGATATGGCTGCCGATATTCCTAGCGGCGGCAATACTATTGAACGCGGTGGTGCATTTGAAAACCGGAATATCATTTAACTGCGCGAATTTGAAACCGCGAAAGGTGATTACTGCGGCTTGCATTGTGTATTTCGGCGCCTTTTGCTTCCGGAACCACTGGCAGAACAGATATGCTGTGCTTACGCTCGCGGGGAAGCTTGGCATTTCGAACTCAAATCTTGCCTGGATTTTTGGCGGGGTAATCGCTGTGCTCGCCATGCCGGGAATTATATATCTTGTTGAAATTTTTGATAATCTGATTGAAAAAATCAGATTAAAGGGGAAATTTCTCGCTTTAAATACTGCAGCTCTGCTGATTTGCTCTGCTTTGGAGTATATTCAGCTTAACTGCCCGGTAATGATATCCTATAATACATACTATGCAGCAAGTGCTAAGACATTTATTCTTAATGCGGGCATAGCGCTGCTGGTTAATTTGATTATTCTGCTGATTTTCCGGAAATGGAAATTATCAGTAATAATATCCTCGGCGATTTTTACGATATGGGGTGTTGCAAATGTTTATGTCTGCGAGTTCCACGGAAGCCCGTTGTTTTTGAGCGAGCTTGCCAACTTTGGAACCGCTATGGAGGTCGTCGGAGGATATGACCTGTTCATCAATACGGAAATAGTTCTGATATTATTCTCCGGGGCCTTTGAAATCTGCCTGGCGACGGGAATGGCAGAAGACACAGGCATCGGAATTCCGGCCAAAATTTGCCTGCGTTTGGGAGCGGCGGTTCTGGATGCCGCAATACTATATGTCTGCCTTTTTGGCCCAAATGGCGTAATAACAAACGGAGATATGAGCTTCTCCTGGACATACAGCGTCGGGAAAGACGGCTTCTTCATCAGGACGCTGGCCGACATTCAGCAAATAAACAATCCTTATAAGAAATTAGACGGATATGACGCGGGGGAAATTGTTTACTCTGAGCCGGAGAAGCCTGAGGAGAACGAATACCCGGACATTATTTTGATTTTGAACGAAAGCTTTTCGGATTTCTCCGCAAGCACGGATATTGCCACAGACGTGGACTATCTCTCTGATTTTTACTCGGTGGAAAACGCCGTATATGGCTTTGTTCCCGCCGGATCCGGTGGAGGCACAAACAATTCAGAGTTTGAGCTGCTCACCTCAAAGTCAATGTATCTGCTTAATTCATCAGCACCGTTTAATTATTTTAACTTTAAAAAATCTGACAGCAGCCTGGTGACTTATCTTAATTCCCTGGGATATGATACGGTGGGAATGCACTGCGCCAGCGCGACCAATTATAACCGCAAGGAAGCGTATAATGACATAGGCTTTGGAAGAGTGTTGCTTGGCGGAGACAGCTTTAGCTATTATAATAAATACGGAAGCAGAGATTGGCTTGATGAAGACAATTACCGCGACCTGATAGATAATTACAATTCACTGAGTGACTCGCCAAGATTTGTGTATTTGCTGACCTATCAGAACCACGGAGGCTATGAGCAAAATCCGGAGGAGTTGGACACCGTCCATGTTACCGGGGACTATGGGACCTTGACCGGTCAGCTGAATGAATATCTCACAAGCGACATGATGTCAGCTGAGGCCTTTAAATATCTTACGGACTATTTTAAAACCCAGGACAGGCATGTTATTCTCTGCATGGTTGGCGACCACACGCCTTCGATTCTCAACTCTGTTACAGGCCATGACCTGTATACCAGTTTGGAGAACACGTTCATGAAGATGTGCGTTCCATATGTTATGTGGTCAAATTACGGAGCGGATTTTTCAGCTTGCACGGAATATATGTCTATGATTGCATTGGTGCCCATGGTTGTGAAAGCGGCGGGACTGCCGACGTCGGCGTTCTATGAGACAATATTCGACATGCATGAATCGCTTCCTGTTTCCCTCAGCAACGGAATGTATATGGACGAGGCCGGAAATATAGGTGAGTATAACAGCGACAGCGAATATTATGAGCTTATAACGAACTACCTCATGCTGGAGTATAATTCCTTTAACACAGGCGATGACTATATGAGGGAATTGTTTTACCCGAAGAATTAATTAGCATTTGAATGAAAGAAGGAGCTTAGGCAAGATATGAAAATAATAATGTGGAATTATTCCCGTTTTTATTTTTTACATTTCTTAATTTGTGGACTGTTTTTATATCAGGCCGTGGCTTCGGCGCATGCATACCGGTTACGATGATGTGTGCGGCATTGGTGCTGTATTTCAGCCAATTTTTGCTCAAATCATTTTACCCGGGATATTATTTGATGCTGGTACTGGCTGCCGCCGGCGCTGTGCTGCTGATTATAAAAGGAAAAGACAGCAAGCTGATTGAAAACTGCTTTTCATTTGGATTTTATGGCTTTGTTGCGTTATACCTGATATTCATAATCGTGGATTTCCACAGCCATGTTTCACAGTGGGATGAGCTTTCTCATTGGGGAAAAATGGTTAAGGAAATGCTGCGGCTAAACAGCTTTTATTCTGAACCGGCATCAAATCTGCTCGCACATAAAGACTATCCGCCTTTTATTCCGACTTTCGAAATGCTTTGGTGCATGCTGACGGGCGGATACAGTGAAGACTCTATTATGGCGGCCCTGCATGTTTTCGAATTTTCACTGCTGCTTCCTCCTGTTCTTGACAGGCAGAAGGATTCCTCAAAATCGGTAAAGGCAATTATAATAAGCAGCGTGTTCACTGTGGTTATGGCATTATTTATATCCACACTTGATGCCGGAAACAAGTTTAATACTCTGTTCATAGACCTGGCCATGCCAATTATATATGCGTATGCAATTTCTTTTATTATAGATGGCACTGAAGAGAACAAAACATGGAGATATATAGCAATCCTTGTTACACAGACCGCCTTGATTTTGTCTAAGCAGATGAGCATAGCATTTGTCTTGCTTGCGTGGTTTATTTATACCGCCCTGATAATATTTGACGGTGAAAAAGGGAATGCAGCAAAGAAAGCGGCCCTATCCGCAGGAGTGCTGGTGGTGCCGGGGATTAATTATATAATTTGGTCATGATATATTAAATCTCTGGGCATTTTAGGGCAGTTTAGCGTTAGTAACATGAGCATAAAAACTATAGCCTCAATACTATGCGGCGGAGGAAGCGAGGATCAGAGATATACATATAGAAGCTATATCAAAGCACTTTATAGTACAGAGCTTAGCTCCGGCATATTTAATCTGACATACATTTCTGCAGCGCTGCTGGCTCTGCTGTTGATTTTCGCAATATATAAGCTCAATAATGACAAAACTCTGAAAAAGAAATATATATCATACGCCGCACTGCTTACAATAGGCGCAGCAGGGTATGCCTTTACAATGTTGATTACGTATATGTTCAGCTTTACTCACGAGGAAATGCTCAGGCTTGCAAGCTACCAGCGGTATATGAGCTCATATGTTATAAGCGAGGGTCTTGTCGTTATGTATTTGCTGCTGGACACCCTGAGAAAAAAAGAATTCAGCCTGTGCACGTTTAAACGTGCGGCAGCTTTACTTGCATTGGCTTTACTCGTTTTTGACTCATCCAAGCTGGAGTGCCTCTGCCCCAGAATATTTTATGATGAGGCGTTTTATAGCTACAGAGTCAGAGCTGAAAAAATACAAAGCAACACAGACTCAGATGCTAACATTCTGTTGCTGGGGTCAGACAATATCTGGCAGGGAAACTACATTAATTATTATCTTGACGGAAGATACATAGATGTCGTTGGAAGCTGGGGGACCGGGAGCGTGGAAGACGAGGGATACTGGTCAGCGATTGAAGCTGCGCTTGACGACAACGATTATGTTTATATATATGATACATCTGAAAATGTTAATTCTGTGATGGGAGATATGTTTGACACCGAACCTGAGGATGGGGTCCTTTACGCTATAGACAGATTAGATAGTGACTCGGTTTTCATCAGGAAAATAATTTGAGCGGAAGCATTGACTGCATTTGAAAGGCAACCTAAAATGATATTTGCGATTATACCCATATTTTTGCTATACCTCATCCTGAGACCTTCATACTCCGGAACAACTGCAGAAAGCAATGATGAGTTCGGCGCGTTGGCAGCAGCTGTGACGGTTTGGGCAATCGTATTATTTGCCATGACGGAAACGCTGTCCCTTTTAGGCCTTATTACAAAACCGGCATTGCTCGCGTGCTGGCTTGCCGTGGCTTTAGTTATAGCGCTGGGCGTGGTGCTCCGCATGAAGAAAAAAAATATCGTGCCGGCTGATGCGCTTATGCCTGAAAAGCGCTGCATCAGGATGATTAAGGATTCCTCTGCAGATGAAAAAGCGATGATGGCAGTAGCTACTGTGTGTGCCGCCGCGGTTGTTATACTGGCATGGAAAACCGTCCCATATAATTGGGACAGCATGACTTATCATTTGCCCAGAATAATGACATGGGCCCAGAATAAGTCGGTAGCCCATTATGCAACGAGTGACACAAGACAGCTGAGCAGCCCGGTTCTTGCCGAATTTGTTAATCTCCATCTATATGTGCTGGCCGGAAATGACAACGCGTTTAATCTGCTGCAGGCGTTTTCTTACTGTTTTAACGGCGCAGCAGTATATGCAATAGCCATGCAGCTTGGTCTGGACAAAAAATGGCGCTTTATTGCGCTGGCAATATATCTTTCAATGCCGATTGCTTTTGCAGAAGCGCTGACCACCCAGGTAGACAATTTCGCTGCTGTATGGATGATGATTTTTGCATATTTCTACAATAGACTTCTGGCCAAAGAACAGATTTCGCTAAAAAGAGACGCCCGTGATGCTTTTCTACTCGGCTGCTGCATGGGACTTGGGTACGCCGCAAAGCCGTCGGTCTGCATAGCGATGGCAGTATTTGCCTTGGGCTTGCTCATTGCCAGAATAATAAAAAAGGACAAAATCGGGGTTCTTATCTCTTGCGTTCTTATTGCCGGAGGCTGTGCAGTTATATTAATGCTTCCGGAGGCACTGAGAAACATAAATACCTTCGGGTCTGTTACAGAGTCGAACGTGAGCTCGAGGCAACTCGTCGGGACACTTAAACCCAATTATCTGCTGGCAAACCTGATAAGGAATATCGTATATAATTTTCCAAATGTATATATAACTACAAGCAGTGCCATCTCGTGGAAAATTATTCTACTGGTGTCGCGCGTTCTGGGTGTTGACATGGATGATACATCCATATCTGAAGAAGCATTCAGCCTTACACGGGCAAACAATATGCAGCACGACACAGCAATTAACGCAATTGTTGTATTGCTGTTCGTGATTGTTATGGCGGCTGCGGTGATACGACTGATTGTGCGCAGGAAAACATCGCTAAACGCTTTCTGCCGTTGCGCAGCAGCAGCGTTTCTGGTGTTTATGACGATTTTGAGATGGGAACCGTATGAAACAAGATTCCAGATTGGATATTTGGCGCTGCTTTGCCCGCTTATAGCATATGCTCTGAGTTCAATGCTGGAAAAAACTCCCGGCAAAGACAGCGCAATCCGTGGAATAATATTATTTATCTGCGCCTGTAGCTTTATAAGTTTGTTTGATACTCATTACACGAAATATAAAGAAAGCGCCGCAGAAAGGCCGGCCGGATACTTTGCAAGCAATCCTCAAGCTTATGAAGGCTGGCAGGCTGTTGCAAATATTATAAACGAAAAAGGGTATGACGAAATAGGAATCAACGCTTCGATTATGTATTATGAATATCCGGTTTGGGCTATGTGCCCGGAGGTTGAAAGAGTTGAATGCATAACCTTCCCGGACTCAACAGCGGATAAATACGCAGATTACAGCTTTCAGCCGGATGCGATTATATGGTTTAATACATTAAACGAAGCGGCAATGGAATGGCACGGAGCTGAATATTCAGCCATATACAGCAACGGTGACTACAACCTGCTGGAGAGAATATCATAAATCTAAGAGTTAGGGGATGTTACAAAAATGAACTCAAAAAAACATGCAATAATAATTGGCGGCGGACCTGCGGGATTAACGGCTGCGTATGAGCTGCTGACACAGTCAGACGAATATGAAGTAACCGTACTTGAGGCAAGTGATATGTTTGGCGGAATTTCAAAGACCGTTGCTTACCATGGCAACCGCATGGACATGGGCGGACACCGCTTCTTTTCCAAGGCCCAGGAGGTAAACGACTGGTGGGAGAAAATGCTGCCGCTGCAGGGCGCTCCCTCCTATGATGATATTAAACTAAAACGTGAAATCCCTCTGAATGCCGGCGGACCGGACCCGGAAAAGACGGATGAAACAATGCTGATTCGCCGCAGAGTGTCGCGTATATATTTTGACGGAAAGTTCTATGATTATCCGATTTCTCTAAAGCCCCAGACCTTTAAGAACATGGGCTTTAAAAACACGATGAAGTGCGGCTTCAGCTATCTGGGAGCAATGCTGCACAAGCTGCCGGAGGATAATCTTGAGAACTTCTATATTAACAGCTTTGGCAGACAGCTGTATTCCATGTTTTTTGAATATTACACCGAAAACCTTTGGGGACGCCACCCAAGCGAGATAGACGCGTCATGGGGAGCACAGAGAACGAAGGGACTCTCAATCGGCGGGATTATTAAGGATGTATTCGGCAAGCTGTTTAATGTTAAAAATCGCGAGGTAAACACATCTCTCATTGAGGAATTTAAATATCCAAAGCTTGGGCCCGGCCAGCTGTGGGAGGTTACGGCAAAGAAAATAGAGGAGCTTGGCGGAATAATTATTAAAAACGCCGAGGTAACGGAGCTAAAAAAAACCGGCAGCCTGATTACATCAGCAAAATATACTAAAAACGGACAGGAAAACATTATAAACGGCGATGTATTTGTTTCTTCAATGCCAATTAAGGATTTGGTTGGCGGAATGAACGACGTTCCCGCTGAACCGGCGAGAATTGCTGAGGGACTGCCATATCGCGACTATATGACATTGGGCGTGCTCGTAGACAAGCTTGCGCTTAAGAATTTGACAGATATGACAACAATCGGCGATATTGTACCTGACTGCTGGGTATACGTTCAGGACAGAAACGTGAAAATGGGACGCTTCCAGATTTATAACAACTGGTCGCCTTATCTTGTTAAAGACATTGAAAACACAGTTTGGGTTGGACTTGAATATTTCTGCAATGACACCGACGAATTCTGGAACCAATCAGAGGAAGAATTTGCAGCACTGGGCATTGAAGAAATGATTAAAATCGGCCTGATAGATTCAAAGGCTCGTGTACTTGACACACATATGGAGAAGGTTAAAAAAGCCTATCCAGCTTATTTTGATACTTATTCCGACATTGATACTTTGATTGACTATCTTAATACGATTGACAACCTTTACTGCGTCGGACGGAACGGACAGCACAGATATAATAATCTGGACCACTCAATGATGACCTCCTTCGAGGCAGTTAAATGTATCCTGAGCGGGAGCACGGACAAGAGTGCTATCTGGAATGTAAACACCGAAAAGGAATATCACGAGGAAGGCAAATAATAACAAACAGAACCGGGAGCATGGGCTGCGAATATGATTGCTGATAAGTCAGAATTTAATGCGGTAGATATTGCTAAGTTTATCTGCGCAATCGTTATTTTTACCATACATGTTATTCCGTTTACACCTGAGGATGGATTTTACTATACCCTCAATTTGTGGTTTTACTATTGCTTCAGCAGAACAGCAGTTCCGTTCTTCTTTACGGCGGCCGGTTTTTTCCTTTACCGAAAAACCACATATAATACCTTTTCGTTGGGACCAACGAAAAGGTATATTGCAAAAATCCTAAAGCTGTATTTAATTTGGACAATAATTTATTTACCATTAAGCATTAGAACAATTAAGGCAGACAAGCTGGGAACAGCACACGGAATCCTGATATATATTAGAGATTTTATTTTTCAGGGAAGTTATCTGCACTTGTGGTTTTATCCGTCTTTGATTTTTGCAGTTATGATTGTCTCGTTCTGCCTTTCAAAAAAGGTCAGTATTAACAAAATTTTGATTGTTGCAGCAGTATTTTATGCAATTGGGTTGCTGGGACAAACATGGTTTGGGATGATTGAACCTCTCAGAACAAAAGCCCCGGAGTTATGGCACGCCTTCAGCATTGCTAAGAGTGTTGTTGTTACGACAAGAAACGGACTTTTTGAAGGCTTTATATTTGTCGCACTCGGGGCAACGATTGCTTTTAATGGCTTTAAAATATCACAGGGTAAAGCTGCGTTGCTACTTTTGCTTTCGTTTTTCTTGCTTTTCGCGGAGACTTATTTTGTCCTGGGGCACAGAATTGCGAAGGGATATGATATGCATATTTCTCTTGTACCGCTGACATACTTCGGCTTTGGCACGATAGCAAATATCCGCATCGGGAGCCGCAGTAATGTATTTAAGGCGCTACGAATTTTGAGTTCGCTGGTTTACTGCATTCATCTGTGGATAGTCTGGATAATATCGCGTATGCTCGCGGCTACGGGCCTTACCAGATATTTAATCTGTCTTTCACTTACGATCGCGGTTTCCTATGTGCTGATGAAGCTTTCCAAAACAAAACCCTTCAGATGGCTGAGTACACTTTATTCGTAGTCAACCCAAGCAACTATTTTGTTTACAAAAAAGAAACAAAATAGTTGACTTTTTGGTTATAATGTATTATGTTAATATCAAAAGGGGGACAAGGAAAACTTGCAATTCCCAATAACCGGAGGTTATTATGAAAAATATTAAGAAATTACTTGCCATAGTTCTTGCGCTGGCAATGGTTTTTGCGCTTTGCGCATGTGGCGAGAGCGACAACGCCGCAGACACGGAAGCAGAAGCTGACGCGGAAGAGGCAGAGATCGTGGACATGCCGGAGCCCAGCGAGGCACCGGAGGTTACATATGCTTATTCCGCGGAATTCTCTCCGATTTCCGGAACGGACAGCCAGTATATATCTGTTTCGGCATATGACGGGGAAAAGTTCTTTGCAGCCGTGGACGAAGAAGCGGACGACACATATACAACCGCTATATACTCAATTTCGGCTGACGGGAAGGCAGAGAAGCTTGCCGGATACAGCCAGCTTGAAGCCCCAGCAAATGACGCTCAGGCAGCAGACTTCCAGTCGGGCTCTGAGCTGGAGGGAATTGCAGCGGCAGGTGGAAAGCTCTATACAATAGAAACCGCGTTCCTGGGCTACACCGGAGATGCCACTGAAGAGGCACCTGACGGAGAATGGGTTTCTGAGCGGGCGCTTTATCTGAGAGTTCTTAACGCTGACGGCAGCGAGAGCTCCTGCAATGCACTGGGCGAGAGCGCAAGCACCGTTCTTTATGCAGACAGCATGCTCGCAACAGACAGCGGCAATGTTATAGTCGCCTCTGACGCGGGAGTTAACGTATATAACGCGGACGGCTCTCTCAAGACAACAATAGAGTATCCGGGCAACGCTTTCGGCCTTGTTGCCCTTTCAGACGGAACACCGGCAGTCGTCGGCTGGGATGCGGGCGCACAGACAGTTGCACCTCTCAGCGCTGACCTTTCCACAATGGGAAGCGACGAATATATAATTCCTGACGACGCATACAGTGTATCAGCCGGCGCAGGTGAATACGCATTTTACTATACCTCCGGCATGAGCCTTTATGGCTACAGCACAGAGACCAGAGAAGCAGACGAGCTCTTCAACTGGGTCGAGCTGGGTGTTAACCCGGATTACAGCTCCACTGTTTACGCCACAGACGCATATTCAATGCTGGCACCGGTTATGGCCGTTGACGGCGAAGAGGTTGAATATGATATAGCTTCTATCTCTGCAGCAGAAGGCGAGCAGAAGGATGTTCTGGTGCTGGCAACGATGTATCCGGACGATGATATGATCGACACCGTCGTCAGCTATAACCGCGGCGCATCAAAGGCCTTTACCATTATGTCCTATGAAGCAGAGGGAACAGACATTCAGAACGTCTACGCCCTTGAGGACGCGGCAATCCTTCAGCTTGAGGGAAGAATGCCTGACGTTATAGACATGGCGGGCCTTTCATATGAGACGATGGTTCAGGAAGGCGTTCTTGCAGACCTGTCTTCTAACCTTAAAAAGGCAGACATCGAGTATGTTTCCGCAATAAGCGACGCGCTGACATATAACGGCGGAATTTACGCGACAGCAACAGACTTCAGCGTTACAACGGTTCTGGGCAACAGCGAATATGTTGGAGCAGAGTCAGGCCTTTCATATGAGCAGTATAACGAGGCGCTCAAGGGAATTACGGCTGAGACCGAAATTTTTGAAGACACCGACCGCAGCAGCGTACTTTGGGATATGCTCAGCATATATAACGCAAGCCACGTTGACTACTCAGCATATACATGCGACTTTAACACCGGCGAATTTATGCAGCTGCTTGAGTTTGCATATACATTACCCGAAACAGCCATTGAAGGCGACTCCGTAATGCTTTCCCGCAGCACATATTACACATATGACGACATTATTTCCGACGGGGCAATGGCATATGTTGGCTATCCTTCATCTGACGGAAGCTACACTAACATCATTACCGTTAACGCCGGCTACGGAATCGGCGCGGACAGCGCTGACGCAGACGCTGCCTGGACACTCGTTCAGGCTCTAGGCGAGAACAGCTCAGCCTTCCCGGCAGTAAAGAGCGAGTTTGAAGCAGGTTTTGCCGCAGCCCAGGAGGTTCAGACTGATGAAAACGGCGAAGCTATTCACCGCGGCATCGTATTTGACGCAGAGGGCAACGCTGACTACTGCGACGCATTGACTGCAGAGCAGGCAGCACAGCTGGAGGAAATCGTAAACAGCGCTACAGCGGCCAACAGTGACGAAACAATATATGAGCTCGTGCTTTCAAAGACGGCTGACTACTTCGCAGGCAACATGTCTGTTGACGAAGCGGCATCCGCAGTCCAGACGGCTGTTGGAGCATATCTGAACTCGATGAAATAAGCTGCGCCAGACCGCAGACCGCAGTTTGGGGATGTGAAACAAAAAGAGACCGCAGAGGAATAAAATCCTCTGCGGTTTTTAGCTTGCTACATGCCGCGCGCAATATGATTATTTCTTTGGGAGTTCAATCCATTGACCTAATATGTCATCCCACTTTGGCGGGTCGAATTTGCCGTGGCCACTCATAGGAGTAAAAGTCATTTCTCCAATATAAGTTTTTCCGTTAACCTCGAAGAAATCCACCCGGACAAACGGGAATGGTGCACTTAATTTTTCCGAAATTTTAAGCATGCTGTCAAACGTTGATGGCTTTTCGGACAACTGCTCGCCGCCATCCGGCCACGAGCAGGAAAGGTTTACTTTTTCCCACTCAGGAGAAAATACACTTCGAATGTGATTCGGAGTGCCACTATATAAATCCACCCAAATCTGCTTAGGCTCGCCATTAAAGCAAAAGAATCTATAGTCTTTTAGCCTATCGGCAGCATCAAGATATTCTTCTGCAATGATTTTACGCGGAATCTTCTCATACTGCATTTCAAACTCTAAGTAGGCATAGTTGGTATCCATCCAGCGGTCAAACTTTTTCTTTTCTGCGTTTAAATCCAGCGCACTTTTATCTGTAACAATGAGATTCCAACCACTACCGTGATTGCACTTTAGCGCAAATTTTTCCGGCAAAGACGAAAAATCGATATCTTCAAAACGATCCCAAACTCCAAGCAGCGGAACAAGATATTCCTCTCCAATTTCCTGCTTTATCCAATCTCGCTCAAGATATTTATCAGCAAGAACAGTTTTCAACGGGTTATTATCATATAGTTTAAGCCATTGCAGTTTCTCATTGAATGTCTTTGGATTTACCAAATCCGGCTTTTTGCCGTAGTACAATTCATATGTAACGCTTACAACTCGCTCTCTCTCTCTCTGATATCTGCTTGCGAGTTTGATTTGTAAATGCTGGCATCTGCCATGTGCGTTCCGACAAGAGCATCGACAGTTCTTCGACAAACCAGCCCTAGACCGCCCAGATTATAATAATATTTTATAGTATTAAAATTCATTTTTAATTCCTCACTTGACGACTTGCTGCAGAAGACTAATTGGCGAATTATCAACGGCCCGAATCAATGTACCTTTTGGGGGGACAGTTTAGTTCACAGACTTCTGCGGACTGCGGTCTGCGGACTGCGGACTAACCTTCACGAATTATTTTCCGAATTGCCTCCAGCAGGCTGGGGTAATCGTAATAGGCTTCATACTGGGGATACTCAGCGCGGAGCTGGTCAGTCGTGTTGAACAGGAAGCCCTTCTTTGAGGCGGCGATCATTTCCAGGTCATTGAAGCTGTCGCCAACGGCGATGGTGTCATAGTTAATAGACTGCAGGGCCTTAACGGCACTGAGCTTTGAGTGGGCGATGCGCATTTTGTGGCTGACAATGCGCCCATCTGAACCAATCTCAAGACTGTTGCAGAGAATCGGGGGCATGCCGAGCTTTTCGATGAGCGGCTGGGCGAACTCCTCGAAGGTGTCGCTCAGGATGACCACCTGAACCTCCTTGCGAAGCTCGTCAAGAAACTCTCTGGCGCCGGGCAGCGGATCGATGGTAGAAATGACCTGCTGAACCTCCTTCAGACCAAGGCCATGCTCATTGAGAATTGAAATTCTCCAGCGCATCAGCTTGTCATAGTCCGGCTCGTCTCGGGTGGTGCGGCACAGCTCAGGGATTCCGCTGGCCTGGGAAAAGGCAATCCATATTTCCGGCGTAAGGACGCTTTCCATGTCGAAGCATATAATGTTCATGTCAGCCCTCCAGACAATAATTTGTAATGTCGTTGATTTCGATAACGTCAGAATGAAGTACGGGCTTAGCGGCCAGCGAGGCGAGATTCTTGGGAACGGGAACACCGGTCGCTTCGCTCAGCTTAAGGGCTGTTTCAAAATCGTCTCCGGAGGCGTCTCCGCCAATCGCCTTCATTACGGCGACGGGGAACTTGAACGGGGAGGCGGTTGAAAGAACGACACAGGGAGCATCACCCTCGCGGCTTGCCTTATAGCCCTCAAGGACGGAATATGCGACGGCGGTGTGAGTGTCACACAGATATCCGTAATCGTTCCAGAGCTTGCCGATTGCAGCGAGACAATCAGTCTCTGACGCGTACCCGGCACTGAAGGAGCCTTGAATGTTTGCAAGTATATCGCCGCTTACGGAATATACGCCGCTTTTATTAAGCTCACTCATATATTTTGCAACAGCATCGGTGCTGCAGCCGGAGGCATAAAACAGGAGCCGCTCCAGATTGGAGGAGACTAGAATGTCCATTGACGGGGAGACGGTTTTGAGGAAGTCTCTGCGCCGGTCATAGGTTCCGGTGGTTATGAAATCATAAAGAACATTGTTGGAATTTGATGCGCATACAAGTCTGCCTACCGGCAGCCCCATAAGCTTTGCAAGATAGCCGGCGAGAATGTCGCCAAAGTTGCCGGTGGGAACAACATAGTCAACCGTGTCGCCAAAGCTTATTTGCCCCTCCTGCAGGAGCTTTGAATACGCATAAAAGTAATATACAGCCTGAGGCACGAGACGGCCGATGTTTATTGAGTTTGCGGAGGAGAAGAACTTTCCCTCGCTGCCGGTGAGCTTGCCGGCTGCGGCCAGGGAAAAGGTTTCCTTAACTCCCCGCTGGCAGTCGTCAAAATTGCCGTTTACGGCGCAAACACGAACGTTGGAGCCCTCCTGGGTTACCATCTGCATTCTCTGCATGGCGGAAACGCCTCCGTTGGGGAAGAAGACAGTTATGTCCGTCCCCGGAACGTCATGGAAGCCCTCAAGCGCGGCCTTGCCCGTGTCACCGGAGGTGGCCGTTAAGACGGAAACCTGCCCGCTGACTCCGCAGGCGCTTTTAGCTTCGGTTACAAGATATGGCAGAACCGTGAGCGCAACGTCCTTAAAGGCGGAGGTCGGCCCGTGGAACAACTCAAGAATATAATCATCGCCAACCTTAACAAGCGGCGTTATCTCCGAGGTTGAGAATTTGTTAAGATATGCGTCAACCCCGTTTTGAACGGCATCGCCAAAACCCGGAAGAAGGTGGGCGATGATTTTTTTCGCCATTTCGCAATATGAAAGGGAAAGGCAGGACTTAACGTCAAATTCCCGGCCGGAAATATCAGGGTCAACATAGAGACCGCCGTCGGGTGCCAGACCGTGAAGAACGGCATAATGCGCGTCGGCAGTAAGGCTGCTTCTTGTGCTTTGAAACATGGGCTTTTACCTCGAAAATTAGAGATTAACCGTTGAGCGAGAAGGTAAGCTTAACGGGGTTGTGGTCTGAATAAGCAAAGTCGGAGTGGAGCGTTTCAACGCTGCTGACGGTAACATTGGGGGAGACGATGTAACCGTCGATAACGTAATACTGGGTGTCTTCAACATCAGACGGGTCATAGGCCTGGTTGAGCAGGCGGCAGGAGGGATATGACATATCATAGGCAAGACTCCAGCCTTCGGGCAGAAGGTTATCCTCGATAACACCGGGGACCCAGAGATCCTCGTGGGTGTTCGGGAACACCTCAGTCGTCTCAGGGAAGACCTGGTTAAAATCGCCGCCGGCAATAACATAATTGCCCTTTGCATATTCACTCTCGATGAACTCACGCAGCTGATTGGTCTGGGCAATTTTACCCTCGCCGCTGTCATACGCCTCAAGGTGGAGGTTAACAAGAACCAGCTGACTGTCTGACCCCTCAATCGGGAGATATGAGACGAGAAGGCAGCGCTTCAGGTTCGCTGTGCTCACCGGCCAGGAGAATGGGCAGGGAAGAGAAATACGCTCAGCAGTGTCTATTTCATAATCGGTGGTGGTATACAGGCCGGAATGAACAGTGCCAATCGGCGGAAGAGGATATGGAACATACGCGCAGGAGTAATTCAGCGCATAAGCGCTGACGGAGCGGGCAAGATACTGCCGCTCATCGATTTTATATGTCCGGCTGGAGGACGCGTCAACCTCCTGAAGCATGAATATGTGCGTGTCGGAATTTTCATCCAGCGTGTCAGCAATGCCGATTAAATATTCCATAACGGTTTCCTTGTCGGCTGAGCGGACATCATCACCGCCGTCCATGAAGAAATCAGAACCGGCGCCAAGACCAGCATAGCCAATATTCCATGATATTAAGGACGACTCGGAGTCGAGCTGCAGCCTTTCGCTACTGCCGGAGCCGGTTATGTCAAGCGGAGTAACATCGTCAGGCTTATATTCCGTAACCGATAAAAACGCGATAAACAAAACTGCCGCGGCTAAAATTACCGCAAGGACGATTAGAAGCACTTTTAAAAATTTTTTCATGAATGCAACCTCAAATATATACTATAATATATTCTATCATAATTTCTGTTGTTTTCAATTCCCAATATGTGTTAAAATAAAAAAGAATATGGAGTTGAGAAAATGAAACGATTATTTGCTCTTGCGGCAGCCGCGGCAATGCTTATGCTGTGCTCGTGCGGCTCCAAGACTGAGGAGACCGCTCAGAACGAGCCTCAGGCTGAGTCTGCAAAAATAGAATACGTCGAAAAATATAACAGGACGGGCCGCATACAAAGTGTAGACTACTATAAATATGACGCCGCCGGGCAATATTCTGTTGATTATTCAATAAAATACTCTTATAATGACGCAGGCAGCCTTACTCAGGTAAAAAAGGAAGGCAACGGTCTTGAAAACAGCCGCTTTCTCGAGTCTTATTTTTACAGCGGCACAAATTTGACCAGCTCCTCGGTGACAAACCTTGACGGGACCTATACGGAAGAGCATACATATAAATATTCGTCAAACGGAGCGCTTCTGACGGACAGATGCATAACCACTGAGCGGACCTCCTCCGGCACGGTTAAGGACGACACCACGAAGACCTATGACGCCGACGGACGACTTTCAAAGCTTGAGGGAGAGGACGAGACCGGCCGGTATCGCCGGGAATATATCTACAGCGAGGCGACCGGCAGACTAACGGAGGAAATTTATTACCACAGCTCCGACGGGAAGACATACAGAGCCTTTTCCTATCTTTATTATTTCTATGATGGTGCCGGAAATTTGACAAAAACCCAGGAAAAGGATATAACAGAAGCTGCCGTTTCCGTAACTGTGAACACATATGACGAAGAAAACCGGCTTCTGACGTCGATTGAATATATTCCGGACGATTCATCTGAGGCTAATTTAATCAGCAGATATTCCTGCGAATATGACGCCGCGGGCAATTTGCTCTGGGAGGCGGACACATATCCGGAAGGGACAGGCTCCCGGACGGATTATGAATATGACGAGGCCGGAAATGTTATTAAAAAGACCCTTTTAACATATTTCGGCACGGACGATACACGGCAAACCGTTACAACGACGGAATATGACGAATATAACAATCCCGTAACTCAGACAACCGTTGACTTCAACGGAAACGAGACGGTGAATTTTATATATAGCTATGAATATTATGAAAGCGGCGGCCTGATTTCAAAAACCAGCTACGCCGTGTGAAAGGAAAGCATATGGATTATCAGCACATCAAGCAGCAGGACCCGGAGATATATGAGTCTATGATGCGCGAGCTCACCCGCCAGAGAGACCACATTGAGCTTATCGCGTCGGAAAACTTCGTATCTGAAGCTGTTATGGAGGCAATGGGAAGCCACCTGACAAACAAATATGCCGAGGGCTACCCCGGAGCGAGATATTACGGCGGCTGCCAGTATGTAGACGAGGTTGAGGAAATTGCCCGCCAGAGAGCCTGCAAGCTCTTCGGCGCGGAGCACGCCAACGTTCAGCCTCACTCCGGCTCCCAGGCCAACATGGCTGTTTACCTTGCACTCCTTAAGCCGGGCGACACAATTATGGGCATGGATCTTTCCCACGGCGGTCACCTGACCCACGGGTCAAAGGCTTCGATATCCGGCAAATACTTCAACGTTTGCTCATATGGCGTAAGCCCGGAGACTGAGACCATTGACTATGACGCCGCTCAGAGAATCGCGGAGGAAAACCACCCGAAGCTGATTATCGCCGGCGCCAGCGCTTACCCGAGATTTATTGACTTTAAGCGGATGCGCGAAATTGCCGATTCCGTCGGAGCATATCTGATGGTAGACATGGCTCACATTGCGGGCCTTGTCGCGGCGGGCGTTCACCCCAGCCCGGTTCCCTATGCTCATGTTGTTACGACCACGACCCACAAGACTCTCAGAGGCCCACGTGGAGCACTTATTCTCTGCGGCGATGAGCTGGCAAAGAAAATAGACTCCGGCGTGTTCCCCGGAACGCAGGGCGGCCCGCTTATGCATGTAATTGCCGGAAAAGCAGTCGCCTTTGGCGAAGCTCTTAAGCCGGAATTTACGGAGTATCAGAAGCAGATTGTTAAAAACGCCGCCGTTCTGGCAGACGCTCTCTCCTCCAACGGCATACGCCTTGTATCCGGCGGAACTGACAACCATCTTATGCTGGCCGATGTGTTCAGCAAGGGCAGAACCGGCAAGGAGATTCAGGAACTGCTGGACGCTGCAAATATCACTGCAAACAAGAACACAATCCCATTCGACACCCAGGGCGTTAAGCTTACGTCCGGCGTTAGGATCGGAACTCCGGCTGTTACCTCCCGGGGAATGAAGGAAGACGAGATGAAGACAATCGGCCGCCTTATCGCAGAGCTTGTTGACAATGGCGACGCTGCTGTTGAAGCGGTTAAGAAAGAGGTCCTTGAGCTTACGGAACGCTTCCCGCTTTATCCGGACCTGTAATTTTATGGAGGAATTATAATGGCTGTTATACCTCAGGTTAAATGCCGCCGCTGCGGAGCGCAGTTCTCTTCGCTCAGAAGTCGCTGCCCCAGCTGCGGGACAAGACGTGTTTCCCAAAGCACGCGTTCACCTGCAACTACCCCCAGCATGGTCAGGGGCACTGCCGCCAGTGAGCGGGCGGCAGCAAACACACGCTGGCAGATGCTGTTTGGAGTTATTCTTGTTGCGGCAGTAATACTGTCTGTTGTTGTTATGGTCAGCTCCAGCCTTGACGGGATGGATGCCGGCACTGTGCGCGCCACACCGACGCCGATGGCAACCAGCTCAATCCCGGAGGTAGAGGCTGCCCCGACTCCGTCTCCGACTCCGGAGCCCAACGCCGAGTCAATCAAGATCCTTTATCTTAACACGAAGGACCTGACTCCCGAAAGCGCATGGCCGACGATGCATGTTGGCGACTCGCCGATAACCCTCAACGCCGTTGTTTACCCGATGGACCAGACGTTTAAGGTTACCTGGTCCTGCTCAGACGTAGACGGCACGGCTCTGAAGATGACCCTTAATGATGACGACACAATTTCCTGCGAGTGCGTCGGAGCAATTTCCGGCGGCGTTACGATAACCTGCTCGGCCGGCGGAATATCTCAGGATATTAAGATTTACTGCAGAGAGTGACGTATGTCGGAGCTTAATGAAAATGTCGCCTCGTTCCTGAAGCTTTATGAGACCGACCCGGCTGTTAAGCGGGAGGTTGACGACGCGATGATGAATTACCCCGGAAGCCTTGAAATTCGGGAAAACGTTGTTGAGTATGCGCTTCTTCCCGCAGCCCAAAAAGCAGGACTGCCGTTTACGCTTGAAGATTTGCGCCGCTATGAGCTACAGCAGAAGATGCTGCGCTCAAGAGACGTTGAAATCGACCCTGACGAGCCGGACGAGGAATATACCTACTGGCTCCTGGACCATGGCTGGGAGGACGATATGTCCAAGTTTCCGGAGCTGAAATGAACTAAAAATGCAGAGACTGAGGAATCAGCCTCTGCATTTCTCTTTGTGCGTTAAAAGCTTTATTCGTAAACATACACTCTGGTTTCATATGGGAGAGTGTCAAACCCGGTGCCGCCGGCCTGACGGACATGGTAGTTATCCAGCAGCAGCCTCCCCTTATAGAGCTCATACCCGGCAGGCGGCTCAAAGTGGACGGACTTGTCCGTAAAGGAGCAGACAACCAGCAGCTTCTGGTGGAGGGAAGACATCGTGTATGCATATATATTCTTCGAACCTGCGCCGCACTCCTTATAGTGCCCGCTTTTAACTGCAGGGAGCTCACTGCGAAGCTTAATCGCCTTGCGGTAAAAGTTCAAAACGGAATCCGGGTCAGTTTCCTCATGCTCGGCGTTTATGTACCTATAGTTCCCGTTAACTGCAAACCAGGGCTTCGCAGTGGAAAAACCGGCGTTTTCTCCTGAAGTCCACTGAACAGGCGTTCTGGCTGAGTCTCTCGATGCACGGTTCAGCAGCTTAAGGCGCAGCGATTCCGGTAAAAACGGGGCCGCGTTAATTGCCTGCACATCAGCAAATTTATCAAACCCGTCAAAATGCATGTTGACCATTCCCAGCTCCTGCCCCTGATAGACAAATGGGGTGCCCTTCTGGAACATATATGCGGCGCAAAGCATCTTGCCGCTCTCCTCGCGGTATTTTTCGCTGCCATAGCGGGAGATGATGCGGGGGTGGTCATGGTTTTCGAGAAAGAGCATGTTCCAGCCCTTCCGATCCAGCTTTGTCTGCCAGGAGGTGAACGCCTTTTTCAACTTTTTAAGGCTGAAGGGAAGGGGAAGATAGTCGGAATAAAAGCAGTCGGCAGTCATGCAGTCAAGCTGAATTACCATGTCAAACACTCGCTTTTTATCCTTGCTGTCTGACAAATATTCAAGGGCCTTCTTCGGCCCGGTAAGGGGAGCCTCGGCAATTATAACACAATCATAATCCGACCAGCCCTCATCCCGGAACTGCTCAAGATAGCGGCGGATATTTGGACCGTGATTATAGGCAAAAACTCCGCGGAACAGCGGCAGAAGCTTGTCGTCAGGCAGGTCCTCCGGCTTGGAGATGAAGGTTATAACGTCCTCACGGAACCCGTCAACGCCCATGTCCAGCCAGTAGTGCATGATCTTGACGACCTCTTCCCGGACAAGGGGGTTATCCATGTTAAGGTCCGGCTGCTTAACGGCAAAAAGGTGAAGATAATACTCGCCTCGCACCTCGTCATATTGCCAGGCCTTGCCCTCAAACTGACTGTCCCAGTTGTTGGGAAGCTTTCCGTTCGGCTTTTCCTTGCGCCATATGTAATAGTCAGTATACGGATCTATGCGGCGGCGTGACTTTTGGAACCACTCGTGCTCATCACTGGTGTGGTTAATAACCAGGTCCATAATGACCTTCATGCCCCGCTCGTGGGCACCGTCAAGGACCTTTTTGAACGCGTCCATCCCGCCAAACTCATCGGCAATGCTCATATAGTCGGAGACATCATAGCCACAGTCCGCGCCGGGAGACGGATAAACCGGAGAAAACCAGATTCCTCCGCAACCAAGACTTTTTATGTAGTCGAGCTTTTCATAAACGCCCTCCAGGTCGCCAAGCCCGTCACCGTTGCCGTCCTTAAAGCTGCGGGGCCATATCTGATAGAAAACGCAGTCCTTATACCATTCAGTACGCTTCATCTTTGCACCCCCATGGATTATTGCTTTTAATTTTATCACATATGTGTTAGAATTTACATTGAAAATTTGAGTTCCGGAGGGATAAAAATGATTATTGTTACCGGCGAAAGCAAAAATTACTGTCTGCTGAAAAACAGCAGCTTATCCTGCCTGCTGCGGATAAACAATGATCAGCCCGAGCTGCTGCATTTCGGACGGCCCGTTTCCGAGACGGATGCTTCCGCACTTACATATCCTCCGGCTGTCGGCTGGGGAGAGTCAACACTCTATAACGCTGAAGACGCATCCTCGTGCCTGGACGTTGCTCCGTTGGCATGGAGCGCCCTGGGAGCGGGAGACTACCGTGAAGGCGCAATTGAACTGAGCATAGACGGCCGGCAGATTTCTCCGGACTTTAAGTTTACAAGATTTGAAATTATGGACGGAGTTCAGAAGATGAACTCCACACTTCCCCAGGCAAAGGGCAGCTGTGAAACGCTGGCCGTTCACATGACACGCAGCCTTCCTGAGACCGAAGGGGAGCTGGAGCTGGTGCTCTATTTTTCCCTGTTTGAAACGGCCCTTACCCGCCGCTGCGAGCTTAGAAACAACAGCAAAAGGACGGTTTGCGTAAACAAAATAATGAGCTCCATGCTTGACCTTAAGGGCAGCTTCATAATGGCCACCTTTAACGGAGGCTGGATTGCGGAAGCACACAGAGAGGACATTCCAGTTGGGATGACAGCCGTTGTTAACACGAGCACAACGGGCTTTTCCTCCAACAGGCATAACCCGGGCTATATGCTATACAGGCCGGGAACGTGCGAAAGCAGCGGAGAGGTATATGGCTTTAATCTGATATACAGCGGCAACCATTACGCCTCGTCGCAAAAATCACTCCAGGGTTTGACCAGAACAATGCAGGGCATTTCACCGGCAGGCTTTGCAATGCCTGTTGCATCGGGTGAATGCTTCGAAACGCCTGAAGCGGTTATGACCTGGTCGGAAAAGGGCTTTAACGGCATGAGCCGGATGATGCACCGGTTTGTTAATGAGCATATAATCCCGCGGCACTGGCAGAATAAAAAACGCCCGGTTGTATATAACGACTGGGAGGGCTGCATGTTCAGCTTTGACGAGAGGAAGCTGCTTTCTCTGGCATCAAAGGCGAAAAAACTGGGCTGTGAGCTGTTTGTGCTTGATGACGGCTGGTTTGGCGCCCGGAACAGTGAAAGGGCGGGGCTCGGAGACTATACGGTTAACCGGAAAAAGCTCCCGGGCGGACTTGAGGGCCTCTCCGCAAAAATTAAAGCTATGGATATGCAGTTCGGCCTGTGGTTCGAGCCGGAATGCGTTAACCCGGACTCAGACCTATACAGAGCCCACCCCGATTGGGCCATTCACGGCGACAGCGGCACGGATTATCTTGGCCGGAACCAGCTTATGCTCGACCTGAGGAAAAGCGAGGTCAGAGACTACATAACAGAAAATGTCTCCCGCATTGCAGACTCGGCAAAGCTTGATTATATAAAATGGGACATGAACCGGCACTCCACTCTCAGCGGGACGGAGGCCCACAGATATATTCTGGGCCTGTATGAGGTGCTGCAGAGCATCTTCGGCACAAGACCGGGAATCTTGCTGGAGAGCTGCTCCTCCGGCGGAAACAGATTTGACCTGGGAATGCTGTGCTTCGGCGCGCAGGCCTGGGCCTCTGACAACACTGACCCTGTGGAGCGGCTGGACATTCAGCAGGGGCTGAGCTATTTGTACCCACAGTCTGCCATGGGCGCCCATGTTTCGGAGTCACCACACTCCCAGACTCTCAGACAGCCTCCACTGACAACCCGGGAAAATGTTTCGTTCTTCGGCGACTTCGGCCTTGAGCTTGATCTTGACCATCTTGTCAGCGTCGAGGAGAAGGAAATTAAGGAAGCAATAAAATTCTATAAAAAGCACAGAATGACGCTGCAGTTCGGCGCCTTCAGCAGGCTTGAAGCCTATGACGGAAGCATACGCTGGCAGGTTAAAAACGAGAAGGAGGCCATTATCGGCCTGTTCCATAAGCTCATCAACGCCGCTCCCGGTTATGAATGGCTGCGGACGGAAGGCTTTGAATCTGAAACGCAATATACCGTCTCATCAAGGCCGCAGGGGCTGAGAGTGAAGAGCTTTGGGGGCCTTGTTAAGCATGTAGCCCCGGTTAATATAAATCCCAACGGCCTTCTTATCAGACGGGCAGACATGATTTATTCCATGCCTGACGCACAGCAGAGCTTTGAATGCTCCGGGGCGGCTCTGAACGCCGGAATTCCCCTGCACCAGCTTTATGCGGGAACGGGAACGGGAGAAAGCATTAGAACTCAGGGAGATTTTGGCTCGAATATTTATGTAATAACAAAGAAAGAGCCAGCTTCGGGGGCAAATGACAATTAATCCAATTAAATTTCTTGAAATCACTGCTTTTTTTAGTATAATTAAATCAACAACACCATAAAAAAATAAAATTAAGGAGCGATGTTCAAATGAACTCATGGAAAAACTTTGATACTCTCGAAAGCTATAGCCTTCTCCAAAGCCTTAAGGGCAAGGTAACCCTGCAGGAAGCCATGGCCGGTGAAGGCGCTGCGGAGCGCGTTGCAAAATACAGTGTTCCGATGGCGTGCGGCCTTTCATATAACTACGCTGCCAAGGAGATTGACGATGATATTCTTGCGGCGCTTGAAAAGCTCGCTGACGAAGCTCAGCTTGCAGATAAATTTGCAGAGCTCTATAACGGAGCGGTTATTAACACCGGCGAAAAGAGACTTGTCCTCCATCATCTGGCCCGCGGCCAGCTGGGTAATGACGTAATTGCGGATGGAGTTAACAAGCGTGACTTTTATCTTGGCGAGCAGAAAAAATTCTCCGAGTTTGCAAAGAAGGTCCACTCCGGCGAAATCGCAAACGCAAGCGGCGAAAAGTTCACAACCGTTGTTCAGATAGGCATCGGCGGAAGCGATCTGGGCCCGAGAGCTATGTATATTGCCCTTGAAAACTGGGCCAAGGCAAACGGCTGCTTCAAGATGGAGGCCAAATTCATCAGCAACGTTGACCCTGACGACGCGGCGGCGGTTCTTAACTCAATAGATGTTGCCCACTCACTGTTCGTTCTCGTTTCCAAATCAGGAACAACACTGGAGACATTGACCAACGAGGCCTTCGTCAAGGACGCAATCAAAAACCAGGGCCTTGCCCCCTCAAAGCACATGGTTGCGGTTACCAGCGAAACATCTCCTTTGGCAAAAAGCAGCGACTATCTCGCAGCCTTCTTTATGGACGATTATATCGGCGGCCGCTTCTCGTCCTCTTCAGCTGTCGGCGGCGTAGTGCTTTCGCTGGCGTTCGGGCCTGAGGTGTTTGCCCGCTTCCTGGAAGGCGCTGCAGCGGAGGATAAGCTGGCTGCAGGCAAAGATTTGCGCAAAAACCCGGAAATGCTCGACGCACTGATTGGTATTTATGAGCGTAACGTTCAGGGCTACGGCTGCACAGCTGTCCTGCCCTATTCCCAGGCACTCAGCCGTTTCCCTGCCCACCTGCAGCAGGCTGACATGGAGTCAAACGGCAAGTCCGTAAACCGTTACGGCGAGCCTGTTAACTATAAGACCGGACCTGTTATCTTCGGCGAACCGGGAACAAACGGCCAGCATTCCTTCTATCAGCTCCTTCATCAGGGAACTGACATAACACCACTGCAGTTCGTCGGCTTCAAGAGCAATCAGACCGGAATGGATGTTGAAATTCAGGGCAGCACAAGCCAGCAGAAGCTTTGCGCAAATGTTGCGGCCCAGATAGTGGCCTTTGCCTGCGGCAAGAAGGACGATAACCTCAACAAAAACTTCAAGGGTGGCCGCCCGTCCAGCATTATAGTCGGCGAGCAGCTTACTCCTGAGTCCCTTGGCGCTTTGCTTTCACACTTTGAAAACAAGATAATGTTCCAGGGCTTTGTCTGGAACGTTAACAGCTTTGACCAGGAGGGAGTTCAGCTCGGCAAGGTTCTTGCCAAGCGCGTTCTCGCCCATGAGACTGACGGAGCCCTTAACAGCTACAGCGAGCTTCTTGCTATCTGAAGCAGATTATTAGAGTAACGGAATTCCAATGTAAAAAAGCGCCGCGAACCAAACCGGTCCGCGGCGCGAAAAATTAAGATTTCTCAGATTAATTTATTTAAAAAGGTCGCTGTTGAAAAAGGCGGGCAAAGTTGTTCCGAGTGCGATGCAAAGCTTGTTCAGCGTTACGACACCGGGATTCTGACTTGCTCCGTTGAATATGCTTTTAACTGTTGACTGCGGCATTCCCGCTTTGATGGCAAGAGTAGAGACCTTGAGGCCTTGGTCATCAATTAACTCCTGAAGACGACTAACCACTGCTTCACGTGTGTTCATGTACTAATGCCCCCCTAAAGTAAATTACTTTGTTAGTATACTACACTATATTTCGTTTGCAAGGGGGATATATCAATATTTTTTGTAAAAAATTGTGCTTAACATTTGGAGACTTAATAATATGCTGAATATTTGCTCGGGCGGTGCGTGGCGGATTATCGTCGCACAACGGAATAATAAAATTTCTGTTTTGCATGCGGAATCCGGCAGTGAGATTAACCGGCTGCCGGATGAGCTTTTCGGTCTCCCTGTTACGGAGCTGGGTGACCGGGCGTTGGCTCCCGCTGCGCCGCCTGCCGATGGGGATGAGGTTTTTGTCAACTGCTCCGCACAAAGCTTTGCCGGGAGAGATCTGAGGGAGCTCACCCTGCCGGAAGGACTGGAAGCAACCGGAAAATATTGCTTTATGAACTGCCGCAGTCTTAATAAGCTTATAATCGGCGGAAAAATCAATTCATTCGGAACCGGATCATTTGTGAATTGCCGTAGCCTTGAAAATATAGAGATCTTATGCGATGATATATATGCCACTGAAACAGCCGCATATATTGCCTCAGCAATGTCGCATCAGCTGAATATAAGCATGACAGACAAGCCGGGACGGCGGATTAAGCTGGTTTTCCCGGAGTATTATGAGGAATACGTTGAAAACAGCCCGGCACATCATTTTGATTATAAAATAGATGGTGAGGGCTACCGGTACAGGCTGACCTTTAAAAACCGCCATATAAGTCCGTATGAATACGATGCATGCTGGAACGACTATATATCGACTAATTCTGACGAAAAAACCGCGTTATATATTGCCTGCAACAGAGTCTGCTTTCCGGAGGGACTTTCGGACAGAGCAAAATCGGAGTATACTGACTATATCGCCTCTCATATGAGCGAGGCGCTTTCATATTTCATAGACCTGAGAGACAGGGAAGGGCTTGATGCCATGCTGAAGATTCAGCCGGCGGATGTAAACGCATATCGCGCCGCGCTGGAGGAAAGCAGACGCATCGGGTGGACCGAGGCTTCGGCGCTGCTGCTGGAAAAGGTTCACATGGGCGGACAGACCAAAAGAAAAAGCTTTGAGCTTTAAACCGCGGAGATTGAATGACAGAGAATAATTCAGACATAGGAGCCGGAATACTGCGGGCAAGCCGCAGCGAGCTTTATATGAATATGCCATATCTCGACAGGGCGCTTATGCTGCTTCAGCCGGAGAGCGGAGAAAATGTCACGGTGTGCGCAGCCTGCGATGGGGAGACGCTGTATTATAATACCGCCTTCCTCTGCGATAGATATATCAGAGGCTCTGCCAATGTAAACAGGCTGTATATGCACATTGTGCTTCACTGCCTTTTGAGGCACATGTCCAAGAGCAGGGGCAGGGATGCAAGACTTTGGGGCCTTGCTTGTGACGCCGCAGTTGAAAGCATAATTGATTCCCTGGAATATGAGTGCCTTAAGGGAAACGCCAATCCAAAGAGGCAAGCGTTTTACGCCCTCTGCAGTTCTGAAATGAAGGTGCTTACCGCTGAAGCGATTTATCTCTTGCTGCTGCGCAGCCGCATGAGCGATTATGAGCTGGCATCACTTGAGCGGGAGTTTATGCTTGACGATCACGGTCTGTGGAACCCTGACAGCAACGATAACGGCCGGTCTGAGCAGCAGGATGAAAGGTGGAAGGACATTGCGTCCACAACCGGAACTGCAATAATGTCCTCCCTGTCAGACGAGGCCAACGGCGGAGAAGCTCTGACCGAGCAACTGCGGATTGCCGCATGTGACGGAGCGGATTATAGGGCGTTTCTGCGCCGGTTTGCGGCCGTCAGAGAAATTATGAAGACCGATGACGATGCCTTCGACCTGAACTATTATACATTCGGCCTTGCCCGCTATGGGAACCTGCCACTCATCGAGCCCCCGGAGACTAAGGAGGACAAGCGCATTGAAGACATGGTCATTGCCATCGACACTTCAATGTCCACATCCGGCGAGCTGGTCAAAGGCTTTTTGAAGTGTACATATTCCGCGCTGCGCAGCACGGAAACCTTCACCCGGCGGTTGAACATACACATTATGCAGTGCGACGATGAGCTTCGCTCTGACGTTAAAATAAGCTCCATGAAGGAGCTTGATGAATATATGAATGCAGTTGAGCTCCGGGGCGGCAGCGCAACGGACTTCAGACCCGTGTTTGAAAGAGTTGATGAGCTGACGGCGGCCGGGGAGCTTAAAAATCTGCGGGGTCTTATATATTTCACTGACGGAATGGGAATTTACCCAACGAAGAGACCGGCTTATGAAACGGCTTTTGTAATGCTCCAGCCACCGCCCATTGAATATAAAATTCCACTTTGGGCAACGCGAATCTTGATTGACGGCCTTGAGCTGACAGAGCCTGACCCCGGCGCGTATGAAGCGGCGCTTGAGGGCGAGGAGACGGAAATGCCGGAACTGTGAGGAGATTATTATGAACATAAAGGAAGCAAAGCAACAGCTGACTGACACGGTAAGAGCGTATCTTGCCAAGGACGAGACGGGAAGTTATTTGATTTCTCCCATAAGGCAGCGGCCTGTTCTGCTGATGGGCCCGCCGGGCATAGGCAAAACGCAGATAATGGACCAGATTGCATCAGAGCTTAACATAGGTCTTGTTTCATATACAATAACCCATCACACACGGCAAAGCGCCGTAGGTCTGCCCTTTATTGAGAAAAGGGAATATAACGGGGTTGAATATTCTGCAACGGAATATACCATGAGCGAGATTATAGGGTCGGTATATTCTTTAATGGAGAAAACCGGCATTACCGAGGGAATTTTGTTCCTGGACGAGATAAACTGCGTCTCCGAAACGCTGGCGCCCATGATGCTGCAGTTTTTGCAGTGCAAGACCTTTGGCAACCGGAAGCTGCCTGAGGGCTGGATTATTGCGGCTGCCGGAAATCCGCCGGAATATAACAGATCCGTCAGAGACTTCGACGTTGTAACGCTGGACCGTGTTAAGAAAATTGACATTACCGAGGATTACGGCGTGTGGAAGGAATACGCGATAAAAAATAATATCCACGGTGCAATCATTTCATATCTTGACATTAAAAACGGCAATTTCTACCGGATGGAGCCCTCGGAAAACGGCCTTCAGTTTGCAACGGCCAGAGGCTGGGAGGACCTGAGCGAGTTGCTATATGCATATGAAAAGCTTGGACTCAAAGCTGACAGGCAGGTTGTTGTTCAGTATATCCAGTTTCCGGAGATCGCCAGAGACTTTGCCGCATATCTGCAGCTGTATTATAAATATCAGCAGAGCTATCATATTAGTGATATACTAAGCGGCACATGGTCACGGGTAACTGCCACGGAATTTGGCGTTGCGCCTTTTGACGAAAAGCTGGCAGTTATGAGTCTGATATATTCCGGGCTTGCAGAGGCGTCATATAAAACGCGGCTGCAGGACTCGCTTACGGAGCTTATATACAGTGACTTAACGGACTTTAAGAACGGCTGCAGCGAAGATAACCCTGCAAATATTCTCAGGCAGATTGCGGAAAAACGCAGGGGCGAGCTTAAGCGCTCAATCGACGCCGGCCGGACCGAAAAGGAACAACGCAATGTTATCTCGAAAGAGATTAAATTCCTTGAGGAATGCGCCGCGGCCATCGCCGAGGACAATGCACAGCCTCTGGAGACGGTGAAAAAGCTGTTTGCCAATGTAACCGGGGAGCGGGAGAGTCTTGCCGAAGAGACGGGAAAAATGTTTGAAAACGCATACGCCTTCCTGGAGACGGCCGTTGGAGCAGGGCAGGAAATCGTAATGTTTACGACGGAGCTTACCGCCGGGTTCGACACCGCATGGTTCGTCGGCGAATACGGGTGTGAAGCATACTTCAGAAACAACAAGGAGCTGCTGCTTGACTCAACACGTTCCCAGCTGCTCAGAGACATTTCAGACCGGAGACGGGTATAAATTATTACGGAGGAAATTATAATGGAAGAAGCAAAGCTTAGAGAAACGATGCTGGAAACAACCGAGGTGTACAGCGGCAGGCTGCTGCATGTCAGGAGCGACAAAATCCGCCTGCCCGACGGGGGTGTTTCCGGCCGGGAATATATAAGGCATAACGGTGCCGTTGCCATAATACCCGTTACGGACAGCGGCGAGGTTATAATAGAGCGCCAGTTCAGATATCCGGTGGATGAGGTGATTACCGAAATTCCCGCCGGCAAGCTGGACACAAAGGACGAGCCCCGGCTCGACGCGGCAAAGCGGGAGCTGCGGGAGGAGACGGGCATAACTGCCGACGAATGGACCGACCTGGGGACTTTTTATCCCACCTCGGCTTACAGCGACGAGGTTATAACTATCTATATGGCTCGGGGACTGCATTACGGCGAGCGGGAGCTGGACGAAGGGGAGTTTCTCAACGTGGAAGCAGTGCCTCTGGCTGACCTTGTAAATTCGGTAATGGCCGGAGAAATCCCCGACGGGAAAACACAGGCCGCCGTTTTAAAGGCAGCCAGAATATTGGGAATATAAAATCTCAAGGCGGGCCATCCGGCCCGCCTTGAGATTTGTTATGCAAGATTTGTATAGCCAATCAGGAATTTATCCACCTCTGCGGCGGCGCCTCGGCCTTCTGAAATTGCCCACACAACAAGGGACTGGCCGCGGTGCATGTCTCCGGCGGTGAATACCTTTTCAACGCTTGTCTGGTAGCTGCCGGGCTCGGTCGTTACGGTTTTACCCATCTCAACCCCGAAGGCTGCACACACGTCTGACCTGCAGCCTGCAAAGCCTGTGGCACCAATCAGCAGCTCGCAGGGCAGCTGCTCGCCGCCTTTGGTAATAACGCCTGTAAGTTTCCCCTGCTCATCGGTTACAACAGACGCAACCGCCGAGGAGAATATACGCGGGTCGTGCCCAAACACCGCGGCGGCCTCCTGCTGCGCATAATCCTGGGGCAGAACTCCGTTAGCATCAAGATAGTCCTGCTCCGGGCGGCGAACCAGTTGAGTAACGGACCGGCAGCCCTGGCGTATAGCCGTGGCGACACAGTCACTGGCTGTGTTGCCGGTTCCAATTATAATAACATTTCTGCCCTCTGCAGACGGCACGTCCGGAGTTTTGCCGAACTGCTGCCTTTCAACGGAGGCGTGAAGGTACTGCATCGCGTAATAAACGCCGTCAACTCCTTCAAAGTCGAAGCCAAGGTCTCTTGGCTGCTCGCTGCCGCAGCAAAGAATAACAGCGTCGAAATTATCCAGCAGTCTCCGGGCTGTGGCCGGGTCGGAAGCATCAACACCGAAGACGAAGCTTACTCCCTCGTCTGTCATGTGGTCAATTCGGCGTTGAACAACCGACTTGGGCAGCTTCATGTTGGGGATCCCGTACGTCAGAATTCCGCCTGCGCGCTGGTGCTTTTCGATAACCGTGACAGAGTGCCCGCGATGATTCAGCTGGTCCGCGGCCGCAAGACCTGCTGGACCTGAACCGACAACGGCGACACTTTTTCCCGAGTAGTGGGGAGGAATGCGGCGCCGCATTTTCTTTTCGGAAAAGGCCTTTTCAATAATGCTGAGCTCATTGCTCTGAACTGTAACCGGGTCGCCGTATATACCGCAGATGCATGCCTGCTCACAGAAGGCGGGACACACGCGGCCGGTGAACTCCGGGAAGTTGTTAGTTTTCAGCAGTCTGTCAAGCGCGTGGCCAAAGTTACCGCTCATGATGATATCATTGAATTCAGGGGCCAGATTATGCAGCGGGCAGCCGAAGGTTTTGCCTTCAAACTGAATGCCCGCCTGGCAATATGGAACGCCGCAATTCATGCAGCGGGCGCCCTGAATCATACGGTCCTTTTCAGGCAGGGGGATATGAAACTCTTCCCAGTCCTGAACTCTTTCAAGCGGAGGCCTTTCGGCGTTATTCATCCGCTTATATTCCATGAATCCTGTTGGTTTACCCATTGCTTCAAATCCTCCTTCCCTTACTTTTTCGCAATTGCGTAAAACGCGTCATATTGAGCCTGCTCACGGGTCATGCCCTTCTCCTCACGCTGACTGATGGCACGGATCATTCGGTCATAGTCGCGGGGGAGTATTTTTTTGAAGCAAGGAACGTATCTTTCAAAATCGGCCAGGATCGCTTTGCCCTTTTCGGAGCCGGTGGCTTTAACATGCTCTTCTATCAGGTCCTTAACAAGCTGAATGTCGTGAGGCTCCTTGAGTGTGTCTATAAACACCTCGGATTTGTTCATGCGGGTATATAAATCGTGCTTTTCGTCAAGGACATATGCAATGCCGCCTGACATTCCGGCCGCAAAGTTTTTGCCTGTGGTGCCAAGGACAACTACTGTGCCGCCGGTCATATATTCGCAGCCGTGGTTGCCTACTCCTTCAACAACAGCCGTAGCGCCGGAATTTCTGACGCAGAAGCGTTCACCGGCAATTCCTGATATAAACGCCTTGCCTGAGGTTGCGCCATACAGCGCCACGTTGCCGACGATTATATTTTCATCGGCCTTGAATTTGCTTTTCGCCGGTGGGTATAGAATAAGCTTGCCGCCGGAAAGACCCTTGCCGAAGCCGTCATTGCTGTCACCCTCGAGCTTTATTGTAAGCCCCTTGGGAATGAATGCACCGAAGGACTGGCCGCCTCCGCCTCGGCACGAGATAACATAGCTGTCCTCGGGGAGAGTGTCTCCGCACTGGCGTGTGATTGCCGAGCCGAAAAGCGTCCCGAAGGCCCGGTCAGTGGACGAGACATCGAGCTTTATTGTGCCCTTGCGCGTTGTGCGCAGGGAATGCTCAAACTTCTTCAAAAGAACAGTGCTGTCCTTCGTGTTTTCCAGATGGAAGTCATATATATCTGCGGGCTCAAAATGGGGAACATGGTCTCCGCATGGGTTGCTCAGAAGTGAGCCGAGAGTAATAGTTTCCGCTCTGTGAGTATTGCGATGAGTTCTTTCCACAAGAAGATCTGAGCGCCCGACGAGCTCGTTGACTGTTCTGATGCCGAGCTTCGCCATGATTTCCCGCAACTCCTGAGCAACAAAGCGCATGAAGTTGATAACATATTCAGGCTTGCCGGCAAAGCGCTTACGCAGCTCCGGGTTCTGGGTTGCAATTCCTGCGGGGCACGTGTCGAGATTGCACACTCTCATCATGCAGCACCCCATGGTAATCAGCGGGGCGGTTGCAAAGCCGAACTCCTCGGCACCGAGCATGCAAGCGATTGCAACATCCCGCCCGGTCATAAGCTTGCCGTCGGTTTCAATAATAACCTTTGAACGCAAGCCATTGGCAATAAGAGTCTGGTGCGCCTCGGCTACACCCAGCTCCCAGGGCAGACCGGCATTGTGAATTGATGTTCTCGGGGCTGCGCCTGTGCCGCCGTCATAGCCGGAAATAAGAACAACCTGAGCGCCGGCCTTGGCAACACCTGCGGCTATTGTCCCAACACCGGCCTCTGAAACCAGCTTGACGCTTATACGGGCGTCCTTGTTGGCGTTTTTGAGGTCATATATGAGCTGGGCGAGGTCTTCTATGGAATAAATGTCATGGTGCGGCGGGGGAGAGACCAGGGCGACACCGGGTGTTGAATATCTTGTTTTTGCAATCCACGGGTAAACCTTGCTTCCCGGCAGATGACCGCCCTCTCCGGGCTTGGCGCCCTGAGCCATTTTAATCTGCAACTCGACTGCGCTGTTGAGATACTCGCTGGTAACACCAAAACGTCCGGAGGCGATCTGCTTTATCGCCGAGCCCTTTGCAGTTCCGAGACGCTCCGGCTTTTCGCCGCCCTCGCCAGAGTTGGATTTGCCACCGAGAGAATTCATGGCCTGAGCCATGCACTCGTGGGCCTCCTCTGAAATGGAGCCGTAACTCATGGCGCCGGTTTTGAAGCGCTTTACAATGGAGTCGACACTTTCAACCTCATCAATTGGAATTTCACCGTCAGGGTTAAACCTGAAGTCCAAAATGCCGCGCAGAGTGTGGGGCAATTCTGCGTAGTCGACAAGGGCGGAATACTGCTTGAAGGTGTCGTAGCTTCCGGTCATGGCCGCCTTTTGCAGAAGCTTGATGGTCATGGGGTTATACATGTGGTCTTCCTTGCCAGGACCGGAGCGCAGCTTGTGGGTGCCAACGGAGTCAAGAACAGTGTCTATGCCGAGCCCAAGAGGCTCAAAGGCCTGCTCATGGTTCCACTCGATATTATCTTCAATTTCCTTCAGACCGATGCCTTCAACGCGGCTTACGGTGTTGGTGAAGTACTTGTCAATAACATCCTTGCTTATGCCGACGCATTCAAATATCTGCGCCGCCTGATATGACTGGATTGTTGAAATTCCCATCTTGGAGGCGATTTTTACAATCCCGTTCAAAACGGCCTTGTCATAGTCGGCAATTGCCGCTCCGGGGTCCTTGTCCAGCAGGTTGAGCTGAATAACCTCCTCAATGCACTCGTGCGCAAGATATGGGTTAATGGCAGTCGCACCGTAACCCAGCAATGTTGCGAAATGGTGAACATCTCTGGGCTCCGCACTTTCGAGAATCAGGGAAAGGGCTGTGCGCTTCTTCGTGCGGACAAGATATTTCTGAACTGCGGAAACAGCCAGCAGAGAGGGAATTGCAATATGGTTTTCATCAACACCCCTGTCAGAAAGAATCAGCACATTCGCCCCCTTGCTGAACGCTCTGTCACAGGCGACAAACAGTCTGTCTATGGCGTTTTCCAGCGGGGTGCTCTTGTAATACAGCAGTGAAATTGTCTCAACCTTGATGTGCGGACTGTCCATATAGCGGATCTTCATCAGCTCAACGGATGTGAGAATCGGGTTGGGAATTTCCAGAACAGCGCAGTTTTCAGGGGTTTCCTGCAGAAGGTTGCCGTTGGGACCAATATAAATAGTTGTGTCGGTAACGATTTTCTCTCTTATTGCGTCAATAGGCGGGTTTGTAACCTGGGCAAACAGCTGCTTGAAATAGTTAAACAGCGGCTGGCGCGCCTCTGAAAGAACTGCAAGGGGGATGTCCGTTCCCATTGCGCATATAGGCTCGGCGCCGTTCTTCGCCATGGGAATAATCGCCTCTGTAACGTCTTCGTATGTATAGCCGAAGGCTTTATACAACCTGTCGCGCAGCTCCTGGGGGTGGTTGTCCACCTTGCGGTTGGGAATAGGCAGGTCGGAAAGGCTGATAAGATTGCTGTCCAGCCACTCGCCATAGGGACTCTGATTTGCATAACGAGACTTGAGCTCGTCGTCCTCAATCATGCGGCCGACTTTCGTGTCAACCAGGAGCATTTTGCCCGGCTTCAGGCGGGACTTTTTAACAATATGCTCCGGAGCAACATCAAGAACGCCAACCTCGGAGGCGACAACAAGATAATTGTCATCAGTAGTAAACCAGCGGCATGGACGAAGACCATTTCTGTCCAGCACGGCTCCCAGTATGTCACCGTCTGAAAATACAATGGCCGCCGGACCGTCCCAGGCCTCCATCATGGTTGCATAGTACTGATAAAAGTCTCTCTTTGCCCGGTCCATGCGGGTGTCATTCGCCCAGGGCTCGGGGATTGTCATCATAACAGCCTGGGGCAACTCAACACCGTTCATCATTAAAAATTCCAGAGTATTGTCAAGCATTGCGGAGTCGGAGCCCGTTGGCTGAACAACCGGGAGAACACGGTCCATGTCCTCGTCGGACATAACAGCGGAATGCATGGTCTCCTCACGGGCAAGCATCCTGTCAACATTGCCGCGAATTGTGTTAATCTCGCCGTTGTGCATTATATATCTGTTGGGATGCGCCCTCTCCCAGCTGGGATTTGTGTTGGTGGAGAAGCGGGAGTGAACGAGCGCAAGAGCGCTTTCGCAGTCGGAGTCAGTCAGATCACAGTAGAAGAGCCGCAGTTGTTTAACCAGAAACATGCCCTTATATACAATTGTCCTGCTGGAAAACGAGCATATATACGTGTTAACGTTTGACTGCTCAAACTCCCGGCGGGCAATATAAAGCTTTCTGTCAAAGTCGAGCCCCTGTGCGCAGTCCTTCGGGCGGCGGACAAAGCACTGCATAATGCAAGGCATGCACGAAAGCGCCTTCCGGCCTAAAATGTCAGGGTTCGTTGGAACCATGCGCCAGCCGAGAAACTCCATCCCGTTCCTTTTAATAATAATCTCGAACATCTTCTTCGCCTGCTCGCGCTTGAGCGTATCCCGGGGAAAGAAGAACATTCCGACAGCGTAATCACGCGCACCGCCGAGGTTGTCTATCCCAATAAGCGCCGCGGCCTTAACCATGAGCTTATGGGGAATCTGCATCAAAATTCCAACGCCGTCGCCGGTCTCGCCGGAGGCGTCCTTGCCGGCCCGGTGCTCAAGCTTTTCAACAATCTTCAGCGCGTCATTGATGGTCTTATATGATTTAACTCCGTCTATGCTGACAACAGCTCCAATTCCGCACGCATCGTGCTCATAGTCGGGGCTATACAGCGGAGCATCCGCAAAGGTTTTTGCCTGGAACATTGTCTGTTTCCTCCATTTGGGCTTTTACTGCTTATAAAAACGCATAAAAATATGAGTTAATATAATTCCCGTGTGCAACAAAGTCAATATCATATGCCATACAAATAAATTTTGCAAACGCATATTCATTTAATATGATAAAATTCCGTTTAACTTCATAATTCCATTATCAAAGTGTATGTGCTATAATAACCGCGTAAAAATCTGAAAAGGAAGCGAACTCCATGGAAGAAGTAAAAATAATTGAGCTCAAGCAGAATGTGTTTGCAGCCAACGAAGTTAACGCTGATCTCATCAGACAGAAGAGTGCGGCCGAAGGACAGCTTATGATAAATGTTATGTCCTCACCCGGCAGCGGCAAGACAACAACTCTTGTGAGGACGATCAGGAGTCTGCAAAATGAGATGAACATTGGCGTGCTGGAGTGCGACATTGATGCAAGCGTGGACGCGGAAACAGTTACTGCGGCCGGAGCCAGGTCTGTCCAGCTGCATACCGGCGGCATGTGCCATATGGATGCCGGCATGACCCAGCAGGGCCTCAATGAGCTGGGCCGGGATGGGCTTGATGTTATCTTCATCGAAAATATCGGCAATCTCGTCTGCCCGGCGGAGTTCGACACCGGCGCCCAGGTTAACCTGACGATTCTCTCCGTCCCTGAAGGGGACGACAAGCCGGCAAAATATCCGCTGATATATGAAGTCAGCGACTTGGTGCTGGTTAACAAGATAGATGCGCTGCCGGTTTTTGACTTTAACAAGGAACTGGTAACTGAGCGCATAAAGCAGCTCAACCCTAATGCGGAGATAATATTCATCTCCTCCAAGACAGGCGAGGGATTTGACGAATGGCTGAGCTGGCTCCGTGCACGGGTAAAGGCAGTTAAGGAGGCGTAATAATGGCTGAGGTTAAGGTAATAGAAATTCACGAAAGCATTTTTGGCGCCAATGAGCGGGATGCGGAGGAGCTTCGGGCAAGAATGACCCGCAATGGCACGTTCTTTATTAACGTAATGTCCTCTCCCGGCAGCGGCAAAACCACTATGCTTACCCGCCTCATCAACCTGCTCAAGGATGAATATAAAATCGGCGAGATGGATGTTGACATCAAGTCTTCTCTCGATGCTCAGCGTGTTGCCGACGCGACGGGCGTCCGCTCTCTGCAGATACACAACTGCGGCCTCTGCCACATCGACGCGGAAATGACGACACGTGCCGTAGATGATTTCGGCATTGATGGGCTTGACCTGCTTATTCTTGAAAATATCGGCAATCTTGTCTGCCCGGCGGAATTCGACACCGGCGCTCACAAAAATGTTATGCTCCTCTCCGTTCCGGAGGGGGACGACAAGCCTCTCAAATATCCGCTGATGTTCTCTGTGTCAGATGTTGTCCTGATAAACAAAATTGACACGATGGAATTCTTCAACTTCAACATGGACGCTGCCCGTGAGCGCATTCTTTCTCTGAATCCAAATGCGAAGATCTTTCCGGTAAGCGCCAAAACGGGTGAGGGCCTTGATGCGGTTGCGGATTGGCTCCGCTCCGAGATTGCGAAAATAAAAGCATGATGTTCATATGCCCTGTATGCTGCCGGCCGCTGGAGAAAGCCGGCAGCAGTCTTATATGCGCCTCCGGCCACAGCTACGATATTTCAAAGCATGGCTATGTGAACCTTTTGCGCTCCAATGCCTCCGGCAAGCGGCACGGAGATGATAAGCTTATGGTCAGGGCCCGCCGTGACTTTCTCGCAACCGGGATATATGACCCGCTTTCGCGGGAGGTCTGCCGGCTTTCTGAAAAATATACTCCGGCCAATCCCGTAATTCTTGATGCCGGCTGCGGCGAGGGCAAATATACTCTTGATATATATAATTATCTTACCTCGGCCGGGAAGAAATGCACCATTTGTGGAATAGATATTTCCAAGGACGCGGTTGACTATGCGGCGCGCCTTTCAAGTGACATTCAGTTTGCTGCGGCCAGCTCAGCCGCAATACCAATGGCAGACGAATCCGCAGACTTGGTAATTTCCATCTTCTCTCCGCTTATGGCAGGAGAGTTTCTTCGAATTTTAAATCCGGGCGGAGCCTTCATCAGAGCATATCCCCTTGAACGCCACCTTATTGAGCTCAAGGAGCTGATATATGACAGACCATATGAAAACCCGCCTGAGGATTTAACCATAGACGGCTTTGAACTCGTTGAAACCTGCCCGGTAAAATATGCGGCCAACCTGCGCTCAAACGAGGAGATTATGAATCTGTTTAAAATGACGCCATATTACTATAAAACCTCTGCAGCAGACCAGGCCCGCGCAGCTGCGACCCGGAGTCTTGATGTGTCCCTGGAATTCGGCGTCTCGGTTTATAAAAAAGAATTCTATAATTGACTTTATACCGACATATCGGTATAATTCAAACATGCTTAAGGATTATCTTGCAGAAAATAAAATATCGGTATATAAGCTTTCACAGATGAGCGGAGTCCCGTATGCAACGGTTAATGATATGGCCAACGGCAGAGTTGAAGCAGAGCGTTGCCGCTGCGGAATAATGCGCTCACTCTCCCGGGCTTTGGAGCTCAGTATGGACGAGCTTTATGACATATGCAACGGGGAAAAGACAATCCGGTCTACCACGTATGGAACGAACATCACCATCGTAGTCAGAAATAAGCTTTATTATTCTGAGTTCGAATATGACGGGACGCGGTATGTGGTTGAAATCTGCCCTGTAAATATTAATTCAACGGCTTTTATACGCGAACTCGCACTGTGGACTGCGGAAGATGCAATCGAGAACATTATCTGGGAGAAAATGAATGTTATATTGGCTGATGCGAAAAAATGATGTGCTCACAGCCATCGACATAAGTGAAAACGGATCAATTAACAGAGTATCTGACCGGGTCAACAATCCTGAGCTAATGCCCCTTGCCTTCAGAAACGATACATCCGGAGGCATAAAAAAGTGGTGGAATGAACGATCTGTGCCAATAAGCCAGGGCCGTGTGCGCAGCATGCTGGAGCAAAGAGGAATTATTGAACCTGGGGAGTTTCTGGTTAAAAATCTTGGTCTGAGCCTTACGGATTATTATTGGATAAAGCCTGTTTCGTCATCACTCACCTGGGAGAATGTCAACCTTTTTGAAAACGACTTTAAGGAAAATCTTATGGTCGGAATAGAAGACAGTCTGCTCAACTCATATACTCCCAACAGCTCGCTCCAGGGCCAACTGGAAAAAAGCTGGCAAATACGAGACGGAAAGAGAGTGCTAATAAAGGGCAATACCGATGAGACATCATTTGAAAGCCTTAACGAGGTGTTCGCGTCACTTTTACACAAAAAGCAGGGCTATGACAATTACACTGACTACAGGTTGATCCATATTAAAGGCAAGCCATATACATTTGGCTGCTTTTCCAATGCATTTACCGACAGCAGCAGAGAGTTCGTTTCCGCCTGGGCAATTATTACATCAGAAAAAAACAGACGTGGTATTTCAGACTATGAATTTTTTATTGCGGAATGCTCCGAAATGGGAGCTGACGAAGCGCAAATCAGAAAAGACCTGGAATATCAGATTATGACTGACTATATCCTTTCAAACCGCGACAGACACATGAATAATCTGGGCGTAATCAGAGATGCTGACACGCTTAAGGCTGTTAGACTCGCACCGATTTTTGATACAGGCAAAAGCCTGTTTGTCCGCAGGCAACTTCCGGCTAAATATGCTGCACTTGCAGACGGAAGCATCAATTCATTCGTAAAGAACGAAAAACGAGCGCTGAGTCTCGTAACCGACCGCTCGCTGGTCGACGTAGCAGCATTGCCCAAGCCCGATGAGCTATATATGTTGTACAGTAAGGATGAGACAATAACTGAAGAGAGGAAAACGCTCGTCTGCGAGGCGTATGAGAAAAAGGTTGACCTTTTCAAACAGTGGCAGAATGAACAGAAGTAAAAATCCTCTGCAGCAGACCAGGCCCGCGCAACTGCGACCCGGAGTCTTGATGTGCCCCTGAAATTCGGTGTGCCGATATACAAAAAACGCGGTTGACATGTACACGCAGAACGGGTATAATTGAGCTATGATAAAAAGCTTTGGGAACAAGGAAACGGAAAAGATTTATAATCAGGTCTTTTCACGCAAGCTGCCGCAGAGTATTCAGAGAACTGCACTTAGAAAGCTGATTATGATTGATAATGCGAAGGATTTGGAGGATCTCAGGGTTCCGCCGGCTAATCATCTTGAAATGCTTCGTGGATCAAATGCCGGCCAATATAGCATTAGGATAAACGATCAGTATAGAATTTGCTTCGAGTTTGACGACGGGGACTTTAACAACGTTGAGATTGTAGATTATCATTGAAGGAAGGAGACGATATTATGGATTACTATATTCCTACAACGACCATTGGAGAAATCCTTCAGGAGGAGTTTCTCGGCCCGCTGAATATATCCGCGTATAAGCTGGCACAGGAAATTCATGTTCCAACATCCAGAATCCAGGATATACTCCACGGCAGAAGAAAAATTACAGCTGACACATCATTGAGGCTTGCAAGATACTTTGGTGTATCTGATAGGTATTTTATTGACATGCAAAATGACATTGACATAAGAAACATAAAGACCGGAATGCAGGAGGAACTGCAGACTATAAGGACTCTGAGAACTGCTTAACAGCAGGAAATAATATTGGCTTGGCGCCGGGAACTATTTTAGCTCTCGGCGCCTTATAATATCCCTGAAATTCGGCATGTTGGTTTATAGGGGGTTTATATAAAATCTGACGTAAACAGGCAAGCTTGTGATTGACAATTTTTGTGCAACATGCTATATTATTCCCATGATTATCGGGACTACCGATAACGAAAAATGTACAGAAAGGACAAAAACCAAAATGAAAAAACTCCTCGCACTCGTTCTTGCTCTCTGCATGGTATTCGCTCTTTGCGCATGCGGAAGCACATCAACAACAGCAACTGAAGCGGCTCCTGCTGCAGCAGAAGAGGCAGCTCCCGCAGAGGAAGCAGCACCTGCAGAAGAGGCAGCCACAGTTGACTACCCGACAAAGGACATCATCGCCATCAACCCTTGGTCAGCAGGCGGCGGCACAGACAACTGCCTTCGTGCTTTCTGCTCAGCTCTTGAGAAGCAGCTTGGCGTAACAATCACTGTTGACAACCAGACCGGTGCCGGCGGCGTTATCGGTCATGAGGCAATTGCCGATGCAGATCCTGACGGATACACAATCGGTATGATTACATGGGAGCTCGCTTCCTATCTTCCTCTCGATATGTCCGAGTACACCTATGAGAACTACACAACTCTCTGCCGTGTTAACACCGACGCAGCTGCCATCACTGTAAATACAGCATGGGCAGAGGCTAACGGCATCACAGACGTATCCTCCTTCATTGACTACTGCGCAGAGCATCCGGGTGAGGTCCAGATGGGCGGCTCATCCTCCGGCTCCGTATGGCATGTAGCAGGCGGCTATATCATGAACGCTGCAAACATCGAGCTCAAGATGATTGCTTACTCAGACGGCGCTGCAGATGCTGTTAAGGCAGCAGCTCAGGGCGAAATCCAGGGCGTTACAGTCTCCGTTGCAGAGGCGCGCTCCTTCATTGAGTCCGGCGACCTTACACTCCTTGGCGTTATGGACACTGACCGCAGCTCACTCTTCCCCGATGTTCCGACCTGCGCTGAGCAGGGCTGGGATCTCCAGTATGCAACCCAGCGTGGTATGGCAGTTCCCAACGATGTTGACCCGGCTATAGTTGAGATCCTCAGAGAGGCTTGCGCTGCAGCTGTTGAAGATCCTGACTTCATCGCAACAATGGATTCTCTCGGCCAGAAGATCAGCTTCCTCGATGGTCCTGCATATGCAGAGTACCTCGCACAGGCAGCAGTTGATGTTCCCGCTGCAATGGCAACAGTTGGCCTGATTGAAGAATAATTCACAAACCAACCAAATAGCAAATGCTTGAGGGGCAGGCAGAAATGCCTGCCCCATTTTTTTTAGAAAGAAACAGGAAAGGAAGTGCACCCTTGGACTATAAAAAGACTCAGACAAAGGCCTTCTCAAATCTGGTCGCCTCTCTTGTACTGATCATATTTGAAATATGGGCCTGGCTGGAGACATGCAATATAAAAACACAGAAAAATGCTGCCGTTCAGCCGTGGACCTTCCCGCGTATAATGATAATCGGCATGGCTGTGTTCACAGTCATCCTGCTCATTCAGTCAATAATCAAGCTTGCAACCATGAAGGCTGAGGATCCTCTCGCTGAAAGAGCCGAAACCCTCAACTTCATCAAGGACCACGGCGTCCTTGCAGCTTTGTTTGTAATTGCGCTGTGCGCTCTTTATGTGACGCTGTTCAGAAGCCTGGGCTATGTCGTTGTGAGCTTTTTGCTCTCCGGCATAATCATGTGGCTTATCGGCGTGCGTAAGCCAATACAGCTTATATTAATAGCCGTTCTCGTCCCGCTGGTGATGTGGCTGATATTCTATAAGATGCTGTCTGTCAACATACCGATGGGTATTCTCCAGTTCCTTCGCGACTGGATAGACAAAATTTTCTAAGAAAGGAGAATTGATTTATGGATTGGAATTTACTTTTTTCCAGCTACGGCGCGGTATTTACTGACCTTCAGGTTATCCTGATGACATTTATCGGCGCTGTCGGCGGCGTTCTGCTTGGTGCTATCCCGGGCATGACGGCCACCATGGGCGTTGCTCTGCTTATCCCGTTCTCCTTTGGCATGGATCTTATTCCGTCAATCGGCCTGCTGCTTGGCATTTATTGTGGCGGCATGTATGGCGGCTCGATTTCGGCTATTCTTATTCATGCCCCGGGCACCCCGTCAGCTGCGGCTACACTTCTTGACGGATACCCAATGGCACAGCACGGTGAAGCCGGCAAGGCTCTTTCCGTTGCCATGTTCTCCTCCTTCTGCGGCGGCGTAATTGGCGCGTTAATCATGACGTTCCTTTCCCCGTCAGTCGCAAAGGCGGCCATGAAGTTCACCTCAGCGGAAATGCTTATGCTGGCCGTGTTTGGCCTTTCGGTTATAATCTCAATCTCCGGAAAGTCAATAGCCAAGGGACTTATCAGCGCCTTCTTCGGCATGCTGCTCTGCACAATCGGCCTGGACCCGACCTACTCCAAGGCACGCTTTACCTTCGGTGTAACGAGCCTCAAGGGCGGCCTTAGCTTTATCCCGGTTCTGATTGGCCTGTTTGCTGTTGCTGAGGTTATTGCCGGTGTTGAGAGAATAATCGGCGGCAAGGAAAGCCCTGCAGCAAAGTCAAACGAAAAAATTACCCGCGTCCTGCCGGACGGAAAGACAATCGGCAAGATTTGGCCAAATATCCTCTCCGGCGGCGTAATCGGAACCTTTATCGGCGCCATCCCGGGTGCAGGCGGCGACATCGCGGTTTTCGTGTCGTACGCTTTTAACAAGGGCGTAAGCAAGCACCCTGAAAAGTGGGGAACCGGAATTCCTAACGGCGTTGCGGCTACAGAGTCTGCAAACAACGGCTGCTCCGGCGGCGCAATGATACCGCTGCTTTCTCTGGGCGTTCCCGGCGACTCAGTTACGGCAATCCTTCTCGGCGCCTTCATTATGAAGGGCATTCAGCCCGGTCCTATGATGTATGTCTCCGAGCTGCCGACGGTCTACAAGGTCTTTGCGGCACTTATGCTGGCTAACCTGGCAATGCTGGTAGTTGGCTGCCTGGGCGTCAGGATCTTTGCAAAAATAGTCTCCGTCGAAAAGCGTATGCTTTACCCGATAATCCTCATCATCTCCCTTCTTGGAGCGTTCTCAATTAACAAGAACGTGTTCGATATCGGCGTTTGCATAGTATTCGGCGTAATCGGCTGGCTCATGAATAAATATGAGTTCCCGCTTTCTCCAATCCTCCTCGCTCTCATCCTTGGACCTATGTGCGAGCAGAACTTCGTCCGATTCATGGATCTGAACAACGGCAATTTCTGGGCAATTAAGGATCATCCCATTGCAATTGCATTCTTCGTAATCGCCGTTGGTGTTGTAATCTACTCCCTCTATAACCAGTCCAAGATAAACAAGCGCGAAGCGGCGGCAAAAGCGGCTGCAAAGGTAGCGGAATAATAATGAAGCTGCTTCACGACGAGGCACTTGAATACATAAAAACACACCGCCTTATAGCCATCCTGCGCGGCGTACCTGAGACTAAGGTCTCAGGTACAGTCGCGGCACTGGCCGAGGGCGGTGTTAAAGTCCTCGAATTTACATTTGATCATTGCTCTCCGAATGATATACTCGACAACGCAAGGAAAATCCAGATGGCGGGAGAAGAATTCGGCTCGGAGCTTTTAATCGGTTGTGGAACCGCAATGAATACAGCAGAGGTTGACGCGGCCTATAGCGCCGGGGCACAACTCGTAATTTCACCAAATGTCTCTGAAGGTGTAATCAGGCGCACCCGTGAGTTGGGCCTCGTTTCTATGCCGGGAGCACTGAGCTCAACGGAAATAGTCTCTGCCTACGAATATGGCGCGGACATCGTCAAGCTGTTCCCGGCCGGAGAGCTGGGCCTGGGCTATATTAAGGCTGTCCGCGGGCCGCTTTCATACATTCCAATGGCAGCAGTGGGAGGAGTTAAGCCTGAAAATATCGGCGATTTTCTTTCTGCGGGAATTTGTTCCTTTGGTATCGGTGGCCAGCTGGTCCTGCCTGACGCAATAAAGCGGGGAGATTATGGGACCATAACTGCCCGGGCCCGGGAATTTGTGGCCGAAATAGAAAAGTGGGAGCAGGAGCATGTATGACATAATAATCGATGGCGGAACTACAAACCTCCGGGTTTTCCTGCTGAGTATTGAAGGAGAAATCATATGCTCCGAAAAAGCTGAGGGAGGAGTTAAATATACTGCAATAGACGGTAATAACTCTCGCTTAAGGTCAATGCTTAAGAACTGCATAGAGTCAGTGCTGCAGCGCACCAATACACAGATTACCGAAATCCGCCGGTGTGTTGCCTTCGGCATGATAACAAGCGGACTTGGCCTGCTGGAGATTCCTCATATTGCTGCACCTGCTTCGGCTGCCGATTTGCGCAATGGCATGAAAAACGCCGGATTTGATGAGATTCTCCCCATAGAAATTGAATTTATACCGGGAGTCAGAAATTTCAACGGGGAGATAAATGTAGCCAATGTTTCCCAAATGGACATGATGCGAGGTGAGGAAACAGAGACGATAGGCCTCCTTTCCTTGCTCAAGCCCTCCGGAGCCGCTGTTTTAATTCTCCCGGGCTCACATAATAAGCTGATAAGCATAAGCGCCGACGGGAAAATCCTTGGGTGCAAAACGTCAATATCAGGCGAGCTGCTTGACGCGGTAACACACCATACGATTTTGTCAGGCGCGGTGGAAGGGAGCTTCTGCAATAGTGAAGAATATGACAGCTCCTACGCCCTTGCAGGAGCAAAGGAGGCTGTCAGCAACGGCCTTGGCAGAGCAGCCTTTGCCGGCCGAATTCTGAGCGTAACAGGCGGCTGCCCAGCGGGAAAGGTGAGAAGCTGGCTTCTTGGAGCAACCCTTGCGCAGGACGTGCAAACCCTTAACGGATTTACGGCCGGGAACAAGGAAACAGAAATCTATATTGCGGGCATAGACCCGGTAAAAACTGCCCTTTTCGACATTTTATCTAAAGAAGGCTATAACAATATAACAGCCGTTCCGGAAGAAATATCATCACAAATGGGTAGCGCCGGCGCCCGTCTAATCGCCGGGTTATAAAAATCTCTCCGAAAAATCGGAGAGATTTTTTGCAGCTTATTGCTGATTAGGCATTTTCCAGGCCTCATGGTCTGTGTGCAGCAGCTCGTGTGACTTGTGTGAGAGCGGCTCACCAAAGAAATTGGTGTATGCGTCCAGCACGGCGAGATTTTCATGGCTGAAGCGAATCTTGTTGTTCCTGTCCAGTGAATAGAGTTTGTGGGCTCTGTCAGCGGCCATCTCGGTGCCATCATGAATTGGCTGACCGCCGCCTCCGACGCATCCGCCGGGGCAAGACATGACCTCAACAAAATGATACTCAGCTTCGCCGTTTCTAACCTTTTCAATGAGTTTTCTCGCGTTGCCAAGGCCGTTTACAACAGCGGCCTTTATTTTTATGCCCGCAATTTCAACCTCGGCCTCTTTATATCCGGCCGGGCCGCGGACAACTCTGAACGCGTCGGGATCCGGGTTGTGGCCTTCAAGCTTATAATATGCGGTTCTGAGCGCCGCCTCCATAACACCGCCGGTGGTTCCGAAAATTACTCCGGCACCTGAGCCCGTTCCCAAAGGAGAGTCGAACTCCTCCTCAGGCAGGCTCTTAATGTCCAGCATTTCATATCTCAGCGCACGGTCAAGCTCACGGGTTGTAAGAGCGAGGTCAACATCCTGGCCTGCTCCGGCATCGTTCATTGTGGGCAGAGCGCACTCCATCTTCTTGGCGATGCAGGGCATAATGGAAACACAGTAAATCCTCTCCGGGTCAACGCCGAGAATCTGCGCGTAATATGACTTGGCAACGGCTCCGAACATTTGCTGAGGGGACTTGGCAGTGGAAAGATTTGCGGTCATATCAGGGTACTGGGATTTTACAAATCTTACCCAGCCCGGGCAGCAGGAGGTGAACATGGGCCACTGATACTTTTCCGGGTGAGTCATTCTCTCAATAAACTCAGAGCCCTCTTCCATAATCGTCAGGTCAGCGGCGAAGTTCGTGTCGAACACATAATCAACGCCCAGTGCTCTGATGGCTGCAGCCATTCTCTTTTCCGTTGCAAGCTCCTCAGGCAGGTCGAGTCCCTCACCCCATGCTGATCTTACTGATGGCGCAACCTGAACCACAACGATTTTGTCCGGGTCAGCGATGGCATCCATAAGCTTTTCCACGTCGTCTCTCTCATGCAGCGCACCGACAGGGCAGTGGGTAACGCACTGGCCGCATATGGCGCAGCTTGTCTCAGTAATTGGTTTGCTGCCTGCAACATCAACGCCTGTTCTGGCGCCGGTGTTTACAATGTCCCAAATGCCGAGGGACTGCACCTTTTCGCAAATCTGAACGCAGCGCATGCACTGAATGCACTTGCTGTTGTTGCGGATGAACGGGAATTCACGGTCCCAGGGCCTGTTCTCATATTCACGCTTAAACGGCAGCTTGCCGATGTTCAGCGAGTTGGAGAGCTTCTGCAGCGAGCAGTTTCCGCTCCGCACGCAAGAGGTGCAGTTGGTGTTGTGACGGGAGAGAATCATCTCAACGTTCATGCGGCGTGCCTTCTGAACCTTACGGGAGTTTGTGAATACCTCCATGCCCTCCTCAGCCTTGGTGTTGCAGGAGGCAACCAGCGCGTCCTTGCCCTTCAGCTCAACGAGACACACTCTGCATGCGGCGATTTCGTTAATTTCCTTCAGAAAGCAAAGCGTTGGAATATTAATACCCGCGGTCCGCGCAGCCTCGAGGATGGTGCTCCCGTCCGGCACACGCACAGGCTTGTTGTTAATCATCAGGTTTACCATTTGTCAGCTCTGCCTCCTCTCAGTGTTCCGCAGCCGTACCTATCGCAGCGCAGGCATCTTGATGCCTCCTGCACAGCCTCTTCGTCCGTCATGGGCAACTCAACACCGTCAAAATTCTGCTTTCTGGCCCAGGACTCCTTTTCACGCAGGTTAACCCTGCCGCTGGGGTTCTTGTCATTGAGTAGCGGCTCCGGAATGTCTATGTCACAGGTAATCGGATGGTGATATCCAAGATATTCGTCTATATTGGCCGCAGCGACCTTGCCCATTTCAATTGCGCGGATAACCGTTGCAGGGCCGAGGACACACTCGCCTCCGGCAAAGACGCCGTCCATTTTAACAGCTCCGTTTTCTCCGGCAACTATTCTGCCACGCTTAACGGGAATACCATACTCCTCAAAGGGCTTTGTAACAATGTCCTGACCGACGGCGACCAGAATTGTGTCGCACTTGAGCCGTATCTGAGGTTCGTTGGCATCATGTGGCGCGGGGCGGCCGTTTTTAACATTGCCAATAACCTGGGGCTGAACCCACAGGGCCTTTGCCATGCCGTCATCGTCCTTTTCTATTCTAACGGGGGACATGAGAGTAAGCAGCTCAACGCCCTCGGCGATTGCGCTTTCAATTTCGGTGGGCAGAGCCGTCATGTCGTCCTGTCTGCGGCGGTATACAATCCCTACGGAATTTGCGTGGCAGCGAATTGCTGTTCTGGCGCAGTCAATGGCAACATTTCCTCCGCCTACAACGATAACATCCTTGCCCGTGTAATCAGGATACTTCTCATCACCGATTTCACGGAGCATCTCAACAGCAGACACAACATTGGGGCTGTCCTCACCCTCAAGCTTCAATGTCTTTCCGGTGTGGGCGCCTATTGCAATATAAACCGCATCATATTCCTCGCGGATTTTTTTGATCTCTTTTGCGCCGACAACCGTGTTAAGCTTAACCTCAATGCCGGTGGAAAGAATTGCGTCAAGGTCCTGCTGCAGCCTCTCGCGTGGGAAGCGGTAGTTCGGAATGCCATATCTCAGCATGCCGCCCAGCTTGGCCTTCTCCTCAAAAACAGTGCACTGGTGCCCCATAAGCTGCAGGAAGTATGCAGCAGTCAGTCCGCTGGGTCCACTGCCCACAACAGCGACCTTTTTGCCGGTGGGCGGGCAGCAGTCGGGCGTGGGGATGGAGTCCGCGGAGGCGTGGTCAACAACAAAGCGCTTCAGACCGCGGATGTTAACAGCGTCGTCAACCATGTTCCTGCGGCATCTCTTCTCGCACGGGTGCTCGCAAATCAGCGCGCAGGCGGTGGGGAAGGGGTTATCCTTGCGGATAAGCCTTACAGCGTCATTATATCTTCCGGCTCCGGCCAGAGCGATATATCCAGGAATGTCAACGTTGGCCGGGCACAGCGTTACGCATGGAATAGGCTGCTCGAAGGAGCCAATGCACTTGTGCTCGGTAACGTGGGAAATGTAGTCCTCCTTGTAGCCCTCAAGGCCGTTAAGAACCATGCGAGCAGCCTCAAAGCCAATTGCGCAATCGGCTGACGCCATAATATCCTCGGCCATAGCCTTAATCAGATCCAACGTCGCCATGGTGGCCTTGTTATCAAGAACATCATTTAGCTTCGTTTCCAGCTGGCCAAGGCCAATGCGGCACGGAACACACTTTCCGCATGTCTGGGCGTGGCACACCTTCAAAAACGCCAGCTGCATCTCAACCGGGCATACCCCCGGCGGGTTGGACGCAATTCTGCGCGTAAAATCCTGGAGCAGACGGTCGGTCGTTTTTTTGACGTCCGTAGACGGGTCAATAAAAAGCCTGCTCATAAAAATCCCCCCTCATGAATTTTTATTGTTGAAAATTTACATATGTACAAAATTTAACGAGGCTGATTATAACGCAAATTTGTACAAATTATATAAAATGATTTTAGCAAAGATGAAATATCGTGTCAATAGAGAAGCATTGAAAAACTTAAAGCATGATGCTATAATAAGTTCACCTAAAATAATCTTCGTAAACCGGAGGTAAAAAATACAAATGACTACTGAAACACTTACTCAGCTTAAGCAAACCCACGCGTGGGTAAAGGAGGAGCTTGACCGCTGCGTCAGCTTCTGGCTTGACCACGGGCAGGACAAGGAGCATGGCGGCGTCTATACCTGCCTTGACCGTGAGGGAAAGATATACTCCACCGATAAGAGCGTTTGGATGCAGGGACGCTGCGGCTGGACCTTCGCCTTCCTCTGCACAAATTACGGACCGAAGCCCGAGTGGCTCGCTTTTTCAAAAAGCTGCCTTGACTTTCTTGAAAAGTACTGCCGCAACTGGGCAGCCGGCGGCCGGCTTTACTTCACCGTAACAGGTGACGGGCGTCCCCTTCGCCAGCGCCGTTACTGCTTCTCTGAGGGCTTTTACGCAATGGCCAACGCCGAGTATTACCACAATACCGGCGATACCGAGTGCATCGAGCGGGCCCGCTGGGCGTATGACATTATCTATAAGCTCAATAACGGCCTCATAGATGACCCGACAGGCATGGGCCCCAAGACAATTCCTGAGACCAGAACCGGCCGCGCCTTTGCCGACCCGATGATTTTCCTTAATATTACAAACGTAATGCGCCGTTGCGACCCTGAAAATATCGCCTATTATGACGAGAAGGCCAAAGAGTGCGTTGAAAAAATCTTTAAGTATCACTTCCGCCCGGAGCTCAAGTGCACGCTGGAAACAGTTGGTGTCAACGGCGAGCTCCAGACCGACACCGTCGCCGGACGTGTTGTAAACCCGGGCCATGACATTGAGGCCAGCTGGTTCATTGAACAGCAGGCTGTTTATGAGAAAAACGAAGAGCTCAGCGGAAAGGCTCAGCAGATGTTCAAGTACGCAATTGAAGCCGGATGGGACCACAAATATGGCGGATTGCTTTATTTCATCGACGCGCTTGGCTGCCCGCCGGAGGCCTATGAGCATGACATGAAGCTGTGGTGGACTCATAACGAGATCTTAATCGCCTCCGCGATGTTCTACCGCGACACCGGTGACGAATACTTCCTCAACTGGTTCTTCAAGACAGCGGAATACTGCAAGGAGCACTTTGCAGATCCGCAGTACGGCGAGTGGTTTGGATACCTGCGCCGTGACGGCTATCCCACTGAGCCTCCCTGCAAGGGCAGCACCTTCAAGGGCCCGTTCCACGTTCCCCGCTGCCTTATGTATCTGGACAAGCTCCTGGACGAAATCGAAAAGGCGCAGGCATAAAAGCCTGCGCCCCGGAATATAACTGATGTTTAACCCTGAAAATCTGTTTTGGCGGATAATCAGCCGTCTTGTTGACCTGGTGGGTCTTAGCCTTTTGTGGGCCGCATTGTGTCTGCCGGTGGTAACAGCCGGCGCGGCGACGTCCGCACTGTATTATACCGTTGTCCGCGTGTTCCGCCAGGGGGATGAGGCCGGGTTCAAAACCATGCTTCGCTCCTTCCGCCGCAACCTTAAGCAGGGGACGGTGATAACGCTCATCTGCCTGCCGGTTCTCGCCATGATTATTTACGGATACTCGGTAATGCAGGCAAACTCTGTGTCCGACTTCGGCGTTATAGTATATGTAATGTACTATGTGGCAATGGTTCTGCCGCTGGGACTGGTGTGCTATATTTTCCCGCTGCTTGGCCGCTTCGAGCAGGACACGCGTAGCCTTTTTAAAACGGCGTTTTCACTGGAGCTGGCGCATTTGCCTTCAACGGTGGTAATTGTCCTGCTTACTCTGGAGCTGGCAGTTTGGACGGTCGAAAAATGGTACCCGATATTTTTCACCCCGGTTGGGTGCGCGTTCTTAGTCGCCATGTTCATGGAGAAAATATATGAAAAGCACCTCTCTGAGGATGAGGTTGCAAGGCTCCGTGATGAACACCCGGATGAGGACGGGGAAGAATATTAACTACAATTAAACAAGCTCTGGAACACGCTCTGCCAGCAGCTCTGCAAGCAGGGCGTGGCCTTTTTTTGTAAGGTGCATAAAGTCAATTGAGTTGAATTCGCATTTTCTCGCATCAAGGAAATGCGCACCTGTGTGCTCCGCGGCCAGGGCAAAGTACTTTGCTTCTCCCTTGGACTTTTCAACGCAGCCGGGGCCCATAATCTCATCGTGGAAGCCCTCCCCGATTTCCGGCGGACATACTATCAGTATATTAGGCTGCTTTCCGGGAGCCCAGCAGTCAATGGTCATGGCTCTTTTAACGAGCCTCTCCATTCCAACGCCGATGGCCGCGGCGTTTGCTCCGAAGCGCTCCTTGGTGTCGTTTGTGCCCAGCATAATAATAAGAAGGTCAATGTACTCGTGACTCTTGCAAAGGGAATAGATGGCAGACAGCGCATCCATACTCTCGTGAAGAGGGTCAACGAAAACCGTTGTTCTGCCGGAAAGCCCCTCCTCCGTAACCAGATATTCATCTCCAAGCTTTTTCTGCAGAAGGCAGGTCCAACGCTCGTTTTCTGTAAAACGGATTCCGCCGTCCTCGGTGTCATTCGGGTCAGCGCAGTAGCCGTGCGTGTTTGAGTCGCCTATGCATAAAATGTGTTTCTTCATAAAAATCACCTCGACAAAAGGATATACTTTCCGGAAAAAATTTTCTATTGTCTGATTTGACAAAAATTGCCACCCAAATTTATCTAAAACGCCGAAAACGCATCAGAAACGGCGTTTCTAAATTGGTCATGATTGACTAAACGAAAATTTTTTAGTAAAATAGCAACATGGTTCTATACGAACAAATTTTAACCGCGGCGCAAACAGCCGCGGAATTTAATCAGGAGGAAATTCTATGAAGAAGATTCTTGCAATGCTTCTTGCTCTTTGCATGGTTCTTGCTCTCTGCGCCTGCGGCAGCACATCAACTGCTTCCACAACGACCGAGACAGCAACCGCAGCTGAAGCAGCACCTGCTGAGGCAGCAGCCGAAGAGGCAGCTCCAGCAACAGCAGATTCCATCACTCTTTGGACATACCCGATCGGCGGCTGGGGTGATGAAGCTCAGGTTAAGGCACTTACCGATGCTTTCACCGCTGAAACCGGTATAGCAGTTCAGGTCGAGTACCTCACCTACACTGACGGTGACGATAAAGTCAACACCGCTATAACAGCCGGCCAGGCACCTGACCTCATTATGGAAGGTCCTGAGCGTCTCGTTGCAAACTGGGGCGCCAATGGCTACATGGTCAACATTGTAGACCTGTTTGATGATGACGACATGGCTGAAATCAACGCCTCCGCTCTCACAGCTTGCTTTGCTGATGACAGCACAGCCTATGAGTATCCTGTTGTTATGACAGCTCACTGCATGGCTATCAACTATGACGCATTCGTAGAAGCCGGCGCAGACCAGTATGTAGACCTCGAGTCCCATACCTGGACAACCGAAGACTTCATCAATGCCGTTAACGCTCTCTATGCATACTATGGCGACACTGTCGGCGCTGTTTACTGCGGCGGCCAGGGTGGCGACCAGGGCACACGCGCTATCGTTAACAACATGTACGGCGGCACCTTCACCAACGATGAGCACACCGAGTACACATGGACAGACGATGCAAACGTCCAGGCTCTCACCGAACTCTATGGTCTTGATGGAATCGCATTCGATCCGTCAATAGTTGGCGGCGATGAAATCGCTCTCTTCTATAACGAGACCCTTAAGATGGCATTCTGCTGGAACATTGCCCAGCAGCTCAACCCGAACTCCGCCGGCACAGGCGCAGGCCTCACTCTCAACGGCCAGACAATCGAGTTCATGTCATTCCCGTCCGAGGATGGAACCTCCAAGCTCTGCGGCGGTATCTGGGGCTTCGGTATATTTGACAATGGCGACGATGCCAAGATTGATGCTGCAAAGCAGTTCATCAAGTTCATGGGCGACAGCGAGCACACAGTTGACGCGGTTAAGACTGCTAACTACTTCGCAGTTCGTAGCTCTGTTGACGGAACAGACATTTCCGACATCTGGGCAGACAACGATGTTATGAACGAGTACAACGTACTCATGCAGTACCTCGGCGACTACTACCAGGTAACAACCGGCTGGGCAAATGCACGTACACAGTGGTGGAACATGCTCCAGGAGATTGGAACCGGTGCTGACGTAACCGAGACAGTTGCAAAGTATTGCGACCTCGCAAACAACCCGGCAGCATAATTAAAAAACCAGTGCGCGCCCCGCTCCGCGTATGCGCGGCGGGGCGCGTATATTTTTGAAAAGATGGAGGCACTGATCTCATGAACCAACATGCAATCAGCAGAAGCCGCCGGCTTGCCCGCAAGGAAACGCTCTCGGCATACATTTTCCTGCTTCCGAGCCTTGTTTTCTTTCTTGGGTTTGTCATTTTCCCAATGATTCTCTGCCTTTATACGAGCTTTTTCGACGCAAACATGAACTCCAACACGCCTGACACCTTCATCGGCTTTGCCAACTATGTTGAGCTCTGGCATGATGAAATATTCCTCAAGGCGCTGAAGAACACGTTCATAATTGTTGTTGCTTCTGTTCCTACAGTAACGGCATTTTCTCTCTGGGTGGCTTCGGCAATCTATAAAATGAAAGGCCCCCTTCTCTCAGCCTTCAGATGCATATTCTATCTTCCCGTGGTAACCGGCTCCGTCGCCGTAACCGTCGTCTGGAAGTGGATGTATAATAACTATTACGGCATCCTCAATTATGTGCTTAAGGGCATGGGGGTTATTGACAAAAACATCAACTGGCTCGGTGAGCCCAAATATGCACTCTGGTGCATAATCCTAATTCTGTTCACAACATCCGTCGGCCAGCCAATCGTTCTTTATGTTTCCGCTCTCGGCAACGTAGACACGAGCCTTGTTGAGGCAGCCAGTGTCGACGGCGCGACGAATACTCAGGTTTTCTGGAAGGTGAAATGGGCGCAGATAATGCCCACAACCCTTTATATTCTCGTTATCACCACAATAAACAGCTTCCAGTGCTTCGCTCTGATTCAGCTGTTGACATCCGGCGGACCGAACTACGCGACAGAAACGGTAATGTATTATATCTACTATACGGCCTTCAAGCTGTATCGCTTTGGCTACGGCAACGCGATGGGCATTATTCTGGCAATATTTATTGGAATTCTGTCTGCAATTCAGTTCAAGCTCGGTCAGGAAAAGTAAGGGAGGAGCGATATGAAAAATCAGGATTCAAAGGCATATCGTATATTCTGCCTTGTATTAATAATCATTCTCGCACTTTTCTTCCTTTTCCCGCTTTACTGGATAATAACCGGCTCCTTCAAAACAACACAGTCAATTAACGCAACCACACCCGACTGGTTCCCCAAAGAGTGGGTTCTTCGTAACTACCAGACGCTTTTCAGCAAGCGCTCCGCTCCGCTGTTCCAGATCGGCTCTCTCGTCGGTCCGACTGTCCCCGGCGCAATACGCTGGCTGGTAAACACAGTTTTCATGGCCGTTATGGCGATGCTTTTAACCTGCATTACCGCTTCAATGGCTGGCTATGCTCTTGCCAAGAAGCGCTTCACCGGCAAAACACTGCTTTTCAGCCTTATCGTTGCGGCAATGGCTTTGCCTAAGCAGGTTATTCTGATTCCGTTAATCAGAGAGATGTCTGCCCTGAATCTATATGACAACATCTGGGCCGTCATCTTCCCAACAGTAGGCTGGCCATTTGGCGTGTTCCTGATGAAGCAGTTTTCCGAAAGTATTCCGGGTGAAATGCTGGAGGCCGCTCAGATAGACGGTGCCAGCGAGGCCAGAACGTTTTTGCAGATTGTCGTCCCACTGATTAAACCGGGCATCGGCGCTCTGGCAATATTCACGTTTATTAACAGCTGGAATGACTACTTCATGCAGTTAATCATGTTAACGAGCAGCAGCAACCTTACAATTTCCCTCGGCATTGCAACAATGCAGGCCGAAAACTCCACGGACTATGGTCTTATAATGGCCGGAGCCGCACTGGCTGCTGTCCCGATAATTATCGTGTTCCTTATTTTCCAGAAGTACTTTACACAGGGCATTACAATGGGAGCTGTAAAGGGCTGATAAATCGAACTAAAAAAGGAGCAGCAAAGCTTAATTATGAAAGATATTTCAAAGTATCAGGGTATTTTCCCAGCGTTTTACGCATGCTATGACAAGAACGGAGACATTTCTCTTCCTGCCGTTGAAGCGCTCACACAGCACTTTGTTGACAAGGGCGTAAAGGGAGTTTATGTGGGCGGCTCGTCCGGAGAATGCATTTACCAGACAGTTTCCGAGCGTAAGGCTCTGCTGGAGCAGGTTGTAAAGACGGCTCAGGGCAAGCTCACGATAATTGCCCACATTGCCTGCAACAATACCGCTGAGTCTGCGGAGCTGGCACGCCATGCAGCCTCCCTGGGAGTAGACGCGATTGCGTCCATTCCTCCCATATACTTCAAGCTGCCTGACTATGCGATAGCGGATTATTGGAACGATATGTCCGCGGCTGCAAAGGGAACGGATTTTATTATCTATAATATCCCTCAGCTTGCCGGAGTTGCTCTGAGCAAGCCCCTTCTTCGCGAAATGCTCAAAAACCCTGACGTAATCGGCGTAAAGAATTCCTCAATGCCCACGCAGGATATCGAGGAGTTCAAGCTTATCGGCACAGAGGGCGGCCGTCCCTTCGTCGTTTTCAACGGACCGGATGAGCAGCTGGTTTCCGGCCTTGTAATGGGCGCTGACGGCGGTATCGGCGGAACATACGGCGCAATGCCCGAGCTGTATCTCAAGATATTCAACCTGGTAAAGGCGGGGGATATCGAAACAGCACGGCAGGTTCAGTATGATGCGCTGAACATAATTTCCGCTCTGTGCTCGGCCAAGGGCAATATGTATGCAACAATCAAGGCCGTAATGAAAATCAGAGACGGTCTGGATCTTGGCGGAGTCCGCAAGCCGCTGTTTAACCTTGTTCCTGAGGATATGGCCAAGGTTGAGCATGCCGCACAGATGATTGATGACGCGGTAGCACGCTGGAAATAATTAAACCGCAGTCTCAAATTACGCTATAAAGCTACAATTCATTAAATAAAAAGAGCTTTGGGAGTTTCATGTTCTCCCAAGGCTCTTTTATATTGCTATCTGTGACGGGGCTTAATTTGCCCCGTCACAATCTGCGGACTAATTTACCGCTTGCTCAGCTCCTCGCAGATTTCCGCGTATTTCTCTTCATCAAGAGCATATTTTTTCTTATAAAGCAAATGTGCGGCGAGCATAAACACGTAAGTTCCAACCGTCAGAATAATCAGCAGACCGAGTGTCTGGCCCTTTGAAATTCCACCCAGGATTCCTTCAATCTGCGTCAGCTTTTCAGCCTCGGTAATAAGACCGGTAGATGCCTGAGTCTCCAGGTCGGAGATGAGGTTGGTAAAGTCGTTTACGTCGAATATGATATAGGTCAGGGATGTAATTCCAACAACAATTGCAGAGGCAAGCTTCGTGAGGAACGGACGGACGGAGGCGATTATCGCGTCGTCTCTTTCGCCGTTTTTATATTCATTGTATTCAACCGTGTTAAGAATTGAAATCATTGAAATAAGATAGAACGAGTAGTTGCCGAAGTTTCCGGCCATAAAGCCAAGGGTCATAATCCAGAATTTAATCATGTTCGCCGGGAGCAGCAGACCGGCCAGGAGCATAACGCCATAGCCGATAGAGGAGATAATCATCATCTTAACCATCAGAGGCTTGCGGTTAATGCGCTTAGACAGGGATGGATAAACAACCATAAGCACAGCTGTTGCCATCAAGCCGATTGTGGAGAAGAGGGAATAATAGCTGCCCTCGTAGCCAAACTCAAAGTAAATATAGGTTGAGCCGATGCCACCGAGAATGATGTTTTGGCCGATTTGCTGCAGCAGGAAAATCAGGCCGATCCACAGCAGCTGATCGTTGTTTTTGAACACGGACAATATCTTCTTGAAGCTAATCGGGGGAGTGGGCTCAGACTCGTATGAACGGTCCTCGTGAACTCCGAAAATCGTGAAGCACAAAAACAGCGGCGCCAGGATGCAGAAGATGAGAGATATTACGCTGTAAGCGCTTTGCGTGCTGCCACCGATTGCTCCGCTGCCCAGGGTCAGCATGGGAATTAAAATTGTTGCCAGGGTGCTGCCAATTCCCGCAAACAGAGTTGCCCGGGAGGTAAACTGGTCTCTGACGTGGGCGTCTGTTCCCAAGGAGGGGATCATGCCCCAATAAGAAATGTCATGCATTGTAAAGGTGATGCTGTAAAGGATATAAATAACGCCGAAGAACCAGATAAAGCTCCAGCCGGTAAGCTTCACGTTGAACGCCAGATAAACAACCACAGACGTGGAAAGAATGCCAATGACGAGCCAGGGCTTGAACTTGCCCCACCGGGTGCGTGTCCGGTCAATAATGTTGCCCATAATCGGATCGTTCGCCGCGTCAAAAATACGGGCGAAAATCATAATGCCTGTAATCGCAGCCAGCTGCGCGTCAGTCAACTGACGGGTAAACATGATAAAGGTCAGAATGTAGTTGGTGAACAGCTGATATATCATGTCGCGGCCGACGGTGCCCACCGGGAACATGATCAGATTTTTCTTTTGAGTTTTCGCGTCCATCGTTATCCTCCGTAGATTTATTTTTGAATTGAAACACTGTGATTATAAATAATCCCGGCTCAAATTGCAAGGCGTTTTGCGTAGGGGTCAGGGGTTAGTGAAGGAACGATTTTACCATGGCGGACTTTGCCTTGCTATAGGGTCTGTATCTTACCGGCAAATCGAACTTGCCGGAGGCTTTAACAATGCTTCTGAAGTGACTGAAGGTCTCAAAGCTCTTTTCTCCGTGATATGAACCCATTCCGGAGTTACCGACTCCGCCGAAGGGCATATAGGAGGTTGAAAGATGAACAAGGGTATCGTTGATGCAGCCTCCTCCGAAGGAACAGCTGTCCAGCACATGGCGTACTGCCGATTCGTCATTGGAGAACATATACAGCGCCAGAGGCTTTGGCCGCTTGCGAATAAAATCAACGGCCTCACCAAGGCCAGTGTACTCAATAACCGGCAGAACAGGTCCAAAGATCTCCTGCTGCATAACCGGGGACTCCGGGTCAACACCATCAAGCACCGTGGGCTCAACAAAGCGCCGGGCGTCGTCATGCCCGCCACCTATAACAGCTGTTTGCCCCTCCAGCAAGGAGAGGACGCGGAGGTAGTGCTTCTCGTTAATAATAACACCCATTTTGCTCATGTCTCCGCCCGGGAAAAATTCAGCCAGAGCGTTTTTATATTCAATATAAAAGTCCTGCTTAACCGCCCTGTCTATCAGCAGATAATCCGGTTCAACGCAGGTCTGACCGGCATTAACAGTTTTTCCAAAGGCAATTTTCTTCGCTGCCAGCTTAATATCTGCCGTCGCATCGACAATAACCGGACTTTTGCCGCCAAGTTCAAGGGTAACAGGCGTAAGATTTTTTGCTGCCGCGGCCATAACAGTTTTGCCAACGGCCGGGGAACCGGTGAAGAATATATAGTCAAACTCCTGCTCCAGCAGTTCAGTGTTCTCCGCCCGTCCGCCTTCAATTACGGCGACATATTCCTCGCTGAAGACGTCATCAATAACGAGCCTTATTGCCCGGCTTGACGCAGGGGCATATGCTGATGGCTTAATCACTGCGCAGTTCCCTGCTGCGATTGCCCCAACCAGTGGAATCAAACATAGGTTAACCGGGTAATTCCAGGGCGCCATAATAAGTACCGTGCCGTAGGGCTCCGGAGACACAAAGCTTACTGCGGGCTGGATTGCAACGGGCGTGGGTACCTTTTTTTCAGCCATCCAGCTCTTGAGGCGCTTTTTGCAAAAGCTTATCTCCTCCAGCACAAGGCCAATCTCTGTCATGTAGCTTTCGTCAGGAGCCTTGTTCAGGTCCTCCAGCAGCGCATCCTCCAGATCCTTTTCGTGCTTCTTTATGGATTTATAAAGCCGCTCCATCGCCTCAACACGGAATTTATATTCTCTGGTCTCCCCAGAGTAGAAGTATTCTTTCTGCTTGCTTACAAGGTCTTTAATCATCATTTCATTTAATTCCGAATTCCGCATTCAATTACTGCCAGCACTGCGGTCTTCCCTCCGCATTCGCCCTTGAGCCAAATCATGTTCTCCTCGTCCCGGCGCTTCCAGACAATCTCCTCACCCTCGCGGCACTGGGACTTATAGTCAATCTCAAAGGCCCTGATGTTCATCTCACGCAGCTCCGTGGAGGAGAAAAGGGACATAATCGCCCTGATATAGGCCACGTTGTTCATGTGCCGGCCCAGGTCTATGTCAGTGGACTTAATCGTTGTAACGGCGAAGGGTTCGCAATCAAAAGTCCCGCTCATCTTTAAAAATGGTGCCGGGCAGGTGAGATCATCACAAATCTCCAGTCCCTCCGGGTAAACATCAGCGGGGAGGGCAAAGCGGCCGGTTTGCAGGTTCATAATTGCCCACTCAGTCTTGCCCTCGGCAAGAACTTCGTTGCCGGCCTTGAGACGATAATCTCTGTTGCCTCTGTATTTTTCGGGCGCTTCGGGCCAGGTGTAAAGCTGAGTCTCCTCGCCCAACGCAGGAAGGCGGCTAATCTCCAGCCTTGTCTTAACAGTCAGCCAGAAAAGACCGGCTTTGTCTATGTCGGCAATCCCGCAACCAAGGTGATTGGCGTGTTCTCCGGCAATATCAAGAAATTCAGACGCCAGGCCGTCAACCGTCAGCTTCCCGTCATACCCCGCCCGTGACGCGGGAATTTTAATGTTTTTGCAGTAAATATTATCCATTTTTGCCTCCGTTATTGTTTTTCAGTTCCACCGGCGTAATGCCGAAGCTTTCCTTAAATGCTCTGGTGAACGTTGAGTAGTCCTTAAAGCCGCTTTCGGCGGCCGCGTCTCCGGCAGTCATGCCCTCCCGTATAAGCCGGGCGGCATATAACAGACGCTTTTGCCTGATATACGCGTGAACGGTTTCACCGGTCTGAGCCTTAAAAAGTCTCATAAAGTGATACCTGCTCAAATATGCTCCCGACGCCAAGGCGTCAACCGTCAGCTCCTCACAAAGGTTCTCGTCAATATACTTAATTGCTTCAGTGACTTTCTCGTCAACTATACGCCGATTCTGTGGGCTCCGGCTCTCCAAGGTCCTTTCCAACTCCGACTCGCTAAGAGCATCGCTCCGCTCGGCTGCTCGCTGGATGGCGCTGCGGCGCTCATGCTGACTAACACGTTCCTTTGTGATCCTGCTGAGCGTAAGCAGCAGGCGGTCAATCACCGTTGCCCGGAGCGCATCAGCTGCAAAGGCTGTGTCATCCTCTTCAGCTTCGAACTCCTCCAGCATGGAAATGATTCTCCCAATGTCGCCGTCCCCGGGGTGAATAACGCATTTACCGGGCCCGTCAGTGCACCGGAAGCACTCCAGCAACTCGCCGGATCTCTCCCTGCTCTCATAGTATTTCCGGTCAAGGTATATAATAACCCTGTCATATGGAACGGTCCTGTCAATCAGCGCCTTGTGAATTGCGTGGTGACGGACAAACAGAATATCAAATGGCTGCAAGGGATATGTAACGTCCTCAACAATATAGTCAACCCTGCCGCTGAGCAAAATAACCAGCTTGTCAAAGTCATGGTAATGAAAGCTTCGCTCCTGCCCTGCAGTGTCATAAAGGTGAAAGTAATGGTAGCTTTCAACAAGATAGCCCGCACGCTTAGCACCTGATGCCATTGGCACATCCTCCATGAAAATTCTGATTTTAATTTACAGCACTTTTTGCAATATTTCAAGCACAAAACCCAATTTACATTGACTTTTTATGCGTTATAATGCAACGCGGTCTGCTCCGTAACCCGGAACGGCCCAAATGAGAAAAAGGAGTTCTTTTTTAAGATGGAAAAAAAGGGTAATTTCTTCACCAGAAACTGGTTTCTGTGCACAATGATCCTTGGCATCGTCCTCGGCATCATAACCGGCTTCGCCTGGGACGGGGCAGCGGCTCTTGAGCCTCTTGGAACTGTGTTCACCAACCTGATGTTCTGCGTTGTTGTTCCAATGGTTTTCTGCTCAATTTCTTCAGCAATTGCAAACATGTCTTCAGCCCGTAAGGCGGGCAAGATTATGGGGACGACGGTTATCGTCTTCCTTGTAACCGCGGCAATTGCAGCAGTCATAATGTATGTAATCGTTCGCATCGTTCCCATTTATACGGCCGAGCCGGCCTTTGAGGAGACTGAGGCTGAGTCAATAACGGTTTCAACGCTTATCGTAAACTTCTTCACAAAACCTGACTTCACGGAGCTGTGGAGCCGCAGAGCGATTCTTCCTCTCATCGTCGCCGGCATCTTCTTCGGCTTCGGTGTTCAGATGGCGGGCGGCCCGGAGACAATGACGGCTAAACTGCTGGCGGACCTGACAAACGTCCTGATGAAGGTCGTTAAGATCATAACCTACTATGCGCCAATTGGCTTCTTCGGCTTCTTCGCGGCTCTTGTCGCAAACCACGGCGCAGACTTCGTCACCAACTATGCAAAGGCAATTATCCTTTACTATGTTGTCGCCTTCCTTTATATGTTCGTCTTCTTCCCGATTTATGCCGAGTTCGGCGGCGGAAAGGGCGGCGCAAAGGAAATGTATAAGCATCTCTTCCGCCCGGCGGCAGTTTCCTTCGGCACCTGCTCCTCAGTTGCAACAATCCCCACCAATATGGAGGTTTCTGAGGAAACAGGCATCTCCAAGGACGTTACCGACATCGTTCTTCCAATGGGCGCAACAATGCATATGGACGGCTCAGCAATGAGCGCAATCATCAAGGTTGCCTTCCTGTTCGGCATGTTCGGCCAGGATTTCGGCACCGGCAGAGCTATAATCGCAATCATCGTTGCTGTTTTCTCCTCTGTTGCAATGTCCGGTATTCCGGGCGGTGGCGGAACAGGCGAGCTTGTTCTCTGCTCAATGTTCTTCCCCTCCAACATCTCTGTTGCTTTCCCGATAGCTCTTGCAATCGGCGACCTGGTTGATCCTCCCGCAACAATGGTAAACGCGGCCGGTGACTATGTTGCATCCTACATCGTTTCCCGCTATGTAGACGGCAAGGATTGGCTCCAAAAGAAGCTCCATAAGTCTGAGCAGAAATAATATGCATTATACCAAGATGCACGGCGCGGGCAATGAGTTCGTGCTGGTGGAAAATCTTAATAATGAGCTCGAGGGCGCTGATCTCAGCGCCCTCGCGGTTCAGCTCTGCGGGCGTGAAACAGGCCCGGGAGCAGACGGAATGATTGTCGTAATGCCTGCAGACCCTGCTGAGGCTGATTACGCAATGCTTTTTTATAACCAGGACGGAACCCTGGGAGAAATGTGCGGCAACGGAGCCCGCTGCATCGCCCGCTATGGCGTTGAGCACGGTCTTGCAAGGGATGACAAAAACATCCGTTTCAAAACAACGGCAGGCCTTGTAACCGGAAGACACATTCTTGAAAATCTCTATCAGGTCCGCCTTAATGACCCGTCAGTAATCGATTTGCACCGTATTGCGGAGGCGGGAGGAGAGGAATATGACTGCTCCTATCTTGAGCTTGGCAACCCGGGAATTCCCCATGCGGTGGTAATAACTCCGGCTGAAGACTTTTTTGACCTGGATGCGCTCCGTGAGCGGGGCCGAGAGCTGAGATGGTCCAAAGCCTTCCCCCGTGGGGCGAACGTAACCTTCGCTTGCCTGAGAGGGGAGAAAAGTGTAAAGGCTGTAACCTTTGAGCGTGGAGTTGAGGACTTCACTCTGGCCTGTGGAACGGGCTGCGGCGCCACAGCTTCAACCTTCGTCTTAAGAAATCTGATCCCCGGAGAGGATGTAAATATCGACATGCCCGGCGGCAAGCTCTCGGTCCACCTTACTCGCACAGGTGACACGGTAAGCGACATTCTGCTCACCGGCCCCACGGCGGTAGTGGGTGAAGGGGAAATCTAAGCATCCTTCATTCTTCTCCACGGAGGCTTGTTTCCATCAAGGCACAAATGGTCTTGTAGTCATAGTCCTTGCTGAACAGGTAATAAAGCTTCGCGACAGTGGCCTCTGTGGTCATGTTCCTTCCGCTGACAGCGCCAACACGCTTCAGAGCGCTGCTAGTGGCATATGTGCCCAGCAGTACCGTACCCTGGGGACACTGGGTGCAGACGGTGATGACTGTGCCGTTTTGATGAGCTTTTTCTATAATTGGCAGCAGCGCCTCCCCGCTGCTGGGAATATTGCCGGCGCCGAAGGTCTCAATAACCACTCCCTTCAGGTCCTCTGTCATGATGCGGCTAAACAGTTCAAACTGAATGCCGGGAAACACCTTTATAACGCCAATTGGGACACTTTTCAGCCGCTGAAAGCGGAACGGAGCCTTCGGCCTTGGGAGCAGCATGGCTTCGTTATAGATGATGGAAATTCCAACCTCCGCAAGAACGGGGGCGTTCGGCGATTTGAATGCCATAAACCCATCTGCGGAATATTTAATTGCCCGGTTGCCCCGCAACAGCTCCCCACGAAAATAGATGCAAACCTCGCAGACGCGTTGCTCCGCCGCAATCATAAGGGCGGCGATGATGTTATCCTTGCCATCGCTTCGCACCTCGCAAATGGGGATCTGGGAGCCGGTAATAATTACGGGCTTTCCGAGATTTTCAAACATAAATGACAGCGCGGAGGCGGTGTATGCCATGGTATCAGTGCCGTGCAGAATTACGAACCCGTCATAATCCTCGTAATAATCGGTGACAACCTCTCCAATCCGGTTCCACTCGTCTACTGTCATGTTGGAGGAATCAAGAAGCGGATCCATGTCATAAAACTCCCAGTTACAAATTTCTCCGCTTTGCAGCTCCGGCATTTTATTCAGGTTTTCGTGGAACTTTTTGCGGTCAGGAACATATCCGTTTTCTGACCGGGTCATCCCAATGGTTCCACCGGTATTAATAATCAGCAGTCGGCTCATTGACTCAGCATCTCCTGTTTGTGTTGTTTGCCTGTCAGTATATCACACAGCGGACTGATTCTCAATCGGCTGGATTTTTCGTTAAATAAGAAAAATCGGCGGGAGCAAATGCTCTCGCCGATTTTTATGTAATTTTTACAAATTACTTGTTGACAGCTGCCTTGAATGCTGCGCCGGCCTTGAAGGACGGAGCCTTGGAAGCTGCGATGTGGATCTTCTCGCCTGTTGCGGGGTTAACGCCCTCGCGAGCTGCGCGAGCCTTTGCCTCGAAGGTGCCGAAGCCGATGAGAGAAACCTTATCGCCTGCTGCAACTGCTTCAACGATAGCTGCTGTTGCTGCATCGAGAGCTGCTGCTGCTGCCTTCTTGGTGATGCCTGTTGCGGCAATCTTCTCTACGAGTTCTGTCTTGTTCATTGTTTTTCCCTTTCCTAAATAAAAGAATAAACTTAACTGCCTCTGAACATAAGCTCAAAGTTGCCCCATTATAGCACATAAAGCTCAAGGTTGCAACACCAAAATAGCAAATTGGGTGGTTTTATATTTAAGCTTTTTTGCGGCTTGAGACAGACTCAGAAAACTGTGAGACAATTATTGCCGCGAACATAATGGCGCAGCCGATGGCCTCCCGGGATGTAAGCTGCTCATGAAGGAAGATTGCGGCAAAAATTACGGCAAACACAGACTCCATGCACATCAAAAGGGAGGCGATGGTAGCCTCAGTATATTTCTGGCCTACGGCCTGAAGAGTATAGGCGATACCGGTGCTGAAAACTCCGGCATAGAGAATTGGGACGGCGGCGGAAAGAATGGCGCTCACTGACGGATGCTCAAAAATGGCCATTGCAATGAAGGAGAGAGCGCCCGCTACCCCAAACTGGAGGAACGAGAGCTTGACACTGTCCACGGTTTGGGTATATCGCTCAAGCAGAAGAATCTGCACCGCAAAGCACAGCGAGCAGCATAGCGCCAGCAGGTCCCCTTTATTGATGGCCGTTATGTCCTCCGGGTTGATTGAGATGAACCACAGACCGACGAAGGCGAACAAAACGCATATCCAGGTGAGCCAGGGAACGCGCTTTTTTATGAACAGGCCGAGAATCGGCACGAAGAACATGTAAAGCGCCGTTATGAAGGCAATTTTGCCGGCGGTGGAATAGGCGAAGGACTGCTGCTGGAAGTTCTGAGCCGCAAAGAAGACCGCCCCCAGAATAAGCCCACTGATTAGCGCCTCACGGTTGAAAAGAGGCTCGGATTTTGCCATATTGCCCTTTTTCTTTGCCTGGGCATCACGGAAAAGAATGAAGGGGAGCAGGACTATGCAGCCAATCAGCATACGGCAGCCGGTGAAGGTGAAGGCCTGGACAGACTCCATGCCCACACTCTGTGCCACGAAGCCGGAGCCCCATATAACAGCTGTTAGCAGGAGCATAACAACTCCCTTTGCTTGAGTATTGTTTTTTGTCATTTTCAGTTCCTCGTGATATTATGCGTTAAAATTAAACTGCCCGCTGAGAGCGGGCAAGGTTTTTGTAACCGGTGGTCACCGGGAAATTATATGTCAGACTCGGAGCAAATTCCGGCAAATTCGTCTGCATCGAAAAATTCGGAAACGGAAATGCCTAAACCGCCGCAGATTTTGGCGATTGTAACAACACCCGGGTTGCGGCTCTGACCGTTAAGAATGCTTTTAACAGTGGAGGCCGGGACTCCCGAAAGCTCTGCAAGACGGAATGGAGACAAATGCTGGTCACGGCAATATTCAAGGATGCGCGTAGCAACCTTTTGCCTCGTATTCAACACCTTACCCCCTTTCGCAATTGTTTTCATGTAATTGAATGACTATATTATATTGTATAATCGATGAAAATACAAGGAAAAAAGCAAAAAACTGAAAAATGAATATTTTTTTCAATAATATATTAACAATGTACTTTAGCGATTTAAAATATATATGACTATGCCTATTGACCTTGAGAGAGATTTTTATTAAAATCGGTTAAACATAAAATGCTGCGGGATTATTTTATACCGACCGGGAAGACTAAACGAAAGGGGAGAACAACATTGGAAGATCTGCTGCGCCACGAGGCTGAAATTAATCGTCAGCTGGCGAGATATGGTGTTAAGTTCGGAATTTATAAAAATGGCGAATTTCATGAGAGACTTTTCCCGTTTGACACAATCCCTCGGGTTATTACGGCGGAGGAATGGAAAACCCTGGACAGAGGATTGATTCAGCGCGTAAATGCTCTTAATCTCTTCCTTAAGGACATTTACGGGGAAAAAAAGATTATCAAGGACGGGGTTGTTCCGGAGGAATTTGTATATAGGTCACCGGGATATCTGCCACAATGCGAGGGAATTACGCCTGCAAAGGGAATATACAGTCACATTTCCGGCATTGACCTTGTCAAGGGTAAGGACGGAGTGTGGTATATACTGGAGGATAACCTGCGCATCCCCTCGGGAGCGTCATATCCGTTAATCGCCAGGGGCCTGTGCAGAATGTGCAGCCCGGAAACCTTCAGAAGGAACCATGTTGTAGATAATCGTGACTACGGGAAACTCCTTAAAAACATGATGGACAGTGTGAACACCGGGGGAATTAACGTTGTGTTCACTCCCGGGCGCTATAACGCGGCATATTTTGAACATTCATATTTGGCGGAGGTTTCAGGCGCGGTTCTGGCAGAATCGGGCGACCTATATGTTAAGGACGCAGTGCTGTATTATAAGGCGACCCACGGGGATGAGCGCGTCGGCGCAATATACAGGCGCGTGTCTGACGAATATATGGATCCGCTGGAGTTTGAACCGGATTCACTGATTGGCATTCCGGGACTTATGTCTGTTTACCGGGCCGGAAACACGGCGGTTATAAACGCATTTGGCAACGGCGTGGCAGACGACAAGGGAATTTACTATTTCGTTCCTAAGATGATTAAATATTATCTGGGCGAGGAGCCTATACTTTCCAATGCTCCGACATATCTGCCATTTTATGAGGAAGACAGAAAATATGTTGAGGAAAACATCGGCAGGCTGGTTATTAAAGACGTCGCTGAGGCGGGCGGATATGGCGTTGTGTTCGGAGACAGGCTGACACCGGAGGAACTGGAAAAAATGAAGCGGACGGTTATGTCCCAGCCGCGCCGGTTTATTGCCCAGGAGGTTATCGACTTTCAGGATTTACCTATACGCGACAATGGGGAAACCGTTGAACGCAAGGCGGATCTGCGCGCCTATGTTCTTTCGGGAGCTGACGGGACAAAGGTTTGGCCTTGCGGACTGACACGTTTTTCCCGCAACCCGGACAGCTTCATTGTTAACTCATCTCAGGGAGGAGGCTTTAAGGACACATGGATACTGAAATAACTCTTTCAAAAAGAAACCGCCTTTTCTGGCTGGGCAGATATGTTGAGCGAACATATACCGCAACGGCGAAAATGATGGAGTTCTACGACATGCTGATAGATTCTGAAGCTGAGCCCGACTATAAGGGATACTGCGCGGCAATGGGCATTCCGGATATATACAGCAATGTTAATGACTTTATGGAGCGCTTTCTTTATGACGAGACGGCGGCATGCTCGGTTATTACATATATGAACTGTGTTATCGGTAACGGTATGGTTCTCAGAGAAACACTGACGACCAAGACACTTTCATATTTGCAGATGGCCGAATATGCGCTGCGGGCTTCGCAGACAAGCGAGGGACCGTGCGTTGAGCTGCAGCGTGTTCTTGACAATATAATGGCCTTTATGGGCTGTTTTGATAACTTTACTCCTGCGGAGGAAGCACGGAACATTACAAAAAACGGCGGTATGGTGGAACGCATAAGTACAATGCTGCGCATGGGTGAAAGCGAAAACGCCATTAACAACGAACTGAGGAAGTTGCTTAACAGAATATATAAGTCAGACATGAAGACAAACAGAATATCGCTGGATCTGATTGCAAAGAGGGCGGTTGAAGACCTGATTATTCCTGACGAGCTTATTTTGAGGTCAGTGGAAAATTTGTTTGAAATATGACGGACTCATTTTCGTTCAGCTTTGGAACAACGCTTAGACTCAGCAGAGAGGTTACAGACCATTTCTTCGCTTTGCGCTGTGCTCCACCGGAGTTCCCCGGCCAGAAAATTTATAATATGGAAATTACAATCGGCCCGGGAGCAAGGTGGACGATGCAACGGGACGGATTCGGAAATCTCGTTCAGACCGGATGCATAACCCGGCCTCATTCACTGCTTTATTACGCCGTTTCGGGCTTGGCTGAAATTAACCCGGAGTTGTCAGCTCCGGAGGAGGCAAACCCGGTTTTCCGCTTTCAGTCAAAATGCACGGCTGCTGATGAAAAAATCAGAGATATTCTGTGCGCCGGCTTGCCTGCAGCGGCGGATGAGGCGGCGAATGAAATTATGAACCGGGTTTATAATTCCATGAGCTATGTTCCGGGCTCAACGGATATACTAACAACAGCGTCGGAGGCGTTTTCCAGAGGGAGCGGAGTCTGCCAGGACTATGCGCATGTCTTCCTCTCGGCGGCACGGTCTGCGGGGCTGTGCGCCAGATACGCCAACGGTTTCAGACGGGACGGGACAACCACCCACGCCTGGTGTGAGGTGTGGCTGGACGGAGTATGGCGCGGCCTTGACCCAACGAACAATACCCCGGTTAACGGGGAATATGTAAGATTAAATACGGGGCGGGACTTTGCAGACTGCCCCATTGAAAAAGGAGTATTTCACGGCTTTGCAACCCAGGAGCAGACAATTAGCCTGCACTGCTCGCAGCCGGAGGAAAATTTATGATTACCAGCGTTACTGAAGTTCCCCTTGCGGTGGGGGAGAGCCTTGTTATTCCGCGGAACCGCTTTGGCAGCGGAATGAAGGACGAAAAGAGAATATGCATCGTAACCGGGACCCACGGGGACGAGCTGGAGGGTCAGTATGTGGCCTGGAAGCTGGCCTCAATTCTCCGGTCAAAGCCGGGCCATCTGCGCGGCACGGTGGACATTTATCCCGCTATTAACCCACTGGGCATTTGCACCATGAGCAGAGGCATGCCCCAAGTCGATTTGGATCTGAACAGAATATTCCCCGGCAACCCTAACGGAAACATGAGCGAATATGTAACATCGCGCATTGTGGACGATATTAAAGGGGCCGATTGCTGCATAGACATTCACGCCAGCAATATATTTCTGCGGGAAATTCCCCAGGTAAGAATTAATATAAACACGGCGGAAAGACTGGTTCCGCTGGCCAGGCTGCTTAACATGGACTTTGTATGGATTCACGCCGCGGCAACGGTGCTGGAGTCTACGCTGGCCCACAGCCTTAACAGCATTGGGACTCCGACGCTGGTGGTTGAAATGGGAATTGGCAACAGAATTACAACGACATATGGAGACCGACTCATTGCCGGGATTCTGGCGTTGATGCAGAGCTTTGGAATGTGGGATCTGCCGGTAAGCCCGGTGGCGCCGCCAATTGAAAGCACTGACGGCTGCGTATCGTTCATTAATGCGCCCTGCGCCGGAATGTTTTTTGCCACCTCGGAGCATACATCTTATGTTGAAGAGGGGGAAAAGATCGGCATTGTGGCAGACCCGCTCTCCGGGGAGATAAAGGCCGAACTGACAAGCCCGGTTTCGGGCCTGCTGTTTACGCTCAGAGAATATCCCGTCGTATATGAGGGCTCACTCATCGCCAGAATACTGGGAGGCAACGCATGACAGAGAAAACACTCTTCAGGATAGACACTCCATATCGCCGTGAGGTCCCCGTTACGGGCAAGCTGTTTGGAAACCCGGACAAAAAGACAATTGCCATCGTAGGCGCGTTGCGGGGAAACGAGGTTCAGCAGATGTATATATGCGCCCGCATTGTAAAGCTGCTGTCGGAACTGGAGACGGAAAATAAAATCAACCCGGAGTGCGGAATTCTTGTTATCCCATGTGTAAACCAGTTCTCAATGAACGTGGGAAGGCGGTTCTGGGCGGCCGACAACACCGATATAAACCGCATGTTTCCGGGCTACAGTGAGGGCGAGACAACCCAGAGAATTGCGGCCGGGCTGTTTGACGCGATTCAGGAATATGAATATGGCGTTCATATGACGAGCCTGAACCTGCGGGGGGACTGCACTCACAATGTAAGGATTATGGAAACCGGGTATAATGACGCCCGGAAGGCCTATGACTTTGGCCTGCCATATGTCGTTTTGAGAACGCCGCAGCCCTATGACACGACAACACTGAACTATAACTGGCAAATCTGGGAGACAAAGGCGTTTTCCCTCTATTCCGGAGGGACGCCGGTTATTAAAGAGGCGGAGGCCGTACGATGCTGCATGGCGGTCATGCGCTTTATGAGCAGGAACGGAATTATATATGAGCAGATTGAAGACGACTGTACCAACCCAAAGCTCATTAGGGAGAGTAGCCTTAGAAACATTCTTACGTCCTGCGGAGGAATATTCATAAGAAAGAAGCAGCTGGGTGAGCGCGTCGCCGCCGGGGAGACTGTGGCGGTGGTTATGAATCCGTTGACCGGTGAAACAGCTGAGGAACTCAAGGCTCCGGCAGATGGAATTGTATTTTTCCTATATCGGGAGGATCTTATTTCCGGCCACGCAATCGCGGGGAGAGTTCTGCCGGATGAGTGAATATAAGCTTATTACATTCGACATGGACGGGACGCTTTTAAACAGCGCCAAGAAAATTTCCCCGGCGACATTGGAGGCGATTAAGGCCGCTGACACCGCGGGAAAGACGGTTGCTCTTGCCACGGGCAGAAGTCTGCCTGAGCTGAGTGAATATCTTGATGAGATACCTGAAATCCGCTACGCGGTTTGCGCCAGCGGGGGAGTGCTGTATGACAACACCGCCAAAAAGGTCTTGTTTTCAAGTCCACTGGCTGAGACTACGGTCATGCAGCTGCTGGAATACAGCAAAAAGGTTGACGTAGCCGTCCATATACTTACCGGGGACGCCGCCGTTATGGAAGAGGACAAGGTGGAGAGGCTGGAGAAATATAACATGGGCGTATATAAGCCGATGTTTCAGGCCTTGGCCGTTAAGCCGCGGGACATTATGGAATATTATCTTGCCGGCCGGCCCGCCGTTGCCAAGCTGAATTACTACACCACCGGTCCTGAGGCCCGGGAGCTTATTGCGGCGGAGACGAAAAACATTAACGCCCAGTGTTTTTATGCGGAGACCGCGTCCATTGAGTTCACGGCTCCGGGGGTTACCAAGGGCAGCGGAATCAGAAAGCTTAGCGGGTTCCTTGGGATTGACGAAGGGGAAATTATTGCCGCCGGAGACAGCTTTAATGACGTTGACGCACTCCGGGCTGCCGGGCTGGGTGCGGCCATGGAAAACGCTTGCAATGAGCTGAAGGAGCTGGCGGATATCATAATCCCCGATAATGACAATGACGGCTGCGCCTGGCTGATATACAATTATTTGCTGAAATAGCCGCTTGTGTATATGCGCTGACAAAATGCACAATATGTACATTTTTGAATGAAAGCCTATGTGCAAATTGCACAAAAAGACTATATAAAGTTTGGATCTTATGTCAATTGAATTTATTCACCAAATGTATTATTATATAGATGCTTAAAGCGGAGTCACTCTCCGCGGTCTGCCGGGTTAAATGGTCCCGCGGTCTGCATCCCGGCGACGAGAGTAGTTAGATATCACACAACCGGGATACTTAAAAACAATCACCCGTGCAGTTGCTGCACGGGTGTTTTTGTGGTGCTTTATTTATTCCTGCGGAGTGTCGCCCAAGGCCTCTTGCAGCTGCTCGGAGGAAAAATATTCTCCGGAGTAGTTTGCGCCGCCACCGTATTGGGGCCAGTAATATTGGCTGGTGAGGGAGGCTCGGGAATAGGCGGTGTTCAGCGTGTCACCCGGCTGCTCAAACAGGGCGCAGAAGTTTGTCGTTGCGTCACAGGCATCGGCCTCACTTTCATAAAGGCCAATGAGGAAATAACGAAGGTCAATGTATTCGTCCTGCTCCAGCTCATATTGCATAAACCTGAGCTGGGGGAGCATTTTCGTATAGTCCAAACCCTGCTCCCCGCACCAGGCCATCAGGTCCTGACGGCGGTCAAAGCTCCATTGGCAAATTCCATAGCCTACCTTGTTGGCAGTCTCTTCCCGGGTGGGGTTGAACTCGGACTCGGCATATAGATTACAAAGAATGCCGCAGCAGGCCGCGTTATTATAGCCCATTGTGTAGCGGCAGTATATATATGCAAGAGTTTCACGGCAGGGATATTGAACACTGACAACCGTGGCACTGCCCAGGCTCGCGGAGCTGATGGTTTTTTCATTAAGATGCAAAACCGCCGTCCCGCTACCGCCCCGGACGGAGACGAACATCATTTTATTGCCTGAGCGGGTTACAACTCCGGCGTTTACGAGCTCACCGTTGCTGTCATGCCAGAAAATTACGTCCCCGGGCTCAATGTCATGCTCTGTTCCACCAAGCTGGCCGCATGAGGAAAGCGGGAAGCTCTTGAAGCCATTGGTCTCGGTCAGGAAGCTGAGCTGTTCTGACAGACCTGCTCCGTCGAGAAAGGTCCGGCAGTCCAGCAAGTCCCCCGCATCGGCGCAAGAGAGGAGAAAATTGCCGGCCACTTCAGCGGCGGAAGAGGAATATATGAAATTATAATAGTCCCTTACGGCCAGACTTACATCAGCCATTGCGCCGCACATAGCGGCGAACTCCTCCTGCTGGGTGACGCTGTATATGGGATATGGCGCGGGATATTCAAGATAAACAGCCATTTGCGGCTCTGTGTCAGACTCTCCCTCTGCAAAGGAGGAGGGAATTAAAAGCAGCAGCAGCAGCAATAAAACAGCTGCTGCCGCGGTTAGCTTCTTCATTACAGCGATGAGGTGTAGTTCGGAGCTTCCTTGGTGATATAAATATCGTGAGGATGAGACTCCTTCAGACCTGCGCCGGTTATTCTGACAAAGCGGCTCTTTGTACGGAGTTCTTCGATGTTGTGAGCCCCGCAGTAGCCCATACCGGAACGGAGGCCACCCATCATCTGATAGATAGTGTCGGAAACCGGGCCCTTGAAGGGAACACGGCCCTCAACACCCTCGGGAACCAGCTTTTTGTTGTTTTCCTGGAAATAGCGGTCCTTCGAGCCGTGCTGCATTGCTCCGATTGAACCCATTCCGCGATATACCTTGAACTGCCTGCCCTGGAAGACCTCGGTTTCACCGGGTGCCTCTTCGCAGCCGGCCAGCATTGAGCCCATCATAACAACTCTGCCGCCTGCGGCCAGAGCCTTTACGATGTCTCCGGAATATTTAATTCCGCCGTCGGCTATTACGGGAATGTTATATTTATCTGCCATTTCGGCGCAGCTCAGAACAGCCGTCAGCTGGGGGACGCCTATTCCGGCGACGATACGGGTCGTGCATATTGAACCCGGACCAATGCCAATCTTGACCGCGTCTGCGCCGGCCTTAATCAGCGCCTCGGTGGCCTCGGGCGTGGCAACATTTCCGGCAATTAGCTGAATGTCAGGGAAGGCTTCTTTAACACGGCTGACGTTGTTCATAATATTTGCGGAGTGGCCATGAGCGCTGTCAAGCACCAGAACGTCTACGCCGGCGTCTATTAAAGCGGCGCTGCGGTCAAGCACATCCTTGGTTACGCCAATTGCGGCGGCGCAGAGAAGGCGTCCCTGCCCGTCCTTGGCGGAGTTGGGGTATTTCATTACCTTCTCGATATCCTTGATGGTAATCAGACCCTTGAGCTTGCCGGACCTGTTGACGATGGGGAGCTTTTCAATACGGTGGCGCTGGAGAATGCGCTTTGCCTCATCAAGAGTTGTTCCCTCGAGGCCGGTTACGAGATTGTCCTTGGTCATAACCTCCCCAATAAGACGGCCGGAGTCTGACTCAAACTTCATGTCACGGTTGGTGATTATGCCAATAAGGAGCCCGTCTTCATCGACGATGGGAACGCCGGAAATACGGTATTTGTTCATAAGAGCCTCGGCATCGCCGAGAGTTGCATCCTGAGTCAGATAAATGGGATTGGTGATTACGCCGTTTTCAGACCGTTTGACCATGTCAACCTGCTCAGCCTGCATGTCTATGGACATGTTTTTGTGCAGAACGCTTATGCCGCCTTCACGGGCAATGGCAATCGCCATGCGATATTCGGACACTGTATCCATTGCGGCGGACATTACCGGAACATTCAGGCTGATTTTGTTGGTCAGCTTTGTTCGCAGGTCAACGTCGGCGGGGAGAACGTCACTTTCCGCAGGGACAAGAAGAACGTCATCATAGGTGAGACCTTCACCGATAAATCGACTGGAATAAATTGACTCGATGCTCATTAAAACTCTCCTTTATATTATTTGTGCCTTGACGCTTATGATTTAACTGATTATGCACTTTATTTTTTTTGTAGTCAAGAACAAAATAATTTGGCATTGCGAATAGAGCCGCCATATGTTAAAATCAATCAGATTAATATAGCTTGGGCACGGCCCGGAGGTGCGGATATGATATATAAAAGAGTACTTGTCAAAATAAGCGGAGAGGCGCTTGCCGGCGAGAAAAAGACCGGGTTTGACTTCGCCGTCGTCTCCGGCGTTTGCGAGGAGATAAAAAAGTGCGTTGAGGCCGGGGTCCAGGTTGGAATTGTTATTGGCGGAGGCAACTTCTGGCGGGGCGTTAAGGACGGAGCCGGAAAGGTTGAACGTGTAAGCGCTGACAGGATGGGCATGCTTGCAACATGCATGAACTGCCTTGCAGTGGCGGATGTTTTCCGGCAGCTGGGAGTTAAGGCCGCGGTTATGACGTCCATAGATATTCAGGGCGTTGGCACAAGATATGACACGCTGAAGGCTATTGAACTGCTTGAGAGCGGGACGGTTGTCCTTTTCGCCGGTGGGACGGGCTCACCCTTCTTCTCAACAGATACGGCGGCTACCCTTAGAGCCGCGGAAATCAGAGCTGACGCGATTTTGCTTGCCAAGAACATAGACGGCGTTTATTCCGCCGATCCGCGGGTTGACAGCTCAGCCGTTAAATATGACGAAATCAGCTATGACGATGTCCTCGCTCAGCATCTGGCAGTCATGGACAGCACCGCAACCTCAATGGCCATGGACAACAGCATCCCCGCAATCGTGTTCGCCCTGGCGGAAAAGGACAGCATCATCAGAGTCCTGAATGGGGAGAAGCTTGGAACACTTGTTAAATAAATTTTTACACGGGAAAAACATTTTATACATAGAACAAAAATATAATCAAACACGGAGGAAATGAAAATGTCTGACTATCCTGAATTCGAATCGAAAATGAAAAAGACCTGCGAGTCCCTGGAGTCCTCGCTTGCAACAATCCGCGCCGGCCGGGCCAACGCGTCTGTTCTGAACCAGGTTTCCGTTGACTATTACGGAACCCCGACTCCGGTCAACCAGCTGGCATCAGTCGCAACACCTGACCCACGCTCACTGGTTATCACCCCCTGGGACAAGTCCACCCTGAAGGGAATTGAAAAGGCAATTCTCACGTCTGACCTGGGCATCAATCCCCAAAATGACGGCGCCTGCATCCGCCTTGTTTTCCCGCCCCTGACCGAGGAGCGCCGCAAGGATCTGGTTAAGCAGACCAAGAAGTATGGCGAGGAGGCCAAGGTTGCCCTGAGAAACATCCGCCGCGATGCGGTTGACAAATATAAAAAGGCCCAGAAGGCATCTGAGATTACCGAGGATGACTACAAGGACATTGAAAAGGACATCCAGAAGCTGACTGACGACTTCACCAAGGAAGTTGAAAAGATCCTGGACAAGAAGGAAAAAGAACTTACCGCAATCTGATGGCAGACAGTGTGAACAAAAAAACCGGGGAACAGGCAAGACCTGTTCCCCGTCATATAGCAATCATCCTCGACGGAAACGGACGGTGGGCCAAAAAGCGGGGTCTGCCAAGAACGGCCGGCCACAAGGTCGGAGCGGAGAACTTCAGAACCATTGCCCTTTACTGCCGTGACATCGGCGTTGACTATCTGACGGTTTACGCCTTCTCCACGGAGAACTGGTCCCGCCCGCAGGAAGAGGTTGGCACGATTATGAAGCTCCTGGACAAGTATCTCCTTGAGGCGATTGAAACCATGGAGCGGGACAACATGCGTCTGCGCATCCTTGGGGATATTTCAAAGCTTTCCCCGGAACTGCAAAGGCGCATTGCCGAGTCCAACGAGATTGCTGAGAGAGTGCATGGCTTCCAGGCCAACATATGCCTTAACTATGGTGGCAGAGCGGAAATTCTGCAGGCGGCAAAACGCTATGCGGAGGATCTGGCGGCAGGAAAGGCTGACCCGGAGCTGGACGAAAAGGGCTTTGAAGGCTACCTGTATTCCGCGGGACTGCCTGACCCGGAGCTTATGATCCGCCCCGGCGGGGAGAAGAGAATTTCCAACTTCCTCCTGTGGCAGACAGCGTACAGCGAATTTTACTTTACAGACGTTTTGTGGCCTGATTTCACAACAGACGAGCTGGAAAAGGCCATTGCTGACTATAACAGCAGAGACAGACGTTTCGGAGGCGTTAAAAATGGTTAATGCGATAAGCATTTTGGGCTGCACCGGTTCAATCGGCCGGCAGACGATAGCCGTGGCGGAGGACAAGGGAATTAAGGTAGCCGCCCTGGCCGTTAACAGAAAGACAGACATGCTTGAACAGCAGGCGAGACGGCTCAAGCCCTCGCTTTGTGCCGTATATGACGAGGAGGCGGCAAGAGACTTCAGGGCCCGTGTCGCCGACACGGATATTAGGGTTGTTTCAGGTCTTGAGGGGCTTATTGAAGCGGCGACTCTGGCTGAGGCAGACTGCGTTGTCACCGCGGTCTCAGGCGCAATCGGTCTGAAGCCCACACTCGCCGCAATCGAGGCGAAAAAGCGCATCGCTCTTGCCAACAAAGAGACGCTGGTTTGCGCAGGAACCCTTGTTATGAAGCGCTCAAGAGAGACGGGAGCGGAAATCGTCCCTGTGGACTCGGAGCACTCGGCAATCTTCCAGTGCCTGATGGGCCGGGGGAAGAACGAATTGAGCAAAATCCTTCTGACGGGCTCCGGCGGTCCCTTCCGGGGGAAGACGAGAGCTGAGCTTGAAAACGTTACCCCGGCAGACGCACTGAAGCACCCCAACTGGGCAATGGGACCCAAAATCACTGTGGACAGCGCCACAATGATGAACAAGGGCCTTGAGTTTATCGAGGCAATGCATCTCTTTGGCGTTACGCCGGATGACATTCAGGTAGTCGTCCACCCCCAAAGCGTTATTCACTCCATGATCGAGCTGGTGGACGGAACGGTTATCGCCCAGATGGGAGTTCCTGACATGGGCCTGCCAATTCAGTTGGCTCTGACGTATCCGGAAAGGCTGCCGTCCATGTTTAAGCACCTGGATTTCACCACCCTTAAGGACCTGACCTTTGAGGCGCCCGACCTGGAAAAGACTCCGTGCCTTGGGCTGGCAATGGACTGCGCCCGTGAGGGAGGCACCTCAGCCTGCGTAATGAGCGCGGCAAACGAGGTGGCCGTTCACATGTTCCTGGACGGGAAAATCGGCTACAACCGAATTTATGACGCGGCCGCTTCCGCTGTTGAGGCGGTTGGCAGCGTCCACACGGAAGATCTTGACACAATAATCGAGGCCGATGGGGAGGCCAGAAAGTACGTAAGGGCAAACTTCGGCAAATGACAGTTGTTTATGTAATCGCGGCAATCCTGTTTTTTGGGATTTTAATAATAATTCACGAATTCGGCCACTTTATCGTTGCCAAATGGTGCGGGGTCAGAGTCGAGGAGTTTTCAATCGGCTTTGGTCCGGCGATATTTTCCCGGCAAAAGGGCGAGACAGCATATTCAATCCGTTGCCTGCCCCTTGGCGGATATTGCGCAATGACAGGAGAGAGCGGCGAGTCTGAAGACCCGCGGGCGTTTGTAAACCAGCCCCTCTGGAAACGGCTCCTGGTCCTTGTGGCCGGCTCATTCAATAACTTCGTGTTTGGAGTTATTCTTGTCTTCTGCCTGTATATCGGAGTCACCGCGTTTGCGGCCCCCGTCATTGGGGAATTCGTGGACGGGTGCCCCTATAACAGCGAGGATGGGCTGCAGGTGGGCGACCGGTTCCTTAAAATCAACGGCAAAAACGTTTATATGTATTATGACGTCTCGGATTTTCTTGCCGAGGCGGGAGATACGGTGGACATCGTCGTTGAGCGAGACGGAAAGCGGGTTAAGCTTGATGACTATGAGTTTGTGCCAATTGAATATCCGGGGAGCGAGGGCAAAAGATATGGCTTTTCCCTGTGCTATGAGGAGGCCACCTTTGGCACTAAGCTGAGATACACCTGGAACACATCCATGCAGTTCGGCAGACTGGTCTGGCAGAGTCTGGGGATGCTTTTCTCCGGCGAGGCCTCAGTTAATGACCTTTCCGGCCCGGTGGGAATTGTTGACGCAATGGCTGACACTGCCTCTGAGGCGGAGAGCACCGCTGATGCGGTATATGACCTTTTGTATATGGGGGCGTTTATCGCCATTAACCTGGCGATTATGAACATGCTCCCAATCCCGGGAGTTGACGGCGGACAGATCTTCCTCGCGGTGGTCACGGCCATCATCGAGACCATAACCCGCAAAAAGCTTGACCCCAAGTATGCCGGCTATATTAACGCGGCGGGACTTATCCTGCTGCTGGCACTAATGATGTTTATAATGTTTAATGATATATTGAAGGTGTTTTTCGGTGGATAAGAGAAATATGACAAACAAAATATGCGTCAGAGGAGTTGAAATCGGCGGAGACGCGCCTGTTTCAGTCCAGTCCATGTGCAACACGAAGACATGGGACGTTGACGCAACAGTGGCCCAGATCAGGCAGTTCAGAGCCGCGGGATGCGACATTGTCCGTCTTGCAATTCCTGACGTAAAGTCCGCGGAGGCCATTGAAAAAATCCGTGAGCAGACAGACATGCCCCTTGTTGCGGACATTCACTTTGACTATAAGCTTGCACTTATGGTTGCCGAGCGGGGAATAGACAAAATCCGCATCAACCCGGGCAACATAGGCGGCGAGGAAAATGTTAAGGCTGTTGCAAAGGCCTGCAGCGCCCGGAACATCCCAATCAGAATAGGCGTTAACGCGGGCAGCCTGGAAAAGCGACTTATTGAAAAATATGGCCACCCCTGCCCGGAGGCGATGATTGAGTCCGCCCGCAGCCATGCCCGGATGCTGGAAAAATATGACTTTAGCAACATCTGCCTTTCACTCAAAACATCATCTGTCCCTCTGACGATTGCGACATATCGCCTTGCGGCCGAGACCTTTGAATATCCTCTGCATCTTGGCGTTACCGAGACGGGCACCGAGTATAACGGGACAATTCAGTCCGCCGTCGGCATCGGGGCGCTGCTGTGCGAGGGAATTGGCAACACAATCAGAGTTTCCCTGACCGCCGACCCGGTTAAAGAGGTCGCGGCCGGAATTGCAATACTCAAGGCAGCCGGATTGCGCAAGGGTGGAGTTAAATTTGTCTCCTGCCCCACTTGCGGCAGAACGGAAATTGACCTGATCGGCCTTGCAACAGAAGTGGAAAAGCGGGTTTCAAAGCTTCCGAAGGACATCACTGTTGCTGTTATGGGCTGCGTCGTCAACGGTCCCGGTGAGGCGCGTGAGGCCGACTATGGCATCGCCGGAGGCAAGGACAAGGGTCTTATCTTCAAAAAGGGCGAAATCGTCGGCACCTATCCATATGACAGGCTGCTTGACGCCCTGATGGAGCTTATTGAAAACGAAAAATAACAGGGAACGGGAAACAAGTGGCAACAGGCTTTTTTGATATGTTTCCATGCTGCAGCGGAAGGCTGAAGCATGTGGACGAGACAAAAGCATATGTTGAAGAAGCTTCAGTGTCTGTAAAGGCACTGAAGCTTACTGTGCATGCGGTTTTTCCGGTTTATATATCCGAGGCGGATGTTTCCGCCCTGGAGCAGCTTATTAAATATGAATACTCCCTGAAGGACGTTGCAATAAAAGCCAAAACTCCTCAGGCTGTTTCAAAGGCTGCTGAAGAGCAGAGCCGGAGTAAGGAAGCGAAGAGCGGCTCCGGCAACCTCCTGATGGGGCGGCCTATTAAGCAACAGCCCGTTAAAATGAACACTCTTACGCTGGAGTCAGGCCGCGTTACCATTGAGGGCGATGTTATTGACAACACCTCCCGTGAGCTTGCCAAGCGTGGCAGCGCCGTCCTTACCTTTGACATTACTGACAAGACAAATTCCGTCAGGGTTTCAAAATTCCTGCGGGCTGAGGACGACAAGAAGATTCTTTCTGAAATTCAGAAGGGTGATCACGTCACCGTTTATGGGGACATTAATTACAGCCGCTATGATGATGACATGGTCCTTGAGCCCAGAAGCATCGTAAAGAGTAAGAGCACTGTCCGGCCGGACAACGCGCCGGAAAAACGTGTTGAGCTGCACCTGCATACAAGATTTTCCGCCCTTGATGCTCTGACCTCACCCACCGAGGTGGTCAAACGTGCTGCCTACTGGGGCATGCCGGCCGTGGCGGTAACGGACCATGGCGTCGCCCAGGCCTTCCCTGAGATGTGGACTGCGGGAAAAAAATTCGGTGTTAAAATTATCTATGGCCTGGAGGCCTATTTCGTCAACGACCTGGACGGTAACAGCGCCGTTTCCGGCGGCTGCACCATGCCACTGGACGGGGAATACATCGCCTTTGACACTGAGACCACCGGTCTGAACGCTGCAAACGACCGTCTGACTGAGATTGGCGCCGTTCGCATTTCCGGCGGCGAGATTAAGGAGGACTTCGACACCTTCGTTAATCCGGGGATGCATATTCCCGCGGAAATTACGGAGCTGACGGGCATTAGGGACTCCGACGTGGAAAACGCTCCCGACGAGGAGACGGCTCTGCGCATGTTTATGGAATTTGCCGGGGATAGGCCTGTTATCGCACACAACGCCCATTTTGATATTAGCTTTTTAACCGCCGTGTGCGACAGGCACGGCATACGCTATGCCCCCGTCGTCATAGACACCCTGGCCATGTCCAAGGCGCTGCTGCCGGAGCTGAAGAAATATAAGCTGGACACGGTTTCCAACCACCTTGACCTGCCAAAGTTCAACCACCACCGGGCTTGCGACGATGCACTTGTGGCCGGGCGGATATTCTGCAAGTTTATCCCAACTCTCAAGCTCCAGGGCGCAAAGACTGTTGATGACATTTCCAAAATATGCAACGCCAGGCGCAGAGCTGAGGCAGAGAAGAGCTATCACATGATTCTTCTTGTTAAGGACAAGAAGGGGCTTAAGAATCTCTATGAACTGATTTCCCAGTCCTTCCTTAAGTATTACGACAAGTCCCACCGCAAGCCTCTGGTGCCCAAGAGCATGCTGAACCGGTTCCGCGAAGGACTTATAGTTGGCTCGGCGTGCGGAATGGGCGAGCTTTATGGTGCTGTTATGCGGGGCGAAAATGACGCGGAGCTGGAGAAAATCGCCGGGTATTATGACTATCTGGAAATTCAGCCCATATGCAACAACGGCTTTTTGATTGAGGAGGGCCGTGTTTCAGACGAGAAGGTTCTCCAGGACTATAACCGCAGAATATATGACCTGGGCAAGCGCCTGAATAAGCCGGTGGTTGCCGCATCGGACGTGCACTTTATGGACCCGGAGGATGAGCAGTACCGCCACATTCTGCATGCGGCGCAGAAGTACTCTGACCCTGACCGCAGCTGCCCGATATTCTTCAGAAACACGGACGAGATGCTGGCGGAATTCATGTACCTGGGCGAGGCGGCGGCCAAGGAAACGGTTATTACAAACACAAGAGCCATTGCTGACCAGGTTGAAACCTTTGAACTGCTACCCAAGGACCTGTTTCCACCGAGAATTGAACGCTCAGCAGAACAACTCAGAGAGCTGGTCTATGAAAAAATGCACCGCATCTATGGCGACCCGGCCCCGAAGATCGTTCAGGAGCGGGTGGATACGGAGCTTAACACAATTCTTGACCATAACTATGATGTTATTTACATGTCTGCCCAGAAGCTGGTTCAGAACTCGCTGGAGCATGGCTACCTGGCGGGCAGCCGGGGAAGCGTTGGCTCGTCACTTGTGGCATATATGTCCGGCATCACGGAGGTTAACGCTCTGCCGCCCCACTATGTTTGCCCCGTGTGCAAGCACAGTGAGTTCCTGACCAATGGTGAATATGGCTGCGGCGCCGACATGCCGGAAAAGAACTGCCCGGAATGCGGAGCAGCCATGAACCGGGAGGGCTTTAATATACCGTTCGAAACGTTCCTGGGCTTCCCGGGCAACGAGAAGACGCCGGATATTGACCTTAACTTCTCCGGTGAATATCAGGGCAAGGCCCATAAATACACGGAAACTCTTTTCGGCCCTGACCACGTGTTCAGAGCGGGAACCGTCGGTACCCTGGCTGAAAAGACGGCATACGGATACGTCAAAAAATATCTTGAGGAGCGGGGAATTACCGCCTCAAAGGCGGAGGAGAACCGGCTGGCCCAGGGACTGGTTGGAATTAAGCGCACAACAGGCCAGCACCCTGGCGGACTTGTAATCGTCCCACAGGACATGGACGTTACCGACTTCTGCCCCGTCCAGCACCCGGCGGATGACCCGAATTCGGACATTATTACGACGCATTTTGAATATCACTGCATGGAGGCAAACCTCCTCAAGCTGGACGAGCTGGGCCACGATGACCCGACGATGATACGCATGATGGAGGACATGACCGGGGTTGACGCGAAGAAAATTTCCCTCTCTGACCCTGACACCATGTCTATCTTTACCTCTCCCGCGGCCCTGGGTCTGCCTGACGATGACCCGATAATCGGCAAGACGGGTACTATAGGTGTGCCGGAATTCGGAACCGGTTTTACCCGGCAGATGCTTGTTGACACTCAGCCAAAGCAGTTTGACACCCTCATCAGACTTTCCGGCTTCTCCCATGGCACAGACGTATGGGCCGGAAACATCCGTGACCTTGTCACCAGCGGAACAGCTACGGTTAACGAGGCGGTCGGCTGCCGTGATGACATTATGATCTATCTCATCTCCAAGGGCATGCAGCCGGCCCTGGCCTTCAAAACCATGGAGGCTGTCCGTAAGGGCAAGGTCCAAAAGTCCGGCGAATTCCCCGGCGACGCTGAGGAGCAGATGAAGGCCATGCAGGTTCCTGACTGGTGGATTGAAAGCTGCCGGAAGATTCAGTACCTCTTCCCAAAGGCCCATGCTGTGGCTTACGTCATGATGGCCTTCAGAATCGCCTGGTTCAAGGTTCACGAGCCACTGGCATTTTACAGTGCGTACTTTTACCGCCGCAGCCAAAAAGGAGGCTTCGATGCGGAGATGATGTGCGGCGGAACGGAATCCGTCCGCAGGAAAATTTCCGAATTTAAGCACAAGCCGACTATGACGGCCAACGAGGAGGACCTCCTTGTTACACTGGAGGCAGTTTATGAGTTCAACATGCGTGGCCTGGAGTTCGCACCAATAGACATATATAAATCTGATGTGGCAAAATTTCTGATTACAGACGACGGAAAGCTCCTTCCGCCATTTGTTTCAATTTCCGGCTTGGGCGAGTCGGCGGCACAGGACCTTTATAACTGCCGTGAAGGCGGCCAAACCTTCATTTCCATAGAAGAGCTGAGCACAGCCTGCCCGAAGGTCAGCCAGACCCACCTTGACGTGCTGAAAAAGCTGGGGGCCCTTGGCGACATGGCGGACACAACACAAATAAGCCTGTTTGAATAAAGCTTCCCCTTTAGCAGGGACGCCGGAAGACCGTTTTCTGCCAAGGGGGAAATTTTAGGCCTTTTGAAATCAAATATGGCATTTAGAGTTAGCTATGATAATATAAAAGTGAGGAACGAGATAAATTGGCCAATGAAGGCGGAGAGTGGATTATGCGAGGTATGGACTGGAACGACCCGCTGCGCATAAGAACCACCGATGAACTTATAAACTATATAAACCAGGTTGGGTTCCTGCCCCTGTTCGCAAACGAGGTGCCCGGCTTCTCCGTTGAGGAGCACGTCTCACCTCTTTACTGGTGGAGCGATGACCCCGCCAACGATCCCTGGCTGTGGCGTGAAATTCTCGCCCGCTCCGGCCGGGTTGCATACGGCAAATTCTTCAACCGCAAGGCGGGCTTTGTTTCGCTGAAGTGGTTCCCGATCTTTGCCAACTACCGCCGGGACGGATATGACTTTGACTCCCGCTGGGAGGATGAGCTGGCCAGCTTCAGGGCGAAAAAGATAATTGACGAGTTCGCGTCTGAGCCGGAGCTTTTTTCATATGATCTCAAGCGCCGCGCCGGGTTCGGCAAGGACGGGAGCAAAAATTTTGAAGGTGTTATTACTGACCTTCAGATGCAGACTTATATCATAATCCGAGATTTCCGTCAGCGGCGGCGCAAGCTTGACGGAGCGCCGTACGGTTGGCCGATTGCCGTCTATACAACGCCGGAAAGGCTCCTGGGTGGCGATGCAATCTCCGCCGGCTACAGTGAAGACCCATCTGCTTCCCAAAACCGGATTTTTGCCCGGATAAAGGAAGAATACCCCTGGGCGGCAGACTCGCAGATTAAAGCAGTTATGAAATGAGGCAGTCAAAATGAGAAACAAAAAGCGTGAGGTTACTGATCTGACTGAAATAACGTCTATCCTCGCCGAATGCACCACCCTTCGGCTCGCAATTAACGCCGAGCCATATCCCTATATTGTTCCCGTGTCCTTCGGCATTAAGGAGACTGAAAGTCTCCCGGTTATCTATTTTCACTGCGCCCCGGAGGGGCTGAAGCTGGATCTTATTGCTCAAAACCCCGGGATTGCCTTTGAAGCCGATGAGTTTATCAAATATGAGCCGCTCAGCCACGGCATCACAGCTCGCTATAAAAGCGTCATCGGTACCGGCCGCTGCTCCATCGTCAATGACAGGGACGAAATAATTTCCGGTCTGCGCACCATAACCGCGCATTGCGGATATGATGAATATGATATTGAAAACTGCGGCTCTCTTGAGCATGTAACCGTCTGCAGAATAGATACCGTCACTCTTACCGGTAAAAGAAATCTCCCGCCGCTAAGTGCCGAAGGCAAGTGATGACACATGATGACACGATGACACGAAAAAGTGCATTATAATTTTTTGAAAAATAAAAAAGTGATGATGACGCGTCAAATGTGTCTTCGCGTCATCATCACCTGATTTTTGCGTTAGTCGTGATAAAATTCGTTGTCTAATTCCGGAGTGTCCGTATTTATACGGGTTCTAAGCTTTTTGCGGGCCTCGGAGGGCTGGACTACCTTGCTGGGCATGAGATTTGCGCCACCGGAAACCTGCTCGGCCTCTTCGGGAGTGATGACGACGGCGCCTTCAAGCTTTTCAAGCTGCTCTGACATTGGTGTATTTCTCCTTTTTGTAAAATATTTATATGCTGTTATACGCAGTATAATCAATTTTCGTTACAATGTAAAGCCACAGGTTACAAGCCGAGGAGTTAAAGTCTATAGCTTCCAGCAAATAAACACTTGACGGGCGGAGCTTGACAAATTATAATCAAGTATACTTAAAAAAGGGAGCGTGGAAAAATGAACGTTGAACAAAGAAAATATATTCACTCCGGCCTGGGCAAATATCTTTGCGCCATTGTTGGCGGAATTTTTGCGCAGTTTCTTCTGCTGCTTTCCAAAGCAACAATTTCAGATGAAAAGACATTAACTATTGCAACTGTTGTTTGCGCCACAGCGGGACTTTTCTTCGGCATTTATGAGCTGGTTGGACTGCACGAGGCAGGGAAGAGCAACTACGGATTTTTTAAAGTCGTATTCTATATTGAACTTATTGACGCCATATTCGATTTTGTAATCGCAATAGTTCAGTTTTACTGCGGCAGCCTGGACAATTCCTGGGCGGAAATCGTAAGCTGCGTAATTTCAATCTCCAGCTTCGCCTTTGTAATGAGCACATATGCTATGGTTGCTAAGGATCTGGGATACTCCTGCAAGCTCATTAACCTTGCAATGATCTTCTATATCTTAGGCTTCATTGGCGACCTGGTTACGGTGTTTGCCAACGCCTATGCTGAGCTTTCCAACGCGCAGGTTGCAGGCATTCTTGGCGACATGGCCATCGCAATCGTCGGCTGGATACTCTCCATTTCGGTTACGGTACAGTGCTATAAGAAGACAAAGCTTAATTAACGGCAACCCGGGGGATTTTAACCGTACTCGCTTGGATGACGCTGCGGTGCTCGTGAGACCTGCACCGGACTTAACCGGCAATCACGTCAGGGACACCAGGGACGCGAGGGACGCGAGGGACGCGAGGGACGCGAGGGACGGGACACATTGCATTATAATTTTTTTAAAATAAAAAAATTTTTGATGTATTAAAAAAATTTTTAAAAATAAAAATAAAAAAAGTCACGAGGACGCGTCCCTGGCGTCCTCGTGTCCTCTTTTTACGCTTCCGGTGCTTTGCAGTTTTGCGGAATTATTTCAGATGCACATAATATGTGCTTCGACCTTTTCCTTCACGCTTCAGATAGCCCTCGGCTACAAGAGCACGCAGCGCCCCTTCCACCGAGCTGAGGCTCAGAGCGGGGCAAAGCTCACGGATATCCTGCTTTG